>Ga0209021_1003968_pt1 | contig 11355 bp, 7 predicted proteins | sample PinacodermFT_FD_187299 | JGI IMG/M metagenome (GOLD analysis project Ga0209021, IMG submission 187299) | Host-associated microbial community of the marine sponge Aplysina aerophoba from Gulf of Piran - sponge pinacoderm, lysed by freeze-thaw... | ecosystem: Host-associated > Porifera > Sponge >... | reverse complement strand
GCCACCAGCGCCCGCCGCGTGGCCGGCGCCGCCAGCAGCCGGTCCACGGCATCCAGGAATCCGCCCCGGAAGGAGGCCTTCGCGCCGACGGAAAAGGCGCGCCCGCTCTTCCACACCACCGACCAGCCCGCGCCCGCGCCCCAGTCCTCGAGCACGTCCAGCACGGTCCCGTGCCGCGCCGGATCCACCGTCCACGCCGCTTCGCCGCCGGCCCGCGGCACGATTGCCGGGGCCCCCGTTCCGGCTAGCCTCCCCGCGCCGGCATCCGCCTCCGGCGCACGCTGCTCGACGTCCCCGTAGCGGTAGAAGACGATCGCGCCGCCGTCCCGCAGGGAAGCTCCCCGCTCCAGGGAAACTCCCATATCCGGTGGAGCGCCCCGATAGGCCCAGTCGTAGCCTGTGAGGGCGGCCACGAGGTCCAGCAGTCCCGGCAGGCGCCCCTCGTACGCGAGCCTCGAATCGGGCGGGTCCGGCAGCGCCGCCGCCCCGCCTGCGACACGCGAAGGCCGCTCTTCCACCTCCACCCGCACGCCCGCCAGCGTGGAGAGACGGTCGGCGACCGCCGCAAAAGGCAGCGGCGCCGGCTCGTCCACGGCCACCTCCCTGGCCGCCAGCGAGGAGGGCAGAGGCTCGCGCAGCGGTGCAAGCTCGGTCGCGGCAAGCATCGCCGCCCCGCTCTCCGCCGGGCCCGAACCCGGACGCGGCGCTCCGGCGGCAACGCCGGGCGATGCCCCGGGCCTGGCTTCCGGCGGCAGCGGTACGGGGTCCGGGCCCGCCGCGAGAGCGCCGCCGGCGTTCACGAACACGAACACGGCCATGGCGCCGGCGGCCATGCCGGGGCCGAGGGGGCAATAGCCCTTCAGGAAGGAGCGGCCCCGGCGGCGCTGGAGCCAGGCGCGGTAGAGCAGGGACAGGATCGCGCCCGCCAGCAGCGACCAGCCCAGACCCAGCGGGCCGAGCACGAAGCCGAAGCCGGCCAGCAGCATCGCATCGCCCGGGAACAGGGGCCAGCGCCGGCGCAGCCGGTGCGCCAGCAGGATCGGCGCGGCGGCCACGCCCGCGCCGAGCACGGCGCCCAGGAAGGCGCCCGCAAGCGAGCCCGCCTGTACCGGTCCGAACAGGCGCCAGAGCAGACCGGCGCCCGCCAGGGCGAGGACCAGGCGCGGGTCCACGATCGCGCGCAGGCCGTCCATGACGCCGAGCGCCGCCATGGCCCCCAGCACCAGGGCAACGAGAACCAGGTCAGTCGCGGTCATGGCCGCCCTCCGTGCTTCCACCCGACGGGGTGCTTCCACCCGACGGGGTGCTTCCACCCGACGGGGTGTTTCCACCCGACGGGGTGTTTCCACCCGACGGGGTGTCTCCACCCGACGGGGCGTTCGGCGCGCCGAAGGTCGCCGGCAGCAGCGGGCACCAGGGGCCGATGGCGGGATGGCTGCACAGCCCGGCGGGCAGCGCCGGCAGGGATGCGCCGGCCTTCGCGCTCTCCGGGGACCGGGGCGTTTCCACGTACCGGGGTGTTCCCCCGTGCCGGAGGGTTTCCCGGTTCCAGGCGAGCAGCGCCGCCTGCGCATCGCGCAGGGCCGTCAGCGTCGCGATCTCCTCGCGCAGCCCTTCCATTGCCGCCAGCGCCCGCTCCCGGAGTTCCGGGAACAGTCCGCCCTGGCCGCGCGGCCCGGCCGCATCCAGGGCGGGCGACGGTCCGGCCCAGACGAGCCCCAGCATCACTGCGGCGGCCGCCAGCAACGCGCGAACCGCCGGCGCCTTCCACCGGGCCGGGGCGTTCCGCCGGGCCGGCGCTCTTTCCCGTCTCATCGTCAGCACCCCGAGCATCGTCCGACCGTGAGGCGGCTGAAGCCGGCCTCCGAGGCGTCCGCGCGCGCGCTCGCCCTCACCGCCCGGGCCGTCACGCCGGCGGCGGAGACCGACGTCGCCGCCACAGCCCGCGCCGTCACGCTTCCGCTCTGCAATCCGCCGAGCGAGGCGGTGCGCGCCGCAAGCGCTCCCCGCACGCCGGCGGAGCCCGCCCCCACCGCGCCCTGCACGGCCAGGCTCGCCGCCCTGAGGTCGTGCGAGACCGTCATCGAGCCGGCCGACGCCGTGCCCGCGACGCGCGCCGCCTGCGCCGCAACCTCGCCCGTCACGTCGGCGGAGCCGGACACGCGCAGGGCGCGCCCGACCATCAGGTCCCGCGACACCGTGAGCCCGCCGCCCACGGCGAGATCGCTCTCCAGGCTCAGCGTCTCCGCCTCCACGGCGCCCGCGCGCGCGAGGTCGTTGCCGCCGAGGTCGAGATCCGTCTCCATGCGGTTGGCGGCGGCGAAGCCCGGCACCGCCACCCGGTAGAGCGCGTCGCCGTAGACCGCGCCGTGGTCGAGGCGCCGGAGCGTCGCCAGCGCACCCGCCGCCGGGGCCCCGCCGAAGGCTGCCTGGAAGGCGCCGACATCGGCATCGATGGCCGGTCCCCGCAGCCGTCCAGGCGTATCGGGGAACACCAGCCCCATCCGTGCGCGACCCTCCGCCTCGAGAAGCGCCGAGGCGGGCACCGCAGTGGAGAGCGGCGTTCCCCCTTCGCCCGCCGCCACGGTCTGGGTCACCAGCAGGTCCAGCGCGTCCGTGCCCGCCGCCAGCATCAGCACGCGGTAGCCGCGCCCCATGGCGCCCACGCCGGCGAAGCCGGGAGGCAGGGAGCCGGCCGCGCGCAGCGCCGCCAGACCAAGCTCCGCGGGTCCGCCCCGGACCGCCGCCAGCAGGGCCGGGAAACGGCCGCTCACATGGCTCGCGGCCGCATCGGAGAGAACCGAGAGCTGCCGCGCCGCAACGCCTGCGCGCTTCTCCAGCATCCGGGTCTCGAAGAAGAGCGCGGCGGCCAGCACCATCATGCCCAGAAGCCCCAGCGCCAGCAGCGACCCGAAGAGGCTCAGTCCTCGACCGGGCTTCAGGCTCCGCCCCCGGCCGAGACCCCGGCTCGATCCTCCGCCGGGTCCGCTCCCGGGCAGGAGTGTCCCCGGCCGCGGCGCCGGCCATGCGTGCATGCTCAGCATCCGCCGCAGCTCCCGACGGTGAGAGCGCCGACGGAGGCGTCGGGACCGTGCAGCCCCGTGGACGAGATCCGGTCCGCGCGCATGGTTTCGCTCACGGTGAGCATCTCGCCCGCCAGCGTCCGTGCCGAGGAGTGGCCGGAGACGGCGGCCTCGCGCGCCACTGCCAGGGTCCCGGCGGCGAGCGCTCCAGCGACGGCGGCCGAGCCCGCGTCGAGCCGGCCGGCGGCGTCCGCCCTGCCCGCCGACACGGGGCCGGCGGCAGCGCGCCCGACCAGGAGCTCGGCCGATACTGCAAGGGAGCCGGCGCCGAGGAAGCCCGCCTCCAGCGATCCCGCTTCGAGGCCCGCCGCGTCCGCATCGCCGGCCACGGTGCCGCTCCCCGCCGTCTCGGCGCCACCTGAAACCGACGCGGCAAATCCGTCCGCGTGGGCGACGCCGGAGATATCGCGGCCGCCGGCGTCGAGCACCGTCTCCATCCGGTTCAGGCCGGGCCGGCCGGGCTGCGCGCGGCGATGGAGGATCCGGTCGTCGTAGCGCAGACCTGCGTCCGCCGTGACGTAGAGCGCGTCCGCCGCGAGCGCCCGCCCGAGCAGGCCCTCGATGGCGGGCAGGTGCGCTGCCATCGCGTCGGCGCCGCCCGCATCGGCGAGCGCCGCGAGACCGGCGGCAATGGCGCCGCTCCGCAGCGCAGGGACCGCCTCGGCACGTGCGGGCTCCAGCACACCGAACGCCATCGCCACGGGGGAACTCCCCGGTCCGGGGGAACGCCCCGGTCCGGGAGAGCTCCCCGGTCCGGGAGAGCTCCCCGCTCCGGAGGAACGCCCCGGTCCGCTGCGGCCGTCGTCCAGGATGCCGACCGCAAAGGCGGCGTCCCGGCCCGCCCGCTCGGGCAGGCCGGGCGGCACGGCGCCCAGGCCCCGCAGCTCCGCAGGCGTCAGCATGAACGGGCCCTCGGCCGCGACACGTGCGGACAAGTCCCGCTCCAGGCTTGCCCGGTGCGCCGCCAGCACCCAGGCGCCGAACACCCGGCCGGCCTCGAAGGCCGACGCCAACCGTAACGCCCCTCGGTGGATCCGAATGCTCTGGCGCTACGGGCCTGAGCGGTTCTGCGATGGCCCGAGTTCTCGGCGTGTCGGTGGCATCGGTCAACAAGTGGGGCCGTCAGGGGCTGATCGGCAATGCGCAAGCGGGTCAGGGACCCGGACGCCCAGTAGTGGCTCCGCTGCCCGACGCGGGTGCGGTGCCTGAACGCCTTGTCGATGAAGAGAGTATCGGTACCCCCCGGCCGGAGAGGGCGGGCAGGAAGCGCAGTCCCAGACGGATCGCAGCGTGCGCGATCTGCGGGACCGGCAGGCGCCGATGGAACGCGCGACGTGCGATGTCCCGGCTCGGGTTCTGGCCAGTTGCGGGCAGGCGGGACCGGTCGACCCGTAGTTCGCGCCCGCCGCCCGAGGCGTCCGCTCAAGCGGCATTCTCGCCGCCCTGCCGGCGCTGCTGTAGAAGGGTCTGACTTCCGAGACCGGCGTTCTGCCATTACTGCCGAAAGGCTATCATGGTCTTCCTACGGTCCCGCTCTTCCTAGCCGTCATGACCCTGGCGCGGGTGCGCAACCCCGAGAACCTGTTCTACCAAGCGGCGGGCGAATGGGGCGCCATCCTCGGTCCCGACCGATGCCCCGAGGTTAAGACGCTGCGGCGCAAGATCGCTCTCATTGCCAGCGACGAGGTCAGCGTCGAATGGAATGATCTGATCCGCGATCTCGACCGCTTGCAGGCGGCAACGATTTAGAAGGACGGCAACCGCGTCACCATGCGCACGCTGGTCTCCGGGCAGGTCGAGCGTGTCTTCCAGGCCGTCGGCATTGTGCTGCCACCAAGAACTGGCGCCAATACCCCGCCTACCCCTCATCCCCAAAAATGTAGTGCATCACATCCGCCGTCGGCGGCGTAACCTATTGAGGTATCGATAGTTGTGTAATCGTACTGGCGAAGCTGGGTTTGATTTGCATAGATTCCGAGGGGTCAAATTACGAAGCCGAACAACAATAGTCGCTTACGCTAAACGGTGGTCGAGATCCGGTTCACTAAGAAATCGACCTTGCCAAAGCGCCCAGCGCATCCTCGAATCCGTCCAAGGCCGCACGGATCTCGTTCCTCAGCGACCGAAAAGCTTTGGCAGCGTCACTGTGGCGCTTCTCGTCGGCTTGGTTCGTCCGTAAGGCGTCTTCCAGTTCCTCTGCCAGGCTATGTAGCGACTTGGCTTCGTCATCGATAAGGAGACCCATGCGGCGTAGAAACCCGATGCGGACGGAGTAGCGGCGCGCCTGATTGTCGTGGTAGGCGACGTAGCGGTCCAGAACTACCGACGCCAACTCCTTAAGCGATTGATCCGGATCGGCTCGCCCGATCTCCACCAGAAAAGTGTCTAAACTGTCTCCGACGCTCCCGTACCACTGCCTTTCATGCGCACTGTACAGACCGATGCCGCTGCACGGGATCTCGTTGCGGGCCAGAGTGTCCTCAACCTCGGACAGGATCGACTCCCGATGATCCGACGAAATCTTGTCGGCCTTGTTGAGAACAATGTACACTGCGCCAGTCGCGCCTGCCTTGCGGCCATCCGTGAACCGCTTGATGTAGTCCACATCCGCTTGGGGCAACGTGCCCTTCTCGCAATCCACCAACCAGACGAGGGAGCGCGCCGAAAGGACCTCCCTCAGGGCGATGTCTTCATCCCGATGTCGCGTTCCCGCGGCTTCGGGGTTGGTGTATCCCGGCGTATCCACGAACGCGATCCTAGGCCACTTCTCCGCATGCGGTATCGCCACAACGACGCGGTCGACGATCTCCTTGAGCCCGATACCATAGTCGCGCTCAAATTCATGCGTGATCAAATGAAGGACATCGGTGTCTACGAGAAGTCTTCCTCCGTTCCGGTTGAACAGCCCTATGTCCAAAACGTGGTCCATGCTTGTGCCGAGCACATATGTCGGGATTGCGGTGGTCGGCGTCAGTTGCGTGGGAAGTACGTCGCGCTCGGCGTCGATGATCGAATTCACGAAGCTCGACTTGCCGCTGCTGAATCCGCCAGCGACGGCCACAATGTTCCTAGTGGAAAGGCTCGGCGCAAGTCGCATCTGCGCCATCTTCGACTGGATGACCATCAGATCTGCGTAGGCGTCGGCTTCGGCGGGGTAGTTGTCGGTACGCGACAACTCGCGATAGCGGTCCATGAAATTGTCGAATTGCCGGTAGGCTTTGTCAACCGCGGGTTGGTCCGCGGCCTCGGCAGACATGATGTCCCCGAGCAGCCGAATTGCGCGACCGTGCCGATTCGCGTGTTGTCTGAGGTCGGATGCGGCGTCGGCGAGGCGGCGCATGTCGGCTTCGACACTGCCAAGCAATCGGTTAGCCTCCTTGAGTTGCAATCGTAACTCTCCGGCAACACCGGCGACGGATACAACCACTCCTTCGAGGTGCAAAGTGTGCGCTGCAGCGGCGTCGGATGCGCGGCGAGCGGTCGCCAGCTGTTCCTGGATCGATTCGAGCCGACCGACGCTCGCGGCGACAGCCTCTTTGATGCGCTCATATGCCCGGTCGACCGGTAGCGGCTCGTCTTCCCCCTGGCGCACGATCAGCGCCTTTGCGCGATCCGCTATGGCCTTGAGCCTTTTGAACCGCAGAGCCTGTTTCATGACGAGGCCTGCGCACTGGACCGATTCGTCCAGCAGTGGCCGAACGCTGCTTAGAACCTCAGTGCAGTCCGCCAGCGTCCGGTCGATAACGGCGAATCGGTCCGTTGAGTTGCCCGGGAGCGCCCCACGAACGTCCGCCAGTCGCCCCGTTCGTTGCTCAAGCGCGCCAGCCGCCTCCGCGGCGGCTTCGAAATCTGACCTTGCTAGCGCGAGTTCCGGCGCTGCCTTTTCGGCAGCCGCCTTGGCTTGGTCGCGCGCTTCTTCGATTGACAGTGTCTGACGGCGAACAGCGCAAGTGGGAATCTTGGCCATGTTCAGGATCCCGACGTTTCAAAGATCGGCTTTGGCTGATCCATTCGCCAACTTGCCGACACGTTGGATGGCGGCCACGGCAAGGTCGTAGCGTTGTAGACTGAACTCGCGCCGGGCCAGGTCCTTCTCCAGCCGCTTGGCGTGGGCGTCGATCTGTTTGACGGCGGCCGGCACGAGATCCTGGACGGCACGCTCGATAGTCTCCGCCACAGCTTTGTTCGCGTTGTCAATCCATTTGTTTGCCGCCTTTGCTGCGGCCCTCACCGTCTGTCTTGCATCCTTCTGCGATGACACTTCGCTTCGGTCGAACTCGGGAAGCCGACTCTTGATGGTCTCTTTCGCTGTTCGGGCGACACCCTTCACAGCACGCCGAATACTACTCTTCAACGCGCTAGTGTCGACATTAGCGGCGAGCGCGTTGTCCAGTTGGCCGAGGACCACTCTGTCCATACCCTTTGACGCATTCCTAACGAATTTCGACGAAAACAGTTCTTCTGCCGCTTCTTTCAAGTCGTGTTCCAGATAGTTTGCCCAGTCATCAGCCGCTGCCTGCACCTGGTTCGTGTCTTCGTTCTCCTCCTCCGTCCAGCCGCTATCGGCGCCAAAAATATTGCGTCTGACCCAGCCCCCGGCGCCTGGCTTCTCCACCCGTTCCAGTTTCCTCGCATCGCGAATCGCCGCATTCGTACTATTGATTTCCTCATGAATGCGCTTGCTAAGATTTCTAAGTAGGCTTTTCTGCTCCTCAGCCAAGTCCCCCCATTCGTCTTCGAGAGCGCAAGAAACTTCGTTCAACTGGGCGCGAACCCCGTCAATTCGAGCCTTGGCGTTAGCCGGATCGCCTTCGCGCAACTCCTTGCGACGGTCGCAGAGATCCTTCACGATCTCGCGCACCTCCTCCTCGGCGCTGCTCCGCTTCTCGCGGAGAAAGCGGCCGAGCTTGTCCAGCATGATCCGCTCCTTGTCGTCGCGGATGTTGGCTAGATACTCTTCCACTTCATCTAGGTTGCCGAGCGATGCCAAGGTGGTCCTCGTTTCGTCAGTGGCATCGCCGTTGAGCGGATCCAGCCAATCTGGATAAGCCTTGCGAATTCGCTCGAACGTTTCGCGCTCTTCGTCGGTCCATTCGCGCACCGTCTTGCGCGCCAGGTTCGCGCACACCGCCGAAACAAAGAAGACTTCGTCGCTCATCACCTCAGTTTGGCCGGCGTCCGACGTTCGGTGGAAGGCTTGCCGCGCATGCTCGGCGAGACGCTTGCGCGTATTCTTGAGGGCTTCGTCCAGATCGCCAGCGAAATCGCGCCCAACGTCGACGAGCGCGCTGTCGAACTTGCTGCCGATCAGAAGCCGCCTCGAGATGCCCTCGGTGGGAAGACGCCACTGGAAAAACGCCGCGTCTTCGCTGTCCATGAACTGTCCGGCGTAGCTGAGGAGCAGAACCGCATCGCAGCGGCTGAGTAGCTTGTCTGCCTGCTGGGACCGGGACAAGACAGGATCGTTGATGCCGGGCGTGTCGACGATGTCGATCTCCGGAATCCCCTGGCTGCACTTAATGGTAACGCTCTTTACCAGCGGCGTAAGGGCGCCGTTGGTGCCCACGAGGTCCGTGAGGGACTTATTAAGGGTATCGACGGGCGTCGCGTGACAATCGGCAGTGCCCAGGTACCGTCCAACATCCAGGTCTCGGTCCTTGACCATCTGCACGATTTCGTACGAAGCGCGCATGGACTCGGGTGCCTGGCCCTTCGCTCGAACCGACTCCTGGTACTGGGCCGCGCGGGTGCAGATTTCGTCCCAGTCGTCGCGGCCGTAGTACTCGACCTCGATCTCGTCCTTGTCGCTCCTGACGATATGCGTCAGCGAGGCGGTCATTGGCGTTGCTGCTTTCGGCAGCACTTCCCTTCCCTCGAACAATAGCGCGTTCAGGAGCGAAGACTTGCCCGCCTTGACCTGTCCCACGATGCCGAGACGGAGTAGGCGGCCTTGTTCGAGGAGTTCCGGGCCGTCCTCGCGCACAGACCGGAACACGTCCCGAAGGGTTAGGACGTCCTGATTGTCGGCCTCGACCAAATCTTCGAATTGGGTAAGGGTGCGTTCGACATCGGCCAGCCACTTGCATAGCTCATCGAATATGGCCTGCGCGTTCCGTTTGTTCGCGTCTTGGGTCATCCTACAGGCTCTCTAGGGTTTGCTTCGTTTCGGTGAGTCGCGTCATGGCCTCGGCCAGCGCGTTCTTGCGTGCTTGCGCCTCTTCCCTGCCTTTCTTGATCTGAATCTGGCTATCCCGGATATCCTCCTGAATTCTGTCGATTTGGCCTCTTATCCGCTCGCCGAGCTTGGACAGCATCTCGCGGGCGAGCTGGTCGTAGTCGTCGGCGATACTGCTCCGCAGTGCCGAAGCAACCTTCGGAGCGACACGGGCGCCAATCGCGCTGCGCAGTTTCTGCCTGGCCTGCCTCTGCTTCTCCTCCCGGCTCTCCCCGAAGAGTTCCGTCAGTAGCGGTAGGACGAGGAGCAGGACCTCTAGCCACGGCGCGACGACATTCGTTACCGACGCCAGTACGCCCCCGATCGTCGCGTAGAGGTACTTTCCCCGGCTGGATGACAACCCCTCTGCGGCGCCGGTGAATGCCCTGGAACTCTGCTTGGCGGCGTTCAGGATGCTCTCGCCGACTCTTCTCGCGTCCTCGCTCACGCCGGCGGAAACGTCGTCGCCGTCCGCGATGAACTTGCCGAATCTGGCGCCCAGTTCGTCGAGATTCACGCGATAGCGTTCCGCGATCTCCCGGGACGTCTCCGTTCGGGCGACTCCCAGGCTGCGGTTGAGCGTTGCGCGGACGAGTTCGTTGATATTGTCCTGAAAGGTCCGCTCGCCGCCCTCTTCGTAGCTTGAAGCCAGGCTGTCGGCGTGGGCGCGAATTTCGTCCTTTACTTCACGCAAGATCTGCTCGACCGCGCGTCGGGAGTAGCGCCCCCTGATCTCCCGCTCGTCCTCTTGTAGTCGCTCTTCCAAACTGGCTTGCTGGGCCTCAAGGTCGGCGATCGCCCGCTCGCTTTCCGCCGAAGAGACGTTGATCGCGCTGTAGCGGGTTTGCAGGCTGACGATGGCTTCATCGAACAGCGAGACCAAGGGTCTGCGCCAGAGGTTCCTCAGTGCGTCGTCGAAGTTGACGGATTCGACTGCGCTTTCGAGGGGGCCGATGTCGCTATTCATCGCGGACACTGTGTGCACTGGCGCCATTTTGCCGAATGCCGCGCGCACCTGCTCCTGGATATGGTCGACAACTGCGTCGCGGTCCTGTTTCTTCTTGTCCGATTTGTTGACGAATACCGCGAACTCGACCTCATGGTCGAGAAACTCCTGCAGCTGCAAGATTTCGCTCTCGCGCAGGGCACCGTGCTCAATGTCAACGATCAGCACGAAGTAGCTGCCGAGCGGCAGGTATCGCTGGATGGCGGAGTTGTGATTGCGGATGCCGGAATCCAGACCGGGCATGTCGACGACGATACGCCGTCTGTCGAGGGTTAGGAGCTCCGAGTCCAAGAATGCCTTTGCGTAGCACACCGACGACTCTGTGGCTTCGCCTAGGGCCTCCTTCTCGATGCGTCCGAAATCAACGAGGTCCACCCGCCGCAGAGTCTCGTCGTCTGCGTCAACCAGCTCGACCCGCTCCCCTCCCGCGTCCGCAGGATGGACTTCGGTGGCCAAAGCGGTCTGCGGCACAATGTCCGTGGGTAGACCTTGCCCGGCGTCCCGCCGCAAATAGGCGTTCACCAGTGAAGTCTTGCCGGCGTTGAATGAGCCCACGAACGGCACGAGGACGCGGAAGCTGCGGATCGAATCCGCGTATTCCATAGCGGTGGCCGAAAGGCAGTCGTCCAGGTCGACGGCGACGGCGACCGTGCGAAAAGTCTGGAGGCTGCACAGGAATGTCTCTTGAGTGTTCATCAGGTCAGTCTGGCCTTGTTCCGGCAAGAGGTCGAGAGCGTGCGGCGTGCGGAACCCGCGTGCAACTCTGCTAACGGCGTCGGAAGGAATTATCCTAGATCCGGCAGTTGCCGACGATGGACGGCCGGTTTTCGGGGCGGCTCTCATCCTGCCAGCGCTGCCCGAGGCGGTGGGAGCCAGGGTTGACGGCCCGACCGGGGGCCACCGAGGTACTTCTTCATCGCTTCCGCCAGGATTCGGCGCCAGCGATCTTCGGCGCTCAACTGCTCCGCACTTCGCATCAGCGTCCGGAAGAAGCCGGTGATCCGCCGCAAGGCCGCGACAACCGCTCCCCGCCGTCCGTGGCTCGACGTCAC
>Ga0209021_1003961_pt1 | contig 11364 bp, 10 predicted proteins | sample PinacodermFT_FD_187299 | JGI IMG/M metagenome (GOLD analysis project Ga0209021, IMG submission 187299) | Host-associated microbial community of the marine sponge Aplysina aerophoba from Gulf of Piran - sponge pinacoderm, lysed by freeze-thaw... | ecosystem: Host-associated > Porifera > Sponge >... | reverse complement strand
CAGGAGTCTAGCGAGCCTGCGCCTCAAACGGACGAGAGCGGCACTTCGAGCTGCAACTTGACTCAATCGTCAACCTTACGCCGATACAAGGAGCCTAGGGAGCCGAGATCAGGGCTATTGGCACGCCGGGCCGGGAAAACGCTCGACGCGGGATGTCGAGCCGGAAGCGCTGGAGCAGAGTTCTATCGCGTTCCATGCCGGCATTCAGATCATTGGAGTCCGCACTTCATCCCCTCAAGGCGATTCATCTTCGACTCTGTTTGGAGCGGGCGTTCGATATCCCGAAACAGCCGACAGTAGTTGGCTGTGAAAAAGCATGCGCAAAGGTAGTGGGATCAAGACAGACGCTGCGGGAATCACCCGACACAGCCGAGCACGCGTTAGAATCGGCAATTGAGGCATCCCTCGAAAAAAGCAGTTCAAGCGAATCCCTTGGATGGTTTCCGCCTCTGGTTGAAATACGAAGACGGCATCGAAGGCATTGTGGGTCTGAGCGATCTGGCTGGCCGAGGCGTCTTCGAGGCTTGGTCCGAACGGGAGGTCTTTGACGCTGTGACCGTGAACGAGAGTGGCGCAGTCGTGTGGCCCGGTGACATCGACCTTTGCCCAGACGCCCTCTATAGTCGATTGACTGGCAGGCCAGCAGAAGAGGTTTTTCCTGGCTTGAACTGCGCACCTGCCGATGCCTGATCTGAGTCGATTCTACGGAAGCGTCGCGCCAAACGACCGCACCGGCGCTGATTCATCGGCTTCGGCGCATTCCCCCGCGCTGCCAGCTCGGCTAGTTGCCGTCCTAGTACACGACTCCCACGCTTCGAATTGAGGCTTGGATGCCATCTGTCGCAACCATTGAATCTTTCTGATTCCCGACAGTCTGTCTGCGCTCCGGAGTGGGTCTTGCAAGAATGGGGGGTGGCATGAAAGTCCGCGTGCTCTTCTTCGGCCAACTCAAGGACTTGGTCGGCTGCTCCTCGGATGAGGCTGAATTCGAGGAAGGCGCACGGCTTGAAACGGTATTTCATTACTATGCGTCTCAACACCCCAGACTCAGGGCCATGGCCAGTAGCGTGGCCATGGCGCGCAATCAGCGCTTCGCGCCGACCAGCGAAGCGATCGAAGATGGCGACGAGGTGGCGATCATGCCTCCGGTGAGCGGCGGTGCCGACTGGCTTGCGAGCGCTGATCGTGAGGGCGTGTTTGCTGCGGTGACGCGAGCGCCGATCGATAGCGCAGAGCTCGTGCAGCGGGTGCAGGGAGATGGAGATGGCGCGGTGCTGGTCTTCGAAGGCGTGGTGCGTGACAACACAGGCGGTCGGCGCACGATGCACTTGGACTACGAGTGCTACGTCCCGTTGGCATTACGTCAGCTTGAGGAGATCGGACGCGAAATCTTGGGCCGCTCCGACGTGCATGCCATCGCCTTGGTGCATCGCGTGGGTCGGCTCCAAGTGCGCGAGGCTAGCGTCTCAATCGTGGTCGCTTCGGCGCACCGCAAGTCGGCATACGAGGCTAGCTTGTCCGCGATTAACGAAGTTAAGAGCAAGGTGCCGGTTTGGAAGAAGGAATACTTCGCCGATGGCGAGGTGTGGGTGGAAGGCCAGTGGGACGCCTCGGTAGCCAAGTACTCGGCCTCGGGCACGGGCTGATTCTCGGCACGCTGTTGCTGGCAGCTGGTGCGACGGCCCAGCAACCCGAGCCCGCCGTTTTTACGGCGGAAGTCAGTCTCGTGTCCCTTCCCGTAACGGTCAAGGACGCTCGCGGCGCCCCCATCGGCGACTTGGAGCGCGAGGACTTCAGCATCTTGGAATCTGGCGAGTCCCGCGAGATCACGGTGTTCGAGCGGCGCACCAACAGATCGCTGTCGGTCGCGCTGATGTTGGATGCAAGCCTTAGCACGGCTATCGAGTTGCGTTACGAAAAGGAATCAGCGGGCCGCTTCCTGGAGCGCCTGCTGGGGCAGGACTCGCAACCGGCCGATGCGGCCGCTGTCTTTTCTTTCTCGAGCGACACCGAGGTCCTGGCTGGATTCACCCACGAGCATAAGGAGCTGGCGACAGCATTGGGCCGTGTTCGGCCAGAGACCGGCACGTCGGTCTATGACGCGATTCTGCTTGCTTCCGGCGAATTGCAGAAGCGCGAAGGCCGCCGGGTCATCGTCATGATTACCGATGGTGGCGATACCACCAGCAGCCTCAAGTTTGCCGACGCGCTGCGCGCGGCCCATGACGCGGAAGTTGCGATCTACCCTTTGATCGTGTTGCCGATCCAGAGCGACGCTGGCCGGAACCGGGGCGGGGAACACGCTTTGATCACACTTGCGGACAACACAGGCGGTGAAGCATTTGTCCAGTACGGCGCCCGAGACTTGGATGCTGCATTCGGCGAGGTGCTGCGAAACCTGCGGACGCAATACCTGCTGGGCTACTATCCGCGGGATGACGAATTCAATCCAGTCGATGACTTCCGCAAGGTTCAGGTGCGGGTTGCTCGCGAAGGTGCTGTTGTCTTGGCTCGCAACGGCTACTTCGCTAAGAGTCCCGTGAAGCGACCAGTCCGCCGAAGCAGAGTTGGTGCTCCGGTCCGCTTGCGCACCGTGCCTCAGGTGGGCGTGGATGCTGACAAGGAACCAGAATCCGCCAAGCCTACGACAAGGCCGCCGCGGCGCTCGCCAGGTCGCAAGGCACCGATCGTCCGGCCTGGCCCGTAGCCGGTCGGGCAGTCGGCTTCAGGCGTCTGAAATGAACGCTTCAATAGTCGTTCACTCGCGGTTTGAACCCGAATCGGGTTACGGGAAATGATCCGACATCGACACATCAGTACGGCCAAGTCTGTGTGATGAAGCGGCCTGATGGGTACAGAGTCTGAATTCAAGCTTGGGTTGACACATCATGCCCGAGTCATTTGGTCCCTGTAAGAGATCTTGAAGCACCTCCTTGCCGGCAGCTTCCTGAACAGGCAGCAAAAGATCTAGGCTAGAGACCAACTCCTTAGCGACAATTTTCATCTATATCGGAGAGGCCATAGGTCACGGCCAGCAATACTTGGGCGAGGGGGCTCACTTGCTGCCCCAACTCGACAATTTCCTCTTCCACTCTTCTTTCCTCAAGGCAAGGTCTTCCCCGCAGAGCAGAGGTGGGCGAGGAGGGTCCGCCCTCTGGCGGCAAGGCGCTAGGTCAACTCGCAGCTCATCGCACTTGTCCGAACGCTCTACTCCATGCAGAGAGAACCCCTTAAGTCCCCATGTAGAGTGAGATGTGGATTCAAGGGCGCGGGGTACTCAGCCACGCCACGCACGCAACAGTCCCATGGCCAGCCCGGGGCCGGGCCGATCCCTGAGCAGACAGACCGGTCATCACTTATGTCACCGCGCGGGTGCCATGCCGCCGGCGAGGCGCGGTCCCGGAGGGTGCTATCGTGCGGAGCAGGGCACCGCGCTCCCACGCAAGCGCCATGCCGGAGACCCATGCCCTGCCGGAGCCCGATCACGACAGCATTTACCGCCTGCTCTTCGGCGAGCCGCGAGTGATCGAAGACCTGTTGCGGGGCTTCGCCTCCAGCGCCATCGGGAACCTGCTGGACCTAGCCAGCCTCAAACAGGTCGCGGCCCGCCACGTCAGCGAGGGCCTGCGCCAGAGCGAGAACGACATGATCTGGGAAGTGCGCACGCGGCAGGGCGGCCGGTTGTACGTCTACGTCATGCTGGAGTTCCAGTCCAGCCCAGACTGGACCATGCCGCTGCGGATGGCGAACTATGTCGGGCAGTTCTACCGAGGCTTGCTGGTTCGGCCGGAGATCCGCAGGCTGCGGCGCTTGCCGCAGGTGCTGCCGATCGTGATCTACAGCGGGAAGGGGGCCTGGCCGGCGGAGGAGGAAGTACACGAGTTGATTGACCGGACACTGCCGGGTCTGGTGCCGTACGGCCTTCACATGCGCTACCTGCTGGTGGACACGATGCGCAGCCCAGGCCTGAACCGGGCGCTGCACAACGTGGCCGACTCGATGTTTCGGCTGCAGCGGGCTGAGACGCTGGCGGACGGGGGGACAGAGGTCCGGTTGTTGCAGGAATGGCTGGCGGGAGAGGAGTGGGCGGGCTTGCAGCGAGTGTTGACGAGGTGGATAATGAAGGTGCTGGTGCCAGCGGGGTGGCAGCGGGAAGAGGCGCTCCCTGAGGACGCAGGCTTGGCGAAATTGAGTGCGATGCTGGAGGGGGAGATGAGGACGTGGGAAGACAATTTTAGAGAAGCGGCGGAGGCCCAAGGACTGACCCAAGGACTGACCCAAGGACGCACCGAGATCCTAGTCAAGATGGCGCGGCACAAGTTCGGCGAAGTGCCCGCTGCCGAGATGGCAACACTGCTGAAGAACGTCGAGTCCGGGGAAGCCTTGGACGCGGCAGGCTTGCTGCTGCTGACTTGCCACAACGGCGAGGAACTGCTTGCCCGAATCCGGGAGATCTAGCTGAGGTCGCCCGAGCGGCGGATCGAAGCGAGGCTGGTCGCTCTGCGTCAGAGGCTTAGGCTGCGCTGCGGGTCTTGGCACCAATGGACCCCCGGGTGCGTTCGCAGCGTGGTGGATCCAGCCATCGGCAGCTTAGCCGGATCTCTGTCCTCCCGTCTGCCAGCGTTTCCGCCCGCTGCAGCGATCGAATCCTGACGCGGTGGCGTTACAGTGCGTGGCTCTCAACGACCAGTCCCCGTCCCACGGCCCGCAGAGCAATCTTGATGCGCTCGAAATTGGAAGGTTGCCGAAGATCCGTGAGCCTTGGGAGCGTATGGTCCTCTCTCGAACGGGGTTGGTAGCCTGAGAACGTGCCCATCGCCGCGCCCGATTACATTCCCTTCGCCACCGAGCTCGCACGGGAGGCGGGCGGCATCCTGATGCAGCACTACAGCAACGTCCAGGTGGAGTACAAGGGCAGCTTCGATACCGTCACGGCCGCCGACAGGGCATCCGAGCGCAGGGTGGTCGAACGCATCCGCTCGCGGTTTCCGGCGCACTCCATCGTTGCCGAGGAAGGTGGCAATTTCGAGGGAGCCGGCGAATTCGTCTGGCACGTAGATCCGCTGGACGGGACGACCAACTTTTCCCACGGGCTGCCGCGCTTCTGCGTGAGCATCGGCCTGTGGTCCCGCACGGAGGGCTTGGTGGGAGTCGTCTTCGATCCCGTGCGCCGTGACATGTACGTCGCCGAGCGGGGTTCGGGCGCGTACTTGAACAGCCGGCCCATCCGCGTCTCAAATGAGGCCGATCTCAAGCACGGCTTGTTCGCGACCGGATTCCCCAGTGCGACCCGCGCCACCAATCCGAACATGCATTACTTTCACCAAGTGGCCATGGCCACTCACGGAGTCCGGCGAACGGGCTCTGCGGCGCTGGATCTGTGTTCGGTGGCGGAAGGGCACTTCGAGGGGTTTTGGGAGATCGGGCTAAAGCCTTGGGATGTGGCCGCAGGGCTGGTTCTACTCTCCGAGGCGGGTGGGGAGTACTGCGACTTCGAGCGCAAGCGCTATCGTCCGGGTGACCAGCGCATGGTGGCGACCAATGGCAAGGTGACCGGTGACCTGCTGGAGCTCTTCGCCGAGGTATCTCGCGGCCACCATCGACATGCCCTGCCGCCGCTCGAGAATGGTCGCTGAAGAGTTGGCGGGCTAAGTCGCTACCGGCAGCAAGCTGATAAGAGGCCGCCGCGCTTGCTTGTTTGTCGGACCGGGATCTCAGGCGCGGATAGGTGCTCGACTATTTGAACGCCGACGACGACAATCGGCGGGCTCGCAGATTGTATCTGCCACTGCTCGACCGGATGGGCGAACAACTCGGCTACTTCGGCGATAGCGATCAATGCCTCGAAAAGATCTGAGACGCCCGCTCGCCCTTGCGAGTGTGGTGAACTCCAGCGCCGCCGACCGGCACTCCCTTGCTCCCGGATGCGGCGCCTCTCGCCAGTCTGCGACCGCGCCATTGGCGGTGAGCCGTAGCCTACTGCCCCGAGTCCACGTCACTAGGCGTCTTGGTTTGCCTGCGATCACGCACACAGACTCTCGCCGGTTCGACCTCACACGAGTCAGAGCCGCCATCCCGGGCAGCACCGTTAAGCGCAAGTTTTTGTGGCATTTAGCAAATCCGCTGTGGTAAATTAAGGATTCTGTGTCCCAGCATATGCCGCTTGTCCGGCCCGGCCAGCATCGCTCGCTAGGCTGGCAGGGGTTTGTGTATTCACACGGTAAGTCAATATGGATCGCATCGTAGACCTGATTCAAAGCAAGCGGCGCGGGGATGAGCTCGGGCTGGCTGAATTCGAACGGCTGATCAACGGCTATACGTTGAATGAGATTTCAGACGCCCAGATGGGCGCTCTGCTGATGGCCGGGTCGTGCATGGGATTCTCTGATGCCGAAGCGACGGCGCTCACGACTGCGATGCTGCGGTGTGGCGAGAGGCTGGAGCTGCCCAATGGCCAACGGCCCACAGTCGACTGCTGCTCCACCGGCGGCGTTGGCGACAAGATATCGCTGATCGTGGCACCGATTGCCGCGGCGGCTGGTGTGGCTGTGCCAATGATCGTTGAGCGCGGTTCTGACCACATCATCGGCTCGCTGGAAAAATTGAATTCGATACCGGGCTTTCGCACGGACATAGAGGTTTCAGACTTCGCCGATCTCGTGGGCGAGTACGGTCTGGCATTTGCCCAGCAGAGCAACGCTCTGGCTCCTGCCGAGAAGCGCCTGTACGAGCTCCGGGATGAGACGGCGACCGTTGATTCTTTGGCCCTAATCGCTGCCTCGGTCATGTCGAAGAAACTGGCCGAGGAGATCCGAGGGCTCGTGGTGGACATTAAGGTGAGCAAGGGCTCGCTGTTGTCTGGCCGTAATGAAGCCCGGCGACTGGCCCAGCTGATGATCGGAATCGGCAGGAAGCATGATTGCAAGGTGCAGGCACTGCTGACCGACATGGAACAGCCCTTGGGGTACACGGTAGGCAATGCCTTGGAGATCATGGAGGTCGCGCAGACGTTGCAGGGGCAAGGCCCAGAAGATGTGTGGGGGCTGTCGGTGGAATTGGCCGCCCGTATGATCTACCTCTCCGATACGACTATCTCGATCGAAGACGCACGTGAGCGTGCCAATGCTGTGATCCAAGACGGTTCTGCGCTGCAGATGTTGGCCAATGTGATCAAGGCGCAAGGCGGCAACCCAGAGGTGCTGACGGACTTTTCCCAACTTCCCAACCCCGCTGGCGCCGAACCGATCACCTCTCCGCGCGATGGCTACGTGAGCCGCATCAATGCCGAAGACATAGGGCGGGCAGCGGTGATGCTGGGTGCCGGACGCGTCAACCCCGACGACACCATCGATCCAGCGGTCGGGGTGGTGTTGGAGACCAAGGTCGGCCAGCAGGTCGTCAACGGCACCCGCTTGTGTGCTCTGTACTACAACGACGACACCAACCTCGAAGAGGCTAGGCAATTGGTCGAAGATGCCTTCCGCATCTCCTCGCAGCCGCCTGCGGACAGGGAATTGGTCCTCGACCTGATCCAAGGCTGACGCGGCTACGGCTGCGATAGCCGCTCGACCGGCGAAGTCATCCAGAAGCGTGACTTGTTGACAGTCGTTCGGGTACGCTTGTGTGGCAGCGTCCTTCTGATGGGACGAAAATCTGTAGGATCATAGAACCCGTTCGCGCCCCAATCCGTCTTCCGGTCACTCTCGTCTGCGCTCAAGCGAACACACGCTCGGTCGGAGGCAGACTCTTGGCCGAGGTGTCGGCGGCCATACGCCCTGCCGACCTCCTGAAGTGCCATTGACTCGAACGCTACCAGACCCTGGTGCTGAGGCGGACCATGACGGTGACATCTCCTGCCACATTGGTCCAAGCGGCGAATCCATCGAGAGCTCCGTCGCAGAGGGCGACCTCACCCTCTCGTGTCTCTCCTCACACTCCCCCTCGAACGATACCGAAGCGACCTGCGAGAGAATGAATCATAGAATCCTCATAAGTTACTCATCAAGAGTGACTTATGAGGATTCATGCAGCTGTGATTGTCTCGTCGATCCCCACACTCGTACCGGGATTCTAGCGGACATTCTCTGCCTCTTAAAGGCCGTTCATCGTCTGGACGATCTATTTGCAACATCGCGAGTCCCGAGTCGGCCTCGACGGGGCGTTGTCATCGTATTCGGCCCGCACTCCAGCGTCGCATTCCAGCGAGACCTGGACCACGCAATCTCAGGGTGTCCGTCACCCCCCGACATCCTCCGACGATGGCTCCGGGGAGTCATTCTCGAGTTGCGGGTCGAGTTCTCTGAGGTGCGGGTCGAACACGCGCTTTATCGCCGCCGCTGCTCGGTTGAGTTCCCGCAACCTCTCCGGCTCGACCTTGTCTTTGCTTGTGATGGCGACCGTGTAGCGGATGCCCCACCGGCCGGCAGCCACATCTTCGTCCCAGTCGAGCGCCTTCAAGGGGCCAGACGCACTGAATATCTGGTCGATCTCGCTTCGTTTCGCAGCCAACACGGCCAGCACCCCGGTCCATTTGCCCTGCCTGTTGGTGAGGACAACTCGGGATTCATGGCGATTGACGGCTACGCGGTAGACCAAATTAGAACCTCTCGCGCCTGTGCTCTGTAGACCGGAGGCGAGTGGAGTCAGGCCCTTGAACGGCGAGTCGATCTTTTCATCTCGCGCCTGCGCGAATAGCGCGGCCAAGAAGTCACGACGCCAAAGCTGGACGGCTGTAAGAGGCTGGTCCGGCAACGCATCGGGCATCTCTTCTTCGGACGGTGCGGCGACAACAGTAAATAACGGGGCAGCTGGGGAGTCGCCGATCTTGATAGCCCGGATTGTGACCATCCAGATTTTGCCCACGCCGCGATTGTTCAAGGTTTCTACCGCATTGATGTGCTCCGATCTTCCCTCTTCGACGATCCAGATCGCTTGCTGCACATCACGGTGCGAGAGGTAGGTCACAAGTTGGCCTAAGTGGCGATGGTTGCTCCTCCCGTACTGATTCTCGATAACGACATCGCCACGATCGGTTTTCGCCACGAGGTCGATTCTGAAGTCGCCGGCGCCAACCTCCCTCTCTGGGCTGGTCAAGCCGAGGCGGAGCACCTTGTCGAGTTCGTCGATGTGCGATTGGAGCCACGGCGTGAAGTTGGCGTCCTCCTTTGGCCAGACTTTGCGAATGCCTACAGTCTCGATGAATCCAATTCTCCGCGTCACGCCAAAGTATCGGGGTCTGTGCCCCGTTTCTAATCCGATGCAGATTGTACATAGCGCGGGCGATAATCGTCAATGGTTGTGCCGTTGTTGCACTTCCACTAGTATGAGTAGCCCGAAATTTCGTAGCGCCATCCTCAAGGCGGCGATAGTTCAATGAGACGCTCTGATCGTCTAGCAAATGTTGAACGGCATTGGGCTGCGTCACTGCTTGCTTGACGTCCCCGACCCCTTGGATCACTGGGTGCCCCTTCTGAGTGTGCTCCCAAGCTTCAATCTCAATGAGTCAGTCCAAGCTGTGGAGTTCCTTCGTGGGCACTCGACATTGGCCAGCGTTTGACCAGAAAGGTCGCTGCCACAAAACTACTCATGCTCAACTGACTGCTCTGTGTTCATCGTAGAGGCTCTCCACGATCCTTTCGACGTCCCATGGCATGGGAGTTATCCCGACTTCGCGGAGGGCCATCGGAATCTGCGTGGCATGTGAGTCCAAGTAGACGGCCAAGATCCTCTTGCCGAGTTCCGCACTCCTTCGAATCTCCCAACTGACCGGCTCGCTTCGCCAAGTACCTTCACCAACAAGACAAAGCGTCGCGCTCGATTTTCGGATCTGGCGCTCTGCATGAATCATCCATGCTCCTTCTACCGGTTCCTTGATGGAGCAGTCTCGAAAAACCAAGCCGTGTCGGCTGCCCTGCGCCTGGTGCCTAAAGAGCTCGACGAGTTGCCTATGCACCATCGAGAAGCTGAGGAACACGTTCTGGATCGCAGAAGAATCCGTGATATTCATCGACTAGCCCCGAACCTGTCCATCATGACACGCAGCAGGATCAAGCTACCCCTCAGTCGAGTGCGTCACCGACTCGGCCTACTTCGGCAGTCGACACGCGGAGCGGCTGACCGTTCATGCGCCGCATGATCCTCCCGCCATCGGCAGCGTCTCTGGAGCGTCGGAACTTGCATTATGTGAAGTTTCACAGGCTGTGGCACACCACCGAACTCCTCGCCGAGCTTCTTTTTGTATTCCAGCCTGCCCGGGTGTTCATCCCGATTCCTCGTTGATTGCGCACAGTTCGCGAAGTGCGTCGTCTTCAGTAATGTCGGCGGGCCACCCGTACGCGGCGGCCACTGCAGCGTCAAGGGCCCCGTGCGCATCCCGAAGCCATTGCGGGCGTGCATTGTAGAGGTTCGTCAACGTTCGTCTCTTGAGAGTCTTCGCTGCTTCCCCGTCGCGAGGGATCGCCCGCTTCGGATAGCCGGGAACCGGCTCCTCCACCCACTCAACCCACTCTTGCGGGTTGAGCCACCGGTTACGCAGCTCCACGAGCCGTCGTGCTGCCTGAGCTATAGCAATGGCCCGAGAGTCGGCGACATAGGTGCTCGCAGGGGAGTTCGGCGTCAGGCCGGGTGGGAACGGAAATGTCTCGAACGTGGTGCTCGGCGTGTAGCGCGGGTCATTGCCCTTGCCAAGCCACGTACAGAGGCGGAGCGACCAAACCTCGTGGAACCGGCTGTGCAAGACTCCGAACGTCGTGTCGTCGTCGCGTGCGACGACGACCAGTTGGTTGTCTGGGCAGACGCGGCCATCGAGCCAGACGAACAGCCGATGCTTGGCGACCCGAGGTGTTGCGATGTAGCGCCGACGGTCCTTGAGCGTCCACCACATACCTGGTCTCGGTTCCCCGTGCCGCCACCAGTGCTTGCGGTAGGAGGCGCGATGGTTCTGGCTGCGCGACGGGTAGACATTCTCCCGCACCCATCGAAACGGTTCTTCGTACAGCGCAGCGTCCGCCTCAGACATCTGCCATCCGAAGTCGACGATCCACTTACCGGCGGGACGACGGGTCAGGTCCATGCCGTTCATCCACGGCTTCAGGACCTCAGCGTTTGTGCGGCCGTTCGGGTTCGCGGGCAGTCGGAGCCACTCGCGCGCTTGGTCGCCCGGAACATCGAAAGTGCCGTGCTTTGCGTCGCCGATGAAAGCGACGTTGGAGTTGGCAGGTAGGCGACGGACGGCTGTGAGGTCGATTCCCGCTGCCCCCGGGCGACGGCAATGGCATTGACTTAGTGGCAGAAGCGCATTGACTTAAGGAAATCGGGTTCGGGCTCGATTTTCGGCGGCGTCAGCCCGCTGTTGCACTGGCGTTT
>Ga0209021_1003960_pt1 | contig 11368 bp, 7 predicted proteins | sample PinacodermFT_FD_187299 | JGI IMG/M metagenome (GOLD analysis project Ga0209021, IMG submission 187299) | Host-associated microbial community of the marine sponge Aplysina aerophoba from Gulf of Piran - sponge pinacoderm, lysed by freeze-thaw... | ecosystem: Host-associated > Porifera > Sponge >... | reverse complement strand
GGCGGCGAGGGTCGCCGCGAGCACCCCGCAGAACGTGTCCCCGGCCCCCGTCGTGTCCACCGGGCGTATGGGGAGGGCCGGCGTGCGGATTGCCTCGCGGCCGGTGTGGCAGACGGCGCCCTCCTCGCCGTAGGTGGCGGCGACGATCAGTCCGAAGCGGCGCGCGAGCCATTCCGGCAGGCGCTCCGGGGGCTCGTCGCCGCCCCCCGCGTGGGCCGCCACCTGGACGATCTCAATCTCGTTCACGATGAGCACGTCGAGGGCGGCGAGGACGTCCTCCGGGACCGGGAATGCGGGGGCCGCGTTCAGGAGGATTCGGCAGCCGCGCCGCGCGGCCCGGTCGACCAGCCGCCGGTTCTCCTCGAGGGGGACCTCGTGCTGGAGGAGCAGGACCGTGTCGCCATCCAGCAACTCGTCCGGCACCTGGTCGTGGGTCACCCGGGTGTTGGCCCCGGACGCGACCGCGATGGTGCTCGCGCCCGTCCCTTCCTCGACCCAGATGGTGGCGCACCCGGTCGGCTCGGACGACTCCTCCACCCGGGACAGGTCCACGCCCTCGGACCGCATCCGGGCGAGAGCGGGGGGCGCGAAGGCGTCCGCCCCCACCCGGCCGACCATCGCGACGTCCGCGCCGGCACGGCGAGCCGCATGGGCCTGGTTCGCGCCCTTTCCGCCCGGCGAGATCACGCAGCCGTGACCCAGCACGGTCTCGCCCCGTTCGGGTAGCCGAGCGAGGTTGACGGCGATGTCGATGTTGATCGAGCCGAAGACGATGACCATGTCGGACCGGTGGTGGCGAAAACGGGTCGGCGCGGGAACCCGGCCGGAACGCCGTCCGCCTGCACACCGCCCCGGCGGCCGGCGTGCGCGGAGCGACCGTACCGTCGCTCTCGGAGTCCGGGTCCCGGGCGGGCGCCCCGCTCGTGCCGTCAATGGTATTGCGGATGCCGAAGACGCTCCACCCCTGCGCTCCGGGCCCGGGTCAGGGCGTTGCGCCGGTGCCGGTCCTCCCGGGGACGGTCCCGCGCCGGCTCGATGCGCCTTCGAAGCGAGGAAGGGGCGCCGTCCCGCCATCTGCGTTGTCACCTGTTCCGGTCGGTGATACCGTTCGGCAGCCCGGTTGATCGACGCGACTGCACGGAGCTGTCATGACTGGCGTCGGCAGGTTCCGGCCTTCGATTCCCCGTCACGTTCCGAAACGGGCGCTCGTGCGAACGTGCGCCGTATCGGGTAATTTCGGGCGTCGCCGAATCGAGGAGCTCACATGAAGACCTTCATGCGCCTGGTAGCCGTCGTCCTCGTCTTCGCCACCGCGGCTTGCGCCGCCACCGGCAACGACCGGGACCTCGGACCGCTCGTGACCGAGAGCGGCATTTCGTTCGAGCGAAACACGAGCTTCGACGGCGAGGTTCTGAGGATCGAGCTGCCCCGCGAGGACGGGGGAACGGAGAAGTTCAGCTCGGGCAGGGACGAATGGTTCAGCTCGTCCTGGGCGCCGTTCATTCCCAATCACGTGGGACGGCGCTGGGGGCTCATCAAGGCCGCGAGCGACCACACTTCTCTCGCCTATGCGGTGGTGAGCTGGGACAACGACGATCCGACCGACTACCTTGCGGTCGGCTACTGGCTTCGGTTTCCCGGGACCGTTTCCCGGCGTTTTCGTTCTCTGTCGGATGCCGAGAACACTCCATTCTTCGACGGACCGGAAGTCGATCCGTCCCTTCCGCCCCGGCTGCCGATCTCGGGAACCGCGACCTACGTGGGTCCCGTCGGAGGGCTCTACACCTATCGCTACGGCAGCGATTGGATCGGGTTCGAGGAGCCCGTCGTGACGGAGGAGTTCCAGGGAATAATGACGCTCAGCGCGGACTTTTCGGACAACACCGTCGCGGGCTGCATGGGTTGTGTCGGCGACCTCGACATCAACCGCCAACACCTCTACCTGCAGTTGGGATTCCGGCGCGGGGAGCCGCTGTCGCTTCCCACCGACTACGAAGTGCACTTCGGCGCGACGCCGATCAACCGCAACGGAACCTTCGAGCACACGGACGTCGAGGTCAGGCACCCGACGCGCCCGATCACGGGGTCGAGCGGGTTCTCGGGCGGAATGTTCTCCAATGTCCCGGACGCGGACGGAAACCCGAGGCTGGCGATCGGTCTGACCAGAGCCGAATTCGACGAGGCGGACGGGAGCCAGGGCAAGTTCGAGGCGCTGTTCACCGGTTTGGGAGCTTCTCTGCGTCCGACCGAACCGAGCGGGGATCGCTGATGGCGGGTCACGGCGGTCACGGAGCCCGCGCAGCCCGGCGGATGGACGCGGGAATGCCGAAACGTACGCTTGAACGAGACCGGCGTGACGCGCCGGGAAGGAGGCGGCGCGACTCATGACCTATCGTCTGGGTGTGGACATCGGCGGAACGTTCACCGATTTCGCCCTGTTCGACGAAGGCGGCAGCCGGATAGCCGTCCACAAGCGGCTCACCACGCCGGACGACCCGTCGGCGGCGGTGCTCGGCGGCGCGACCGCCCTTCTCGAGCGCGAGAACGTCGCGATGGCCGCGGTCGAATCAATCGCCCACGGCACGACCCTCGTCACCAACTCGATCATCGAGCGGCGGGGGGCAAGGGCCGGCATGCTCGTGACCGCGGGGTTCCGCGACATCCTCGACATGGGGTTCGAGCAGCGCTACGACCTCTTCGATCTGCGCCTGAGATGGCCCGATCCCCTGGTTCCGCGGCGCCTGCGACGGGAGGTCCGCGAGCGGATCGCCCATGACGGCCGGGTGACCGAGCCCCTCGACCGTGACGGCGTTCACGAGGCGGTGCACGGTCTCGTCAACGAAGACGGCATCGACGCCCTCGCCATCTGCTTCCTTCACGCCTACGCCAATCCGATTCACGAGGAGGCGGCCGGCGAGGTGGTGCGCGAGGCCTTTCCGGATCTCTACGTCTCGCGGTCCGCCGGGGTCTTCGGAAACATGCGCGAGTACGAGCGCTGGACCACCGCGACCATGAACGCCTATGCGCAGCCGATGTTCGACCGCTACGTCGAGCGGCTCGAACGCGGGCTCGCGGAGTCGGGATTCGCCGGGCAGCTCCACATCATGACCTCCTCCGGCGCCTCGATCGTGCCGGAGACGGCCCGGCGCTTCCCGGTACGCGCCCTCGAGTCCGGACCCGCGGCCGGCGCCCTCATGTCCGCCCACCACGGCCGCAGCCTCGCGCTCCCCGACCTCCTGTCGTTCGACATGGGCGGAACCACCGCGAAGGGGGCGCTCATCCGGCGCTTCGCGCCGCTGAAGCAGTACGACCTCGAGGTCGGGCGGGTGCACGAGTTCAAGCGCGGCAGCGGCCTGCCCGCGAAGCTTCCGGTCATCGACATGATCGAGATCGGCTCGGGCGGCGGCTCGCTCGCCCGCGTCGACGAGCGCGGCCTCATTCGGGTCGGGCCGCGGAGCGCCGGCGCGGATCCCGGCCCCGCGTGCTACGGCAAGGGCGGCACCGGCGCCACCCTGACCGACGCGAACGTCGTCCTCGGCTACCTCGACCCCGGCTTCTTTCTCGGCGGCGAGATGCGCCTCGACCCGATTGCAGCGCGCGAAGCGATCGAGCGGCACGTGGCGGGGCCCGCCGGGCTCGAGCCGATCCGCGCCGCGTGGGGAGTGCACGAGATCGCGAACGAGGACGTGGCCCGGGCGTTCCGGATCCACGCGTCGGAGCGCGGGTTCGACTATCGCGACTCGTCCATGGTCGCGTTCGGCGGCTCGGGTCCGGTGCACGCGCTCGCGATCGCCCGCAAGCTCCGGATCCCGCGCGTCGTGTTCCCCATCGGGGCGGGGGTGATGTCCGCGCTCGGGTTGCTCGTCAGTCCGCTCGGATTCGAGGTCTCGCGCTCGCGGCGGGCGTTCGTGGCCGATCTCGACGCCGCGCAATTCGAAGCCATCATCGCCCCCCTCGTCGACGAGGCGACGGGGTTCCTCCGCCGCGCCGGGGTTGCGGAGCCGGCCGTCGTGTGCCGCCTGGACATGCGCTACCAGGGACAGGGCTACGAGATCGAGGTGACCGTCCCGGGGGACGGCACGCGCGGCGGCTACGCAGCCGCATTTTCGCGGCTCGAAACGCTCTTTCGCGCCCAGTACGCGGAGATCTTCGCGGAGACCTTTCTCGACGAGCCGCTCGAGATCGTGAGCTGGAAGGTTGAGGCGGCGGGCTCCGAGGCGCCGCTCGCCTACCATGGCATGCGCGGTGGCGAACGCGGGCGCGCGAAGCGTTCGCGGGCGCTCTGGTTCGGGGACGCCTTCGTCGACTGTGAGGTGATCGACCGTTACGGGCTCGCGGTGGGAACGACCGTCGAGGGCCCGGCCGTCGTCGAGGAGCGCGAATCCACCTGCGTGCTCGCCCCGGGAGACCGGGCGACCGTGGACGAGCGGCTCAACCTGGTGGCGGAGCTCGCGAACCGAGGAGGTGACGCATGAGCCCACGCACGATTGATGCGGTGAGCCTTTCCATCATGTGGGATCGGCTCATCGGGATCACCGACGAGATCATCTCCGCCCTGGTGCGAAGCTCGTTCTCGACCATCGTGCGCGAGAGCGGCGACCTCTCGGTGGTGGTGCTCGACGCGGACGGCAACTCCGTCGCCCAGGGCAGCTACAGCGTGCCGTCGTTCACCGGCACGGCCGCCCCGACCCTGCGGCACATGCTGGCGAAGTTTCCCGCGGAGAGCCTGGAGCCCGGCGACGTCATCGCCACCAACGACGCGTGGATGGGCACCGGTCACCTCTTCGACATCAACGTGATGCGGCCCGTGTTCCGAGGCGCGCGAATCGTCGGCTACACGATGAGCATCACCCACCTTCCGGACATCGGCGGGCTCGGGTTCGGCGCCGCCGCGTCGGAGATCTTCCACGAGGGGCTTCGCCTTCCCGTGTGCAAGCTGGTCCGGGCCGGGCGGCTCGACGAGCCCATGTTCGACGTCATCCGCAGCAACGTGCGAGTGCCGGAGCAGGTCTTCGGCGACCTGATGGCGAACGTCACCTGCAACGAGGTCGGCGGCCGCCAGCTCCTCGACTTCATGGACGAGTACGGACTCGACGACCTCGCACCGCTCTCCGAGGCGATCCGCGGGCAGAGCGAGCGGGCCATCCGGGACCGGATCGCGGCCCTCCCCGACGGGATCTACGAGGGAGCGATCGACATCGAGGGGATCGACGACCCGCTCCGGCTCGTTTGCCGCGCCGAGATTGCGGGAGAGGAGATCGGGCTCGACTTCGCGGGGACCTCCCCGCCCGTCAATCGCGGCATCAACGTGCCGTTCTGCTATACGCGGGCGATGGCCCGCTACGCGGTCAAGTGCCTCACCGTGCCCGGCATGCCCAACAACGAGGGTGCGGTGGCCCCGATCCGGGTCACCGCCCCGGAGGACTCGATCCTGAACGCGCAGCCGCCGTACCCGACCGGAGGCCGGCACGTGACCGGGCACATGGTCGTCCCCCTCGTCTTCCGCACCCTCGCCGAAGCGGCTCCCGAGATGGTGCAGGCCGACTGCGGCAACATGAACATCGTCACCTTCCAGGGTACCCGGGCGGACGGCCAGCCGATGTCGACGATCTACTTCTCGACCGGGGGGTTCGGCGCCTTGCAGGGCTTCGACGGGGCGGACACGATCCCCGGGCCGTCGAACATGCGGGCGGTTCCGGTCGAGATGTGGGAGTCGCTGACCGGCATCACCATCGTGCACAAGCGGCTGCTCCCCGACACGAGCGGGCACGGCGAGGCGCGGGGCGGTCTCGGCCAGGAGATCGAGTTCCGGAACGACACGGGCTTCCCGTTCACCGCGTTCTGCATCGCGCCGCGTTCCGAGTTTCCGGCCCGTGGCCTCTTCGGAGGGGGAGACGGAAGCCGGCGCACCATCCTCATCGACGACCGCCCGGTCCATCCGAAGGGCGCCCACGCGGTGGCGCCGGGGCAACGCTTCACGATGCGCGACTCGGGGGGCGGCGGGTTCGGCGACCCTGAGAACCGCCCCCGCGGGAAGGTTCTCGCCGACCTCGACGAGGGCCTCATCACCCCTCCCGTCGCCCGCGAGGTCTACGGCGTCACGCCGGGGTAGCACGGCAAGGCCCGTCTGCCGGACGGCGACGGCTGCCGTCTTCCCGGCGGCGGCATCCATGGACGGAACGGCCCGCCGCGTCTCTCCCGGCGCGGCGCGCGCGAAGCGGACGCGGGGCTGCCCGGAACGTTGCGCACGGCGCAAGCAGCGGTCGCGCGGCCTTCCCGGCCCACATCCAGCCGTCCCACCACTCTCCGCGCCCGGGAGAGGCGGTCGGACCCGGTCGGACCAACCGCCGCCCGCGGACAACCTAACGAATACTCCGGCACCACCCGCCATGAAAATCGAACGGCTGCCGTCCGATTCCCATGGTGAACGGAGGCAGCGGAACAGCCATCTCCGGCCTCGAGCGCCGCGAGTGCGCATCGCACACGCCACCCCGGCCGACTGTCGCGACGCGGCAGCCGGCCGGTCTACTCGGGAGCGCCGGGAAGGGCTTCGAGGCCGCGTACGTTCTGGCCGCCGTAGCGGCGAAGGCGGATGTCCGCCTGCTCCTTGTGACCCGCGAAGTGCTCGAGGGCGCAAAGGCGCGAGCAGTACTCCCCGACCTTGACGGACGCCTCCTCGGTGATGCGCTGGTAGGTGCAGGTCTTGATGAACTTCCCGACCCAAAGGCCCCCCGTGTAGCGGGCCGCCCGGCGGGTCGGGAGGGTGTGGTTGGTGCCGATCACCTTGTCGCCGTAGGAGACGTTCGTCTCCGGGCCGAGGAAGAGCGCGCCGTAATTGGTCAGGTGGTCGAGGAAGTACTGCGGGTCCTCGGTCATGACCTGGACGTGCTCGGCCGCGATGCCGTCCGCGACCGCCACCATCTCGTCGACCCCGTCGCAGACGATCACCTGGCCGTAGTCGCGCCACGCCGTGCCGGCCGTCTCGCCGGTGGGAAGGATCCCGAGCTGGCGCTCGACCTCCGCCATCGTGTCGCGGGCGAGCTCTTCGGAAGTGGTGAGGAGGGTCGCGGGCGAGGTGGGGCCGTGCTCCGCCTGGCCGAGGAGGTCGGCCGCGCAGAGCTCGCCGTCCACCGTCTCGTCCGCGATGACGAGGGTCTCGGTGGGACCTGCGAAGAGGTCGATGCCGACCCGGCCGAAGAGCTGCCTCTTGGCCTCGGCGACGAACATGTTCCCGGGCCCGACGAGCATGTCGACGGGCTCGACGGTCTCGGTGCCGAGGGCCATCGCCCCCACCGCCTGCACCCCGCCGAGGCAGTAGATCTCGTCCGCGCCACCAAGGTCCTGGGCGACGACGATGGCGGGGTTCGGCTCGCCCGCGTAGGGCGGCGCGCAGGTCGCGATCCGCTTCACCCCCGCGACCTTCGCGGTCACCACGCTCATGTGGGCGGAGGCGACCATCGGGTACTTTCCGCCCGGCACGTAGGAGCCGACGCTGTTCACCGGGATGTTCCGGTGGCCGAGGATGACCCCCGGCATGGTCTCGTGCTCGACGTCGCGAAGCGCCCCCATCTGGATCTCGGCGAAGCTCCGGATCTGTTTCTGCGCGAACTCGATGTCCGCCCGCTCGCGCGGGCTCACCCGCTCGTAGCAGGCGTCGATCGCCGCCCGGCCGAGGCGAAAGTTCGCCGGCGACCAGCCGTCGAAGCGCTCCGAGTACTCGCGCACGGCGGCATCGCCCCGCGCCTCGATGTCCGCGAGGACGTCCTCCACGGTCCGGCGGACCTTCGCGTCCGCATCGGCCCTGGCGTCGTCGCTCATCCCGGTCTTGAGGTAACGGGGCACGGCACCCTCCTCCCGTCGGCTTCGGATTCGGTTCCGGCCGATCGTAGTGCGCGACGAGGTGGCTGACAAAGCGAGAGCAGGGGAGGCAACCCGAGGTCGAATGGCGGACCGGACCGGCTCGACGCGAGCTTCGCACGGGCCCGCAGCCTTCGGGAAACCGGCGGCGCGAGCTCCGCCGGCGACCGGGGTCTCACACGTCGGGGCGCGGGTCGCGGACCTCGACGCTCATGCCACCGACTCCTCCGCCACCCGTTCGAGCACCTCGCGCAGGACGCCCGGATCCTGGGCCCCGGTCACCGCGTAACGTCCGCCGATGATGAAGAACGGAACCCCCGTCACCCCCATCCGCCGCGAGCGTTCCTCGACCGCCCGCAACGCCTCGACCTCTTCGGTGCTCGCGAGGTACTCCGCGAGGGCGACCGGATCGATGCCGCACTCCGCGCCGATGTCGACGAGGGTCTCGAAGTCCCCGATGTCCCGCCCCGCCACGAAGACGGCATGGAACAGTGCCTCGACCGCCTCGTCCTGAAGCCCCTCGCGCGCCGCGAAGTGCACCAACCGATGGGAGGCGAAGGTATTGGGGGTGCGCGGCATGCGCTCGAACGCGAACGCGATCCCGTCCGCCGCCCCCGCCTCGCGGATACGGTCGTACACGGCCCGGGCCGCATCCGGTCCGCCGAACTTCGAGGAGACGTACTCGGCTCGATCCATGCCCTCCGGAGGCAGTCCGGGGTTGAGCTGGAACGGGTGCCAGCGGATGCGCACCTCGTCGGCATCGAAGCCCGCGAGGGCGCGCTCGATTCGGCGCTTGCCCACGTAGCACCACGGGCAGATGGTGTCGGAAACGATGTCAATCTCGATCATGACGGGGCTCCGGGACGCCGGCGTGCCGGGTCGCGGGGAATCCGCGCCGCTCCGGCCGAGCCGTCGAATTCGCGGGCATCGCATTGGCCATCGTGATGGTCACCCGGAAGAGCCGCGGCCGGAACGCGAGAGTCCGCTCCGGCGAGGAACCTGCACGGCGGCGACCGGCCGCCCGGTCGGAGCTCCGCCCGAGGGCCCGGCCAGCCGGCCGGATGATTCGGCATCTCGCGGGTCTTGCCCATTTGGACCGTTCCACCGTCGCGACAGGACTGAAGTCTAGACGATCCGCCTCGCCGGTGCGGTCGCCGCGCGTCACGACGCTTCAACCCGTCGAGGGTTGCGAGAAGGAAGCGAGAATCTGCATGAGCCGGCCAGCGGGTAGAATCGCGCGCCCATGAAAGAACGATTCGGGGTTCGCGGCAAACGGGCGATCGTGACCGGAGCGTCTTCGGGCCTCGGGCGGCGGTTCGCCATCACCCTTGCCGGCGAGGGGGCGCGGGTCGCGCTCGTGGCGCGACGGGTGGAACGGCTCGAAGCGCTCGCGCGCGAGATCGGGGCCGCGGGCGGCGAGGCGGTCGCGATCGGGATGGACGTGTCGGACGGAGCGTCCGTCCGCAACGGTATTGCCCGCGTCGTGGAAAGACTCGGCGGCATCGACGTGCTGGTCAACAACGCAGGGATCGTCATCCACAAGCCGCTGCTCGAGCACGACGAGGCCGACTGGGACGCGGTAACGGGAGTGAACCTCCGGGGCGCGTACCTGGTGGCCCTCGAGGCGGCGCGGTGCATGACGGCGCAAGGGGAACCCGGCGGCAGCATCATCAACATCGCCTCGGTGATCGGCCACGGCAGGGTCGCGATGCAGATCCCGGAGTACATGGCCGCCAAGGGCGGCCTCGTGCAGCTCACCCGGGCGATGGGGGCCGAGCTCGCCCGGCACTCGGTGCGGGTCAACGCGATCGCGCCCGGGTACATCGAGACCGATTTCAACCGCGAGTTCCTCCGCACCGAACAGGGCGCGCGCCTCGTGCGCGGGATCCCGCAGCGGCGGGCCGGCCGTCCGGAAGAGCTCGACGGCGCCCTGCTGCTGCTCGCTTCCGACGCATCTTCCTTCATGACCGGGAGCGTCATCACCGTGGACGGCGGGCACGCCTGCACCTCGGTCTGATCGCCCCTTCCGGCGCGAGGGACGAACGGACCGCCGCCGCGGAGCCCGCCGCACCTCCCGGCCGGCCCGACCGGCACGCCGCGCCACCCCGCGCTGGAGCGCAGCGAACCGCACCGGGGAAGACCGAAGCGGACCAGGCCGGACCGCGCTTCGCCGGAGCCCATCACCGGAACACGCCGAACCGCACCGCAACCATCAGGAAACGCCCACCATGGACTACCACCTTCCCCCCGAGGTCGAAGCGGTCCGGATTCGCATCCGCGACTTCGTCGACACCCACCTCATCCCCATCGAGGCCGACCGCTCGGTGTACGACCCTCACGAGAACATCGCGGCCGCCCCCCTCGCCCGCCTCCGGGCCGCGGCCCGCGCCGAAGGGCTGTGGGCGCTGCAGATGCCCGAGGAGAGGGGTGGGGCCGGCTTCCCGACCGTCGGGATGGCGGCCTGCTACGAGGAGATGAACCGCTCCATCTTCGGACCGGTCACCTTCAACTGCCAGGCCCCCGACGACGGCAACATGATCCTGCTGAACCGGGTCGGCACCGAGGACCAGAAGGACCGGTGGCTCCAGCCCATCATCGACGGCGAGGTCCGCTCCTCGTTCGTCATGACCGAGCCCGCGCCGGGCGCCGGGTCCGACCCCGCGGGGGCGATGCAGACTCGGGCGGAGCGGCGCGGCGGGAAGTGGGCGATCTCCGGGCGCAAGTGGTTCATCACCGGCGCGGGGGAGGCGAAGCACTTCATCGTCGTTGCGCGCACCTCGGACGACACGCGCCGCGGCCTCTCCGCGTTCCTCTTCCACGCCGATCAGCCGGGCTGGCGGATCCTCCGGACCGTGCCCATCATGGGCCCGGAGGAGCACGGCGGGCACTGCGAGCTCGAGTTCGACGGGCTCGAGGTCGGCGACGAGGACGTGCTGATGGAGATCGGAGACGGCCTCAAGGCGACCCAGATCCGCCTCGGCACGGCCCGCCTCACCCACTGCATGCGCTGGCTCGGGCTCTCCAAGCGGGCCCTCGAGATCGCCTCCGCCTACGTCCAGGAGCGCGAGAGCTTCGGCCTCACCCTCGCCGAGCACGAGGGCGTGCAGTGGATGATGGGCGAGGCGGCGATGGACATCCACATCGGGCGCCTCCTCACCATGCACGCGGCGTGGAAGCTCGACCAGGGCGACTTCGCGCGCAAGGAGGTGTCAATGGCGAAGGTCGCGGTGGCCGACGTGCTCCACAAGGCGGTCGACACCGCCATCCAGCTCCTCGGCGCCAGGGGCTACTCGAAGGACACCCCCCTCGAGTGGATGTACCGCTACGCGCGCCAGGCCCGCCTCGTGGACGGCGCCTCGGAGGTCCACAAGATGGTCCTCTCGCGCTTCTTCTTCCGCGAGGGGGTAGACTTCTGGAACTGGGGATGACCCCGGGGACCGGTCGCCCGGCGTAGCGGCCGGGCACGAGGCGGGGCTCCCCCGCGGCACGGCGCGAAGCGATGCGGGCCCGC
>Ga0209021_1003950_pt1 | contig 11382 bp, 8 predicted proteins | sample PinacodermFT_FD_187299 | JGI IMG/M metagenome (GOLD analysis project Ga0209021, IMG submission 187299) | Host-associated microbial community of the marine sponge Aplysina aerophoba from Gulf of Piran - sponge pinacoderm, lysed by freeze-thaw... | ecosystem: Host-associated > Porifera > Sponge >... | reverse complement strand
AACAACAGTTCGAAACTTGGCCGGATCCCAGCGCAAGCATTGATCTGTGTGGCGTCAGGCGAAAAGACAAGCAATCACGAAGGGGCCTGAGTAGTTACAATAATCTGCTGTATATCGAGGAAGACGCTGGCCTCGCGCTTGTAGGCCTCCAGCCGAACACATCGAATATCGACGCCGCGCTCATTCAACCACATCACAGTGGTAGTGATCTCCTTCGAAAAGCCTTGGCTGACTAGAACGATTCGAACGTCACGCGCGAATCTCGCTTCATCTGGCTCCGCCCACTGCAGGAAATCAAGGATGCGCTGTCGCGGATCGGCATCCGGCTCCTTCGTCTCTATGAATTCTCGATAGGCGTCGACCGCCTGATCAAACGTCAACGCTGACACCATCGCCGCATAGCGTAACGCCTGCAATTCCATGTGGCCGCCATCCTGGGTCCGCTTCAGCTCGATCACAACAAGATTCGCATCTTGGTCCACTCCCAATAGGTCGATCCGCCTCGAGCTGTCGTCCCACCGGCTGTATTCCTCCGAAATCACAAGCGTGTCGGGAGAGACGATGTCAATCTTCTCGCGAAGCATGAACTGAAGATCCTCAGCTTCGTGAATCCCTTCCTGCACCAACGAGGTGTCCGGGACGCTCTGAAGGCTGTTTTCCTTGATTTGGTATAGAGCCATAAACCTTTCCTTTCAGCAAGATAGCCCGATGTGCTGATTCCAGCCTACTAGAAGACGTATTGGACTGAGGGCCACTGGCAGCGGCCGGGACACTTTGGAGAAACTCCCACCGAAGAGGCCGCACCCTAGACTGCCCATGGCTAGCCGGAACCACAGGCAGTCACATTTCCAACTGACCCATGAACTCATCGTCATCGCTGCGAGCCTTATGGATTTCCTCGTTGAGCAATCGTCCGCGCCCCGTCGCGCACCTGAGCACACGGGCGGTGACAACTCAGCTCCCGACCTCGACTATCTGTCCGATCAGCAAGTCGTCCAAGGCTTTCGGAATACTACCGAGGAGCGCACCAAGGCGATTATGAGTACGATGGCTGTATCGGATACCGCGGGGTGGCTCGAGTCACTAAGGGAAGAACTTCAAGGAACTCCGGTCAGTCTTTGGACGCTAACCGCATCTTCCTCCGCGCGAGCAGGGAGGAGAAATCCAGAGGATGATCGAAATCGGCTTAGAGAGCCTTGGCTTCTAAATCGAGCGAACAGTCGAAAGGGCGGAAGTCACGGGAGCGCAACAGGAGGCGCGGCAAGCAGAAGAGGAACAGAGCCGAGCGGCGGTGAGCTGTTGGATTTCCAAGCAGAGCTCATTGGTGAGCTGGCCGACCATCGCATCGATACGAGATTCGCCGAATTGGAGCCAGGGTGACAGTGCCGAGGGCCTTGTCAAGAAAAATGCACGAAAACAGATCCGATGGAATGACGCTCCCTCCAGACCTCAGTAGCACGCCAGGCATTGAAGAATATGCTGGACGCTATTCGCCGTACTATCGGCACACAGATAGATTCATTTGCGAAATGCTGCGAGACGCCTACAAGCGTGAGTCCCAGAATGGCTACATGACACGGGACGAATTGTTAATGGCTGATGAGTGGAAGAATGGAGGGAGACACCGCCACAGGATACTCCAGAATGAGGAAGGGTCGGTTTTCGAGCAATCACACAAGGCCTTTAGAAATGAGGATATCAAGCCTTTGATGGACTTGAAGGGAATAGGGGTAGCGACCGCGTCGGCAATTATGCACTTCGCCTTCCACAAGAAATACCCTATCATTGACCGCTACGCATTAGAGACATTGGGGATCGGCGAACCGCAAAGCCGGAATCTTGAGCGCTACTGGAACGACTACCAGAAATCATGCTGCATCTGGGCGGAGGAATACAATGTCGACCTCCGTACGCTAGACCGAGCTTTGTGGCAACACCGCCTAGAAAAATCAGATCGCAGGAGCCGTTGCGCTCAGAAAAGGGCAAACGGCCTCTCGGCGGGACCGTTTCGCGAACACACCAATTCGACCCTCTGACCTCTACTTCAACCGCATGAGTGGCACGCTGGACCGAACGGGGTGGTGAGCCGCTCGCCGGTATGCCGAGTCTAGCTTTAGTTGCAGGGAGGGTCGTACTGGTCGATCAACTCTTTCTCCCGCCTCCTGCGGGCGTGCTCCCCGCCCCAGATAACCTCGTAGGAAAAGTACAAGGCGTTTCGATTGATGCACGTGCTCCCGGCCTCCAGATGCTCGGTTAGCCTGCGGCGAATGTCGTTTGACTGTCCTACGTAGTGCCCGTGTCAAAACCGTCAGGGTCCGAGCACTACCATATCTTGTAGTTGAATGAGGCGAGAGATACGATACATGGAGATATTTCGTGATATTTTCGGCTTATTTCATTTCTCATCCAGTAACGGAGTCCCGAATGTTTGGGGATTCCGCGTGTTCCCGCCCGAATCCGGAAAATCTTCGCTGCTAGGAATCTCCCGTAGTGCATTGAAGTATCTGGAGATAGCCCTTTTGACACGGGCGCTACGTAGATGTCTCCGCTCGTGCTGGCGCTCAAGAGGTACACTCCCGGATTGTCCGGGGCGTTGGCGTCGATAGTCGCCTCGGTGTATCGGTACGGACCTTTTCTCATTTCTTCTTGCTCCTTCTCAGTGCGGGTAAAGCCGCGCCCAATAGTAGTCTGGAGGATCATACTGATGAGAGACTAGCCATGTGACCATCTCTTGGAACAGGTCTTCTTCGACCTTCGACCCTCCGTGCCTTGCAATCCTGTGTACTTCAGATCCGCGACTCTCGGCAGCGGCGATGTACTGCATGGATTCGCTCGTTTGATCCTGCCAGATGTAAATTCGGATTCGTTCTGGCATAACGCTACAACATCCAAGAATAGAGTATCTGGTATTCGATCAGGTCCCTCTCGATGGTTTCCTACAGCGTCAGAATTCCGTTAGAGACCTGTAGGTGTGGGTGCCTGGGTGATTAGAGCTGGGGCCGGTGCCTGTGTGGCATCGTTGGCCTAGGCCCTGGCCCGATTCAGCCGCCGCAGGGGCGCGTCGCGATTGTTGTGTTGGAGGCGCCACGGATCCGGGGCGGTGGGGCAGTCCAGTGCGGTGAAGGTAAGCATTCCCCGAACGGCAGGTATTTTTTCAGATCAAGAAGGGACGATTGGGGAGGTAGCCCGCTGGCAATTGAAGAATCACCCGCTCGGCGAACTGGTGAACGATACGCTCTAGCGGGCAACTCAAGAAGCACAATCGCCTTCACCGCCTGAGCCGGTTTCTTCCGCGCGGGGCTGGCGACAGCGCCCGTAGAGGCAAGATCTTCGTGGGTCGCGCTCCACGGGACACCCTCATCTCAGATCACCGTTTGGGCAAGAAGCTCTTGAGAAGCGGCTTGGGAGTTGGGCTTCGCTCCGAACGGGACGGCGGGGAGAGTTGCCAAGAAGCGAGACAATGGTCCTATATGGGAGTCCAGATACAACCGCGAGATATCGACGTGCCTGAGGAGGATCCGTTCAGGAACGACCTTCTGGATAGGAAGCAGCCAGCGGAAATCCTGAGCCACCTCGTCGGCTCGATCGAGGGTCCATGCGTCATAGCGGTCGATGCCGCCTGGGGAAACGGCAAGACAACGTTCCTCCGACTCTGGGCGCAACGGCTTCGCAATGAAGGATTTCCCGTCGTCGAGTTCAACGCCTGGGAGACTGACTTCTCGGGGGATCCGTTTGTCGCCCTCTCGACTGAACTGACCGAGAACCTACGCGGCGCAGAGGGCACGACGCTACAGAAAAAAATTGAACGCACGAAGAAGCTGGCCAAAGAAGTTCTCCGGACGAGCATTCCAATTGCAATTCGGGGCGCGACATTCGGCATCTTGGACATCCAAGTGCCCATCGAGAAGGAAATCGCCCAGGCCGTTTCCTCGCTTGCCGAGAGCACGATGCCTGAGTACCAGAGAGCGAGAGCGGCGTTCAGAGGGTTCAGGGAGTCGCTCGAGGACATGGCGAACGAACTTGCTGAATCCCACGGACAGCACCCCCTCGTCGTAGTCATCGACGAGCTGGACCGATGCCGCCCCTCGTACGCTGTCGAGTTGCTCGAAGCCGCAAAACATCTCTTTGCAGTAGACGGTGTTGTCTTTGTGCTCGCGTTGAATCGTTCGGAACTCTCACATTCGATCGGGGCTCTGTATGGCGGAAGCTTCGACGCTACCGGTTACCTTCGCCGCTTTATCGACGTGGACTTCCGACTCCCCGACCCGGATCGCGCGGCATTCATAGACAGGACGCTGGACGCAGTTCGGATCTCGGAGTACTTCAAGCGTACGGCGGATCCAAACGTGAGCGATGACCGTGAAGAAGAGGTTGTCCGAAATTGGTTGAAACGCTTTTTCGGCTCTCCCGACTTCGGCCTTCGGCGTGTTTCCAAGGCAATCCATCACCTCGGACTAGTGTTCGCGACGCTGTCCAGCAACGAGAGATCTTTCGCAATAACCGCCGTTGTAGCTCTAATCGTACGGACAGTCGATTCAGATCTTTATTACAAGTTCGTGCGCGGCGAAGCGACTGACCTCGACGTCGTGGGGCGAGTCTTTGAGCGCAACCCAGGGCTGCGTGAACTCCAAGAGGAACACGCTGGTTGCATGTTTGAAACGATGATCGTTCTAGCCGCGCACGAGGTTTCGGGTGATGCCGGAGAATCCATCGACTCTCCGCTGTTGAAAAAGTACCGGGAGCGAGTTGGAGATGAAGCGTCTGATCCTAGGGCTAGGAAGCACGCGCAATGCGTTATCGCACGTCTTGAGAGCCTAACCCGTGGGGAACCAGTAGATTCTGGAACCATTGGCCGACGCTTTGGATTCAAGGACTCGGTCCAGAGGCTCGAACTCCTCTCCCCCAGTCTCATCGGCGAATGGACCAAAGGAGCTTCCCATCAGCCCTGAGAAATCTAGCACACGGTAGCTTGAGTGCAGGCGAGCACTCGCTATCGTGGGGTCGTCGATGGGACATCCGCTGGGTGAAAGAAGACCTCAGAGGTTTGCCAATCTGATGTGGGCGTGTGTCTGCGTGCTTTGAAGCTTGGGAGCAGGAACGTCACTCTGGAAGATGACGCTGATAGGGCAATAGAGCTGCTTGTTGGGGTATGAATCCCACATCGAGATCATGCATCTCTTGCTGCCTACACTTCTTCCTCGAGGATCTGACCGTGATCCCTTAGCCAAGAGCGCGCTCTGTCCATAGTGGGGACTTGTGTCTTCACAATGTTCCAGAATCGCGGCGTATGGTTGGGCTCCAAGAGGTGGGCGAGTTCATGGGCGATAACGTAATCGACCACGAAAATCGGTGCCTTAATCAACCGCCAGTTCAGGTTGATGTTGTCGTGAACTGTGCATGAGCCCCATCGATATCGACTATCAACGATGCGCGCCCGGCCAAAGGAGACGCCAAGCTCGCGAGCTTGCTTTACAACCCGAGGTAGAATTCGCTCCCGAGCTCGTGCGATGTACCACTCTCGCATGGCACCCTTCTTGTGACTCGCGCAGGATGCCGGAACCAGAAAACGCTGATCAAATCGAATGCATTCCGTCGCGTCATCGACGATTTCGATACGGTATCTCCGCCCGAGATAAAGCGCAGACTCACCATTAACGAGTTCTTTTCCGGGCGGATGCGGACGGTCTGAGTATTTTTGTCCATGCCCCGTCTTCTCGTAGATCCAGTACCGCTTGGCTTTGACTATCCGTGCAATTGCTTCATCGGACGCACGGTTTGGGGCTTGAACAACAACCGTTCTATCACGTTCGACAGTGATCGTGATCTTCGTTCTTTTCGAAGATCTCTTGACTGAATAGGAAATATCCATCTTCACTACTCCGCAAGAAGAATAATATCATTGTTCTTTTCAGCTAATTCCATAACCCGGCTAATGATGTGCGCACGATTGCTGATGAGATCGGGAACTTTGACGAATTCAGGCGCGAGTAAGGTTTTCTGGATCTCTGCTCGCAGCTTGTTACGGGCCGGAATGCTCTCCCAGAATCCTACCAATTTGAGCTCTCTCTCAATAACGAGAGTAGTCTGCTGTGTCAAATCTACCAGATAGCTGATTCGGTCCTCATCGTCGATACCATCGACAGCATGCTTGTCAGCCGTCTTAGGCTGATCCACAGTCGGCTTATCTGCACCGAACAGCTCACGCCGATACATTCGAAAGAATGGCATCTGCTTCTTTCGGTGCAATCCGTACGTTGGCTCGTTGCTGGCATTGATGATTCGCGTCCGCAGCTTCTCTAGTTCTTCGTAGATCTTGTTCCAGTTGTCGCGGAATTGCTCAAAGATGACCGCTAGGGCTTCGGCGAAGGAGGCTTGTAGGTCCGGATCGTCGTCCAGGGCTACGTCTAGGTGGTGACGGATCGCGTGCTCGATCTCGGCCGCCTTGGTCTTGGTCCGGCGGCGCTCTCTGACACCCTTCTCGAAGTCCTCGTCAAGGATCGAGATCGGCGGGACTGCGACATCAATGCCTCGGGACTCAAGGTGGGTATCCGTGATTGCACGAAGCTTTGCTGGAATCCCCTTCATGCTCAGGCGCTGGTCGCGGAAGTGTTTTCCAGCGAGCACATTTATCTCGGCGAGCGCCTTGTAGTCGTCCATGAACTCGAGAGCCTGGCGGGCCGGGAGCAGGAGATTTAGCGACTTAGTCAGCCGCTTGAACGCCAGCATGAATTCGAAGCGCAGATCCTCGTCGTAGAACACATCGTAGAAGGCGTCGTGATCGCTCATGTCCGCAAGCCCATGTTTCTGGAGCAGGGCCATCACGGCGGCATGGGCCTCCTTGAGTTCCCTCAACTCCTCATCGGGGAAGCTCAGGGCGTCGCTGATCTCCTTCTGCTCGCGCTCGTCGTAGGTGTCGATCGCTTTCTTGAGATTGTGGCCAATTCCGACATAGTCCACCACGAAGCCCTTGTCCTTAGACTCGCCGGCCACGCGGTTCACACGGGCGATGGCCTGCAGCAGGTTATGGGCGACCACGACCTTGTCCAGATACATCACCTGCTCGACCGGTGCATCGAAACCGGTTAGCAGCATGTTGTTGACGATCAGGATACCCATGTCTCCGTTGACAGCGTCGTCTCCACTGCCGAACGACAGCTTGAAGCTCTTGATGCTCGCCGCATGCCGCGATGAGTCGGAATACTCCTTGAGGTGGGGCAGGTCGTTTTGACGTCTGGAGATCACGACGTCCGTCTTCATCGCCTTGAGACGATCTAGGTCCAGCTTGCCCGCATTGACCTGCTCCAGCTTTACGACGGCCTCCGCGAGCGCAGTGTCTAGGTGCTTCTTGTAGCGCACGGCAGCCTCGCGTGACGTCGCCACTACCTGCGCCTTGTAGCCGTTGGGGAATACATGCGCGAGGTAGTGCTCCACCATGTCCCTAGCCTTGGCCTCGATTGTGGGTCCTGCCTCGAGGTAGGCGTCTCGCGATCCGTACCCGAGGATGTCCAGACGCTGCTGGATGTTGTACTCGCTGAACACGTCCTCGAACGCTGCGTCCATCCCTCCCTGATTGGGGATCTCGGCGTTGTGGGTACGGCCCTCGTAGACGATCTCCAGCGTTACGCCGTCCTCGATGGACTGACGCATCGTGTACTTGTCGATGTAGTCGCCGAACACCTGCTCGGTCTTGTCGATCGGCGTTCCGGTGTAACCGATCTTGGCGGCGTTGGGGACACCCTTGTCGAGGTTTGCCCCAAGCAGGCAGTACTGCGATCGGTGGGCCTCGTCGGTCATGACGAGGATATTGGGGCTGGCGTTCAGCTCTGGGAAGGACTCGGTCAGGTCCTCCTCGCGGAACTTGTGGATCATCGCCATCACCAAGTCGGAGGCGTCTGCACTAAGCAGTTTCTTGAGCGCCTTGATGCTGTTGGCCAGCTTCACCGTGAAGCCGATGCTCTGACTGGTCTCGGAGAGTTGCTGTTCCAATTGCGTGCGGTCGGTGATGAAGACGACCTTCCAGTTCGAGAGCTGCGCGTGACGGTACATCTCACGAACCATGAACATCATCGTGAGCGACTTGCCAGAACCCTGAGTGTGCCAGATGATGCCGCTGCGCCCGCGAGGATTGCGGCCTTCGATCAGCCGCTTCACCGCCAGCTTCACCGCACGGAACTGTTGGTAGCGGCCGACGATCTTGATCATCTGACCCTTGTCATTCGTCGAGAACAGCGTGAAGGTCCGAATCAGGTCGAGTAGGTTATTCCGGTCGAGCATGCCAGCGACGAGGCGCTGCTGGTCGTTGGGGTTGCCTGAGCCGTGGTCCAACTCGTTCACGGTTCGTGGATACGGGTCGGCCCAGCGGTAGAAGTACTTCTCCGTGTGTGTGGTGATGGTGCCGAACTTGGCTTCCTGCCGACAGGTCGCCACTACGAACTGGTTGTAGTAGAAGAGCGGCGCGTTCCCTTCCCCCTTGGCCCCGCGCTGCTCGCTGTAGCGGAGGAGCTGGTCGATCGCCTCGGGAATCGCGTCCTTGACCTTGGGCGATTTGCACTCGATCACCACCACTGGAAGGCCGTTGAGGAACACCACGATGTCGGGGATGATGTGGTGCTCGGTACCGAGGACGCGGACCCTGAACTGGCAGACCGCAATGAAGCGGTTGTTGTCGCGGGTCGTAAAGTCCACGAATCGGACGGTCGGGCTCTTCTCGGCGCTCTGACGGTTCTTGCTGACGCTGGTGTTCTCCAGCAGGAGGTGGAACAGGTGCTTGTTGTTCTCCAGCAATCCGGTGCTGGGGAAGCTGGCGGTGAGCTGCTTGATAACCTCCTCGACCTGATCGTTTTCGAGCCAGGGGTTGATGACCTTGAGACGTTCGCGCAGCACCGGTAGCATCACGACCTCGGAGAAGCTCTCCCGCTGGGTGTCGGCCGGCGTCTGCTTCTTGTCCGTGAGGTCGATTACCTCCCAACCCAAGCCCGCAAGCTGGTAGAGCAGCGGCTTCTCGACGTGGTTGCGCTCGTCCAGCTTGATGTGCTTCGGCGTCTCGCCTAGCGGGGGCATTCTGAAACTCCTCCATCAGGCTCTTCGCCATCGACGCTTCCGATAAACAGCATCTTCTCCCGCGCCTGGTCATCCGCGAAACGGATGTCCCAGTGCGTCTCCATGAATCTAATCAACCGGATGCCTCGCTCGCGAATCTCATGGGGGCCCCAATCTTCGTAATGGGAGACTTCGATTTCCGAGTGCGATCCGTCTGCATAGCCGTTACGGAGCTTCCTGCCATCGCGGTTGTACTTGGGCTTCTTCTTTTCGGTGAAAGCGTCGTTCTGCAGCGAAGAGTTGATCGCGGAAGAGAGGAGCAGCAGGTTCCCGACGCTATTGCGGTACGCTTCCCGCTCTTGCTCACGGATACTCTTGAAGGCCGGCTTCCACTCCACCGTCTCGGATTGCGGATAAATGTGCTCGATGGAGATCTTGTCCTTCGGCATCTTGAGCAAATCCTCCCAGCCGACCTTCTTCTGGCCCCTGCTGGATCGCAGCTTCAACTCGTACTCGTAGAGGAAGTACCGCAAGCCGGGCCAGTCGTAGTAGCCATAACCGTTCTCGAACTTCTTCTGAAGCAACAGATGGAAGTCGTCGTTCTTAAAATGGCCCTCATCCGTGAACGTGAATCTCATCCCCTTCCGCAGGCGCTCCTTCAGTTCCGCCAAATCCATGTTGCTACGGTCGATCGCGCGGACGGCGTTGCTGAACTCCGAGCTGCGATAGATCGAACGGGTTTGGGTCAGCCGGAACACGACGAAGACAAACCGTTCGATCTCCTTGAAGGCACCGATACGCTGACCGGGATCATCGTACTTCTTCAGAATCGCCATCAGCAACGGGCGAAAATACGCCATGCCCAGCCGATTCAGGCGTTGAATCCATTCAATTTCTTCCCCGGTCAATTCGGAAGACATCTCGGGGCAAAACGTGTCGAACCAGTGAACCGAAGACACCTTGAGGCTCTTGACGTAGTCGCGAATCTCGTTCGGCCGCAACTCAGCTACCTTCGGCTCGATGCTTTCGACCTCGTCCAGTCCGTTCTCGTCGTCCGCTTCCAGGTCCGCGTCAGATGTCTGCTCCTCGGCTTCCTCCAGTGCCACCTGCTCGACAATCTTGCGATGGACACGCTGGGGGGTGAACTGCTCCTCAAGCAGAAACTTGATGTAGTCTCGCCCCGTCTGCCGCGAGAACTTAAAATACATCATCCAGTGGGCTCGCAGAAAGTCGTCGTCGTTGAGCGGCTTCGACTTGTTGCGCCCCAACTGGAAGTAAACCTCCTTCCAGGCGTCGTTGATTAAGTTACGGAGATCTCTGCGCTCTGCGGGATCCAGCTCAGCATCGGTATAGAGGGTCGTCAGGTAGATCAAACGATTCTTGAGCAATTCCAGATCTGAAAGCGTCTTGCCGCGGTTGTTCATCGTCTCGAAAGCGACGAAAACGTCGAACTCGTCCTTGATGATGTACTCGTTAAACAGAAACCGTTTGGTCAGCGTGCGGTAAATTCCTTGGAGCCCTGAGATCCCCTTCTCTTTGTGCCAGGCTCGCAGTTGCTCCTCGAAGTAAAGCTTCCCGTTGCTGAGGTTGAGCGTGTAGAATGTCTCGGACACCGTTCCGCCCCCCTCCTCGCCCAGAATTCGGTACCGCATGTATTTGTCGCTGGGGTTGTCAACCGTGTAGCCGAACTTGTAGGTGCGAAAGGCCCCGCCAGGCGGCTTCACTTCGAATAGGAATTTGCTTTCAACGGCCGCGATGCTGAGCGTCTCTGTCAGGTAGATCGCGTCATCCGGTCGGCCCTCGTTTTCAGGCAGGCTGCGAAGCAGCTCGATGAAGGCTTGCAGAAACAGCGTGAAGGTCGTCAGCCGCTGCTGGCCGTCAACGACGTGGTACAGCTTGTACGAATGGTCATCGACGAGCCAGAACTCGTTGTCATCCTGCTGAACGTCGCTGGACGGAGTCTCATTTAGAGTTAGCACACCTGTGTAGTGGGAGCGACCGTCGGGCAGGTTGATGAGATCCTCCCAGAAGGCGGCCAACTGCTCGCGCCTCCAAGCGTAACCGCGCTGGTAGTCAGGAATTCGGAACAGCTTCTCCTTGAAGAGGCTATCTAGTGGTTTGGGTTCGTCCATCGCAATTCTCGTTGATTAGTTTGGATCGGCGGCTTCAACCAATGGTGTGACGCGTTACTCGTCGGCGAGCTCCCTGCCAACTTCCTCGACCTGACCGTCTTCGAGCCAGGGGGTGATGACCTTGAGCCGCTCGCGCAGCACCGGCGGCATCACGATCTCGGTGAAGCGCTCCTGATGGGTGGCGGTCGGCGTCTGCTTCTTGTCAGTGCGG
>Ga0209021_1003947_pt1 | contig 11388 bp, 14 predicted proteins | sample PinacodermFT_FD_187299 | JGI IMG/M metagenome (GOLD analysis project Ga0209021, IMG submission 187299) | Host-associated microbial community of the marine sponge Aplysina aerophoba from Gulf of Piran - sponge pinacoderm, lysed by freeze-thaw... | ecosystem: Host-associated > Porifera > Sponge >... | reverse complement strand
CCCCGCCGATACCGGTACCTCCACGACACGTGGAGCCGGCGGCTCGTGAAGCGGCTGGATCCGGTGCGCCCCGCGGTGTTCTTCGTGGAGGAGTCGCTACGGGAGCCGGCGTTCGAGGCCGAAGCGTTCGGCCAGGGAAACACCCGCCGCATGCCCGCGCTGCGCGACACGGTCTGGATCACTCGGGCGGCCGGGGATGTCGGGATCGTGCTCGCACACGAACTGTTTCACGTACTCGCCGACCTCGGCCGGCACGAGACCGATCCCGGCAACCTGATGAACGAGCGAGTTACCGGCGGCAACACCCGGCTGCACGACTGGCAGTGCGAGCGGATGCGCAAGGTGGCGACGGCGTTCGGACTGGCGGTGCCGGTGCGATAGAGACACCGGGTATGGAATTGCAGGCGGAGAGGAGCCGATCGCGCAAGACGATACTGCGCGAGGCGGCCGGAATCCGGAGGGGGCGACCCGAGCCCGAAATTTATTCCGATTCACGGCTGCGGACACGGATCTGACCGTTATCGCTGCGTTGAACGTGGCCAAGGTGCTCGACGTACTGTCAAGTACGCCTGCGTGCCCTGACTCACGTTCGCCTTGCGAAGCCATCCCAAGCTTGCGAGGCAAGCGGAAGCCTGACCATCTCCGGGCCCCCCCGCCTTCGCGGGGGCTAAAGGCGCGAATCGGTGAAACTCTTGGGCCAGCTTCTCGACTACGAGGCGATTCGGGCCGAGTGGGATAGAGCCTGGATCACGTTCGGCGCGGTGTCGGCGGTGGCCGGCTCCTACCTCCCGCGGAACTCCGGGGGACGCCGCTCGGCGAAGGCCCGCTGGCCCTCCCGGTAGTCCTCGCTCCGGTTGCAGGCGGCGGCGAGGTCGTCGCAGCGGGCATGGTCGCGCTCCGCCGGGGGCCTGAGCGCTTCGCCGATCGCCACCTTGATGGCTCGGATCGAGAGCGGCGCGTTGGCCGCGATCTCCGTCGCGCAGGCGTCGACCGCCGCGTCGAGATCCTCGTCCGGCACCACGCGGGTGACCAGTCCCAGGCGCTCGGCCTCGGCGGCGTCGAACAACCTTCCCGTGAAGAGCATCTCGCGCGCCGCGCGCGGCCCGATGCGATCCACCAGGAGCTGCACGTCGTGGAGTCTGTAGCCGAGTCCCAGGCGGGCCGGGGTCATCGCGAAACGGGCGCCGGCACCCGCGATCTGGAGGTCGCAGAGCTGCATGAGCTCGAAGCCGCCGCCGACGGCGAAGCCGCGCACGCGTGCAACGAGGGGCTTCTCGAAATCGCGGATGACCTGGTAGGCGTGCGAAAGCACGGTGTCGTAGGCCTCGATCTGCTCCGGCGTGGAACGCTTCTCGGCGAACTCGGAGATGTCGTTGCCGGCGCAGAAGGCCCGCTCGCCGGCGCCGGTGAGGACGACGACCCGCACGTCCGGGTCGGCGGCGAGGTTGTCGAAGGCGGCCGCAAGGCTCTGCCAGGCTGCGAAGGAGAGCGCGTTGCGGCGGTTCGGGCGATTGATGGTCACCCGCGCGACGTGCCCGTCGCGCTCCACCAGAATCTGCTTGGGGTCGTCCATGGCGTGTTCCATTCTCCGAACTGCCCGTACCTTACCGGCGCGATCGTCACGGTGCGAGACCGACCTCGAACCACCAGATCGGGATCCCGGCGTACGCGGCGGTAAAGCGGGGCCTCACGAATTCCAGGGCCGGCGGTGCAGGCGTGCATGCGCATGGTTGTACATTGCGAAACAGACGATGCAGACTGGAGCCGAAAGCAGCGAAGAATTCGGCCGCGGTTGACGGCCCCTCAACCTTTTGTTTCACCACACGGGATGCATCCGACATGAACGATTCTGCCGCGGTGTGTGCCGGCTCCCGGAGTGCCGGCACCTCCTACGTTGGCCCGCTCGGCTCGACCATCCACGTACTGCACGCCGATGCCGGCACGATTGCCGAGCTTGCCGCGATCGACTGGAACCGGCATTTCCGCCGGGTGTGTCTGGATCCGGTGCGCGGACTCATCACCCTGATGTCGCCCTCGTTTCCGCACGAGGATCTGGCCACGACTCTCGATGATGTCGTGGACGCCGCGGGAAGCCTGATCGCCGGATCGACGAAGGGGTTGCGCAGTACTCGGTTGCGCGGGCGGGACGAACCACCCGGTACCGGGATGGAGCCCGACTGCGCCTTCTACGTCGGAGAGCGCGCGAAGGCCTACTACGCGACTCGCGCGGAGGGAGCGGCGGCCGTCAACGCCTACGTCGAGCGTGTCGCGCCGGACCTGGTGGTGGAGGTGGAGATCACTCACGCTGACCGGGGAAAGGCCGAACGCTACGCGGAGATGGGTGTGCGGGAGCTGTGGCAATTGCACGGGAAAAGGGATTCCCGGGAGCCCCGGGCGGAACTTCTCGCGTTGTCGCCGGGGCGTGCGCCCCGACTGCTCGAGGCGTCGCGGGTGCTTGAAGCGCTGACGCCGGAGGATGTGTGCGAAGCGGTTGAAGGGGTGCAGTCCGGTCAGACGCTCGACGAGCGCAAGGAGGCGGTGACCCGAATCGTGCGTCGGCGGCAGCAGGCGAGCTTTCGGGTGCGCGAGGATGAGCCGCCGTATCCCGCGCCTTCAAAGCGTTCAGGTTCCGAGGACCGCCGTTTCGTGCGGGAGATTGAGGCGCCGTCTCGATGAACGCCCGCAGCTCCGGGCCGCGATTCCGCTGTTGGTTACACCTGCGGGCCCAGCCGTTGAATGAACCGCGCCCTCGCCTTGCGAATCGGTGAGAAATGCGGGTCGGTGCGTGTCCGTTTGAGACGAACCTTCGCCCGCATTTCTCATCAGGCCGCGAACCCGGAGCCACCGCCACCGCAGGGAATCTCCATCCGGAGCCGATAACTGGTGAAAAAAGAGTGTCACGCGAATTGACCTACGCTGCACTTGTACGGAGCTCGCTTCATTTCGATAAGCTACTATAATTACTGAGGTATTTTTCGACTGTCGTTCCTGGCTGGCCTTGCACTCCCGCCGATTCTGCGCTCCAATACGCGCCAATTTGATGTCTGTCGATTGCGGTTTGATTACGGACGCTCGGCGCTGTCAAGCATCGAGAATCCACCTCCGGGGAAGCATCGTGCCTCGACGAAGCGAGCTGCGCATCACCAAGCGCGCGGTGGATGCGCTCACCGTCAGCGCGAAGGATACCGTCTTCTGGGACCGGGACCTGGCAGGCTTCGGCGTGCGGGTCCAGCCCTCGGGGCGCAAGACCTACGTCGTGCAGTCGCGAGGCCCGTCCGGACCGAAACGAATCACGCTCGGGCTCCACGGCGATCTCTCTGCCGACGAGGCCCGAAAGCAGGCCGCCGTCGTCATCGACCGCATCAAGCGAGGCGAGGACCCGGTGCCCGTGGTCCCTGAGACGGAGTTGACCGTGGCCGCGCTCGCCGAACGCTTTATGCGCGTGCACGTAGCGGCGCATTGCAAGTCGAGAACCGTCGCAACTTATCGCGGCGTCCTCAAGCGGCACATCCTGCCGGCGCTCGGTGGGATGGCGCTCAGCGCTGTCGGGCGCCGGGAGATTGCGGCGCTGCATCACCGGCTTCGCGACCGGCCGTGCACCGCCAATGCGGCGGTCAGAATCGCATCGAGCATGTTTCAGCGTGCCGAGGCATGGGAGCTTGTTCCCTCAGGATGGAATCCGTGCCGGCGGGTACGTCGGTACCGGCAGCGTTCCCGCGAGCGGTTTCTCACGCCCGAAGAGTACCGGCGCCTGGGCCGCGCACTGAGCGAGGCGGAAGCCGGCGGAGCGGTGTGGCCACCAGCGATTGCCGCCATCCGGTTGCTGATGCTCACCGGATGCCGGCATTCCGAGATTCTCTCGTTGCGTTGGGACGATGTGGACCGCACCGCCGGCGAACTTCGGCTTCGCGACGCGAAGTCGGGTCCACGCATGGTGCCGCTCACCGCGCCGGTGGCGCTGGTGCTCGATGGCATCCGGCGGGAGCCCGGCACTCCCTGGGTAATTGTGGGCAAGACTCCGGGGAGCCGCATGTCGAGCGTCAAGCACGAATGGCATCGCATCCGGGCAGAGGCCAAGCTCGATGACGTGCGTCTTCATGACTGTCGTCATTCCTATGCTTCGAGGGCTCTCGCACTCAGAGAGAGTCTACCCACCATCGGGAAGCTGCTCGGGCATCGCAAGGTGTCGACGACAGCGCGGTACGCGCACCTGATGCGCGATGCGGAGAAGGTGGCGGCGACGCGCGTGGGCGAGAGCATCGGTGCGCACCTCGCGCGGAAGGTTCCCGAAGCGGCTTGAGCACGGGATGGATTGGAGATGGCGACGTTTCAGTATCGGACGCTCTCGAACCGCGTCGTCGAGAAGCTCACCGTCGAGAAGGACACCGTGTTCTGGGACCGGGAGCTCACCGGCTTCGGGGTGCGGGTCTATCCGACCGGTGGCAAGGTCTACGTTGCGCAGGCGCGCGGACCCGACGGACCGAAACGGGTCACGGTCGGTCGACATGGTGTGCTCGGAGCCGAACAGGCCCGGCAACGCGCAGCACTCATCATCGCCCGGGTGAAGGCGGGCGAGACGCCGGTGCCCGAGCCGCTGGCGGTCAAGCACAATGACGGTCCGACGATTCGCGAGCTTGCCGAGCGGTTTCTCGAAGAGTATGCGGCGGTGCGCTACAAGCCCGGCACCATGGCATGGACGCGGACGGTGATCGCCCGGTACATCGTTCCGGAATTCGGCAAGCTGGCGCTGACTGCGCTCGAACGTGCGCAGGTCGTGGAGCTGCACCACCGACTGTACGAGACCCCGTCCATCGGGAACGCGGTGGTTCGCACCTTGTCACTCATGTACAGGCTCGCCGAGGACTGGGGTATGGTGCCCGAGGGATACAACCCATGCCGTTCGGTGGACAAGTACCCGCAGCGCAAGCGTGAGCGCTTCCTGACCGCCGACGAGTTCACTCGGCTGGGCAAGGTGCTCGACGAGGTCGAGACCGGCGGCGACGTGTCGGTGACCGCGGTGGCCGCGATTCGGCTTCTCATGCTGACCGGCTGTCGAAAGTCCGAAATCCTCACCCTTCGCTGGGAGCATGTGGCGTTCGACGCAGCCGAGTTGAGGTTGCCCGATTCGAAGACTGGAGCTCGTGTGGTAACGCTGTCCCCGCCGGCCATCGAGATTCTGTCCCGAATCCGACAGGCGTCGAACGCTTCGTGGGTTATCCCCGGACGGAAGCCGGGCACGCACCTGCGCGACCTCAATCACGCCTGGTACGTCATCCGGACACGCGCAGGGCTGCGCGACGTGCGGATTCACGACTTGAGGCACTCGTTTGCCTCCCGAGCGTTGGCGCTCGGTGAGAGCTTACCGATGATCGGCAAGCTGTTGGGTCACAGCCAAGTCGAGACGACGGCCCGTTATGCTCACTTGGCACGCGACTCAATTCACGAGTCGGCAGCCCGGGTTGCGGATAGCCTTGCCGCAGACATACTGGGCGAAGACTGGCGGATACAATCGACGTAGTGGTGTGAGCTGGTTGAATTTCTGATGAACAGCGCCTTTACCGCCAAACGCCCAGCAACAAGCAGCACGCCTCAAACGAAGTAGTCTCTGGAAAAAACCAAGAAACCAAAGCGGTTCAGATACCCATGCCCCGAGGCCCCTTCCATTTCGATTCCAAGGGTGTCTGCATCTATTGCAGAGCGACAAATTTACCGCTCTCGGACGAACACATCGTGCCCTACTCGCTCGGAGGATCACACGTTCTGCGAAAGGCCAGTTGTGCCCGCTGCGCAGACATAACCAAGAAGTTCGAGCAAGAGGTCGCGCGAGACCTATGGGGCGTGGCTAGAACCGCCTTCAACGCTCCATCACGTCGGAAGAAAGAACGCCAGAAACGACTGGTCATGCCCGATCCCTCCGGGCGCGGCAAAGTGTTCGCCATCCCGGCGGAGGAGTACCCGGCAGGGTTTGTGTTCTACAAGATGGCCCAAGCAGGGCTCCTGCAAGGACTTCCACCGGATGTCGACGTATCGGGCCGGTGGAAAATGGTGGTCATTGATGACGATGAACGAAGACGGAGGTTCCTGGGTAAACACCCTGCGAAAAAGCTCACCCTGCACTTCCGGCACGTGCCCCAAGAGTTCGGCCGGTTGCTCGCCAAAATCGGCTATGGGCAGGTGTTGACACAGCTCGATCCCTGGGAATTTCGCCAAATCTGCGTTCCCTACATTCTCGGCCAGAAGTCGAACGTCTCCCACATAGTCGGTGGAACCCATGACGATCAAGCACCGGAGCCGGACAACGGGTACTCGCTCGGGACGACAGGCTTTGGCACGACGGAGAAAATCATTCTAGTAGCTTTGGTCCGCCTGCTCGCAAACACCCATGCACCCGCGTACCACGTAGTCGTGGGCGACGTCACCGGCGCCGACCGTGTTCGCAACGTCCTGAAGAAAACAGGAGCAATCATCGAGGCGGTCTACCCGATGCAACGCAACCCTGAATAGTCACTACCTCACTGGTCGCCTCAAGGGTGGCCTCCGCCCTCATGGACCTGAAGCATGGCTATCCTACCCCTGGACCGTGTCCTCCAGCCAACCGGGCGCAGCATCCTCGTGGCTGCCGAGCGTCACTGCGGTGAACTGAACCCCTTCCCGTCCGTACCTCCGCGATACCTTCGCATTCCACGCCTGCTTGTGGCACGCTACTTCCAGCCATTGCCCCCAATTGCGGCTTTCTTTCTACCACCAGCGGCGACAACCGCCGACGCGCGGTTCGCTTGCCTGTCCCAGCCCAGCATCGTCGCCATCGTGCGACACGCCCATGCGCTGGGAACCGATGATTCCACAACGTTCATGGTCGACGACTGCACCACCCAGCGCAATCTCGACGTGCGCGGCAGGCAGGTAACAGGCACGAGAGATCGGGGCGGCGATTCGCGCTGCCGGCGTGACCGTCGACCCAGTCCTCACCAGCCAGCCAATGGTGCCGCTGCCGAAAATTAGCCCGATTCCTCGACCTGGGTCCGGTCGAGGAGCTGCCCGCGCTCAGCTCGTTGTTCCGACAACCCGGACCTCACCGACCAGCAGACCGCCGAACTGCGGCAATTCCTGTTCGGTCTCCGGTCGGGAGAGATTGTTATTCTCGTCACCCACTACGTGAACATTAGGGCGCTCACGGGCCGGGGCGCTGCCGCCAGCGCGGTGTTTCTGCTCGAGATCGAGCGCGACCGTACGATATCCGTCGTCGACGAGATCCTCACCAGCCCCAAGCGCTAAATTCGGCCCCAGCCCAGCGGGGAAATTCGCGTCTTTGTCAGGGCCATCGGGGTAGACGACGCGATTCGGCATTGTCACCCCAACGCCACCGCGCCGTCATCGCGACGGTGCACGGCGGCGGCACTCCGAATCGGCAACATCGATTCAGGTGGGAAGCACGTCCTGAGCGGGGTGTCGCCGGGACGATTCAGCCCGTGCTCGGTCGCCCTTCGCAGATTGCGTCAATACCTGACCTGCACAATTATAGACGCACTTTTTGGTAGCCACGATCGGCCAGCCAGCGCCGGGTGATGGAGCTCTTGCGGATGATGGAATTGTCCACGATGAGCACGATCCGCCGTACCCGACGGTAGATGCGCTTGGGTCGGTACAGAAGGTGGATGAACAGCAACGAGTCCTTACGCTCGCGCTCGGCCCACACCACCAAGCAGCTGCCGGTCTCCCGCACCAACCACGTCGCATGGGCTCGCCGGCCATGTTCGCTCGGATCCTGCGCCAAACGATTCAATCGACGCCGTTTCCACCGTCACGTTCGCCGAGAAGGTGCCGATGTCGGATGCCGCGAATACCATCCTCAAACCGGCGGTGTCGTGATACCGCGAGCGAAGGGGGCAACGCAGCGACGCTGATCCGGTGATCAATGTCGAGCCGAAAGGACCGGGGCCGCGTGTCGGACCCGACTCGCGACTCGGCCGACTCATGGCGTTGCTGCGCGACGGCTGCACATGGGCGTATATCCGTGCCCTGTGTGCCAAGCGCGACGGCTCGCCGGCCAGATCTCGGCTCGACTGGCGGATTGCTCCGTCACGACCTGAGCTTGTTCGGCAAGGCCAGCATTCGCACCGAAGGGTGACACGCAGACACGCACCGACAGCCGGTACCGCTACCACCTCATCGAGGCCGCGCCAGTGCCGGCCGACGAGCCGGTGAAACCGACACGGGCACGCGTCGCGCGATGCTGTGCTCGGCGTCGAGGTCGCGGCTCGCACCGACGCCGACGCGCTCGAATTCGCAAGCGCCAGCGCACGCGAGCGCATCGCGAAGGAGCCTCTATGAGCTTCTTACAGTGGGTCGTGTCGCTGTGGAAGCGGGACGCGAGAAACGTGCGGCGAATCGACGCGACGATGCGCGAGCACCCGGCAGCCGAGGCCGTCGCCGTCGCGGCATTCGTCGTGCTCGCGGCGTGCGCCGTGGGATTCGAACCCATGTCCGCAGTGATCGTCGTGCTTGTTTACGCGGCCGTCGCCGCGACTGCCGTACTCGTGCGCTGACAGCGCCGCTACAAGGAGGTGAGCAGCGGGCATCCATCGTGGCGACCGCTTAAATTCAGAATCAAATCATGTGGTTGCGGCGAGAATAAGTGCCGGCTACGTCCCGGTGGAGTTCTCCACAGGAATTCCCACTGTTTCGCGCGCTTTGTCCACCGTTCGAACCACTACATCTTGTGGTTTCGCGAGTTGCTTGCCCACAGGTTCTGGTGTTAAATGACCTTGTACAACCGGGTCGGAGGCGGAAAGATCCCGCGCCGGGTGAGTAGCCCCTCACCCGGCGTGGGTAGTGACCGCTTGGCTACCTTCCAAGCCGTAGGTTCGGCTGGAAAACGTCAAGACGCCTTCCGTTGCACGGCCGTTGCAGTGGTTGTCCTGGAGAGGTGGCTCGAGCGGCCGAAGGCACTGGCTTAGAAAACCAGCGACCCTGCCAGGGGTCCATCGCGGGTTCGAATCCCGCCCTCTCCTCCAATGTAGCAGGTGCTGCACCGGCTAGAGGCAGGACGAACGCATCCGTAAATCGACTAGGCGAGACATCGCCCGTCGAGTACCGCGCCACGACACTCATGGGTGGAGCGCGTATACCTCGTGAGCCGAACGGTCGGGGTGGCAGGTGGAATTGATTCCGTTGCTACGCGACATGTCTGCGGCTCCTTCCATCGTCTCTCTGTCAGCTTTGCTGGCCGATATCGAGTCCTGAGTGGGCCACTCAGGACTCGTCGCGCCCTTCATGGCGCGCTTATGTGATTATCTTCACCTGCAGGGACACATTCGTCAATACGATATGGCGTAATATATCTGTGTGGAGGCAACTAATTCGTACTAGCCCATTTGCCCACGGTATGACGGAATAATTGCGCTAAATGCAATCGGCGGTAATCGCGGCGCCCACGGTGCGACACAATGCACGATGCATCCGCCGATGATCTACGCGCTGTCCGGCCGGCGGTGTTGGCGGCTCGTGCGGTGGGCCTGCGCCCATCCTTACTGGCTCATCGGCGTTTCGCTGCCCCCGTCGAGGGGCTGCGGAACCTAGTCCACCGGCATTTCGTTGATTCTTCGGATTCGGGATCAGAGGATGTTGTAGGCGAAAGTCGGGGTCCACGTCGGAAATGCGCCTCATCCGACGGTCCCGGGTGCTTCCGGTTCGCGTTCCGGCCGGCGCTGTCCCGGATTCCCGCTCCGTTGAGCACGAGGCTGTCGGCCGCGAGCGACGCCGCCGCGACCGCGTCCCCGCCGTCGGGCACCGTCCGTCGAAGCGCAACTCCCTCGCGCTCCCGCCCCGGTAGCCGGCCTGCACTGCCTCACCGTCGGCGGTGAGCGTCAGGCTCGGCACGCCCCGCGAGACCGCCACCGTCACTGGTTCGCTGAAGACGAGCACTACGATCACGTCTCCGCCTGCCTGCCACGATCCTCCGCGGGTCCCGTCACCGCTGTCGCGTTGCCTTGTGCCTCACCAGCAGCCCCCGTCTGCACGTCCCGGATCACCCTCCCTACGCCGACTAGCCGGTACCAGTCGGGGTGACTGCCGCCGCCGCTGTCGCGGATGACAATGTGTTGTTTCTCGCTTTGTCTCGTGGGATCCCCTGACGATTTGACCAGATTGTTCCGTAGACGGATTGCGTGAGAGGACGAAGCAATCCGGGAACCGACCGGAGCCGGTGCCGTCGCCTTTTTGATGAATCGTCGTTGCAGAAGCGGTGAGGATGTGGGCGCGAGAGCGTCGAGTGTGGGCAAGCGGTGGGGAAGCGCCAGCTTTTCCAGGGCTTGTCCACACGCTCCGTAGAGCCTGCCCCCAGCTTGACTGGGAGACGCCCCCACATCCTCACCGCTTGGCGCCGCGAGGGTCGCCGCCGTAGTCTCGACGCCCCTTGGGATGAGAGAGGAGTTGGCCCGCGCGGGTAGCCGCCCGCCGGGCCACGGCCGGTGCAGCTTCGCTACGAGACGGGGCTTACCGGCGTGCAATACGTTAGTGCCGAGGCGTGGCGTGATGCAAGGCTCGATCGCTGTCCGAATCACCCCCACGGGGGATGTTCGCTGGCGCGCCACGGCACCTACGCGCGCAAGACCCCGCGCGGGACGCACATCGCTCGCTGGTACTGTCGCGACAGCCACACCACCTTCAGCCTGCTGCCGGACTGTCTGGCCGCGCGGCTTCCGGGCGAGCTCGACCATGTCGAAGCGGCGGTGGCCCACGCCGAGCAGGCTGCGAGTCTGGCCGCCGCGGCCAATGCGCTGCGCCACGATGCGGTCGAACTCCCGGGGGCGATGCGTTGGGTCGAGCGCCGGGTTCGTCTCGTCCATCACGTCCTGACGATCGTCATCGGACTCCTCCCCGAGCCGTTCGCCCGGTGCATCGCCGAGGTGGGCGCGGTGCGCACGCGGCTCGAGACCGAGACCGCGCTCAGAGCACTACGCACGCTCGTCGCCGAGCAGCTCCCCGTGCTGCCCGCCCCGTTGGGGTTCCGCCCCCACCGTCTGTACACGACGAATCGCAATCGCGCCCTCCAACACAAGATGGGGCCTGACCCGCCGCCGTCGCCTGCATAGCGTCGCGTCTCCCGGGCCGATGCGCCCCCTGAGACGAGGACCTCACCCATGCACCCCACCGATGAGGAGCTGCGCAAGGCCGTGGCGCTGTTCCGCTACGGCCTCATCGCCGACGTGCTCCGTGTGCCGCCGGGCAGCGGCGAGATCCGCCGCGCCCTCAACGAGAAGGCCCAGCGCACCTACGTCATCCCAGGCACCCGGCGCACCCGCGTCGCCGTCGAGACCATGCGCGACTGGCTGAGCCTGTACCGCACCGGCGGGTTCGAGGCGCTGTATCCGAAGACCCGCGCCGACC
>Ga0209021_1003943_pt1 | contig 11395 bp, 9 predicted proteins | sample PinacodermFT_FD_187299 | JGI IMG/M metagenome (GOLD analysis project Ga0209021, IMG submission 187299) | Host-associated microbial community of the marine sponge Aplysina aerophoba from Gulf of Piran - sponge pinacoderm, lysed by freeze-thaw... | ecosystem: Host-associated > Porifera > Sponge >... | reverse complement strand
GCCCGTTGCCACCTGCGGGTACGAGGAGCTCGAACGATGGTCATGCGACCTGGGACAGGTCCACGCATTCGGCGTTGAGGGCACAGGTTCCTACGGTGCCGGGCTCGCACGCTTCCTAGCCGATCGTGGGTATACGGTCCTCGAGGTCAACAGGCCGGATCGATCTATCCGTTATCGCAAGGGGAAGAGCGACCCTACTGATGCTGAGATGGCAGCCCGCTCAGTGCTTGCCGGTGTCGCCGACGCGACTCCAAAGTCAGGCACGGGCGAGGTAGAGATGATCCGCATGCTCAAGAGCACGAAGAACTCGGCAGTGAAGGCCCGCACTCAGACCGTCAACCAGATGAAGGCACTGGTTCTCACAGCTCCCACTGAGCTTCGAGAAACGCTTGATGGTCTGGGCACCAGCGCCCTTGTCAAACGATGCAGAAGCTTCCGTCCCGGTCGTCCGAAGAACCCCACGACAGCGGCCAAGTACGCACTTCGATCGCTTGCCTGTCGCTACCGTCAACTCAGCAAGGAGATCCAGCACTTGAAGACCGAGCTTGAGCGGCTCATCCGGACGACGGCTCCAGTGCTGGTCGAAGCCTTTGGTGTAGGACCCGACACGGCCGCGGCTCTGCTGATCGCCGCCGGTAGCAACTCCGATCGACTTCACTCCGAGGCTGCCTTCGCATCACTGTGCGGGGTGAGTCCTGTACCGGCATCATCCGGTAAAACCAACCGACATCGACTCAACCGTGGTGGCGATCGCCAGGCCAATGCGGCGTTATATCGCGTCGTTGTGGTCAGGTTGCGTTACGATCCAAGGACCCAAGCGTACTTGCGTCGACGAACTGAAGAGGGAATGAGCAAGGTCGAAGCCATCCGTTGCCTTAAACGCTATGTCGCTCGCGAAGTCTTCACAATCATCCAGAAGTCCGCCGCGGTAGTCAGTATAGCCGCTTGACATCTATAGAGCATCATAAACCTTGAGGCAACGCGCCGGCAAATTACTTTGACGTGTAACACCGTTGGAATGAAGTACGAAATGGACAAATACGTCCTATAAATCGCAATTATGGGAGTTTTCTGATTGTCGAAGAGTCAGCATTGGGACCGTCCGAAATCATCGCGCCGACCACTATTTAAGATTTACTGACATGCAGCAAGCGCAATCCACCGCGCAGACGCCTATTCATCTCCCCTAGTCGAACCCGGAAGCAAACACAGGCAATTATCCTCACCAGCCCAGGTCGGTGGTAGAGACGTCACAGCGCAGGTACGCCTGGACGCAGATGCGACATAACGCATCCGTGTCTCTAGACTGTTACATTCGGCAGATCGAAAAGCCCCTCCATTCCTGCGTAAAGGCAGCCCGGCGCATGTACGACCCGACACCGGGTTATGACCGACTTGCACGTCATTGCCGGTCGCAACTAGTGAAGGTCCGCACTCGTCTGTGAAAGGCGACGAACTGCTCCTATATGTCGATCTTCAGCGCAGGGCGAAACTCCCTCAGACGTACTCCAGGTAGCCAATTACGATGAGCAAAGTTCGTGATCGGTGCGACATCCATCGCCCTTGGTCACCATCACTGCCGTTAGGCGACGCGTGTGCGCTCTGACGCCTGTTAACCGCGTCGCATATGCGTCAGAGCGCACACGCGTCGGGCGTAGAGCGAAAGAGGACAATCAACTGCACACGTACGAACAATCGGGGATCCAAGCTACCGTAGCTCACTTGCAAGTGAAGCGCCCAACGACAAATACAATCAGCGGCGCTACCCAAGATACCGCGAAGGGAGAAGCGACGGAATCGATGAACCATGCCTAAGCGACAGTCGCTATAAGCCAGATATTCTAGCGATCGAGCCAAGGACGCGCCAAGTTGCTGGCCGCTTGATGAGCGTACTATCGTCAGGACGCCCTTGCGCTGAGACGCATATACGTCACGACGATGTAACGCATGGGCGTCAGGACGCCGAAGCGCACCAATCTTTCGACGCGAGGCGATGCCCTCCACAAGGTACCGAAAGACGGATGAGTCCGACCTCCGTGAAAAGGACTCTGTCCTATCCCAGGGCTCATGCCCAATGTGCTTTGTCGGGCACGCGACGCCACGCCAAATCTCAGATTCCCCCCGACAACCTCTTCAAACATCTGGACATGCGCCTATGTGCCGATGCACAATGGTGTAGTAGAGACCCGGCGCAGATGCGACACGACGTCAGGCGGACAAGGAGCAAAGGATGATCGTAGCCTCGCTCGGCGAAAAGGGGGGCACAGGCAAGACTACCCTCGCCACCAATCTTGCAGGCATGAGAGCTTACCACTCTGATGTCGTCCTGATCGACGCTGACCGTCAGGGCACCGCCTCCATCTGGATGGAGAGGAGAGCCGAACACCTGGACCTAAGTCTGCCGTCTTGCGTCCAGAGTTTCGGCGCCGGCCTATCGCGCACCATTCGCGACATGGCCCGCCGTTACAATGATGTAGTCGTCGACGTAGCCTCTGGCGACAATCTCGAGTTATCGCAGGCACTCGCCTCGGCGGATGCAATCATGATCCCGATGCAGCCCGCCGCCGCTGACCTTTGGACATTCGGACAGATGGACATCAGGGTTGAGGACGCGATGGCGATCAACGATCTGCTGAGAGCCTTTGCGATCATCAACAAGGCGTCACCAAATCCCAGGGCAGGTGACGTCGCCGCGGCCAGAAGCGCCATGGCCGACGCGGTCGCCATCACGGTCTCCGAACACACCGTATGCGAGCGCGTCTCCATCAAGCGTGCCATCCCTCAAGGCAGGACCGTACCTGAGTACCGGCCCATAGATGCCCGGGCCTGCGCCGAACTTAAAGCCGTCTACAAATTAGTCTATGGCGATGAATACTAGGAGTGATCCCATGCAGCAAGAAGACAATCTTGGCCTGTCAATTCGCAGGGACAAGACCGGGCGAGAAAGAAACGGCTCAGGACCCGGCGCCCGGCGTACACCGCGCCGCACCTCGATAAACGAACCAAAGTCACGCATGACGATCAGGGTACCGATGGACACCTACAGGCTGCTCACTCTCGCCGCCGCTCACCAGGGGCGGAATCTGTCGGACGTATGCGTTGACGTGCTGGGACCCGAGGCAGACAGGCTCAGGCAGCTGTACGACATCAAGCTCCACGATTGAAACTCCATTAGGAGTGGCATCTGGCGACTTACTCACACAAACGATGCTTCATTTATCTCTCAGCTAGAACGAAACCTGGATCTGACCAGCTCTGGGCAGGGCGAATTGCCGGTGGAGCGCGTCATTGGGCACAATGCCTGATGATCACCTATCTATTAGCCGACACCTCCGGCTCTATAACAAGATATGACATCCCACTGGCGAAACTGCCCTTTTCAGCCCGCGTGGCCTGAAAAGGGCGCTGTTCTCCTTGATACGACCAAATGTGTCCCGTGAAAACGGCCTTAGAGGCGCCCAAAACCAGTCCAGAGGTATCCTGGTATACGAAGGGCTTTTTTTCGACAATGCAGAGTCTTGCAAGATCGTACCTCTCCTGCAGCTTCGCGGCACTGGCTCCTCAAGAACCGGGCTTCGAGCCGGTGGTTCTCGTGCCCAGATTGTCCAAAATGGGATACGCAAACCAATTGAACGTATTTTGAAAAAAGGATTATAATCAAGGTTATAGTCCTTTTTTGATTTTGGCAGCGAAAGACCATTGGTAACAAAGTCTCAGCCCTTGGGAGAAAGCTCTCTCCAACCAACCAAGCCCACCGGCGCTCACGACACCAACGTGCTCCTACCTTCGACTCTCACAGAGGAAGAGCAAAGAGCAAATGCCGAGTTCCTTGTCGGTGCATACGCTGAAAACACCAGGGTCGCCTATCGCTCCCAGCTCAAGGCATGGCTGGAATGGTGCGCTCAGCGTGACATTTCGTTCGTCCGGGCGGACAGCGAAACTCTGGTAACCTACCTGCGGGAACGCGTAGTGGGAGTTGAGATCGGTGGGCGATATTACAAACCAGCCAAGCCCAACAGCCTGCGCGTCGCGCGCGCCGCGATCTCAAAGGCTTACGAAGTCGCCGGGCTCCCCGACATCACCAAGTCGCCTAAGATAAGTGAAGCCCTCAGGGCACACAGAAACAGCGCGGCCCGCGCGGGCGTAAAGGTGCGACAGGCGGAGGCGCTTACCGTTGAGGTACTGGCGGCAATCCGCGCCACCGCCCTCCATCCGAGAAGAGGACGCGGAGGTGTCGAGTCGGAGACCCACGCGCGCCAGCGGGGTCTGGTGGACATCGCGCTTGTCAGCCTGATGAGAGACTGTCTCCTTCGGCGAAGCGAGGCCGCGGCGGTTAGATGGAATGACATCACCGCCAGCGCAGACGGGTCCGGGAGACTCTATGTAGGCGTGTCCAAAACCGATCAGGAAGGCGAGGGTGCGCTCCTGTTCATCAGTCGCCAGACGATGCGTGACCTTGACGCCATCAGGCCGCCAGGCGCGGGCGAGCAGTTGGTGTTCGGCCTAAAACCGAAGGCTATCGGCAGACGAATCGCGGCAGCGGCTACTGCGGCCGGTCGGATCGGAGCCTACAGCGGGCACAGCGCGCGCGTCGGCATGGCGAGGGACCTGGCCAGAGCGGGCGAAGAACTCCCCGCGCTCATGACGGCCGGACGCTGGAAGAGCGCCGATATGGTGGCGCGGTACATCGCTCACGAGAGCGCCGGACGTGGCGCAGTCGCGAGGTTCCACAGGGAGTCCTGACAGGCGACGCGGTCGCGGCCTCCTGGAAAACCTTTTGGACTCCTTACAGACAGGTACTTGACTCCCAACCCACTGGCACCGAGGTGCCATGGCGTGTATGCGACACGACGCTCTAACGCAGCAGCTGATATATGCGTCGGCCGGATTCGGCACCTGAGAATGCCACGCCATGTTGCATGGCCAGTGGACCGCCCAACCATCCAGGACCAACCGCCTTTCCCCTCTGTTAAACCGCAGGAAACGGCATTCAGCATACCATCAGGTGCCGGGTGTGAGATTGTAACCAAGCACTGACCGTCGCATCGGTAGCCCAGTGTACCGGCACCTGAGAGCCAGGTCGTACATGCGACACATCGCATGAGCGTATGGGCTCGTGAACGGACCGAGAGTAGTCGCCCCTTGCGCCTGTGAGCCGTTCTTCGCCAATTGCTACTCCTAGAATGACCGACGCAATTGACCCACTGCGTTCATGCGATAAGACGCGTATGCGTCTCCACACTAACACGCATCAGCGTTACAATGTACGTGCGTTCCAACGCTAATACGCCTCGGCGCACTAGATCTCAGCCACTCACCTGCGTGGGGACATCCACTAGGAGCCCACGGGCTTTCCACTCACTCAACCGTCGATCTAATTCTTGCCAGGCCGCAACCCCTCTCCCGATATTCCGTCGTCAGAGTAGCTGTCAATCTCGCTCAAGCACCGATCACACTAAACGTTAGCCGGCTCGGAGGGAGTTACATTTGTACGTGAGTACACGACACCCATATTGGAACTAATAGTCCGAGGGAAATGTGCGCACGTAGACTATAGGTGTAGTAATTCTCGGCACGTCGTCGCACCGGCGTCATGTCACATGTACAGATTGGCGACCATGCGCCTTACTGCCGTGATTCAAGAGTCCAACAGAATACAACAGCACTTAGGTCTACTGTGGCGTTCATAGACGGCACTGCACTTTTCCGCCACTCCCGATTGGACATCTAGCTGTCAGGCACTCGCAATGTCCCTGCCAAACCCACTCACCAACAGAGAACGGGCATGCGGTCACACGCAGAGGCGCATATGCGTACATGCGCCGGCACGGCTCGGCGCTCCTTCGTTAAGCTGCAGTCTTCGCGGTCACGAAGCAGCAAAGTTCACATATGGTCTATATGTACCTTGTGCTCTGGATAGTGGATGGCTTTCGACTGCGGACCCTTTCACTGAGGCTACATCTTCCGTAGCATCGACCGCAGGCACGTACCTTATGCCCAGCGGAATAGTCTCATTAAGGCCGATAGCAATCCTGAGAGTTAGGGAGGACATGCGACCGCCGTCCTCAGATTGTATAATGACGCAGTGGAGAGTCGCCGCATTCTCTGCGGCGATGCACTGGTTCGTAAAAGGGCGCTAATTCTGGTCCTTGTAGCAGTTGACCAGACACGCGGCAATTCGGGAGATTAAGATGCTGTCCCGAACAGTTTCCGATGCCGATTGGACTGTCCTCGCGCCGGAAGTCTGTGTTCGCCTTCTCGGTGACCCGTCAAGCCGTTCGAGTAGGGAGTGGCGTTGGGGACGCCGCGGCTCCTTCAGACTCAAACTCGAAACTGGCACTTGGAACGACTTCGAGACAGGCGACGGTGGTGGTGTCATCGCACTCGTCATGCGTGAAGAACGGTGCGACAGGACTGGGGCAGCGGAATGGTTGCGTCAGCAGGGCTTTCTGCCAGATCGTGACAGGTCACAACGTTCGACCAGAGCAATTCGAAGTCGGAACACGAAAAGTGCGCCGCCCAGCAACACTCGCTCGGCGGCGGCCAATAAAAATACAGCCAATTCTCAGCGAAGACAACATGTCAATGACGTCATCCGACAGACTCGTGAAATCCCCATGGATCCTGAACACCCAGTAAGGCTCTGGGCCGAGCAGCGCAATCTATGGAGAGCCGATGTTCCATTCCCCCGCAGAATGACGCAGCGGGGCATTCGCCACACACTGCTGTGGCTACCGGAGTCGGCTTCATTATTCAAAGGGCAACACATGGGAGCCGGATCGGTCGTGGCGCCAGTTGCACCAATCGCTGATTGGCAACGAGCGTACCCTGACCATCCAGTGCCGAAAGGGCTACAACTCATCGCGATTGACTCTCAAGGCAATGCGTCCGTTGACAGACCAAAGGAGGTTGGCGGACTGGGGAAAAGGTCGTTAGCAATACCCGGCGGCACTATGAATGACGCTGTCTTGATGATTGGCGAAGCCAGACCTGAACTCGCAATGGGAATTGCCATTTGTGAAGGGGTCGCCGACGGCCTTGCTATCGCGTCGCGATTCCCCCAGACATCTGTCGTACTACTCGGTGCGGGCAAGGCCAAGCGTGTGGCCCCCGCGCTGGCGGACTACAACGTGATAGACTTGTTCGCGGACAACGATGAGGCAGGGGAGCGGTGGGGCAAAATACTCCTGGACACACTTACCGCAATGGGTCTTGCGGGCAGAGTACGGTCATTCAACTTCGTTCAGTCAAAAGACGCCGCAGAAGCCGCCGCAGGAGCACCCTTCGTCTATCCAATAACAGAAGCGACCGAACAACACGCTTCTGATCTCGTTAGGGACGGCTATGACGAATATGAAGCGTTGCGTCTAGCTTTGACATTATCCATACAGGAGTCGCCTGATGACACTTAGGGACCTGGACGTAAACGGTGTAAAGGCTTCGGATCTGGCTACCGAGATGGGGCGTATCTCTCAGGCCTTTCAACTGGGTACTATAACTCCGGCCAACGCCCATGTGGTCGCCGACTGGATCAAGTCAGCCAGGGCGCTGAATAGGGCAGGCACCCGAGAGGCAGAGCCCCTGATTGGATTGGACATTGAGGACAGGCAGTCGATTACCGATGTTCTCAATCGCTACGAGGCACTGCTACCGCTACCCGCCGTAATCCGCCACGATGAGATAACGCCACGCAGTTGGCTTGTCTACCAGTGGCTGCCTGCAGGAGAACTCGCTCTTCTGGCAGGAGCAGGTGGTACGGGAAAGAGCCTCCTGGCACTTCAACTCTGCTACGCCGTCGCGACCGGTACGGACTTCCTTGGTGAAACTGAGTCGGTGACAATGAGCGGTGTAAAAGGTCGCACGGTTTATGCGACATACGAGGACGGGGCGGATGAATTGCATCGACGTTGGAATGCCATACACGACTACAGAAGAGCCGAAGACGATGAGCAGCTTCAGGTCCTACAGCTCAAGGGATTGGGGGGTCTGTGGATTGATGGCAGGGCTTCCGGTGTCCTGGACCGACTGCTTTCTCATCACTGCGGAGATGCCAGCTTGCTGGTCATAGACAACGTCAGCAGAGCCTTCACCGGCAACGAAAACGACCGGTCTGAGGTGTCGGCATTCCATGACACGTTGGACGGGTTTGCAGCCCAAACTGGATGTGCGATACTGCTTATTGGACACACCCCGAAGTCTGGAGCGGCATTCAGTGGATCTACCCAGTGGGTCAACGGATGCAGAGTGGTTTGGGCAATGGAGCACCAGCAAGGTAATGGGGAAAATACCGGCAAGTACGCAACCAACCTGTCACTCTTCAAGTCAAACTATTCACGGATCGTAACGCCCGTATGGCTCGCCTACCAGCATAACAAACGCGCTCAGGCCGGAGTCTGGTATGAGTCGATGAACGGGCTGGGCAAAAACAGCCCCGACTGGAGGAGCTGAAGATGCAGCAGATGCTTATCTATGCTTCCGTTGAACTAAACAACCACCGAGACATCATAGACTCCACTTGGGAAGGCCTGTCACCTGATGACGGACGCCCGACGCCGACGATGAACGACATCGCGAATGACTTCGGCAGGGCTTACATGAATGAGGCCCGTCAGGAATCTCAGGAACTGTTCAACAAGATGCTAGCCGTGGTGACTCCTGGCGAGGATGACGACATCGAAGAGGGTAGCGGCCTCCTGGCAGATCACATATTTGCAGAATTGATGGCCGATCAACAGTTTACATACATCGGTCACTGGCTCGACTTCACCACCTTCCACTGGGCAGAAAACCGATTGGCCCTCGTCAACATGGGCTGCATGGCTCACCCTGCCGCTCCACTGATTGAAGCTTGGCGTCGCCTTACTGACATCGACCGGCGCGAAACAGGCATCATGCCCCAGTCCGTACTGCCGCTCGGCACAATAAAGGAACCACCGCCCAATTTGGCGCACCTCTGGAAGCTCGATACTCAGCCGGCACTGGGCTACGAGAGCGAAACTCTAGCCTACCTGACAGGGTTCGCCCCCGCTCCCCGATCGGCACTCGTGCCGGCACTGCCACTGTACATGTACGACTCGGCCGGAGGCAAAAGCCTGAAGCAAGGGCGAGGCGCGCCCTTGTCGCTTAGGCTCTGGGTTGAGATGATGCTGGCTGTACCGCAGCAACGGAGGGTGTTTGGAGCTAACACCTTGACCCTGACGCTACGCGAGCTACGCGACTGGCTGTGGCCCAACGGATGGCCTAGCCGCAGGGATGCCCTTCCCCGCTTGCAGCTGGCAATGTTCCAGGCGGACCAACTGCGTATCGAAATTCCGTACGGAAAGGGCCGTACTCTGTACCGCGCGGTTTCATTCAGGGGACTGCTGCCAAACGATGCTGGCCTGGATGATGTGATCATTGTAGACGTGCACCCTCCCGAGAGCTCCAGTTCGGGGGCACTGGTCCACAAGCCGTCCTTGCGGGCGCTCGGCGTGAAGTCAGCACTTGAATACAGGGCCGAGCTCGGGCTAGCTTACCTATGGGACAAATACGGTTCCAGAAAAGGCACGTTCGAGCAACATATGCGACCGGTGGTGAAACGCGATCCGCGTGGCTTTATGATCGACAGCGACGGGAAAGCGTTACTCGAACGGAACGGCAAGCCCAGCGCACTTAATAATCATCCCAGAGCGGTGCCAATTCTAGACGATTCCGGCAATTTGCAATACGAGCGCAATCCACGCGCTGACTGTTACCCCGTGCTTTCCAATGATGACATAGTCAGGCTATGCTTCCCCGATGACCTGCCGTCCAGCGCTTCAAAGAGTGCACATCGCCAGAGGTTGTATAACGCCAGACAGGCACTCCTGGGAATGCAGGAAGCTGGGTACTGCATCATCGAAGAGGACCAGTACACACAGGACGGCCTGGAAGGTTGGCGAATTCTACCACCGGCGGGCTGGGGCGTTCACTACAGTTACGAACGAGCGACACTTGAAGCATTGGTCGGCGTTAGCGGGTAACACGTTGACGAGGAGATATATGAGAAGGGACGGGCAACATGCATTGGCCCGTCTCTTCTTTATGGTTATATGGGGTTATGGGAGGATTTATCTCTGCCGTATTAGACTGCTGCAGCGCCTAACTCCGTTAGCACAAACGAATTATGCGTTAGTGCTCATTTCCATCTGGTTAGCGAAATACACGTAGATCGTTATTGCATAACACGTGGGACTCCGTCGGGTCATTGCGGTCCAGCGTTAGCCCATAACATGTGTTTCGCTGGTCACATTAGACAATTTTGTCTGCCCACAATACGATTGCCGAGGAACCGAAAGTGGAGGATGTTAGCGCAAAACATGTTCCAACCTGGTTTCAATTACGGATGGCGTTAGCGCAAAACACAGTGCGTCCGGCGTCCGAGAATCGGGAGCGTTAGTGTGAAACACGCCAGTAATAGGGCTAGGGAATCGAGGTGTTAGCGCAAAACAAGGTCTCTTCGACGGGGCTGAGCGCAGATGTTAGCGCAAAACATGCTCGGATCTGATGCCCGTCGCCGATGGCGTTAGCGCAAAACACGGTGTGCCTGGCGTCTGAGAATCGGGAGCGTTAGCGCAAAACACGCTTGAAACAGGGCTGGGGAGTCGATGTGTTAGCGCAAAACAGGGTCTCTTCGACGGGGCTGAGCGCAGATGTTAGCGCAAAACCTGCTCGGATCTGATGCCCGTCACCGATGGCGTTAGCGCAAAACACAGTTCATCCGGCGTCTGAGAACGGTGTACCTTACCCACGACACCTGCGAGCCATTGTCGGTCTTCTAGGGCGTTAGCGCACAACACACTTACTTCCCGTCTGGTAAGTTGAGACGTTAGCACTTAACTCGATCCGGCCTTAGCCCATCAACAACGCGTCACCGTAGAGTCTTACTTTATAGGGCATGCGGCATAGGGCACGTTGCGTATTGTAGCATACGGCGACAATGTCTTTTTATCAGACATCCCTCCGGGTCGTCTGATTCTTTCGAAACTGAGAGTTTTTTTGACCTGGCGAGGAAAATGCACATGCAAGTATTTCGTGGGCAGATCGCAATGGACGGTTTCAAGGGTGAATTGCAAGAAGCTGGCATACTGTGACACGTCATGTTCGAGCGTGGACGAATCGAAAGCTGACAGACCTTCCGACTGCTGTGGGACGCTGAAATTCGAATACTAGCGCCAAGAGCTGTGTCACTCGACCGTCATATTCAAAGCGCGGCGGTCGCGTTGGTGTATCTGGTGGGTCAATCGTGTATGAGTTTCAGCACAGGAAGCGCCCCATAATTATTGTAATAATGCATTTAGGATTTTTCACAGTTGCTCCAACGCATTGAACCGCAGACCCAAAACGGCGCTGGTACTATGGTGCAAGTCTCGGAAGA
>Ga0209021_1003941_pt1 | contig 11404 bp, 14 predicted proteins | sample PinacodermFT_FD_187299 | JGI IMG/M metagenome (GOLD analysis project Ga0209021, IMG submission 187299) | Host-associated microbial community of the marine sponge Aplysina aerophoba from Gulf of Piran - sponge pinacoderm, lysed by freeze-thaw... | ecosystem: Host-associated > Porifera > Sponge >... | reverse complement strand
TGCATCGAGCTCGGCGCGAGCCTCAACATCGCGCGCCAGTCGAGCGCCCACATCTTCCGGATCGCGCCGCCGCTCACCGTAACCCGCGAGCAGATCGACACCGCGATGGCGATTCTGGATCAGGCGCTGACCGAGTGCGTGAGCGGTTGAGAGCAGGAGTCGACCTCCCGCCGACTCGAATGGAGGGCAAGCCCGTCTGCGCAGGGGAAGGCGCATGACATGGCGCGTGAAGAAGCAGGAGCACCCGATGGTGATGCCCGTGCACGGATCTTTGACTGTCCGCTCGCACGTAATTACTATGTAAGCACCAACCTTGCAGGTATCTCACGTTGAAGGTGAAGCTGGTTCCCATCGGCAACTCCAAGGGAGTTCGGATTCCCCAGGCGTTCATCAGGGCCTGTGGGTTCGGCGAGCATGTCGAGATGCGTATCGAGAAGAGCGCGATCATTCTGGCGGCGCCCCGCAGTCCTCGCGAGAACTGGGAGGAGGCGTTCGCGAAGATGGCGGCGGCGGGAGACGACGAACTGCTCATTCCCGACGACCTGAGCAACGAATGGGACGATGCGGAGTGGGAGTGGTGACGTCGGTCCGGCGGTACGACGTCCACCTCGTCGACCTCGATCCGACCCGCGGTCGCGAGATTCGGAAGACCCGACCCTGCGTCGTCGTCTCACCCGACGAGATGAACCGTCATGTTCGCACGGCGATCATCGCGCCGATGACGTCGGCCAGGCGCGACTATCCGACTCGGGTGGATGTCACCTTCCGGCGCCGGCAGGGACAAGTCGCCCTTGATCAGATACGCACGGTGGGCAGCTCGCGGCTCGTCAGGCACCTGGGCCGCTTGCCGGAGCGCCAGGCTCGATTGATCGCGGACAGGCTTCAGAGCATGTTCGCCTTCGATTAGGCAACGTTCGACCGCGTTGGCGAACCCGGCGGGCCGGCGCCGCGCAGGTTCGATTGAGCCGTCGCATCCAGCGCAATCGGGGGGCGCGGGCGCGCAAGGCGCTCTCCGGCGGGTGGATGAGCGCGGCCGGGGACAATTCGGTGGCGGTGCTTCAAGTTCGAGGCGGACAAGCCCGGGTAACGGGTGAGACGGGCGCGAGCTCGCTGCGCGAGCGGCACCCCGGGCGCGCCCGAGGCCGACGCTCGTGAATCACGCCGCGGCCGCCCGATTCCTGCTCGCCGTCTGCTTCCTGGTCCTCCTCTTCAGCGGCGGCGCCCGATTCGCGATCGGGCTCCTGCTGCACCCAATGGCGCACGATCTCTCCTGGAGCCGCAGCACGCTGTCGCTCAGCGTGACCGTGTTCATGGTGCTCTCGGCCTGCGCCCTGCCCCTGGTCGGGCACCTCGTCGACCGCTTCGGCGCCCGCGCCGTGCTCGCGGTGTCGGTGCTCGCCACCGCCCTCGCTCTCGCAGCAATGAGCCTCATCGAGTCCCCGTGGGAGGCGCTTCTCGTCTATGGCGTGGTGTTCGCGCTCGGCTGCGCGGGAACGTCGATCACTCCGGTCGGGGTGCTCCTCAGCCGCTGGTATCCGCACCGGATGGGGATGGCGAACAGCATCGCCATCTCCGGCATGGGCGTGGGCCAGCTCCTCGTCATCTCGGTGCTCGCCGTTCAGCTCACCACCCTCGGCTGGCGGGGCTCGTTCCTCGCTCTCGGCGTCGCGACCCTGGTGTGCGTCCTGCCGTTTGTCCTCGCAATGACGAGGGCGGAGCCTCCAGACCAGGCGGCGCCGCCTCCGGATTCGGGCACGGAGACCCGGGCGACCGCAGCGGCCGGTGGCGGGGCGGAAACGCTTCGCGAGGCGCTCGCGTCGCGGCGCCTCCAGCTCCTCCTCGTCATCTACGTCGTGTGCGGTTTCCAGGACTTCCTGGTCGCCACCCACATGGTGGCCTTCGCCCTCGACGAGGGCGTCGACACGCTGCTCGCCGGCAACATGCTCGCGTTCATGGGGCTCACCGGCCTCGCCGGGGTGCTGCTCGCCGGGGTGCTGAACGACCGGTTCGGGCCGGTCCTTCCCACCGCGCTCTGCTTCGCGCTCCGGATCGTTCTCTGCGCCCTCCTGCTCCTGAGCCGGGAACCTGCCGTGATCGTCGGGGCGGCCCTGCTCTACGGGATGACCTTCTGGATGACCGCCCCCCTGGCGGTCGTCTTCGCCCGCGAGAGCGCGTCGATCGCGCTCCTCGGCACGGTGAGCGGCCTCATCACCATGGCGCATCACGTCGCTGGCGGGATCGGCGCGCTCGCGGGCGCATCGATCTTCGACGCGTACGGCTCGTACACCCGGGCGTTCGTCGCGATGCTGGTCCTCTCCGTCTTCGCCCTCGGCCTCACGCTGGTTCTGCCCCGGCGACCCCGCCGGCCGTTACGGGTTTGAGGCGCGCCCCGATTGATTCAGTCCTTTGCGAACCGGGATACCGCCGAGCTGTTCCGCACGGGGAGCAGCCGTCGTTTTGCGGGTATCTCGCGAGTCGCCATGAGAAAGCTGATCCAGTTGAACCAGGCTCGCACCCTGGGCGACCTCGCCGTTCCTCCCGGCAACCGACTGGAGGCGCTTCGGGGCGCTCTGTCGGGCCTTCACTCCATTCGAATCAATGACCAGTGGCGCATCACCTTTCGATGGACCAGCGAGGGGCCTGACCAGGTAGCCATCGTGGACCATCATCGAGTCATGTCCTGTAACGTCATGGGTGATGCCCGTGGACAACCCGATCACGCCTGGCGAAATTCTCCTGAACGAGTACCTCGAACCGATGGGGATTTCGCAAAACGCCATGGCTCGGGCCATTGGTGTCGCCCCTCGCGCGGTCAACGAGATCGTCCATGCGAGGCGTTCGATTACGCCCGCCATGTCCATACGCTTCGGCGCCTTCTTCGGCCAGTCCGACCAGTTCTGGCACGGAATTCAGGTGGAGTGCGACTTCCGCAGGCTCGCCGGAGAGAGGAAGAAGCTCACGGAGTGCATTCGTCCGGCTTCGACGCTGAGCCAGGTCGTGTGACGAGACGCCGGCCGGGCGCCCCGCGGGATTGGCCCGTGTTCGTCGAGAGCGAGGTCCCGACATTCGGGTGGCCCGACCCGGTGGCCCCAATGGTCGCCGCCAGGTGACCGGTCCGCCGGATTCCGGCACGGAGGCCCGGCGGGGGACAGCGAAGTTCGTCCTGCCCGATCCCTCCGCAACCCTCGATCTTGCGATGGACGACGGCGCACCGATACGCGTCGTGCGCCACGGCAACCCGTCCGGGCCGCGCGTCGTGCTAAGCCACGGAAACGGATTCGCCAACGATTCCTAGTTCCCGTGCTGGCGGCTGATGCTGGAACGGTTCGACCTCGCCCTGTTCGATTTTCGCAACTGCGGGCGAAACCCGTTCCACGCCGCCGAGTCGCACCACTATCTTCGTTTCGCGCGCGACAGCGCAACGGTGCACGGCGCGATTGCCGAGCAATGGGGCGAGAAGACCACTGTCGGCGTCTTCCATTCAATGTCGGCGATCGCCGCCCTGCTCGCCGTAGTCGAAGGCGTCCGGCACTGGGACGCGCTGGTGCTGTTCGACGCGCCGAAGACGGCGCCCTGCTGCAAGCTGTTTTGCGAGACATTCGGCATCGATTACGCCTTCGTCCCCGATACCAGCCACCTCCTGCAGCTCGAGGAACCGGAACGGTGCTTCGCCCTTTTCGAGGGGTTTCTCGCCGACAGCGGGATCGCCACATGAGGACGGGTGAAACAACCGGCCGAGTCGCGAATCTCTGCCCCACGGCGCTCATGCTACCCTTACCTCTGCGCAATGCGGGGAGAGCCAGTTGGCAGCCGCAGACCGTCAGGAGGGTGTGTCCGGGCGTACGGTCTGGGTCGCGCGCATCGCGTTCGCGCTCGGGTTTCTTGCGATCTGGGAAGGGGTGGTTCGTCTCGGACTGGTCAACGCGTTCTGGGTGAGTTCTCCGTCGCTGATCTGGGAGCAATCCGTTGTGTTCTTCCGGGAGGGGGAACTGGTCCCCCATATCTGGGAGACCGTTGTCGAGATGATGCTCGGGCTCGCGAGCGGCTGCGTCGTCGGCGTCGCAGTCGGCATCGCCCTCGGAGCGAATCCCCGCCTGCGGCGGATTGCCGAGCCCTACATGATCGCGTTCAATGCGTTTCCCAAGATCGCGCTTGCGCCGCTGTATCTGGTCTGGTTCGGGATTACGCTGACGATGAAGGTGGCGATGGCGTTCTCGCTCGTCGTCTTCGTGATGATCCTGGGGACGTTCGCCGGATTCGTCAGCGTGCGGCGGGATTGGGTTGACCACGCCAGGCTGCTGGGCGCATCGCGTGCGCAGATCGTTCGCCACATCGTGGTGCCGGCGCTCGTGCCCTGGATCTACACCAGCTTCCGTCTCTCCATCGGTTTTGCCCTCATCGGCGCCATTCTCGGCGAGTTCATCGCCACTCAGCGCGGCATCGGCTACCTCATCGACCAGGGTGTCGGCATGTTCGACACCACGACCGTTTTCGTGGGGTTGGTCGCCCTGCTGGTGATCGCGCTCGTCGTGAACGGGATCGCGGACTGGCTGGCGACCCGGCTGCACGTCGTCCGGGTGCAGCTCAATGACCAGCAGGTGCTCTAGCGTGCCGTCCACGTGGAATGCACCGTGCCTCGATTGGTCGCCGGATCAGCCGTCAGCCCGTTCGTCCCGTCGCACGCGCTGCCGGGCGTCGGTTCTCTCGCACCTGCTGCCCGTGCGCTCCGGTCGCGAACACGCGTACAGGCCTGTTTCGGGAGCGACGCTGTGACGGTCACCAAAGCGATGGAACGATTCGGTCAAGCGGTCGTCGTGCTGGGCGCGTTCGTCACCTGGGAGTTCGCGGCTCGGGCGGGCCTTGTCGATGCGGCACTCTTCAGCTTTCCGACCGCCGTGCTGGTGCGCACGGTGGAAGATCTGCTCGGCGGCGGGCTGCTCGTGCACGTCGCGATCACCCTCTCGGAGACGGTATCGGGCTTCTTCGCAGGTGCCGTCGCGGGCATTGCGTGCGCGCTGCTCTTCGTTCGATTCACGCTGCTCCGACTCACCCTGATGCCGTTCCTCTCGGCGTTCTACGCCATCCCGCGACCCGCGCTGGCGCCACTTTTCGTGCTCTGGTTCGGAGTCGGATTCGCATCCAAGCTCGTGCTCGTCGTGACCCTGGTCTACTTCGTCTTTCTTCTGCACGTCATCGCCGGAGTCCAGGGCATCGACCGCGGGCACGTCAACTGGGTGCGAACGCTTGGCGCTTCCCGTGCCCAGGTGCTGCGCACCGTCGGCATACCGCACCTCCTGCCGTGGCTCTTCGCCTCGACCAAGCTTGGCCTCGCCCTCGCCCTCATCGGCGCCATCGTCGGGGAGATCATCTCGTCGCGGGCGGGCCTCGGATTCATCATGATGCACGCCGCCCACACCCTGGACACGGATGGCGTGATGTCGGGAATCTTCGTGTTGTCCCTGATCGTCGTCGCGATCGTGCTGCCGCTCGGCGCGCTCGAACGGCGGTTGTTCCGCTGGCATGTAGAGAGTCGTGTTTGACCCCGATGGGGAGATCCTGAGGAGGGATTCGATGAACAGTCCAATCAAGGCGGTATTCGCCATGGCGGTCGCGCTTTCGGCCGCATCCGGCGCGGCGTGGGCGGAGTCGACGAAAGTACGGCTCGGCATGCTTCCGCTCGCGCTTCACCAGCTTCCGGTGATGGTCGCGCAGGAGAACGGTTACTTCGCGGACGAGGGCCTCGAGGTCGAGTTCACCTTCTTTCGAGGCGGCTCCGAGGTCGCACCCGCCCTCATCAACGCCGACATCGACGTCGCCCAGGGCGTGATGGCCCATCCCATCAAGCTTCTGCGCAAGGGCCTGAAGACGAAGATCCTCGTCCTGACCCAGGCCACCCCGACGTTCGTGCTCACCGTGGCGAAGAGACACGCGGACATCAAGGACGTCGCCGACTTCAAGGGACGCGACTTCACGTTCGCAATCGCGAGGCGCGGCTCCGACAGTGACATGATGATGCGGTCGGTGCTCGCCTGGAAGGAGCTCGATCCCAAATCGGACGTGACGTTGGTCGCGGTGCCCGGGTACGCCAACCACCTGGTCGCGATGCAGCAGGGTGACGTGGACGGCGCCATGATCCTCCAGCCGTTCGCCGAGATCGGACGGCGCAAGGGCGACCTCGAATACCTGGTCGACTTCGCCGGGGGCGACGGACCGGTCGAGCTGCGTGCGAGACCCTGGACGAGCCTGTACGTATCCGACGAGTTCTATGCCGAGAACCGCGAAATCTGCGCAAGGGTGGTTCGCGCCGTCGTCAAGGGACACAAGCTCATCCACGACGATCTGGATGCCGCTACCGCAGTTGCGCTGAAGTACTTCCCGAAGTACGAGGAGGCGGTGCTCAAGTCGGTGATTTCAGGAAGCCTGGGCGCCTACAGCCCGGAGATCAGCGAGCAGCGGTTCAAGGCGGAGAACGAGTACCTGCTCTTCGGCGGAATCATCGACGAGGCGCAGTCCTACGACGCCCTGGTCGGGAAGGAGATGGAGAGCCTGTGGGCGATGTGAGCGTGGTCTGTTGAGCGTGCCCGAGATCACGATCCGGGTCCAGGAGGTCACGAAGGAGTTCGCTCACGCGGGGGGCGGCGTCCTGCGCGCCATCGATGCGGTCTCGCTCGACGTGCATCGGCGCGAGTTCGTCGCCATCGTCGGCCCGTCCGGATGCGGCAAGTCGACGCTGCTCAACCTCGTCGCCGGGCTCGACGGCGTGACCGCGGGGGCGATCTACGTCGAGGGCGAGCTCGTCACCGGCCCGCGCAAGATCGGCTACATGTTCCAGGGTGACAGCCTGCTGCCCTGGCGCACGGTGTTCGAGAACGTGGAGCTCGGGCCGGCGCTCAACGGAGTGCCGGCCCCGGAGCGGCGCGAGCGGGTGCTGGAGCTGGTTGCACAGGTCGGTCTGCGCGACTTCTCCGAGGCGCATCCCCACCAGCTCTCGGGCGGGATGCGCAAGCGGGCTCAGCTCGCCGCCGTGCTTGCGAACGAGCCCAACGTGGTGCTCATGGACGAGCCGTTCGGGGCACTCGACGCGCAGACCCGGGCGTTGCTGGAAGACGACCTGGTCAGGCTTTGGCGACAGAGCGACAAGAGCATCGTGTTCGTCACGCACGATCTCGGGGAGGCGATTCTCGTCGCCACGCGCGTAGTCATCTTCACCGCGCGTCCCGGCCGCATCAAGGCCGACTACTCCATCGAGCTGCCGCATGCCGAGAGCACGCTCGACCAGCGAACCACGCCGGAGTTTCACCGCTACTACACCCGGATCTGGGCTGATCTGCGAGACGAGGTGGGCCATCGACTGGGATAGCGCGGGCCCCTGGCTCGAACATGAATGGAAACAGTGGGTGGCGGGATTCGGCATCCCGGTGCCCCGCGCCGTCCATCTGCTCTCCGGCAAGGGTTCGCCGGCGCCGGCTCGGGGCATTGACGCGCTGCGGCCTCCGCTGGTGGTCAAGGCAATGATCCCCGGTGTCGTCCACAAGAGCGAGCTGGGAGCGGTGCGCACCGGACTCGGAAGCGCTGCGGACGCCGAGGCCGCGCTCGAGGAAATGCACGCACGGCTCTCGGTGGGCGCGAACCGGCCCGCCGGCTACCTCGTCGAGGAGATGGCCGAGCCCGGCGTCGAGCTGCTCCTCGGGATGACCGACGATGCGGCCTTCGGACGGCTTCTCGCGTTCGGTGCCGGCGGCACCGGTGTCGAGGCGCTCGGGGAAGCGACCTTCTTCGCCCTGCCGCTCCGCCCGGCGGACGTGGACAGTCTGCTGGCGGCGCATTCCTGGCTGGAGCCGACGCTTCGGCGCCTGGGACCCACGGTAACGGCATCCGTGCGTGACGCAATCTGGAAGTTCGGAGGACCGGATGGAATCGGGCTCGCTCCGCGACTGGCACACCTCGAGCTGAACCCCCTGATCGCAGGATGCACCGGCGTCACCGCGGTTGACGCGGTCGGCGAACTGCGATGAGCCTCGACTCCGACGCCGCGCAGGCGTGGTTCCACCCCCGGTCCATCCTGGTGACCGGTGCCTCCCGGGACCGAGTCACCCTCGCCAACCTGTTCCTGCGCCGGCAGCGGGAGTTCGGATATTCGGGACCCATCCACGTGTTGCACCCGGTGGCGGCCGAAATAGAGGGATTCCCCTGCGTTCCGTCATTCGACGCGCTTCCGGAGCCGATCGACTTCGCCTACGTCGCGATTCCGGCTCCCCGAGTGCCGGCCTTCCTTTCCCGGGCCGCGGGAAGGCTGCGGGTCGCCCAGATCGTGACCGCGGGATTTCGAGAGGCCGGTCGGGACGGGAGGCGTCTGGAGGCGGAGATGGTCGATGCCGCGCGTAGCTCCGGCATCCGGCTCGTTGGCCCCAACTGCATGGGCAGCTACTCGCCGGGCGGTCGGCTCACGATGGTCGACGGTGCGCCGCGCGAGCCGGGAGACATCGGCGTAGCATCGCAAAGCGGGGTCGCCGCGGCCGACGTCATCAAGATGGGTCGCTTCGGGGGCGGACGCTTCACCCAGGTCGTCTCGCTCGGGAACTGCGCCGACATCGACGTCGTCGACCTCTTCGAGTATTTCGCCGCGGATCCCGCGACCGGGGTCATCGGTCTGTACCTGGAGGGACTGGAACGCGGCCGGGCGTTCGTCGACGTCGCACGGCGCGTCGAGGGCGCCAAGCCCACCGTCGTGCTGAAGGGCGGGATGACGGACCAGGGGCAGCGCAGCGTCGCCTCTCACACGGGCGCTCTCGCCTCCGACCATCGCATCTGGCATGGGCTCGCGGCACAGCTCGGCTTCTTGCTGAAGGACTCGCTGGACGGATTCGTGTCGAGCCTGGTGTGCTTCTCGCACTGGCGCCGGTCCCCCGCATCGGTGGGGCGCCGATGCTGCATCGTGGGACCCGGGGGCGTGTTGAGCGTGCTCGGCACGGATCTCCTTCGGCGGTCGGGCTTCGACGTTCCTCGTCTCGGCGCTGCGACCATAGCGCGCCTGGAGGAGTTCGGGTTTCCGCCGGGAAGCTCGCTGCTCAACCCGATCGATACCCCGGTGGGGGTGATGCAGGCGCAGGGCGGCCACGCATTCGGACGCATCCTCGACATCGTGGCAGCCGCAGGCGACGCCGACTGGTTCGTGATTCACCTGAGTCTGCAGAACCTGTATTCCTACCTCGGGGACCCCGACACCGCGCTCGAAAACGGCGTCTCGGGAGTGCTGGACGTCGCGATGCGATTCAATGCGTCGGCACGCTGGGCGGTCGTTCTGCGAACCAACGACGATCCGGCCCTGGACGGGCGCCGCACGCAGTACCGGGAGCGCATGGCCAACCAGGGCATACCGGTGTTCAGGTCGTTGGAGAGCGCGGCGGACGCAATGCGCGATTTCGTCCGGTGGCATGAACATGGGGCCGGGGCACGAAATCGAGGCTTGTCGGAAAGGACAATGCAATGAACAAGAGCGTCGCATTCGGATTGTCGACCGGCGTCCATCCCTACGGATTCCCCGACCGTGAGTGGTTCGGCTCGCTGTGCGCGAACATCGAGGCGTGGGGGTTCGACGACGTGGTCTGCTACGTCGATCGACCAACGTGGCCGCATCCCGTGCTCGATCCGCTCGTCCTGCTTTCGGTCGCGGCGGCCAGCACCCGCAAGGCACGACTCATCGGCATGGTGATTGCGCCCCACTGGCCGGCCCTCCTGCTGGCAAAGCAAGTGGCGAGCATCGACTTCCTGTCCGGTGGACGTGTCACCCTCGGTCTCGCGATCGGGGGCGATTATCCGGCGGAGATGCGCGGATGCGGGGTCGAACCGAGGGAGCGCGTCGCACGCACCGAAGAGGCGATTGCCGCGATGCGCGCGCTCTGGGGGGAGGGCCCGGCGACACTCGAAGGAAGGTTTCAGCGTCTCGATGGCCTGGCCCAGCGCCCGCGGCCGGCGCAGGGGACAATCCCGTTGTGGCTTGCGCATCGGGGGCGCGCGGATGCTGCAGCGCGTCGCTCCGCATTGCTCGCCGACGGGTGGATGCCGTCATGGGTCAGTCCATCAAGACTGCGCCGGGTGCGGGACCAGATGCGGGCGCTCGCCGAGGCCGCCGGGCGCGATTTCTCGAAATTCGAGGTCGGCCACGTGATCCGCGTCTATTTCTCCGACACGGTCGAACAGGCGGCCGAGCGCATGGCGAGGTTCCGCGAGAATGTCTGGGGCCATCCGTACCAGCCCGGGCTGGTCGCGCATCTGCAAGCAGTTGGCCCGCCCGACGCCTGCCGGCTTCGGCTTGCCGAGTTCGTCGCGGCCGGTGCCGATCGGATCTGTCTGCAGGCCGAGTGTCGGTGGGAGGAGTTCGAGGACCAGCTCCATCTCATTCGAACCGAGATTCTGGAGCGGCGGGACGAGATCCTGTCGATGGCGGAATCGATCGAGGCCCGGACGGCGGGCTAGCCGCCCGGTTGTCGCGGATTCGCGCCATCCCAGGGTCGGTCTGTTCGGCAGAGGCGCACAGTCGCAGCGATTCGTTGAAGCAACCGGCCGATCTGCGTTGTTGGGCAGATCCGGCGTGATCGATGTCGGGTGCATTGCAGGTCCGAACGCGGAATTCTTCCGGTCGGGCCGATGTGATTCGGGTGCGGCAGCGGGCCAGTCGTGTTCCGGTTGCCGTTGCGCTGTCGGGCGGCGGTACCGACGCGCCTCCCGTTCATATCTCCCGTGCCGCCAGCGCTCCCTCCGCCATCGCGACGTCCACCTCTCTCGGCGACACGCAGTCGCCGGCCGTGAGCACGCGCAGGCCCTTCTCGCGTAGCGCATCGGCAAGCTCGTCGCGAGCTTCGGCGGCATCGCACACCACCATGCGCTCGATCCCCGGAATCGTCGTCTCGCGGCCGGTGTAGACGTTCGTCACCACGACGCCTTGCGCATCGACGCGGGCGATGTCCGAGTTCGGCAGCATCGTCACCCCGTGCTCGTAGAGCCGGCGATAGAGCGGAACGCGATTGGTCATGTCCACGTCGTCCGCGACCGCCATCGACGGCGTGACCAGCACCACGCGGCATCCGGCGACGGCCAGATGCTCGGCCGCGGACACCGCCGCGCCGCCGCCGGCCCGATCCCAGACCAGCGAGGGCGCCACCGGTACCGGCTCCGATCCGAGGACGTCGTGAGCGGCGCAGACGCCGACACCGTGCTCCGCCGCGCCCTCCACCGAGACCGTACCGGGACGGGCTCCGGCCGCGAGCACGACGACCTCCGCCCCGTCCAGATCCGCCGCGGACTCCACCCCGTGCCCGAGGCGGATGCGTACCTGCAGTCGCTCGAGCTGCCGCTGCTGCCACTCGACGATGCGGCGAAGCTCCCGCTTCGAATCGAGGCGGGT
>Ga0209021_1003939_pt1 | contig 11405 bp, 9 predicted proteins | sample PinacodermFT_FD_187299 | JGI IMG/M metagenome (GOLD analysis project Ga0209021, IMG submission 187299) | Host-associated microbial community of the marine sponge Aplysina aerophoba from Gulf of Piran - sponge pinacoderm, lysed by freeze-thaw... | ecosystem: Host-associated > Porifera > Sponge >... | reverse complement strand
CCCCCGCCATGTCCCCGCATCGCTGGTGCGCGTCCGGCTCCAATGGCGTCCGGTGTGGCGGTATCAGTCGAGCACGTTCTTTCCGCCATCGTCGAGTTGCACCGGGCGCTTCCAGTAGTCGTACTGGGGCGTCCAGTCGGCAGCGTCCAGTCCCGCCAGCCCGAGCAGTCCCCACATTGCGCAGTACAGGTCGCCGGGACCGAACACGCAGGCGTTCCTGCGCAGGATTGCGTCGCCGTTGCGCTGATAGAGCACGGCGCCGGGGACGTTGTCGCTGCCTTCCATGACGCCTTGCTCGCGGATGTAGTCCCCGCCGCCGTGTGAGGCGAGGCGGAATCGCCAGCCGCGCGAATTGGCGAACTTGCGCTGGATCTGCGGTGGATCCTTCGACACCAGCACCACCGCCAGCACCGATTCCAGGTGCGGCAGCAGGCCGTTGAAGCCGTCGGCCCACAGCGTGCAGTAGCGGCAGGCCTGGCCCATGTTGTGAATGGCGAGCAGGTTGTCGCGGTCCCCGAAGAGGTCGCGCAACGTCGCTTCGCCGAATTGCGTCCGGAACGTGTAGCCGGGAACAGGCGTACCCGGGCTGGCCTTGCGCAAGCTGGTGAGCTCGGCGGTGAGCTCTCCGATCTTCCTTTCGAGCTCGACGATTCTGTCCTTCGACATTGCCATACTCCCCTCGTTCTCATGGCTTCATGGTATCCGCGACGCGCTACCGATTCGGCGTTGCGAATGGAGTTCCGGTCACGTCGACGTGGCTCCGATTCGGGACCTCGTGAGAAATCGCGACCAGGCCCGCGCTCAGGCCCTCCTTCCCGGCGGCGTGCCACGAAGCCATGCCGCAACCACGACGACCAGGAAGAACGCATAGGCGACGATCAGCGAGACGGGCATCGCATCGCCGCCGAACCGGTCCATGGCGGCGCCGCCGGCGGACGGCCAGATGAACGAGCCGACGCAGAACATGACCGCGAGCATCGCGGACGCGGCGCTCAGGTCGGCGCCCCTGAACTGCCGGCCGAGGAGCACCAGGGAGATCGTGTAGAGCGCACCGAGCGCACCACCGTAGAAGAACATGAACACGATGCTGATCGCGGGGAGGGGAAGCGCCCACGGGAGCGCCGCCGAGCCCGCAAGCAGGATGGCACCCATGGCGGCGGCAATCGCGTAGTTGCTCACCCGGTCCGCGAGCCACCCGACCGGGTACTGCAGGGCCATGCTGCCGATCGCCAGCACCGTCAGCAGCCGGATCGCGTCGACCTCCTCGACGCCGAGCCCCCCGGCGTAGATCGGCAGGAAGGTCAGCAGCATCGCGTCGCCGGCCGCGAATACGAAGTATCCGAACATCGCCACCGGCGCGAGCAGCACGTAGCGCGCAAGCGGCTCGGTCTTCCCCCCGAGCTTCGGGGAGGCGCCGAGGGTGCCTGCGAGCACCGCCGCGGCGACCAGCAGCAGGGCGATGGTGACCAGGAATGGCGCCCAGCCGTCGGTGCCGGTCATCGACAGGATCAACGGCCCGAGGGCGAAGCCCGCAGACACCACGATGCCGAAGATCGCGATGATGCGGCCCCGGTGCGTCTCGGTCGCCGAGTGGTTCACCCACGCCTCGCCGGCGATCCACAGGAAGCTCGCCGCCATCCCGAGCGCGAACCGAAGCGGAAACCACAGCCACACGTTCGGGAAAGCGCGCAGCAGCGCGAGCAGCACCACCGTCGCGAGTATCGAAGCCAGCATCAGCAGGGCGGGGCCGCGAGCCCGCAGCAGCCGCGTGGCGAGCGGGGCGACCGCGAACACCGCGATGAAGTAGGTGCCGGTGTTGAGCCCGATGAGGGTCTCGTCGACCCCCTGATGGTGGAGCACCAGCGAGAGGAGCGGCATCGTGAGCCCGTGGCCGAAGCTCGCCACCGCGAGCGCGACGGTCGCGATGACGAGCTGCCGCCAGCGCGGGTCCTGGGCGGTCGCGGCGAGCGAATCGGCCATTCGGGCATCCGCCATGCAGAGGGACGAAGGCGCGGATTATCTGCCTGTGGGGGGTGGGTGAGAAGCTGTCCCGAAGGAGCCCGAATCAGCAGGCTGAATTCGTGCCGCGACTGGCCACGCGTCGAGGCGAGGCTGACCCGTTTGCCTGCCTGTTCAGAACGCCGAGTTTCGGTGCGAACTGTCGGCGGGCAAGGATTCGACGTCGACCTGACGGGCCGCCTGCACGAGCGCCTTGTCGAGCGTCGCCAACGCCACGCCCCGCCGCATGGCGAGCTCCAGGTATGCGGCGTCGTACGTGCTCAATCTCTGCGTTCCGGCAAGGGCCAGAATCTCCCTGAACGCGCGGGATTGCGTCTCCGCATCGGTCACAATCGGCAGACGCCCCAGCAGATTGACGTGCGCAGCGACCTGCGCGCCGCTGATGCGCTTGTGGCGTTCCGCGCACGCGAGAACGTTGGCGATTTCGAGGTGCCAGAGCCCGGGCACGAGCGCGCTGCCGTCCTTCAGCCGGTCCAGCAACGCGTCGGTTTCGGGGGTTGCCTCGTCATCGAACAGCCAGGCGACGGTGATCGAGCAGTCGAGAACGAAGGCGCTCATCGCCTTCCTTCGTCGCGGAGCTCCTTCCAGTCGAGGCCGTCCAGCTTCACGCCGGCGCGAAGGGCGCGCAGCTCGTCAATCACGCTTTGGGTGCTTGCCCGCTCTGCTTGACCGGCCGGAACGAGTCGAGCCACCGGGAGACCGCGCCTGGTGATGAGCACATCCTCCCCCTGCGTGACCTTGTCCAGAAGCGAGGACAGGTGCGTCTTGGCTTCGAATGCACCGACCTTGATCATGTTTCCGGTCCCAATAAACCAGTTCATTAAACTAGTATAGCCAAGAAAACTGTCCGTGCAACGCGGTGGCGGGACAGCAAGAATTCGGGAAGGTGTTCGCGTTACGCAGTGGGACGGGTTGCGAGGGACTCGGTACCACAGCGGGTGGAGTTCGGGAGATGGTAGTCCCGCATCGCCCCCTCACCGCACCCGCCAAGCCTGCGTCCGCCGCTGCAGGAACCTCGACACGAGGAAGTGCACCAGCCGCACCGACGCTGCCGTATAGAAGATCATCATCCCCATCGCCGCCGCGGGCGCGATGTCGCCGGCGTCGTCCATGTTGAGCACCGCGACCGACGCCAGGTTCGTGTCCGGGCCGTAGATGAACACCACCGCCGACACCGTGGTCATCGCGTTCACGAAGAGATAGATCACGATGTCGAGGATGGCGGGCAGGCACACCGGCACCGTCACCCGCCAGAAGGTGCGGTAGAACGGCGCCTTGAGCGAGGCTCCGACCGACTCGAACTCCGGGTCCATCTGCTTGAGCGCGGTCACCGCGGTCAGGTGGGCCACGGTGTAGAAGTGCACGATGGTGCTGATCACCAGGATCGCCATCGTGTGGTAGAGGAATTCGAGCGGGTTGTCGGGGTGGTTGAAGAAGAAGATGTAGGCGAGCCCCAGCACGAGCCCCGGCACCGCCATCGGCATCATCGCCAGGAACTGGAACAGGGTCCGGCCGGCCCGGAATCCGCGGCCCTTCTCCACCAGGTACGCGCCGGCGAAGACGACGAGCGTCCCGAAGATGGCGGTCCAGGTCGCCAGCCGAATCGAATTCCAGTACGCATCCCAGCCGCCGCCGTCCATCACGTCGAAGTCGTAGTTCTGGAGCCCGAAGCTGAGGTCGTAGGGGTAGAACTTCACGAGCGCGGCGTACTGGCACGTACCCAGCATTCCAATCAGGAACACGCTCACCAGGATGCAGTAGCCGAGCATCACGGCGTCGAAGGTGCGGTTCGGCTTCGGCTCCAGCGCCACCGCGCGAGAGGAGAGCAGGGCGACCTGCCGGCGCTGCACGACGCGGTCGACGGCGAACGCGAGCACGGCGGGAATCAGCAGCACCACGCTCACCACCGCCCCCATCTCGAAGTTCTGCTGTCCGATCACCTGCTTGTAGACGTCGGTGGCGAGAACGTTGAAGTCCCCGCCGATGACTTTCGGAGCACCGAAGTCGGTGATGGACAGGGTGAACACCACGAATGCGGCGCTGATGAGCCCGTAGCGGCAGCCGGGCAGGGTCACGGTGAGGAAGATCCGCAGCCGGCTCGCGCGCAGCGCCACCGCCGCCTCGTACAGCCGGGCGTCGGCGATGGACAGCGAGGTGATGAGGATGATGATCGCGTGCGGGAGGGTGAAGAACACCTCCGCGATCACGATTCCGATGGGGCCGTAGATGGAGTGCCCGAACATCAGCTCCTTGATCAGCCCCTGGGTGCCGAACAGGTAGACCAGCGCGATGCCCGGCAGCAGCGAAGGCACCAGGATCGGGATCATCGTGATCGACTGGAACAGGCCCTTGAGCGGGATGCAGCTCCGGGTGAGTGCGTAGGCGAAGGTGAAGCCGACGGTGACGGTGATGAGCGTGGTGATGGTCGCCACCTGGAGGCTGTTCCCGATGGACCAGGTGAGGGCGGGGGTGGCGAAGTATTCGATGTAGTTGGCGAGCCCGACGAACGCGCCGTCGTGGTCCCGCACGCTCTTCGACATCATCGTGTAGAGCGGCATCGCCAGCGTGACCACGAGGTAGAGCCCGATGACGCCGATGAAGGCGCGCATCGTCCAGTCGTCGCGGCTGACCTTCGGCTTGACGGCCGGTGCGGCGAGCGCTGCGTCAGTCATCGGGGAACGGGCGGGCTGGAATGCGATTTGCGTCGTGCGCCGCCGGTACCGACCTTCGCCCGGTCGAGGGGAAGCGCCGGATCGGCGGCTCCGGAGCGGAGAGCACCGCTTCAGTCACCGGGCGGCGCTTCGGCGTAGATGCGCACGGCATCGGGCGGCACCGCGGCCCGCACGGTGCTTCCCGCCGCAACGTTGTGACGCTGCAACTGGGCGATGGGCAGGTCCATCAGCAGGCGCTCACCGGCGCCGTCGAGCCGCACGCGCGCGAACGACCCCAGAAATTCGATGTACTCGACCGTCGCATCGAAGCCGGCGCCACCGTCGGAGCCGGCGGCGTCCCCGGCACTCCCGCCGCCCAGGAGCACGACGTCCTCGGGACGGATCGCGGCCGTGACCCGTTCACCGCCGGCACGGCTGGAGATGTCGCAGGCCAGCACGAGCCGGCCCGCCCTGATCCCGCCGTTGCCCGCCGACGCATCCGCATCGCCCGTGACCTCGGCGGCGAGGAAATTCATGGTGCCGATGAAGTCCGCGACGAACACGCTCGCCGGCTCGCGATAGATCTCGACCGGAGCGCCGACCTGCTCGATCACGCCGTGGTTCATGACCACGATGCGGTCCGCCATCGTCAGCGCCTCCTCCTGGTCGTGGGTGACCATGATGGTGGTGACGCCGAGCCTGCGCTGCAGGGCCTTCACTTCGTACCGGAGGCGCGCCCGCACCTTGGCGTCGAGCGCCGACAGCGGTTCGTCGAGCAACAGCAGTCCCGGCGACATCGCGATGGCGCGGGCGAGCGCGATGCGCTGCTGCTGCCCGCCCGAGAGCTGCGCGGGGTACTTGTCGCCCTGGTCCGGAAGGCCGACGAGCTCGAGCAGCTCCCGCACCCGGTCCCGGACCTCCGCGCGAGAGCGCCTCTGGCTCTCGAGTCCGTAGGCGACGTTGCGCGCTACCGTCATGTTCGGGAACAGCGCGTAGGACTGGAACACGATCCCGAAGTCGCGCTCCGAGGGAGGCAGGGCGGAGATGTCCGCGCCCGCCTGCTCGACGGTGCCCGCGGTCTGGATGTCGAGCCCCGCAATCGCGCGCAGAAGGGTGGTCTTGCCGCACCCCGAGGGTCCGAGAAAGCAGACGAACTCGCCTTCCAGGACGTCGAGCGAGATGTCGGCAAGCGCCGTGAACTCGCCGAACTTCTTCGTCAGGCGCCGGATTCGCAGATAGGACTCATACGAAGGTGAATCGGGTGAAGGCATGGCGTCGATGGAGGGTCGCGGCCCGCGCGGTCGCTCATGGTACCCGGGGCAGCGAGGAAAGAAAGGCCGGGGGAGGGCTCCTCCGGCCTCGGACCGGCTTGAACGGCGCTCCGCGTGAAGCCTAGTTCTTCGCCTCCGACTTCGAGTCGTAGCGACTCTGCCACTCGGCGAGGATGCGCTTGCGGTTGTTCGCCGCGAACTCGAAGTCGTTGTCGATCATCGCCTCGTTGATGCCTTCGGGGAAATGCTCCACCGGCTTCGCGAGCTCCGTGATGCCGATGACCGCGTAACCCTCGTTGTACATCATGTTGGCCTTCTCACCGACCGACCAGTCGACGAGGGCCATGGCGGCCTCGAGGTTCTCGGTGCCCTTCACGATCGCGGTGGCTTCCATGTCCCAGCCGATGCCTTCGGACGGGATGATGATGTCGATGGGAGCGCCCTGCGCCTTGGACTTCGCGCCGCGGAACGCGAACGAGACGCCGATCGGGACCTCGCCGCGCGCCGCCTGCTTGCAGGGCTTGGATCCGGAGTGGGTGTAGTGGCTGATGTTCTCGTGCAGCGCGTCCATGAACTGCCAGCCACCGTCCTCGCCGAACATCTGCAGCCAGCTCGATACGTCGAGGAAGCCGGTGCCGGACGAGTTCGGGTTCGGCATCGCGACGTGGCCCTTGTACTCGGGCTTGGTGAGGTCCTTCCACGAGGTCGGCGTGGCGAACCCGTGCGTCCCCTGCTCCACCGTGTTCACGCAGATCGACGCGACCCACGCGTCCATGCCGGTCCACGCCGGCGGGTCGTCCTTGTCGACGAACTTCGGGTCGAGCCGCTCGACGCCCTTCGGCTTGTAGGGGTGCAGCATCCCTTCGGACTTCATGAGCAGGAGGCTGGTCGCCGCCAGCCCCCAGATGACGTCGGCCTTGGGGTTGTCCTTCTCGGCCAGCAGCTTCGCGGTGACGATGCCGGTGGAGTCGCGGACCCACTTGATCTCGATGTCGGGGTGGTCCTCGTTGAAGCGTGCGGCGTACTTCTTCAGATCCTCCGCCTCGACTGCGGTGTACACGGTCAGGGTGGCGGCGGTGGTTGCGGCGGACACGGCGAGCAGGCATACGGCGGCTGCGGCCGCCGCGCCGCTGCGGATGAGCGTTGCGAGTTTCATCGGGATTCACTCCTGTGGGCTGGAATTCTCAGCGTCCGGATCATGCGCCGGCCGGGCAAGCGATCCGAACCGTCTCGGATACCCGCCCCGCCACGGCCTCTCGAAGATTAAGCGATTTGCGTGCGGAATGAACAGATTGGCCCGGCGATTTTGCCGTGGTGTGACGATCTCGCGCCAGTGCTTCGTCCGGAATGCGACTCCCCCGCAGCTCCGTGGCCTCAGCGGTCCCCGCGCCCGCGACGCCGGGCCGTGACCGGCGGTGACGGTCTCCAGCGTCAGCGAGTTCGTGGACGGCGGTCGGCTTGGTGATGCCGCGGCTGATCGCCGCGTCGCTCCGGGCTCGCGGCCCCGCTCACCCCGCGCCGAACGGCCTCGTGAGCAGGATGAGCTTCGGCAGCAGGGTGAGTGCCGCGAGCAGCGCAATGGCCATCGCGAGCCCCGTGAGCAGCCCGAAGTAGATGGTGGGCAGGAAGTTCGAGAGGATGAGAATGGAGAAGCCGAAGATGATCGTGGCCGAGGTGTAGAACACCGCCCTGCCGATGTTCGCGTGGCACACGTGCATGGTCGCGACGTAGTCGCCGGAGCCGGCGAGCTCCTCGCGGAAGCGGTAGATGTAGTGGATGGCGTTGTCGACCGCAATGCCGATGGTCACCGCGGCGACGGTGATGGTCATGAAGTCGAGCGGGATCCCCAGCAGGCCCATGGACCCGAGCACCGCCCCGGCCGCGAGCAGGTTGGGCACGACGCCGAGCACCGCGAGGGTGAGCGAGCGAAACAGCAGCAGGAGCATGAGCGCGACGCCGGCGAGCACCGCGCCGAGGGTCGAGATCTGCGACGTGAACAGGCTCTGCAGCATGTTGTTGTAGAGCACGAGCAGTCCGCTCACGGTGACGTCGTCCGGGCCGAGCCCCAACTCGTCGCCGAGGCCCGCGCGGATCCGGTCGAGCAGCTCGTCGCGGTGCAGGTCGGGCAGCGTGTCGCGGATGCGGAGCGAGATCCGCGCCTCGTCCCACAGGATGTCGATGTAGGGGTCGATGAGGCTTCGCTTCAGATCGTCCGGCACGCGCCGGTAGACGAGGGCGAGCTGGAGGCTGTCGAGCGGCTCGCCGTCGTTGAGCTTCTCCCCCACCCGGACCAGCGAGGCGAGCGAGAGCACCTTGCCGACCTCCGGCTGGCTCGCGAGCCAGTCGTGGACCTCCTTGATGCGCTCGATCTTGAACTCGGTGAACCAGTAGCCGGCCTTCTCGCGTTCCGCTTCCGCATCGTACCCGGTGGGCTTCGGTGCCGGCTCGTCGTCGAAGATGCGGTCCTCGTCGAGGTCGAGGACGACTTCCAGCGGGGTGGTGCCGCCGAGCTCGCGGTCGATGAGCGCGAGCCCACGGTAGATTTCGGTGTCCTCGCTGAAGTAGTCGACGAAGCTGTTCTCGACCGTGAGCCTTGATGCGCCGAGCGCGCCCACCACGAGCAGCACGCCCGCGGCGCCCAGCACCCAACCCCCGCGCCGTTCGGCGGCGAGCGCCAGACCCAGGGTGACCCCCCGGGTGAACGTGGGTTCCGCGTCCGGCCGATCGGGCGCGCCCCTGCGTCCGAGCAGCAGCACGATGGAGGGAAACAGGGTAAAGGCGGTCACGAACGTCACCGCGAGCCCGATGCTCATCATCCAGCCGAAGTCGATGACCGGCTTGATGCCGCTGAACACGAGCGAACCGAAGCCGATGATGGTGGTGAGCGCGGTGTACAGGCACGGCCACACCATGCGCCGCACGGTGGCGGCGACCAGGTCGCGGTGCGAGAGCTCGGGGAAGTCGCGGTGAAGCTGGCGGTAGCGCACCGTGAGGTGGATGTTCATCGAGATGGTGATGATGAGCATCAGGGCCAGGAAGTTCGACGAGATCACCGTGACCTTCCAGCCCACGAGGCCGAGCATCCCGATCATGAGAAGCCCGGCGTAGAGGCAGCCGGCGAGCGGAAGCGCCACCCACCGCACCTCACGGAAGATCAGGCTGAGCACAATCACGAGGAACACCGCCACGCCGATGCCGAACACGATGAGGTCGTTGCGCACGAAGGTGATCATGTCGTCGGCGATCATCGGCACGCCGCCGAACAGCATCGACCTGGCCGAGGACCGGGAGCGTTTCAAGGAACTGCTCGAGCGGCTGGGCCTGAGGCAGCCGCACAACGGCACCGCCCGATCCACCGACGAAGCCCTACGGGTAGCCGAGAGCATCGGCTACCCGGTGCTGGTGCGGCCGTCCTACGTGCTGGGCGGCCGGGCCATGGAGATCGTCTACGAGGAGGAGAAGCTCAAGGACTACCTGGTGAGCGCTTTCCGGAACTCCGCCGAACACCCGGTGCTCATCGACAAGTTCCTGGACGACGCCACCGAAGTGGACGTGGACGCCATCGCCGACGGCGAGCGGGTAGTCATCGGCGGCATCATGGAGCACATCGAGATGGCCGGGGTCCACTCCGGGGACAGCGCCTGCTCCCTCCCGCCCCGGACCCTGTCGCCGGCGGTGCAGGCGGAGATCCGCCGCCAGGCCGTGGCCCTGGCCACTGCCCTCGAGGTGCGGGGGCTGATGAACGTCCAGTTCGCGGTCAAGGGGGAAGAGGTCTACATCCTCGAGGTGAACCCGCGTGCGTCGCGGACGGTGCCGTTCGTCAGCAAGGCCATCGGCGTGTCGCTGGCAAAGCTGGCGGCGCGGGTCATGGTGGGGCGCAAGCTCGACGAGATGGGTCTCACCGAGGAGATCATCCCGCCGCACGTCTCGGTCAAGGAGTCGGTGCTGCCGTTCAACAAGTTCGCCGGCGTGGACACGCTGCTGGGACCCGAGATGAAGTCCACCGGAGAGGTCATGGGCATCGACCACTCCTTCAGCAAGGCCTACGCCAAGGCCCAGATGGCCGGCGGCATGCAACTGCCGGAGTCCGGCGCGGCGTTCTTCAGCCTGCCCGACGAGCACCGCGAGGGCGCCGCGGACATCGCCCGGTCCCTGGCAGCGCTGGGTTTCAGGATCATGGCCGCCGGCGGTACCGCGGATTTCTTCCAGCGCGGCGGCATCCCGGTGGAGGTGGTGCGGGACGCCGAGGAGACGCTGCAGCACGAGGCCGTCGCCATGGTCGTCAACACCCATGCCAACGAGAGCTACCGCAACGACGGCTACCTGGTGCGCCGGAACGCCCTGGATCGGCAGATCCCCTATTTCACGACCCTGGCCGGAGCCGAAGCCGCACTGGAGGCCATCGAGTTCCTGAAGGGCGGCGAGCTGACCGTGCAGCCGCTTCAGGACTACCAGCGACATACCGCCCGGACGTGACCCATTCCTATCACGCCACACCCGTCGACCCCGCCGACTGCCGCGAGGCCCTGGCACTTCGTCTCGACGTCCTGAAAGGGATCGGCCCGATGCGGGCCGCCCAGCTCGCCAACCGCGGCCTCGCCGCCATCGAGGATCTGCTCTACCACTTGCCGTTGCGCTACGAGGACCGCCGCGACGTGGCCGAAATCGCCGCCGCCGTGGCTGGAGAGAGCGATACCTTCGTAGGCCGTCTGACGAGCCTGCGGGCCGGCCGGATCCGCGGCGGACGCGGAATTCTCACGGGCACCCTGAGCGACGATAGCGGCAGCCTGGAGCTGGTGTGGTTCAACCCGGTCCGCTTCGTCGCGGACGCGTTGCGGGTGGGCCAGCACCTTTCCGTCTACGGCAGAGTCGCGCCCGCGCGCGGCGCGCGCCTCAGCCTGCCCCACCCGGAGTTCGAGGTCCTCGACGAGGGAACCGAGCGTCAACCGGAGGTGCGGCCGGTGTACGGAAAGCCCGGCGACGTGTCCCAGGCGCACCTGCGCGGCTGGGTGGACCAGGCGCTGGAGCGGTTCGGCGGGTTCCTGCCCAGCTTCCTGCCCCCGGAGGTGGCGGAGCGGCAGCGGCTCATGGATCTGAAACAGGCCCTGGAGGTCATTCACCGGCCGGACAGCGAGATGGAACCGGACGCACTGGAGGAACTCCAGGGACAGGCTCGCCGGTCCCTGGCCTTCGACGAGTTCTTCTACTTCCAACTGGCGCTGGCTCTGCGGCAGCAGCAGCGGTTGAAGACCCCCGGCTTTCGCTCCCCGATACGGGAAGACTCGCTCACCGGCCGGATGCGGCAGTCATTGCCCTACCGCCTCACCGGCGGGCAGGAGCGGGTGTTGCAGGAGATCTTCCGGGACATGGAGTCGCCCAACCCCATGCGGCGGCTGCTGCAAGGCGACGTCGGTTCCGGCAAGACGGTCATCGCCTGGCTCGCCGCGCTCCGGGCCATGGAGAA
>Ga0209021_1003938_pt1 | contig 11406 bp, 9 predicted proteins | sample PinacodermFT_FD_187299 | JGI IMG/M metagenome (GOLD analysis project Ga0209021, IMG submission 187299) | Host-associated microbial community of the marine sponge Aplysina aerophoba from Gulf of Piran - sponge pinacoderm, lysed by freeze-thaw... | ecosystem: Host-associated > Porifera > Sponge >... | reverse complement strand
TCCCCCTGGAAGCCCATGGCCAGCAGCAGATAGACGGGAATCAACTCCAGCTCCCAGGCCAGGAAGAAGAGCAACACGTCCTGCACGGCAAACACCGCCCCCTGGCCGCCGCACATGGCCAGCATGAGCACATGAAAGAGCCGTGGTTTGAAGGTGACGCACGCAGACCGTCCACGGTGGGGTCGTAGCCGTTGATAAAACCCGCCACCGTGACGAGGAAGTCCGCCAAGAAGACGGTGAGGGCATACCCAGCGGATGCGGGAGCCGTCGCCGGGATCAGGGAGGAGGGGGATGAGGAACGCCGCTGTGACGGGAAACAGGATGGCAAGGCTCAGATAGGGAAAACTCCCCACTGCGGCTGAACAGGGCTTGGCCTCTGCAGATTAGGCAGTCCTCAGCGTTAATAACTATAGGTCTTCTGTTCAGAGATCAGAGGAACCAACAATAAAGATAAAAGACTTGGAGAAAGACGATGCCTTGCCGAGAAGTCGTTTGAGTAAAGTAACAAAGGTAATAAAGCAATATTTGTTATTCTCGAAAAAGAAAGTTTTGAACCCCATCGGAAAATTTATTCAGTTGCTGCCGAGAATAATCTTCAAGTTGGTTGGGAGTCTTGGGAAACAGGTAACCCAATTGGGGAAAGCCTGGGAAATGGGGTAATATAGCAGCCAGGAAGCCTGATTCGGCGCTGCTGGCGCAAGCGCCTCGGAGCCGGTCAACGGCCAAGCCCTGAAGTGATCACAGCCTTGTCCTGGCCATGGTTTGGGCAGTACGTCAACACTACGACCCCGTAGCGTCCTGGATCACGCCGTCATCAGTTCGTGGGGCAGGTTTCCCGGTTCCAACCCAAGTGTTCTCCAGTTCGAGGCCCAACAGTTGGCGACGCAGCAAATCCAGGCTGGCGCCCACACTGACGGCCTGGATCCAGTGGCGGCCACGGCTGGAGTTCAGTCGCCTGGTCACTGTGACGGCGCCCTGCGCACTGGCCACGGCAAACACCACAAGCCCTACGGGTTTGCTGGCACTCCCCCCCCCGGGTCCCGCAATGCCGGTGACCGCCACCCCCCAGTCCGCCCCAAGGCGGTGGCGCGCCCCGATAGCCATGGCCTTGGCAACCGGTTCACTTACGGCCCCATGGCGCTCCAGGTCGGTGGTGAACACACCAAGCAGCTTGTGCTTGACGGCGTTGGCATAGGCCACGATGCCTCCCAGCACAACGGCCGAACTACCGGGCACAGCGGTGAGGGCTGCAGCCACGCCACCACCGGTGCAAGACTCTGCAGTGGCCACGGTTTGCCGGCGCTCCATCAACAGATTCAGCACCACACTGGCCAGGCTGTCGTCGTCACAGCCATAGCAGCTACTGCCCCCCAGCTTCATCAGCCGTGCCTGGGTGGGAGCAATCAGGGCCTCGGCTGCTTGGCTGGTCTCCGCACAGGCCGTAATCCTGAGCTTCACCTCGCCAGTGCCGGCATAGGGAGCAACGGTAGGATTGGTTTGCGCCAACTCGGCGGCTGCAGCCGCCGCCAGCCGGGATTCACTCACCCCCCAGAACCGCAGGATACGGCTCACCGTCACGCCACGGCCATAGGGCTGCTGCCGAAACCATGGCACAGCAGTTTGCCGCCACATGGCGTGGAGTTCAGCAGGCACACCGGGGAAGGTGAGAATGACGAAGCCCGGTCTTGGCTCCCAGATCATGCCCGGAGCAGTGCCGGTGGGATTGGGGATAACCACGGCGCCCTTGGGAAGCAGTGCCTGTTTGCGGCCGCTGGCCGGCATCGACTGCCTCCTGGTCTTATAGTGAGCGGCGATGGCGGTCAGCACATCCTCCCGCAGTTCCAGGGGTTGGCCAAAGCAGTTGGCCATGGCCTGGGTGGTGAGGTCATCGGTGGTGGGACCCAGCCCACCGGTGGTAACGAGAACCCGACAGCGACGGCTTGCCTCTCGCAACGTCTCCTGTAACCGTTGGCTGTTGTCCCCCACCACCGTCTGGCGAAAATGGGGAACGCCCAGTGCTGCCAAGGCTTCCGCCAGCCAGCGGGCATTGCTGTTGAGGATGTTGCCCAGCAGCAACTCACTACCGATGCAAAGCACCTCTGCACCTTCCCCCGGGTGACCCCGATCAGTGTCCATGGGATGCGTTACGTCGGGACACAAATATCTTGACCGGCCTGGTTGAAGGGCGAACGGTTGCCGCCGGGGAGGCCTGTGGCGCATCGTGCTTCAAGGGGGGCTGGGGATAGCCTGCCTGGGCCGTACCACACCCTTGTTCTGCCTGCGATGGCGGAACATCAGCCCCATGTACCGCCATCCGACCTCCGGAGTCTTCACCATGGCCCCGGGGCGCCACCCGCTTCCAACGACTGCGCAGGAGCAGCCAGATGAGTAAGGCTGTAGCCAGGCTCAGCCAGAGGAAACGATTGCCTACGTTGGCCACCACCAGGGCAAGACAAGCCAGCCACTGGGTGACGGCATAGATCAGAAAGACGGTGTGCCGGTGACTGAACCCTGCCCGCAGCAACCGGTGATGCAGATGACGTCGGTCCGGATGGAAGGGAGAGTAACCGGATCGCAACCGGCACATCACCACGGCAGACATATCCGCCAGGGGCAAGAAGAGAATCATCAGGGGCAGCAGAAGACTGACCCCGGTGAATTCCTTGGCTGGACCGATAACGCTGATCGAGGCCAAGGCAAAGCCGAGAAAATAGGACCCCCCATCGCCCATGAAGATCTGTGCCGGGTTCAAGTTGTGGCGCAAAAATCCCAGACAGGTTCCCGCCAGCGCCACAGCCAGCAGTGTGGGGGCCAGGGCAATTTGGTCGTTTACGTAGAAGGTGACAACCGTCAGCCCCGCCGCCGCGATGCCACCTACCCCTGCAGCCAACCCGTCAAGTCCATCAATCCAGTTGATGGCGTTGGTGATGCCCACCAGCCACAGCATCGTCACCAATACACTGAAGCCTGTGGAGAATTGCAGCACCTGACCACCCGGATAGAGGTTAACGGCCGTGATGCGGATGCCCGCTTCCCACACCACCGTTGCAACCAGAAACTGCATGGAGAGCCGGGGCAGGGGAGGCAACGAGAACAGATCGTCTGCCAGGCCAATGCAGAAAAACGCCAGTGATCCCCCGATGGCTGCCCAGATGAGCGTCTCCTGATTCCTGGGCAGGACGCCAAAAGCTCCGCAGGCCCAGGTCACAGCCAAGGCCAGCGTGAATCCCAGCACCATGGCAATTCCCCCGATCCGCACGACGGGTGTCTTGTGCTGCTTACGGGTATCGGGCCGGTCAGTGAAGCCGAACCTCAACCCCAAACCCCGCACAACCGGAACCAGCAAGGTTGTGATCAGCACGGAAAGGCCGAACACAAACAGGCTGAAGCTCCAGGGGCTGGCAACGCCGGCGAGAATCCCTGCCATCTCAACGACTCTGGTGAGTGGAATGGAAAGGATGCGGCAGACGCGGTTGAGTGGCCATGGGCACGAGACCTACAACGGAAAACGACGACACAGTTCGTCCACCCGCTGGCGGCAACGGTGAAGCACCTCTTCACTGTCCGGGTTCCGGAGGCGATCTGCAATGACCTCCGCCACCTGTCGGAATGCGTCCGCGTCAAATCCCCGTGTGGTCATGGCAGCGGTGCCCAGGCGGATCCCGCTGGTGACAAAGGGAGACTCGGGATCAAAGGGGATGGTGTTCTTGTTGACGGCCATCTTCATCTCGCTGATCAAGGCATCAGCCCGTTTCCCGGTCATGCCCAGGGAGCGCACGTCCACGAGTACCAGATGGTTGTCCGTTCCTCCCGACACCAACCGTAGACCACGCTCCTGCAGGCGCTGGGCCATGGCTTGTGCATTGGTCACAACCTGCCGAGCGTAGTTGCGGAAGCCTGGGTCGAGAGCTTCTCCCAGAGCTGCGGCCTTGGCGGCGATCACGTGCTCCAGCGGTCCCCCTTGACAACCGGGAAACACAGCTTTATCCAGCAACTTGCCCTGATCGGGATCGTTGCACACAATCAGGCCTCCCCGGGGACCCCGCAGGGTTTTATGGGTGGTGGTGGTCACCACATGGCAGTGGGGCAGAGGGCTGGGATGTACCTCCGCCGCCACCAGCCCGGCAATATGGGCCATATCAGCCAGGAGATAGGCCCCCACCTCGTCGGCAACGGCGCGGAAGGCGGCAAAGTCGATGATGCGGGGATAGGCCGAGAAGCCACAGATGACGAGCCGGGGTTTGCACGCCAGGGCCAGGCGACGGATGGCGGCAAAGTCAAGACGCTCCGTGTCCGGATCCACGCCGTAATGCACAGCCCGGAACCATTGACCGGAGACGTTCACCGGTGAGCCGTGGGTCAGGTGGCCGCCATGGGACAGGTCCATGGCCAGGATGGTGTCCCCTGGATTCAGAAGCGCCAGAAGGACAGCAAAGTTGGCCTGGGCGCCGCTGTGGGGCTGCACGTTGGCCCACTCCGCTTTGAAGAGGCGCCTGGCCCGGCTGATGGCCAGAGACTCCACGGCATCAACGTGCTCACAACCGCCGTAGTAGCGCTTCCCGGGCAAGCCCTCCGCGTACTTGTTGGTGAGAACTGTTCCCTGGGCCTCCATCACGGCCCTGGAGGCAAAGTTCTCGCTGGCGATCAACTCGATGTGCTCCTGCTGGCGGCGCTCCTCCTGAATGACCAGGTTGGCCAGGTCTGGATCACTCTCCAGTAGTGAGCGGTTGCGGACAGCGCTGGTGGTCGGGCTCAAAGGCTTTGCATGGGGTGCTCTTCCGATGGTAGAAACACGGAAATCTCCTCGCACGCAAAGACACCGAAGCCGCCCACGACGGGGCGGCTGGAGAGCGCTAAGCGGGCCTGGAGAGATTCGAACTCCCGACACCCTGATCCGTAGTCAGGTGCTCTAATCCACTGAGCTACAAGCCCAGCCGTTAGCGATGCCCAGGAGCCGAACGGCAGCCTGGCGGATATCGATTATGCACCCGATCGGTTCCGGTCGTCAAGCCCATGGCGGCGGCGCAATGCCGGAGGATGATTCGGGAGACAATGGAATGCCCTGCTGTTGCCCTGGCCATGCCCTTACGCTGGATCGGTGAGCCTGACCCTGCAGATCCCCGCTATCGGGATCTGGAGCGGCGGGTCAATCTAGCCCTGCACGGAGCTGTCTACGCTGCCGTCAATTCCGGTCTCTGGTTCACCCAGATGTTGCGACATCCCTGGTCCTATCCAGGCCTGTTCAGCCTGGTGTGGCTCCTGGCGCTGCTGGCTCACCTGGCAATTGTGGCGCAACGGCGGATCCGCTGAAGCGGCGCTGCCGGACAGCCCGGTTGCCCAGTGAGGAAGTCGAGGGCCGAGCTTGCCGATAGGGTTGGGCAGCAACGACGTGGTCGTCATGCTGGTCATTGAGATCCTCAACACCCGCGAGGTGATGCGTAAGCGCATTGGGCGACTGGGAGATCGTCTCGTTGGTCGTGTTCTTGACCATGAGACGGAAGTGGAGAAAGCCGTGATTCAAGAACTGGAGACAGCCTTTAAATCCTTTGGCATTGAAGCGAATATCTTGTCCGTGGAGGGCATGGAACTCACGGTGAATCGCCTGGAGGTTCCCCTCAAACTGCGGGAGCGACGGCAGGTGATCCCCCCTGAGATCTGACAAGCAGTAACCCCAACGGTCAGTCCGCCTCCGGCCCGGAAGCACGACCACCACGGCCCCTGAGACGGCGGCCCATCAACTGCAGCAACTCCTCCGCTTCAGCCACTCGCAGGTGCCGGGCCAGAAGGCCATAGCTCACAAGGCCCAGGCCGGCAGAGACCAGGAGTTCCAACACACCACCCAAAAATCCCCGTGGCCATGCCACCAGACGACTTGCCAGGACGGTCGCCAGAACCGCCAGGCCCGTGGCCAGCAGTAGTGCCAGGCTGTCTCGCAGCAGCGACCGCCAAGGCAGTGATCGCCCATGACGCTGCAGGCTGATCATCAGCGCCAGGGCTGCGCTCACGTTCACACCCATAGTGGCCAGCACCAACCCCGCCGCCCCGAAGTCGAAGGGCAGCAGCAGCCCGGCCGGGGTCGGTCCCCCTGTGAGAGTCCAATCCAGAACGACGTTGAGACCAATGCTCACCGCCGCAATGCGAAAGGGCGTGACGGCATCTTCCAAAGCGTAGAAGGCCCGCACCAATACATCTCTGGCCAGGTACGCGGGCATTCCCAGTCCATAGGCCACCAGCAGGGCGCCCACCAGTTCCGCTGCGCGACTGTCAAAGGCGCCATGGCCGTAGACGGTCCGGATCAGCGGTTCCGCCAGCACCATGAGCAGGGCGCCCATGGGCAACATGGCGGCAACGCTCACCATGAGGCCCCAGCGCAGTTGCCTGCGGAAACCCTCGACATCGGCGGTCTTCACCATGCGGGACAGGGCTGGCAGCAGCGGCACCAACACCATGCTGGAGACAATGCCCAGTGGGGTTTGTACCAACAGGTTGGCGTAGGTCAGCCCCGCGGCCACCCCCTGCCGGGGCAGAAGGGACGCGAAGAAGAGGTCCGTAAAGACAGCGATGTAGAGCATTCCCGAGGACAAGGTGGCAGGACCCATGACCCGCAGCACTTCCCATACCCCCGCATCTCGCCAGTGCCAGCGCAGCCGTGGCCAGCCCAACCCCAGGCGGCCCATGGCCGGCAACTGCGCCAGCCATTGCAAGAGCCCGCCGGCAGTGGTGGAGACGCCCAGAACGATGCCCCCCAGCAGGGCTTGCTCAGGGGCGCCAATGTCTGCTCCCAACTGCCACCAAAGCCAGCCCAGTCCAGCCAGAACCGCTAAACTCGACAAGAGGGGGCTGAGGGAAGGAAGCCAGAACGCATCCGCTGCATTGAGGGCGCCAAAGCCCAGACCCACCAGCCCGGCCACCAGAGCCAAGGGCGCCATAAGCCGCACCTGAAGCACGGCCAACTGGCGAATGGTCTCCTTCCCTGCCAGGGCCAGGCCAGGGGCTGTGACGTCAATGATGCGTTCGGCGCCCAACACCAGCGCCAGCGTCACCAGCACCAGCACCATTCCCACCATGGTGTTGACGGTCTCCAGGAGTCGTCGGGCCTGTTGACGGTCTCTCTTGGCCAACACCGAGACCATGGCGCTATGGAAAGGTCCGTTGATCCCTCCCAGCAGGATCAACAGGAATCCGGGAACCACATAGGCGTAGTTATAGGCGTCGTAGGCCGGGCCAATGCCAAAGGCTGCCGCCAATGCCAACTGGCGAACCAGTCCACCCAGTTTGCTCATGCCGGTGGCGGCTCCAACAATCAGCCCGATCCGACCGAGGGAACGTTCAGGTGGGGAGTGGACCATGGGGGTCTGCTGCTGGGGCAGGATAGCTGCACGTGCAAAGGGAGTTGAGGATGGCTCGGACAGAAACGCAGCAGTCATGCCAGGTGTTGTCCTTTGCACCTCTCACCGAGGGTGTCCTGCTGCGGCGCTACAGGCGCTTCCTGGCGGACGTGCGACTGGCCGACGGGACGGAGGTGACGGCCCACTGCGCCAATACGGGTCCCATGACCGGTGTCTGCCAGGTGGGGGCCCCGGTGCGCATCCGTCACGATCCCGCCCCCCACCGCAAACTGGCCTGGACCTGGGAGCAGATTCAGGTTCGCGGTGACGGGGGACAACCCGAGTGGGTGGGCATCAACACCGCCCTGCCCAACCGTCTACTGGAACAGGCCATCCGCCAAGGGAGGATGGACGCCCAACTGGGCGCCTGCACAACCATCCGCCGCGAGGTGACCTACGGCAGCCGGAAAAAGAGCCGGATTGACCTGCTGCTTGACGGTGGAGAGCGACCTGTCTACGTGGAGATCAAGAACACCACGTGGAGCAGGGGGCCAGTGGCCTTGTTCCCCGATACGGAGACCACGCGAGGGCAGAAGCACCTGCAAGAACTCATGGACGTGCTGCCCACGGCCCGGGCTGTGCTTCTGTTGTGTATCAGCCGCAGCGACTGTCACAGCTTTGCACCCGGTGACCGTGCCGATCCTCGCTATGGAGAGCTGTTCCGCATGGCGCGCACTGCTGGAGTCGAGGTGTATGCGCCGCGCTTTGCCCACCGGCTCGATGGGGTGGACTGGTGTGGATTGGCAACGGTTCTGGAGCGTCAGCCCGAGGAACCCACTCCGGGGGAGTAGGGCCGTACGGCTGCCCTGATGTCCTGGCCTGTGGTCCGACGGTCGTTGTCCGGACCGGAGGAGGACGAGGACAATACCTTTTGCCGGGGTGATGGTGTGGGACCGATAACCGACCTCGTGGTCTCTTGTGGTCAAATCTTGTAACAGCGGCTACAAAACTTCCCCCCATAGACTTGCACTCTGTGCAAAGAGTTGGCGACATTCGCCGACGCCTCTTCTTCTCATTTGCACGTGCTTTTTTCTTTGTATGACGCTTGCAATGCATCGCCCGCGCGTGACTGCGGCCCAGCAGTTGGCACAGAAGAGCCTGTACAACGGTGTCGCTCAGCTAACTGAGTTCATCACGAAGGGTTCTTTCAACCGGCTGGCCTGGTTGGCCTGTGTGCCCTTGGGTCTGATGGGCTTGGGCTTGTTCAATCTTGCTGCCAGAGCACAGGAAGCCATGGCAGGCGCTGAGCCGGAAATCAGCGCTGCCTTCCTGGCCAACAACCTCTGGCTGCTGATCGCCACCATTCTTGTCATCTTCATGAATGCGGGCTTCGCCATGGTGGAGGCGGGGATGTGCCGGCAGAAGAACGCCGTCAACATCCTGTCGAAAAACCTTTTCGTGTTTGCCCTGGCCGTGAGCGCTTACTGGCTCATGGGGTATTCCATCATGTATGGGGATCCCGTAGCCGGTGGATGGCTCTATTGGAACTGGTTCTTCTTTGATCCCTACGTCTCGCCGGAGACCATTGCCGAGGCCGGACTGGTGCCTACGGTGGACTTCCTCTTCCAGGCCGCCTTTGCCGGCACGGCCGCAACCATCGTTTCCGGTCTGGTTGCGGAGCGGATCAAGTTTGGCGAGTTCGTGATCTTTTCCCTGATACTGACCGGGATCATTTACCCGATCTCCGGTAGCTGGCAGTGGAACGGCGGCTGGCTCTCCGAGATGGGCTTTATTGATTTCGCCGGCTCCTCCATCGTTCACTCCGTGGGCGCCTGGGCCGGTGTTGTGGGCGCAGCTCTCCTGGGTCCCAGGATTGGCAAGTTCGTCAACGGTCAGGCCCAGGCCATGCCTGGTCACAACATGGGGATCGCCACCTTGGGCTGCCTGGTGCTCTGGATCGGCTGGTACGGCTTTAATCCGGGCTCCGAGCTGGCCATGGATCAGTACGTACCCTTTGTGGCGGTGACAACCACCCTGGCTGCTGCTGGTGGCGGCATCGGCGCGGCCCTGCTCTCCAAGATCACCTCCGGCAAGCCGGACCTCACCATGATTATCAACGGCATCCTGGCGGGTCTGGTGAGCATCACCGCCGGCTGCGGGAACATGACCCTGGCGGGCTCATGGATTGCCGGCTTTATCGGCGGTCTCATCGTGGTGCTCTCCGTCGGTGTCCTGGACGGCATTGGCATCGACGACCCCGTTGGCGCCTTCTCGGTTCACGGTACATGCGGGATCTGGGGCACCCTGGTGATCGGTCTCTGGGGTGTTGAAAGCATGGATGCCGGAGCCGCCGGGATTGGCCTGCTCAACGGCGGTGGCTTTGCCCAACTGGGTTCTCAGATCGTGGGTTGTCTGGCCTATGGCATCTGGACCGTGGTGACCTGCTTCATCGCCTGGAAGATCATTGGCAGCATCTTTGGTGGTATTCGGGTAACCGAAGAAGAAGAGCTCACGGGTCTGGACATTGGCGAGCACGGCATGGAGGCCTACCCGGAGTTTGCGTCCAGCAATAGCTGAACGTTTTGAACCCGGCGCTGGATCAGCACCAGGTCACTTCTTCAGCTTCCGCTGTGAAATCTCCCATCCCCAGGCTTCGGACTACCATGGTCCGGAGCCTTTTTCTCTTGGTCTGCCTATAAGCTGCTCACTGATCCCGTTGTGTTGCTATGACTGAAACCATTAATACTCAGGCGTTCCGCCGCACGCTCCACCACTCCGGCAACTACAACCGGCGTGGTTTCGGTCGAGCCAACGAGGTGGCAAGCACCCTGGAAAACGCCTACCAGTGCGACCTGATCCAGCAGATCCGCGCCAACAGCGACAAGCTCACCCAGGGTCGTCTCACGATTCACCTGGCTGAGGCCTTCGGATTCTGCTGGGGTGTGGAGCGGGCCGTGGCCATGGCCTACGAGACCCGGCGCCACTTCCCCAAAGAGCGCATCTGGATCACCAACGAGATTATCCATAATCCCTCTGTCAACCGTCATCTGCGCCAGATGGGCGTGTTGTTTGTCCCGATTCTGGAGGGACGCAAGGATTTTTCGGCAGTGGAGCAGGGGGACGTGGTCATCCTGCCCGCCTTTGGCGCCACGGTAGACGAGATGCAACTCCTCAACCAGCGCCAATGCACTATTGTGGACACCACCTGTCCATGGGTATCCAAGGTGTGGAGCGCTGTGGAGCGCCACAAGAAGAGGGACTTCACCTCCATCATCCACGGCAAGGTGAAGCATGAAGAAACCTTGGCCACCAGTTCCTTTGCCGGCACCTACCTGGTGGTGCTGAACCTGGAGGAAGCCCGTGTGGTGTGTGACTACATTCTCTCCGGTGGAGACCGCGAGGCCTTTCTGGAGCGCTTCAAGAATGCCTGCTCTCCTGGCTTTGACCCCGACAGTGATCTGGTTCGGTTAGGGGTGGCCAATCAAACCACCATGCTGAAAACAGAAACAGAAGCGATTGGACGGCTGTTTGAGCAGACCCTGTTACGTCGCTACGGCCCCCCGTCCCTGAAAGAACACTTCCTGGCCTTCAACACCATCTGTGATGCAACCCAGGAGCGGCAAGACGCCATGTTTTCCCTGGTGGAGGAAAAGCTGGACCTGATGGTTGTTATCGGTGGCTACAACTCCTCCAACACCACCCATCTACAGGAAATCGCCATGGAGCGCGGCATTCTCTCTCTCCACATCGACGCTCCCGAACGCATTGGTCCTGGCAACGCCATTGAACACAAGCCGCTCGGTCAGAGCCTGGAGCGCCTCTCCCCTTTCCTGCCGGAAGGAGAGATCACCGTAGGGGTTACCTCGGGTGCATCCACCCCTGACCGGGTTGTGGGGGAAACCATCTGCGCCCTGTTCGAAATTGCCAACGACAGCTTTTCCGATGGGGCTGATCACCGTCCACTCCATTGACCACTTGCCTCCCGTCACCCATCCAGGAGCAAGGCAATAAGGCGGAACTGCAAACAGGTGCAGAACCATTGACCTGTGTTACAGGTTCAGGACTCATAACCAGGAGA
>Ga0209021_1003936_pt1 | contig 11408 bp, 7 predicted proteins | sample PinacodermFT_FD_187299 | JGI IMG/M metagenome (GOLD analysis project Ga0209021, IMG submission 187299) | Host-associated microbial community of the marine sponge Aplysina aerophoba from Gulf of Piran - sponge pinacoderm, lysed by freeze-thaw... | ecosystem: Host-associated > Porifera > Sponge >... | reverse complement strand
TCCAGGCTGGCGCCTGGTGGAGAAACCACCGCGACAGAGTGGGTTACGACCCATTGCGGTCCGCCCCGGGCCGTGAGTATGAGAAATCCGGGCTAGCCCCGGATCTCGTTGTACGAAAACGCCGCCAGGGCGGTCTGATCGGTCGCGGGCGCGAGCGCTTCTTCTCCGATCGCCTCGTAGCGCCGGAAGTTCCCCCAGACCCCCAGCCGGCTCTGGACCCGCCCCGCCGGCCGCTTCAGCTCGGCGCGGACCACCAGCGACTGGTTCTGGAAGTTCGTTGCGACTTCGTCGAGGGTCGTCCCCACCGGAGTCTCGACCTCGTCGTGCTCGTAGTCGCTGTAGCGCACGGTGGTCTCCAGGCTTTCGAAGACGCCCCCAAGGTCCCCGATTCCGAAATCGCTCCGGAACTGCCGGCGGTTCGCCACCACGTCCACGGCCAGCTCTTCCCCATGATCGTCTTCCCCCTCGTGATGCCCGTGCTCATCCATTTCTGCTTCTTGCCCGTGTCCGTGCTCGTGCCCGAACGGCACGCCGAAGCGCGAATCGTCCATCTTCACGCTGCCCGAGAACCAGGCGCGCTCCCCGAAAAGGCCGAATCCCGCTTCCCCCTGGGTCAACGAGGTGGCGGAGTTCTCCACGACGCCCGCCGGCGAGTCGTAGTCCTCGGTCCGGTTCGAATTCCCGCCGCCCCAGGCGAACCAGCCCGAGCCCGCCGCCTGGGCGCGGACCCCGCCGCGGAGCCCCTCGTCGGCGGTGGAATAGTCGAGATTGGCCTGTCCCCGGAATCCGGGCGGCGGCGAATGGGCCAGATGCGATCCCATGGAAATGACGTTCACCGCGCCGCCGATCGCGTTCGACCCATAGAGCAGGGTCGCCGGCCCGAGGACCACCTCGACCCGCTCCGCCTGGAGCGGATCGACCGGGACCCCGTGATGGCCGGAGGTGCTGCCCAGATCTCCCGTCCGGGCGCCGTCCTCCATGACCAGGACGCGGTCGCCCTCGAAGCCGCGCAGGATCGGCCTGGCCGCGCCGGGCCCGGAACTGCGCATCGCCACCCCGGGAGCGGACTCCAGCAGTTCGGCGATGTTCCGGGCGGCCTCGTTCTGGAGGGCAAGACCCTCGAAGGACTGCACGGATCCGAAGGCCTCGAAGGGCGAGGTCCCGCTGGCCGAAGCCGTAACGGTCACGTGTTCGTGAGTGTGGTGCCCCGCCTCCAGCAGGACGGGTTCCGGAAGCTCGAACGCGGTGGCGTCCTCATCCACCTCGAAGGTCCGCACTCCCGTCAGGAAACCGACATAGACGTGAACGGTCACGGTGGAGAGGGGCTCCGACAGCTCGAATCCGAAGCGGCCGCTCTCGTCGGAATGGGCGGCCTGGTCCGTTTCCAGGAGGACCAGCTCGGCGTCGTGGGCCGGTTCTCCGTTCTCGGCAATCAGGACGGTTCCCGAGATGGTCGTCTGCGCGCCGGCGACCGTCGCGAGAGCCAACGCAGACCCAAGAAGCGCGAACCGCCGCGCCAGATGGCGTGCCCAACACCGAGGCTGCGCTGAACGTGGCGCGTCGGCGACCATGAACACCTCCTGAAACCCCGAAAATCGTATTGGATCGGGATGCAGGTGTCCCGGAACTGCCGTGCGAGGGCCGCGAAGTTCTCCTGTCTGCCGGACGTTACGGCCCGCACGCGTCACGCGGCAGGACCCGGGGGCCCTGCCGCGTGCGCCCCTAGAAGAACCTGAGCGAGTAGCTGATCCGGAACCCGCGCCCCATCTGCGCCGCCAGGTCCTTGATCAGCGAGGTGTGGTGCCGGTATTCGGCGTTGGTGAGGTTGTAGCCCCTCAGCGAGATGTTGTGTGTCGTGTGCCCTCCGACGAACACGTAGGAAGCGGTGAAGTCGAACAGGGCGTAGCCGTCGGTCGCCGTCTCGCCCCGAAACAGGCGGTCCATGCTCGATGCCCAGCGCATCCGGGGAGCGAGGCGCAGCTTGCCGACCGGTACATCCAGCTTCACCTGTCCGCCGAACGGGGGGATGCGCGGTACGTACTCACCGGTGGTGAGTTTCGCGTCCACGTAGGCGGCGTTCGCCACCAGCTCGGCGGCGCCGAGGCTCAGGTGTCCTTCGACCTCGAATCCCTGGTAGATCGCGTCCGACTGCAGGAACACGAGGACGGGCAGGCCGCTGATCATTCCCTCGTGAGCCTCTCCGAAAATGAAGTCGGCGATGTCGTAGCGGAAGGCGCTGACGCTCCCGGTGAGCGCTTCCGAGCTCTGCCGGAGGCTCAGGTCGAACCCCCGCGACCGTTCCGGGTCGAGTCGGGGATCGCCGATCTCGAACGCCAGGTTCCCGACGTGGGGGCCGAAGTTGTAGAGCTCCTCCAGCGAGGGGGTGCGGGTGGCGAGGCTGGCGACACCGACCACGGCAGTGGAGTCGCCCAGCGCGAGGCGGGCGCCGGCGCTCGCCGAGGTGCCGAGGAAGTCGCGGTCCATCACTTCCGCCGGCCGGAGCGGGTTGCTGTCTTCCCCGACGTCGTAGGCGTTTCGCTCGACGCGCGCTCCGAGGAGCACATCGAGTCCCTCGGTCGCCGCGATCTCGTTGTAGGTGAAGGCCGCGAGCGCGTTTTGCTCCGTACGGGGCGCCAGGGCCTCCTCCCCGTATGCCTCGTACTCCCGCAGGTGTCCCCAGACCCCGACCCGGCTGTTCACCCGGCCGGCGGGCTTCTTGAGCTCACCGCGGAGCACGATGGATCGGTTGTCGAAGTGGGTCGCGACGAATTCCGTTCCACTGCCCGCGAAGGCCTCGACCTCGTCCTGGTCGTAGTCGCTGTACCGGATCGTGAATTCCGCCTCGTCGAACACGAATCCGAGGTCGCGGAGCCCGAAGTCCGTGCGGAACTGCCGCCGGTCCATCGTGACGTCCACGGACAGTTCCCCCTCGTCCTCGACCGGTCCGTGGTCGTGCCCCGCGTGGCTGGCCCCGTGGAAGTCTCCCGCGAACGGAACGCCGTAGCGCGAGTCGTCCATGCGCACGCTGCCCGAGAACCAGGCGCGCTCGCCGAAGAGGCCGACCCCGGCCTCTCCCTGGTTCATGGAACTCTCCGAGTTCTCGACCACCCCGACGGGGGTGTCGTACTCCTCGGTCCGGCTCGAGTTGCCCCCGCCCCAGGCGAACCAGCCCGCGCCGGACGCCTGGGCGCGAACCCCTCCCCTCATTCCCGCGTCGGCGGTCGAGTAGTCGAGGTTGGCCTGCCCCCGGAATCCGGGCGGCGGCGAATGCGCCAGGTGGGACGCCATGGAAATCACGTTCACGGCGCCGCCGATGGCGTTCGACCCGTAGAGCAGCGTCGCCGGTCCCCGCACGACCTCGACCCGTTCGGCCTGAAGCGGGTCCACCGGAACTCCGTGGTCCGCCGACTGGCTGCCCAGATCACTGGTCCTCACGCCGTCCTCCATGATGAGCACCCGGTCCCCGTCGAAGCCGCGCACGATCGGGCGCGCGGAGCCGGGTCCGAAACTGCGCATCGCCACGCCGGTGGTGCCTTCCAGCAGTTCCGCGAGGTTGCGCGCCGACTCGTTCTGAAGGTCAAGCCCCTCCAGGGAGTGCACGGAACCGAAGGACTGGAACGGCGACGAATCGCTGGCCGAGGCGCTCACCGTGACCCGTTCGTGCATCCGGTGCCGCGCCCCGAGGACGATGGGTTCGCCGATTTCGAAGTCCTCCTCCTGATCGATGTCGATCACCACGGTCCGGACGGCGCTGAGGAAGCCGAGATCCACGTGGAGGGTGACGGAACCGACGTGGTCCACGTCCGCAAACGCGAAGCGGCCGTCGTCGTCGGTATGGACGATCTGGCCGGTCTGGATCAGCAGGACTTCAGCGTCGTGCGCCGGTTCGCCGGTTTCGGCGATGACCACCGTGCCCGAGATCGTCGGATGAGCCCAGGCGGCGGTTGCGAAGGTGAGGCAGACAGCAAGCAGGCCAGCCCGCCGGATGCCGCGAGGAAGGGCCGAGAAACGTGGAAGGAAAGATTTCCGAAGCACGGTGGGATCTCCTGAGGAACTCTGGGTGCGGGGGAACCGGACGTTCAGAGGCCGCCGACGAGGCCGAACGGTTCCGGACCGGGAGTGCCGACCGTCAGGAGGGTGGTGCGCGGGGGGCTCCGGCGGCCGTGGCCGGCGGAGCCGGAACGAACTGGACGCCATGGACCTGGAGTCCGGCATCGCGCTCGGGAGCCGGCAGCGCGGGTCCGTCGTTGAAGACGGCGGTTTCGGACCCCGACAGCTTGCAGATCCGGCACTGCGATCCGGCCTGGTCGGAATGCTCGTGGGCGAGCACCCCGATCGGAACCGCGAACAGCAGCGCGCACACCGCGACCACCGCCAAGAATCTGGAACGGAAGCGGACGTGTTTCATTGCCGTGTGATCTGCAACCAGCGATGCTAACACTCGCAGGGGAAGCAGGCGACTACGGCCCCAGGGGAACGCGGGAATCCGTCACCGCGGAAGCGGCCTCCAGGTCGAAACGTGGCCCGCAGGCCGTGCCCGGATGGGCACGGAGCCCCTGACTACGTATTTCGTTCTTGCAGGCGTCGGCGCAAACGCGTGACGCGCGTCTTGACGCACGTCCGTATCATTCCCGGGAAACCAATGCCTGAACGCATGGAGACGGGGGTGCCTTCCGCGTATGCCGAAGGCCATGCCAAGGCTGCTGCCATCGACAAGAGGCGCGCCGACACCTACCTCCACCACACCCGGATCGGCGATCCCCTGGCGGACGCGGCGGTGAAGGACCTTGCCTCGCTGTCCCGAGCGGAGGCGTCGCGGTTCATCAAGGCAGGCATGGACCAGGACGAGGACGTTTTCCGCGACGCGCCGAAGTCGCTGCGCGATCTCTTCGCCGAACCTGAGCCGCCCTGGCTCGACCACGATGCCTTCCGGCCGGGCGCCCGCGCCTTCCTGACCAACGTGGTCTATGTCTTCGCCGCGTTCGTTGCCGGAACCCTGATCGACGGCTTCTCAACCCTGATCAGCGAGTCCTTCTTCCAGACGGGGCGCGTCTTTGACTACGGCGTCAGGCGGCTCAGGCAGAACAACCGGCACCAGGTGGAGATATTCTGGCCGGAGGGGCTGCAACGGGACGGCGAAGGCTGGAAGCTATCGGTCCGAATCCGGTTGGTTCATGCGCAGGTCCGGCTCCTGCTGAGCCAGTCCCCGGATTGGGACTTCGACAGGTATGGGACACCGATCAGTGCCGCTCACATGGGCTATGCAGCCGCCTGTTTCTCTGCGCGGACGCTGAGGCACTCCGAGACCCTGGGCGCGGTCTACACCGGGGAGGAGCGAGAGAGCTTCTGCGCCGTATGGCGCTATGCCGGACATCTCATGGGCGTTCCCGAAGCCGTGCTCTACACCGACGAAGAGGACGCTCTGAGGTGGTACGCAATCGGGTCTGCCTGCGAGCCGCCGCCCAACGAGCACGCCGTCATCATGGCCCATGCGCTCATCAACTCCGCGCCCCTGGTCGCGGGGACCACGGAACCCGCCGCGCGGGCGAAGCTGGTCGAGAAGACCATCTACCCCGTCACCCGCTACCTGGTCGGCGAGGATCTCGCGGACCACCTGAAGATCCCGAAGAGTGGAAGGCTCAAGATGCGGCTCGCCCTGTATGACTTCCGCCTGGACAACATGCTCGGCAAACTCCTGCGGAGAGAAAACAGGGGGCTGGCGGCCGCCTTCGGCGCGTCGCTGTACGAAAACAGCGGCCTGCGCTACGACATGCCTGACCATGCGCGCGCCGACCAATCCTCCCAGTGGTAGTCGCCCTCGTCCTCTCGGGGGTGCTCGTTGCTTTGCCCGCTTCACTCCCGCTCAGAAGAACCGGATCGAATAGCTGATCCGAACTCCCCGTCCCACTTGGGGCGCCACGTCCTTGATCACCGAGGTGTGGTGCCGGTACACCGTGTCCGTCAGGTTGTGGCCCACCAGGGAAACGTGGTGCGTGGCGTTCCCGGCCAACCGCAGCCATGACAGTGTCACGTCGACGACCGCGTAGCCGTTCGTGGGCGTCTCCCCGGCGTAGAGGCGATCCATGCGGTCGGCCCAGCGCAGGCGCGGCGCGATCCGGAAACCCCCGATCGGGACGTCCAGCTTCACCTGCCCGTTGAGCGGCGGGATTCGCGGTGCGTGCTGGCCGAGTCCGGGGAACTTCGCGTCCACCCAGGAAGCGCTGGCGGTGAGGTCGGCGGACCCGAGACGCAGGAGCCCGTCCACCTCCAAACCGAGATGGCGCGCATCGGCCTGTTCGGTCGAGATCACCGTCACTCCGCCCCGGCCTCCGCTGGCCGCCCCGTAGGTGAAGCCCGCGATGTCGTACCAGAAGACGCCGGCGCTGCCGGCGAAGTCGTCGGAGTCGTGCCGCAGGCCCAGGTCGAAACCCCGGGACCGCTCCGTCTCCAGTTGCGGGTTCCCGATCTCGAAGGCCTGAATGCCGGCGTCGAGACCGAAGTTGTAGAGCTCTTCGAGCGCCGGGGCGCGGGTGGAGACCGTCGCGGTCCCGACCAGCGCACTCTCGGCACTCAGGTCCAGCCGGATGCCGGCGCTGGCGGAGTTCCCCAGGAATTCCCGGTCGACGACCGCGGGAGGTTCGAACTCCTCTCCCTGCTCCTCTCCTTCTTCTTCTTCCTCCTCATCGTCGTCATCGGGCTCGCCCGGCTCCGGACGATCGTTCGCGTCGTAGGCGTTGTTCTCGATGCGGGTGGCCAGCAGCACGCTGATCCGGTTCGAGGCCCGGAACTCACCCAGGGCGAAAGCGGCCAGCGCCGTATGACGGGTATCGGGAGCCAGCGCCTCCGGGCCCGCGGAGGTGAACTCCCGCAGATTTGCCCACGCTCCCACCCGACCCTGGAGGCGGCCACGCGATTTCTCCAGTTCGCCGCGAAAGACGAGCGACCGGTTGTCGTGGTGCGTTTCGAGTTCCGGGGGCCCGTCCCCCTCCTGCTCGATCTCGTCCTGCGCGAACTCGCTGTAGCGGATGGTGAACGCCGCCGACTCGAAGATGTCTCCCAGATCATGGAATCCAAAATCCGTGCGCACCTGCCGGCGCTCCATGGCCACGTTCACGGTTTCTTCCTCCTCTTCCGCCCCGTGCAGCATCCCCGCGAGCGGGACTCCGTACTCGCTGTCGTCGAGCCGGACGCCCGCCGCGAGCCAGGCGCGGCCGCCGCGGAGCCCGAAACCGGCCTCCCCCTGGTCCATGGCGGTCCGGGAGCCGTCCACGGCGCCGAGGGGCGACCGGTAGTCGCCGGTCCGCCGGGCGTTGCCGCCGCCCCAGGCGAACCACCGGTCCCCCCCGGCGTGAACCCGGGCGCCCCCGTACCGTCCCCCGTCCGCGGTCCCGCCGCCGAGGCTCGCGCGGCCCTCGAACCCGGAGGTCGCACCGTGCGCCAGTCGGGAGCCGGAGGAAACCACGTTCACCACGCCGCCGACGGAGTTCGTCCCGTAGAGCAGCGCCGCCGGGCCGCGCACGACCTCGATCCGCTCCGCCTGGGTGGGATCCACGGTGATTCCCTGTTCGGCGGCCTGGCTGCCGATGTCTCCGGTGCGCACGCCGTCTTCGGTGACCAGCACCCGGTCCCCGTCGAAACCCCGGATGATGGGACGGGCGGCCCCGGGGCCGAAACTGCGGATCGCCACCCCGGGCGCGCCTTCGAGCAGCTCGGCGAGGCTCGGAACGCCTTCCAGCAGATCGAGACCCTCGAAGGAGGACACGGACCCGAATACCGCGAACCCCGATGATTCGCCGGAGGCCGCGGTCACCGTGACGTGTTCGTGGGTAGCGCCGCGAAACGCGATCCGGACCGGATCCGGGAGGACGATTGCGGGACCGGGGCCGGTGTCGAGCGTCAGGCCGGCCTCGCCCCACAGGAATCCGAGGTGGGCGTGGACCGTGAGCCGGGATTCGAGGCTCACGCCTTCGAATCCGAAACGGCCCTCCGTATCGGTGTACGTCGTCGCGCCCGTTTCATGGAGCGTTACTTCGGCTCCGCGCGCGGGAGCCCCATTGCTGGCGAAGATGACCCGGCCGGAAATCCTGGTCTGGGCAGCGGCAGCGGCGCCGGCCGCGATCAGCACCCCCGCGAGCGCGACGCCGATCGAACGTCCGGGCAAGGCTCCCTCAGCGGGGAATCAGCTCGATGACGATGTTCCGGAGCGGCGCGTCCCCGATGTTCTTGACGATGTGCACCACCGGCGGGTTGAACTTGATGGTGCCCGGGATCTGCGTCTTGAAGACCTCGTCGGCGCCGTCGGGCCATTGCTGGAGTTCGGTGGCGCCCATGACGAGCACCACCCGCTGCGCGTGGGAGTGCCGCTCCCGCGTGTCCCCCGGTTCGAGCCGCTCCTCGAACACGAAGTAGTCCGTGGCGTCGTGGAGCCGCTCGTTCTTGCCGGCCTCGATGGCGACCGCGGGACCCTCCACCGCCGGCGGATTCGGCTTCAGGTTGACTTCGGCAAAGTCCCCCTCGACCTCGTAGGAAGTCCCCGCCTTGGCCACGAAGATCTCGGCGTAGCCAAGCTCGACAGGGGAGCCGCCCGCAACAACCTTCACGTCACCGAACGCGACCAGAACGCGGTCCCCGCAGCCGGCGCCGCCGCTCGCGCACGGGGCGGCGTTCCGGTGCACCGCGGCGTAGTCGTTGTCGAGGACGAGCGTGTCGTCTTCAGCCGTGGCGGGCACGGTCAGCAGAAAACCGAGGGGGAGGAGTCGCAGGCTGCGCATCGCCGCAAATTAACAGGATCAGGGACCGCCGGCCTCCAGGTCGGCACGCGCGGCCCGAGAGGGCCGCGGAACCGGATGACACTCCCCTCGCTCACCGCAGCAGCGGCTCGGAGCGCCGACCTCCGGTCGGCATCGACCGCCGAGAGGCGGTCGAAACTGGATCACTCCACTCCCTCTTCACGGCCGAGGCGGCGTGGAACGCCGGCCTCCAGGCCGGCACAGCGGCCCGCAGGGCCGCGGCGGTGCAGCCGTCATGCACCCTCGCGGCACACCAGGACGGACTCGCTCTCCCACACCCGTCGCTACGATACGGCCTGGATTTCACCACTGCTCGCAGGGGAGAGGACACATTGCGCAGGCGCGTCGAGAGTTGCCGAATCGCTGCTCTCTCCCTGGCTCTGGCAGCACTCCTGGGAGCGCCGCGCCCGGGATCTCCCCAGGAGCCGGAACCACCGAACCGCGACGGCTGGGGCGCCCCCGGCCTCAACCGCGTCGCCCTCTACCCGACACCGGACCTGGCCCCCGCCGGCGGCACCGCCTTCCTCCGCTGGGATCCGAGTCCCTTCGGGGTTTCGGTGACCCGCGACGGGAGCCAGCGCTACCGGCTCGACCTCGAGATCGAGGGCCTCCCCGACCCCGGCTCCCTCGGCGACTTCGAGACCTACGTGGCCTGGGCGACCACCCCCGTCATGGACCCGGTGGTGCGGCTCGGCGAGATCGGAAACGGAACCTTCCGGGAGCTCGGCCCCGTCGCCTTCGACAAGTTCGTGATCCTGGTGAGCGCCGAGCCCTCGGCGGACGTCGAGACCCGCACCGGCCGCCTGGCGCTCCGCGGGGCGTCGCCGTCCACCCGGATCCTTCCCGACAACCACCTGATGGTTCCGGTCAGCGGCACCGGCGAGAGCGCGGCGATGCCGATGGACCACGGCGCCATGGACCACGCGGCGATGGGACACGGGACGCCGCCCGATACCCCGGCCTGGTCCCATCCCCCGATGCTCCCGGAGACACCCATGGTTCCGGGCCTCGGCCACCTGCGCCCGGAGCCATTGCCGTTCCTGCCGCGCGTACCCGTGGACGAAACGCTGCCCGACGCGGTCCCGTCCAGCGTCGTGCGCCTCCAGGACGGACAGACGCTCGACCTGATCGCGGGCCGGGTGCGCCGGACCATCCACGGCCGCGACTACGTGATGTACGGCTTCAACGGGCAGTACCCCGGCCCGCTGATCCACGTGGACCAGGACTCCACGATCTTCGTCAACTTCGAGAACCACACCTCCTGGCCCACCGCGATCCACTGGCACGGCGTGCGCCTCGACAACGCCTTCGACGGGGTGCCCCACCTCACGCAGGACCCGGTGCCCCCCGGCGGCCGTTTCGAGTACCGGATCTTCTTCCCGGACGCCGGCCTCTACTGGTACCACCCGCACCACCGCGAGGAGGTCCAGCAGGACCTCGGGCTCTACGGAAACATGCTGGTCGAGGCGCCGCCCGACGCGTGGTACGCCCCCGTCCACCGCGAGGAGATCCTCATGCTCGACGATCTGCTGATCGCCGACGACGGCGGACTCTTCCCCTGGGGCACGGAGCGGGCCACCCATTCGCTGATGGGCCGTTTCGGGAACCTGTTCCTCGTGAACGGGGAACCCGAGTACGAGCTCGAACTCGACCGGGGCGAGGTCGTCCGGTTCTTCCTGACCAACGTCTCGAACACCCGCACCTTCAACCTCTCGTTCGGCGAACCGGGAACCCACCGGATCAAGGTCGTGGGCTCCGACCTCTCGAAGTTCGAGCGGGAGACCTGGGTGGACTCGGTGACGCTCTCGCCTGCCGAGCGCTACATCGTCGAGGTCCAGTACACCGCGGCGGGGGAGCACGCGCTCGAGAACCGCGTGCGCCCGCTCGAGCACACCTTCGGGAGCTATTTCTCGCGGATCACCCCGCTGGGGGCCGTCAGGGTCCGCGACCGGGACGCCGACCCGGCCGGCGCGCCGGGCTACGGTGAGCTGCGGGAGAACGCCGCGGTCGTGGCGGACGTAGCCCGCTTCCGGAGCCACTTCGACCGGGATCCGGACTACGAGCTGCTCCTCACGATGGAGGTGGCCGGGCTCGATCCGGCGATCATGCAGCGCATGCGCGCCGACCGGGTCTTCTTCCCGGCGGTCGAGTGGGCGGACACCATGCCGATGATGAACTCGGTGGCCACCCCGGAGGAGGTTCGCTGGATCGTCCGCGAACCCGCGACCGGCCACGAGGACATGGACATCGCCTGGCGTTTTTCGATCGGGGACGTCGTCACGATCCGCATCAGGAACGACGCCGCGGCCCTCCACGCCATGCAGCACCCCTTCCACATCCACGGCCAGCGGTTCCTGGTGCTCCGCCGGAACGGAACGCCGGTCGACAACCAGGTCTTCAAGGACACGGTGCTCATCCCCGCGGGGGAGACCGTGGACCTCCTCCTCGAGATCACGAACCCGGGGAAGTGGATGGCGCACTGCCACATCGCCGAGCACCTCGAAACCGGCATGCGCTTCGTCTTCGAAGTGAATCCATAGGAAAGGGACCGCCAGCCTGGAACCCCACCCCCCGGCACGGCCCGCTGGCTTGGCACGCCGGCTTCAGCCGGCACCCGCG
>Ga0209021_1003933_pt1 | contig 11421 bp, 10 predicted proteins | sample PinacodermFT_FD_187299 | JGI IMG/M metagenome (GOLD analysis project Ga0209021, IMG submission 187299) | Host-associated microbial community of the marine sponge Aplysina aerophoba from Gulf of Piran - sponge pinacoderm, lysed by freeze-thaw... | ecosystem: Host-associated > Porifera > Sponge >... | reverse complement strand
GAGCCTGCCGAGACCCGACTCGATCGGGGTTCGCTCGGCCGTGAGGTCGGCGCCCCACGCCCGGTAGCCCTTCTCCAGGCGCATCGAGTTCATCGCGTAGGCGCCGAACGGCGTGAGCCCCACCGGGTCCCCGGCCGCGCAGAGCGCCTCGTGCAGGGCCGGGAGATCCGTCATTGCGACGTGGAGCTCCCACCCGAGCTCACCCACGTACGACACGCGCAGCGCCCGCACCTCCACCGCGCCAATCCGTATCGTCCGCGCGGACAGCCACGGAAACGCGGCGTCGTCCAGATCGGCGTCGGTCAGGGCGCCGAGCACGGTGCGGGCCTCGGGACCCGTGAGCCCGAGGACGCCGAGATGCCCGGTGCGGTTGAGCACCTCGACATCGGTGAACCCGCCCGCGTGCCGGCGCAGGACGTCCTCGTCGTGGCGTTCGGCCGCCGCGGCGCTGGTGAGGTAGTACCGATCCCCGGCGAGCCGGGTGATCGTGAACTCCGAGGCGACCCCGCCGGCCTGGGTCAGCACGTGCGTGAGTCCGATCCGGCCGATCTCCCGCGGGGGCCGGTTTGCCCCCAGACGCTCGACGAATGCCGTCGCGTCCGGCCCGGCGACTTCGAACTTGGCGAACACGGACAGATCCACGAGGCCGGCCCGGTCACGCACCGCCCGGCACTCGGCCGCGACCGTCTCGCGCCAGGCGGGCCGCAGAAAGGTGAGCGGCGCATCGCGCGGGTCGTTGCGCGTATCCGGTCGGGCTTCGACTTCGGGCGCGGTCCGCGCGTGGTCCGGTGCATCGCGACGTCGCTCCGACCCCGGTTCGGAATCCTCCGCGAAGCCCACGCCGTCCTCCGATCCGGATCGCCGTTCGGAGCGCGGTGCCGAACCGGACGCGAACCAGTTCGGCCGCTCCCACCCGTATGCGAAGCCGAACACCGCTCCGCGCGCCGACTGAGCCTCGCGGATCGGCGTCACCCGGCGCGGCCGTCCGGCCGGGCGCTCCTCGAACGGGTAGTGCACCCCGAACTGGAGGCCGAAGGACTCCGTCGCCTTCGCGACCCGGTAGTCGCGGTCGGCCCAGTCGCCGAACCGGCGGGGGTCGACGGCCAGCGCGTCCATCGGCGGGGCGCCGTCGACCATCCAGTCGGCGAGGAACCGGCCGGCGCCGCCGCCTTCCATCACGCCCATGCTGGAGCCCGTCAGCAGCCAGGCGTTGTCGAGCCCGAAGGCCGGACCGACGAGGGGGTTCGCGTCCGGCGTGAACGTGATCGGTCCGTTGACGACGGTCCTGATTCCGGCGTCCGCGAGCGCCGGCACCCGTTCCATGGCCAGCGCGACGATGGGCTCGACCCGGTCCAGGTCCGGTGGCAGCAGCTCCATGCCGAACTCCGGCGGGATGCCGTCCACGCCCCACGGGCGGCCGTGCGCCTCGTAGGGCCCGACGATGAAGCCGTCGCGTTCCTGGCGCACGTACCAGCTCTCCTCGGGGTCGCGGATCATCGGCAGCTCGGGTTCGCCGGCGGCTGTCCGCGCCGCAAGCTCCGGCACCCCGGCGGTGACGAGGTACTGGTGCAGCATCGGCACCACCGGCAGATCCGCCCCCATCATCGCGCCGATCTCGCGGCACCAGGTGCCGGCCGCGTTCACGAGGTGCCTGCTCCGGATCATGCCGCGGTCGGTATGGACCACCCAGGCGCCCGATGCGTGGCGCTCGATCGCCCGCACCGGCTCGTGACGCCGGATCTCGGCGCCCCGGGAACGTCCGCCGGCGGCGAGCGCGTTCGTGGCGAGCGTCGGATCGACATGGCCGTCGTTCGGCTCGTGGAATGCGCCGAGCAACCCGTCGACGCGTGCGAGCGGATGGACGCGGGCCAGCTCCTCCGGGGTGAGGATGCGGAACTCGTGGCCCAGGAACTCCCCGAGCCCCCGCACGTGGCGGAACTCGGCCATGCGCTCCGCCGAGCGCGTGACGCGAAGCGCACCGCAGGCGTGGAAGCCCGCCGACTCTCCGGTCTCCGCCGGCAGGATGTCGCGATACAGGCGCACCGAGGCCGCGCGCATCTCCATGACCGTCGCGTTGTGCGCGAAGTGGGTGCAGAGCCCGGCCGCGTGCCAGGTCGAGCCGGCGGTGAGCTCGTTCTTCTCCAGGAGCACCAGGTCGGACCAACCGCGGCGGGTCAAGTGCCAGGCGAGCGAGACGCCCATGATCCCGCCGCCGACGATCACCGCCTGCGTATCGGTCGTCATCGATTCGCCGTTCCGGGTTGCCGCCTCGACGCACTCACGCTACCCGGGTGCGGGAGCGGTGGGAACGGACAAGTGCGGGAGAGTGCTCCGAGATCCGTGGTCCGAGGGCCGGGGCGCGCCGGTGGAACCTCATCGAGCGGGAGCATGCACCGGGTTCACGAGCTCGATGTCCGGAAAGCGCATGAAGTCGCGGTCGGTGGTAGCGATGCGAGCGCCGTGCTCCGTCGCCAGCGCGGCGAGGTGCGCATCCATCACCATGGCGCCCTTCGCCTGTCCTTCCTCGCACACCCTGCCCAGGAGCCGCCATGCTCGCGGTCCCGGCTGGAGAACGCGGACGTTGGGCAGCGCGAGCCAATCCTCGACCAGCGAACATGCTTCCGCCGGAGGCATCGGACGAGCGTAGACCCGACGGTCCGATGCGATTCGGACGAAGGCCAGGAGGGTGACCAGGGCAAAGCGGACCGGTTGGCCCGAACACAGCGTGCTCTCCAGCCATTCCCGCGCCGGCTCATGGTGCGGGCTTTCGGAGTCGTAGGCGTAGAGAAGCAGGTTGGCGTCGACCAGTATCACCGATGTGCTTCGCCATCCAGGAGATCCAGAAGGCCGCCGATGTCGTCGAGCTCAACCCCTGGTCTGACACCCATCCCACGCGGCCTGACCGCAAACCGGTTCGCCAGCTCTTCTTCCGTGGGCGATTCGAAGCCGCGGCGAAGACACGCGTTGACAGTCTCCTTGAGGCTCCTGCCCGTGCGGATCATTTCGTCGTGCAGCTTTGCCGCGTTGTCTTCGTCGAGTGTCAGTGTGGTTCTCATGTGCATGATGCTATGAGTCAGGCATCATGATGTCAACGCGCTGGTGAAAGCCTATTCTTCAGGAGTCCGCGCGATGCGGAACCCCAGGTTGTTGTTGCGAAACCAGGTCGTGTACCAGAAGCGGCTGGCCGAGCGAAGGTCGCCCGGCTTTCCGGACCAGGAGCCGCCGCGTATCACGCGACGGCCGCAGTCGCCTTCCTCCCGGGCCCGCCCGTCATCCGGCGCACCGTCGTAGCTGCCGTGCCAGCAGTCCCGGGTCCATTCGCGGACGTTCCCCGACATGTCGAACAGTCCGAGCTCGTTCGCCTGCTTGCGCCCCACCGGCTGCGTCCCGTTGCCGCTGTTCTCGTAGTACCACGCGACCTCGGCCCCGTTGCCGCTTCCCGCGTACTGGTGCCCATCGCCGAGCGGCCCGCCCCGCGACGCGTATTCCCACTCCGCCTCGCTCGGCAGCCGATACCTCTCCCCTTCCGCGTTCAGCTTGCGCAGAAAGGCCTGGACGTCGTCCCAGCCAACGGACTCGACCGGACACTCGGGGCAGTCCGCGAACGCGCTGGGGTTCTCGCCCATGACCGCTTCCCACAGCACCTGCGTTACCTCGAACCTGCCGATCTCGAAGCTCTCGATTCGCACCGTGCGCGCCGGCTTCTCGTCGGGGAGGCAGCTCTCCTGCTCCGGCGTGCATCCCATGGTGAACGTACCGCCCTCGACGCGCACCATCTGCGCGTTAACCTCTTGCAGGACTTCCGGCAGTCGTCCACTGAGTCGAGCAAGCCTTGCGGCTGCCTTCATCCTTCCTTCCGCCGCCACGATTGCCTCCAGGGCCGGAGCGTAGTGCTCCGAGTCCCGGCCGGCCGCGACCGCGAACTGTGCGAGCAACAGTCGGCCCTTGCGCCAGGCTTCCTCCCCGTCCCCGTGCTCGGCCAGCACCCTGCCGTGCACGTAGGCGAACATCGGAGGCGGCTCGACATCCAGGGCTTCGACTTCCCGCAGCGCCCGCAACGCCTGTTGCGGGTCTCCGCTCGCCAGCGCCGCACCCGCCTCCAGCACGAGCTTGTCGGCCAGGACGTCGGGAGGCAGATCCTGCGCCACGGCGGGGCCGGACAGGGAAAGGGCCAGCAGGAGAGGCAGGGTTGTCTTCATCGTTGTGGACACCTCGTTCGACGTGCGAGATCGATTCATCCGGCTGGCGGCGTCACAGCGCCGCCACGACATCGGCGTACTCCTCGAGCGCCGCCCGGCCCTTCGGCGTCAGGCCGTAGACCCCGCGGGGCGCGCCGGCCGGACGCTCGAACCAGCCGTAGTGGTCCTCGTACATCATGACGCGGGCCCTGGCGACTGCGGCCGCACCGGCCACGATGGCGGCTTTCGTCGGGCCGTTGACGTCGAGGTACGCGGCGCAGCGCAGGGCGTCCTGCCGGTACGCGGTCATGAGCTTGCGCCGGCCCGAGCCGCCCTGGTTCGGATCGCCTACCCGGCGCTGGAACTCCCGCAGCAGCCTTCCGAGGTCACGGCGGCGCCTGCGCGGGCGGTACTCCGCCGGGTCGAGCAACGCCTCCACGAACGGCGTGGGCTCGAGCCGGACCGCGAGGAGCCCGAGCCCGAGGCGCCGGCACAGCGCCAGGGCATCGTTTCTGCGGCCGCCGCGGCCCGGGAACGGCGGAACCGCGAGGTAGACGTTGTCGGCGATGCCCTGCCGGGCGACGCCCTGGAAGACGAGCGACAGGGAGAACGCGGTCTTCAACTCGACGATCACCGGCGGCTCGTCGCCCCGGACGGCGACCACGTCGCACCGTTCGATCTCGCTCTTGACCGTGTAGCCCTGCGTTTCGAGGAACGCCTTGACCGGGGGATAGAGGTCTGTCTCGTGCATCGAATCGACCTGTGGATCCGGAAGCTCCGCTCGCCGCGACCGCCGGAGGATTTCCTCGATTGGCTGCGTACCGGCGACAGCGCGGGCACGAATTCCCAACGATGGACGTGGCCGGAGTGGACGTCCCGCGAGCGATGGCTCGCCGATCGCTCCTCCATTTCCGTGCATCCGCTCAGCTTCGCAGCCTGACGCCGTGCGGATCGTACGCCGGGCGCGCCAGAGCGCGCAGCGGGAAGCGATCGCCGGCGATGCCGATCGCGTAACCCTCGCCGAGCAGCTCGCTCCGCGGCGTGCCCGGCTCGCAGCTCACGTACGCGAAGCAGAGCGAAAGGCCGGCGCGGAAGCCCCGGCCGCCCGACGTGGTGTGCCCCGCGAGCGTTCCGTGGCGGTAGACGGGCTCGTCGTGCAGCAGGAGCGGGTGCGCGCCGTCGACGGCGAACTGCAGCAGGCGGCGTTCGATGCCGGCCTCGTGGCGGGCGAGCAGGGCGTCTCGGCCGATGAAGCCGCCCGGCTTGTCCCGGGCGACGGTGAATCCGAGTCCGGCCTCCGCGGGCGTGTCGTGGGGGCCGATGTCGTGGCCCCAGTGGCGATAGCCCTTCTCGAGCCGGCAGGCGTCGAGCGCGAGGTGCCCGCAGTGCACGAGTCCGAGCGCCTGTGCGGCGCCGGCGATCGCTTCGTACACCGTCCGGGCGCTCTCCACCGGAACGTAGAGCTCGTATCCGAGCTCGCCGGTGAAGCCGAGCCGTGTCATGCGGACGCTCGCCGCAGCGAGCTCGATCCGGCGCGAGGCGGCGAACGGCCATGCCTCGTTCGAGAGGTCGGCGGGGGTCAGCGCCCCGAGGAGCTCGCGCGAACGAGGTCCCGCGATCCCCAGGACGACCTCGCTCGACGTCGCGTCGAACGCTTCCGCGGCCAGCCCCGCCCGGCGGCGCTGCCTCTCGATCCAGGCGATGTCCTTCGCCCGCGTCGCCGCGCCGCTCACGATGCGGAACGCCTGCTCGTCGATCCTGGTCACCGTCACGTCGGCCTCGATGCCGCCGCGCGAGTTGAGCATGAGGGTGTAGACGGCGCGGTCGGGGGCGATGTCGACGTCCCTGGTGCACAGGCGCTGGAGCAGCGCGAGGGCGTCCGGCCCGCGCACGTCGATCTTCGTGAACGGGGAGAGCTCCAGCAGCGCGACCCCGTCGCGGACCGCCGACGCTTCGTGCTCGGCCGCCGGCCACCAGTGCTGCGCGCCGTAGCTGTAGCGGATGCGCGACTCGGATTCGTCGCGCGCGAACCACAGCGGGCGCTCCCACCCGGCCGGGGCTCCGAACACCGCGCCTGCCGCGGCGAACGCATCGTTGAGCGCCGAGCGCCGCACCCCCCGCCCGGCGCTCGACTGCCGGTACGGCCAGTGCATCGCGAAGACCTCGCCGACCGCCTCCGTCACCCGCGAGGCAAGGAACGGACCGGCGTTCGCGACGCGGTCGAAGCGCGCGATGTCCATGTCCCAGAGGTCCATGGGCGCCTCGCCGGCGGCAATCCACTGCGCCATCACCTGGCCCACGCCCGCGGAGGACATCATCCCGGTCGAGTTGAAGCCGGCGGCGACGTAGAAGCCGTCCAGGAAGGGCGACTCACCGAGAAGCGGCCTGGTGTCCGGTGTGAAGCTCTCCGGTCCGTTCATGAAATGCCGGATGCCCGCGTGCTCCAGAGCCGGCACACGTTCCAGACCCGCGCGCATGAACGGCTCGAACTGCTCCCAGTCCTCCGGGAGCTCGAGGAAGGCGCGGTCTCCGTCCGGCCCCTGCGGGTCCCAGAGCTTGGCCTTCGGCTCGAAGCCGCCGAGCACGAGCTTGCCGGCGTCCGCCTTGAGGTAGATGCCACCGTCGAGGTCGCGCACGATGGGGAACGGATCGGGCAGATCGTCGAGCGGCTCCGTCGTCACGTACATGTGCTCGACCGCCTGGAGCGGCACCGGCACCCCGGCCATCGCCCCCACCGCACGGGCCCAGGCGCCCGCGCAGTTGACGACGGTCTCGCACCGGATGACGGCGCCGTCGCTCAGCCGTACCGCGTGGACCGCGCCGTTGCGGCGTTCGATGCCGGTGCAGGCGACGCCTTCGCGGACGCGAACCCCCGCCTTCCGGGCCCCTGTGGCGTACGCCATGCAGACGTCGACGGGATTCGCCTGCCCGTCCGCGGCGACCCGTAGCGCCCCGGCGAGATCGTCGACCTGCAGGTTGGGCGCCGCCGCCGCGATCTCGTCGCGCCCCACGACGCGTGCATCGAGGCCCGCCATCTCCCCCACGGCCGCGATGCGCCGCAGCTCGACGAGCCGCTCCCCGGTGCGGGCAAGCCAGAATCCGCCGGTGCGCCGGTAGCCGGTGCCCTGTCCGGTCTCTCGTTCGAGCGCGGGGAACACCTCGTTCGCACCCATCGCGAGGCGGGTTGCGTTCATGGTTGCGCGGAGCGGGCCGACGATGCCGGCGGCATGCCACGAGGTGCCGCTGGTCAAGCGGTTGCGCTCGATCAGCACAACGTCGTCCAGACCGAGCCTGGCGAGATGCCAGGCGACGCCGAGCCCGATGACGCCGCCGCCGACGATGACAATTCGGGCGCTCTCTCGGCTCGGCATCAGTGCGCCCGGTCGCCGCCTGCGACGGATGGGTGGTCGTATACGGTCGCAATCGGAATGAGAGGCCCCGAGCGAATTTCCCGCGCGGACATCGATTCGGGGCATGTGTCCCGTGAGGCCGTGTCAACGAAAAATATCACAGCCACCGTCGGCGACGACATCCTTCGCCGCGCCCGCACCAAGGCGACCGGGCGGTACGCTTCAGTGTCCGGCGTGGCGCGCGGGTTTCCGATTCGTCGGTCGGGGGAGGAGACCGGGTTCGAGCGACTCGAACGTCTCCAGAATGAGACGCTGCACGGCATCCACACCTTCCGCGCCGGAGATCGGTTGACGCGGGAAGAAATCCTCTCCCGTGGCGGCGGTCGTCGATACCAACGTACCCCTCGCGCTTGACCACCTCTCGCGCGCGAGAGCACCATGTTGGTGGAGGTATACGCAGCCGCCGGGCGGGATCGGATCGCCGAGTCCATTCGGCCCGTGCTTCTTTTTCGGGAACGAGGAAACGCTGCCGTGCTGACGGAATACATCGAGGAAGCTCTGGAGCGCGCCCGGTACGAGCTCATCGACGATCCCGGTACCCCGTACTACGGCGAAGTCCCCGATCTCCCGGGAGTGTGGGCGACGGGCGACACGCTTGAAGTCTGTCGACGCGAGCTGAAGGATGTCATTGAAGGGTGGCTCCTGGTCAGCGTCAAGCAGTCGCTTCCCATTCCTCCTCTGGGACCGTTGGAGATCAAGGAGATCGATGCCGAGGCGGCCTGATGGCGAGGATTTCGCCCGTTGCGCATGAGGAGCTGATCAAGCGCTTGCGCAGATTCGGTTTCAGCGGCCCGGTGGCAGGCGGAAAGCATCTCTACATGACGAGAGGTCAGCAGCGTCTGACCGTTCCCAACCGTCACCGCCGCGACATCAGTCCGGCCTTGCTGGCGAAAATTCTGAAGCAGGCGGGGATCGAGCCGCGCGACTGGTCCCGAGTGTAGGTGTCTGTCTGTTCAAGACTTCGCCTCCCGCAACCGCAACGTCGCCCGCACCCGGTACCCCGAATCTTGGGGAGAGCGCCATGACCGCCACCGACAGCACCTTGGTAGAGGCACCGTCACACGCCGCCGGAGGCGGAATCCCCGAGGCATTGCTCGAGGAGGCCGCCTACGAGGCCCACCGCCTCGCCGCGACCACCCTTCCCGACGACGTGAAGCAGGCGTTCGCGCGGATGCGCGAGCGCGAATCGGAGGAGCTGCCGAAACAGGTGCTCGGGGCGATCGTGGAGAACTTCCATGTCGCGCAGGAGGATCAGCGGCCGATCTGCGCCGACGTGGGCGTTCCGCGCATCTACGCCGTGCTCGGCAACGAGGCGGTGCTGGGCGGCGGCCTGGTCGCGCTCGAACGCGCAGTGCGCCGGGCCACCGAGCGCGTCACGCGCGACCTCGCGCTTCGCTCCAACCGCTGCCATCCGATCACGCGGCGCAATCCCGGCAACAACGTCGGCCTGTTCGCGCCCAACATCGAGTACCGGGTCGAGCCCGACGCGGACTGGATCGAGCTCTGCGCGGTCCACAAGGGTGGCGCCTTCGGCTCCGATTTCCGCATGCTGGTGGACGGGGACGGTGTCGCGGGGATCCGCAAGGCGGTGCTGGACGCCATCGCCGAGTTCGGGCGCCGGGGCCTCACCTGTCCGCCGGTGATCATCGGTGTCGGCATCGGAGGGACCAAGGACCAGGCTTTCGGCATCGCGAAGCAGGCGGCGCAACTGCGGCCCATCGGCGACAGCCACCCCGATCCGGTGGTGGCGGAGCTGGAGGGGGAGCTGCTGGAGATGGCCAACTCGCTCGGCATCGGCGCGATGGGATATCCGGGTACAGCCGGCTACGCGACCGACGTGCACGTGGAGATCGCCTACACCCACAGCGCGCTGACGCCGCTCGGTATCCACCAGCTCTGCCAGGCGGCGCGCCGCGGCGTCGTGCGCGTGCACATGGACGGCCGCATCGAGACCCGTTCCGCGCCTTCCTGGTTCTCGGCGTACTCGCGCCGGCTCGGCGTCGAGTAGGGGAGGGGACCGCCATGGCCACGCACCGGCTTTCCATCCCGCTCGCGGAGGACGACGTCCGGGCGCTTCGTATCGGCGACATGGTCTTCCTCGACGGCAAGGTCCACACCGGGCGGGCGCTCGTCTACCAGCACGTGCTGGAGGGCGGGCATGCGCCGCCGCTCGATCTCGCGAACGAGAGCAACGTGCAGATGCACGGCGCCCCGGCCGCGGTCGAGGACGCGCCCGGCGAGTACCGGCTTTCGTCCATCCAGGCGACGGCGAGCTTCCGCTACTGGAAGTACGTGCCGGAGTACGTCGAGCGCTTCGGGATCCGCGCCGTCATCGGCAAGGCGGGCATGGACAAGTGGGTCTACGAGGACGTGTTCGCCCGCACCGGCACGGTGTTCCTCACCACCGTGGGCTACGGCATCGCGGCGCTCTACGGCCGCGCGGTGAAGCGCGTGGTCGGCGTGCACTGGAAGGAGGAGCTCGGGCTTCCGGAGGCGATGTGGGTGCTGGAGGTGGAGAACTTCGGCCCGTTCATCGTCGATGGCGACTGCACCGGCGCGAGCCTCGCCGCGCTCGCCATCGAGAAGGTCAATCCGAACTTTGCCCGCGAGTACGCGAAGCTGCCCGACCACGTGCTGAAGCGGATCGGGGAGATCGACCGTTCGCTGAAGCACGAGGTCATCGTGGGGAAGCCGGAGCGCGAGTGAGGTGGGTATGACGGTTCCCAGGTGTGCGAATTGCGGTCGACGTCGGCCCCCGCGAGAGTCCCGCTCGGTGGTCGTACCGACTGCACTTTCGCAACCATCCCCAAAGGCACGTGCCGATCATCGAGGGCGAGCGCGTTTGCGAGCATGGCGAGACACTGCTCGAGCGACCTGACGAGAAGGACCGCGGGGACGAGGAGCGATTGACGCAGACCCACCTCGAGCAGGTGAGCGAGAACCAGTCGTTCCGGGCGCGGGCGCGATTCTTCGACTCCGTCCGGTATCTGCACATCGTGCACGTGGTGCGCGAGTACAGGCGCGACGGCGACTTTCGGGACGATCCATTCGGGTCGGATTTTCTCGAACGAATCGCAGTCACCAACCGGCGCAGTCGCGAGTTGCGACTGAAGAAGATTCAGGAGGCGTTGTGTGCCGCAGTCCCCCAATTCGAGAAGCTCGATCTGGAGCGGGATCTGACCGGCGATTGGCACCTTTATGCGGACTACAAACACTGGCGCCCCAAGGCGGCGAGACAGAACGAGGCGACCTTCACCGACGGGACGCTCCGGCTGCTTGGATTGCTCTGGTCACTTGCCGAGAAAGGCGGTCCACTCCTCCTCGAAGAGCCGGAGCTGAGCCTGCACGACGCCTTGGTTTCCCGCCTCGCCGGCCTCATGGCGCGGATGAACAGGACGACGGGGAGGCAGGTGCTGGTGACGACCCACTCCGTACGACACCGTGGGGCCGGAGTACGCACTCATGGTGAGCGAGTTCGCCCGCGACTACTGGTCTCCTGATCGCGCTGCGGATCGCGCGCCGAGCTTGCGGCGCACGATTGAACGATGTGGCCACTTTGCGAGAGATGGGATGTGGCAGTGAGGTTTCGCTGAACTGCGCCCCAGTCGGCATCGGACAAGTCACTCGCAGAACACCCGCATGAATTTCGACGTTTCCGCATCGGATGTCGTCTCCAATCGCCGTCAGGGAGCCGGAACACCGGGCGACCGGGCGCGGAATGCCCCGCGGAGCGGTAGCCCGACTTCGCCAACTCAGCGTGAATTTTGTCGATTTTCCCTTTTTTCCGCGACCCAAGTGATTGATTTGCTGAACCCCTGTCCGTGCAATTCACC
>Ga0209021_1003928_pt1 | contig 11428 bp, 8 predicted proteins | sample PinacodermFT_FD_187299 | JGI IMG/M metagenome (GOLD analysis project Ga0209021, IMG submission 187299) | Host-associated microbial community of the marine sponge Aplysina aerophoba from Gulf of Piran - sponge pinacoderm, lysed by freeze-thaw... | ecosystem: Host-associated > Porifera > Sponge >... | reverse complement strand
TCAAAACGCCCTTTCCATCAGTGACGCCATCAGCGCGGAGGATATCTCGCGGGGCGCACAGGGCGACGTGGCCGCGGCCATGACCCGCGTCACCGGCGCGTCGGTGGTGGACGGCAAGTACGTCTACATTCGAGGTCTGGGCGAACGGTACAGCACCGCGCAGTTGAACGGCACGACCTTGCCGAGCACCGATCCCAACAGCCAGTCGGTGCAGATGGATATCTTCGCGACGAACCTGCTGGACAACATCACCACGGAGAAGTCCTTTACGCCGGACAAACCGGGCAACTTCACCGGCGGCAGCGTCAACGTCAAGACCAAGTCGCTTCCCGAGTCCTTCACCATGTCTTTCTCCACGTCCACGAAGTACAATTCCCAGTCTTCCTTCAAGGACATGTTGAGTTACGACGGCGGTGAATACGATTTCCTGGGCTTCGACGACGGCACCCGGGATATTCCCCTGCCCCTTCAGAATCCCGAGTTGGATATACCCAGCATTACCAGTGCGTTCCGGGACCCGGAAGCCGCCCAGTTGCTGGATCTCTATTCCAAGTCGTTCGCAGACAAGTCGATGACGCCGACCACAATAAAAGGCGGACTCGGTCAGAGCTACTCATTTTCGATGGGAAACCAGACGACGGTTTTCGACCGCCCGTTCGGGATGTTGGGAAGCGTGAGTTACAATCGAAACATTTCGGCGTACGAGAACGGCGTTTCCGGTATATGGAAACGCGTGTCCAGGGAATCCGAGGGGCTGAACAGAGAGCGGTTCGCGACGGACATGAGCGGTTCCGAGGAGGTGCTCTGGGGCGGACTTTTAAACGCCACCTACCAACCGAGCATCACGCACGAAATCGGCGCCAACGTGCTCTACAATCGCAGCGGTGAGAAGCTGTCCAGGTTTCAGACCGGCGCCTGGCCTTCCTCCCTGCCCGGCGACAACGTTCGGTACGAGACCCGCGTGCTGTCCTTTATCGAGCGTGAAATGCGTTCCCTGCAGTTCCGCGGCAAACATGTCCTTCCGTCCGTATCCAACATGGAAATCGAGTGGACCGGTGCTTTCATCAGGTCCACGCAGGACGAACCGGACCTGCGCTACTTTACCAACGAGTTCCAGACGGTCGACGCGGCCGGCGAAGGAACTCCCGAAGTGGACAGCTATACCATCGCGCTCTCGAACTACGCGGCACCGACGCGATACTTCAGGAATCTGGAAGAATCGAACAGGGACTTCAGGCTGGACCTGACGCTGCCTTTCTCCCAGTGGTCCGGACAGACCGCTCGCCTCAAGGTAGGCGGCGCATACCTGGACAAGGACCACACCTTCCGCGAGAGACGCTTTTCCTTCTTCCAGGACGACTTGCAGTACAGGAACGATCCATCAGTCTTCTTTTCCTCCGATCGCACCGGGATACTGCCGTCCGAGCTCCAAACCACCCCCGGCTTTACCCGGTTCGGGAATTTCGTGTCCGAGGATTCCAAACTCAGAAACAATTACGACGGTGATCAGCAAATCGGCGCCGGTTACCTGATGCTGGATCTGCCGCTCAGCAGGCAACTCAAGGTCGTTGGCGGCGTCCGCTACGAGTCCACCCTGCTGGACGTGACCAGCCACGACGCTTTGCTTTCGCCAGGCAGCCTGGACGAGAAGGACTGGCTGCCGTCCATGAACGTGGTGTACCAGGTCGTGGACGACATGAATGTACGAGGCGCTTTCAGCCGTACCCTGGCCAGACCTTCGTTCCGCGAACTTGCGCCGTTCGCTTCCTTTCTCTTCGTCGGCGACTACACTTTCGTCGGCAACAGCGAGTTGAAGCGAACCCTTATCGAGAATTACGATCTCCGCTGGGAGTGGTTTTCACGGCCCGGCGAGATATACGCCCTCAGCTATTTTTACAAAAAATTCGAAAACCCGATCGAGCGCGTGATTGTAACCACGAACGGCGAAATCCAGTTTCAGAATGTCGACAATGCATATGTTACGGGCGTGGAAATGGAATTCCGGAAGCAGCTCGACCAGGTCCATCCGTTTTTGAGCAACTTCCAGATCGGCGGAAATCTCTCCCTGGTCAGGTCCCAGGTGGATATCGCGCAGTCGGAACTCGCCATTATTCGAGCTCTCGATCCAACCGCCGGGGACTCCCGAAAATTGCAGGGCCAGTCACCCTACGTGGTAAATATCGATGTCATGTACGACAACCTCGATACCGGGACCCTGGTCAGCGTTCATTACAACGTGTTTGGCGAAAGACTGGCCGAGGTCAGCACGGGCGGAACGCCGAACGCCTTCGAACAGCCCGCGGGCATGCTCGATTTCACGGGCTCGCAGCGGCTAGGAGACCGGGTGACGCTGAAGTTCTCGGCCAAGAACCTCCTCGATCCCGACATCAAGAAAGTCCATCCCTTCAACAACGCGGAGTTCATCCGCAGCCTCTACAAGCGGGGAAGAACGTTTACCCTGGGTCTCTCATACGGGATATAGCGCAGAATGACGACTTGCGGGGACGCTCGACCTTTTCAATCTCAACTGCCAGCTCAATTAAGGAGGAGTAGTATGTTTCGGCGGAATGCCATCGTTGCAATTTTGGTATCGTTGTTTTTTCCAGTCCTCGCAGAAGCACAATCCAACCCGGTTGTCACAGTCACGGACTCGGACATCATGGGCAACGTGACCTTCACGTCGAACAACACGTACCTGCTCTCGGGCCTGGTGTTCGTGGAGGATGGCGAGACGCTGACGATCGAACCCGGCACGGTGATCAAGGCGCGTCCGGCGGACGCCGACGGTGTGGTCTCGGCACTTATTGTAGCGCGCGGCGGGAAGATCTTTGCCGACGGTACGGCGATGGATCCCATCATCTTCACGGCCGAGGCCGACGATGTGGACGATCCGGACGACATCCTGCTCACCTCGGAAGCGGCCTCGCGGGGGTTGTGGGGCGGCGTGATCATCCTGGGCAAGGCATCGATCAACGCGGCCACGGGCTTGAACAACATAGAAGGCATAGACACGACTGAGCCGCGGGGTATCTACGGCGGCGGCTCGTTTCCTGACGATAACGACAACTCGGGCGTGTTTCGCTACGTGTCGATCCGCCACGGCGGCGCTCGGATCGGAGCGGACAACGAGATCAATGGGCTGACGATGGGCGGCGTGGGCCGTGGCACGACGATAGAGCACGTGGAGGTGTTCTACAACCAGGACGACGGGTTCGAGTGGTTCGGGGGCACGGTTAATACGCGCTACCTGGTGTCGGCCTTTGCCGGCGACGACAGCTTCGATTACGACGAGGGCTTCCGCGGTGAGCACCAGTTCTGGTTCTCTATCCAGGATCCGGCCGTCGGCGATCATGCCGGCGAGCACGACGGCGGCACCAAGCCGGAGGACGGCAGACCGTACGCCAGTCCCACGATCCTGAACGCCACGTACATTGGGCGGGGCGCTTCCTCGACGGGTGGCAAGGCGAATAACGCCCTGATCTTCCGCGACAACGCGGGGGGCATGTATTTCAACAGCATCTTCACCGAGTTCCAGGGCCGGATGCTGTCGATCGAGGACATCGAGGGCAATGCGGGCACGGACAGCCGCGCGCGTCTTGAGGCCGGCGACCTTGCGTTCCAAAACAACATCCTGGGCGCCTTCGGCGCGGGCAACACGCCGTCGCAACTCGCCGCCGATTCCGAGGATCACACGGCCAGGGTGCTTTCAGACCCCGGCAACATGATCCGAATCGTAGATCCTCAATTGCAGGGCATCAACTGGGACCGCAACCGGGGGCTGGACCCGCGTCCCGGTACCAACAGTCCCGCCTGGGATGCGAGCAAGCTCAAGGAAGAGCCGCGGAGCACCGGATTCTTTAAGGACGTCGATTACGCAGGGGCATTCGGTACGGAGAACTGGGCGGCGGACTGGTCGGCCCTCGCGGACCTGGGCTATTTCAGCACCGCGCCTCCACCCGAGCCGCCGGAGCCCGGGGAACCGGTAGAAGAAGCGCCGGACGCGTTCAGCCTGTCGCAGAACAGTCCGAACCCCTTCGGCATGACCACGAATATAGAGTACGCAGTATCGTCGACGAGTCACATACTGATCGAGGTGTACAACATTCGGGGCCAGCGGGTAGCCATCGTCCTTAACGATATCAGGCTTCCGGGGCATTACTCGGAGATATGGGACGCCCAGCACCTTTCAAGCGGCGTATATTTCTACCGCTTCGAGGCTACGGCGGATGGGCGGACCGCCCACGTATTCAACAGGAAGATGACGCTTCTGAAGTGATCCTGAAGCCGGCATAGTGGGCCGCAACCGGTATACTTCACCGTTGCGGACCGTTTAGAGAGTCGATCGGGGCCTCGCGTATGTACTTATGCGGGGCCCTGTTGTTTTGAACGGCGTTCCGCCGGGGTTGACGCGGTACGGGGCCACATCTATTTTTAACACGTTGCCCCCGTTGTATCAATCCCCTATCCAGGACTATCGGATGACCGATCGCGCCCGGGGACGCCGGATTGACCGGCGCCGTTTGCTGGACTTACTGTTCGGCCGCCTGGCCGCGCTGGGCGGTATCGTGCTGATACTGACCATACTGGCAGTCTTTGCCGTGATACTGTGGGTTATTTACCCCTTGTTCCTGTCGCCCGCGGAATTCCGCTGGGAAACCCCCGGTCCCGAAGGAATCGAGTCCGTATACGGCATCCTGCCGCTGATCTTCGGGACCCTGAAAGGCGCGGTGTACACCCTGCTTTTCGCAGTGCCCGTTTCGGTGCTCGCCGCGCTCTATGCATCGCAGTTTCTGCCGCGGTCGCTGAAGGAAAACCTGAAACCGCTGATGGAAATCATGGCCGCGGTGCCGAGCGTCGTGCTCGGGTTTATCGGCGGCATCTGGCTCGCACCGTTCCTGGCGTCCCACGTCTTCGCACTCTTCCTCGCGCCGGTATTTATCGCAGGCGCCGTTTTGACCGCTTTTCTGGTCAGGCATCATGCCCCGTTCGGGTTCAAGGTGTTTAATCATCCGGGCAGAGAATTCTGGCTGCTTCTGGCCGCCGTGCTGGCCGGGGGATGGCTGGCCCTGGAATGCGGGGCGTTGCTTGAGGCCGCCTATCTGCATGCAGGCTACGAAACGTGGCTTGAAGAATCCCTGGCACTGACCTACGAGGAACGAAACGCGATTGTCGTGGGCATGGTCATGGGGCTGGCGGTGACCCCGATCATATTCACCATATCCGAGGAAGCGTTTTCCGCCGTGCCCCGTTCGTTTTCGGAAGGATCCATGTCGCTGGGGGCCTCACGCTGGCAGACCGCCATACGCATCGTCCTTCCCGCAGCGGGCGCCGGGATCCTGTCCGCCGTCCTGCTGGGATTCAGCAGGGCGATCGGGGAGACCATGATCGTGCTGTTTGTTTCGGGCAATATCCCGGTCATGGACTGGTCCGCATTCTCCGGGTTCAGGGCGCTGTCCGCCAGCGTAGCGCTCGAACTGCCGGACGCTGCGCGGGACGACGGTCTCTACCGGGTCCTGTTTTTCGCCGCCTTTCTCCTTCTCGTTTCAACTTTTGCGATTAACATCGTGGCTGAACTGGTTCGGCGACGACTGAGACGGCGGTATGCTTAAGCACCGGGTGGTCCGCCTGCATGCAAGGAGATACGATGGGTTCGAAGTGGTCAAAGGATGACGCCTTGATCTGGTTGTCCGGGGGGGGCCTGGTCCTCGGCTGCCTGATGGTGGCGGGACTGATCCTGGTGATCGTCGTTCATGGACTGGACCGGTTCTGGCCCCAGGACCTGACGCGGTACACGCTGCGCGACGGCGGGGTTATCCTGGGTCACGAGGCGTCCCGCGAAGGCGTACGTACAACCAACGCCAGGGGTGAACGTACCGTGGCATACCGATTGAGGATCCGGACCGGTGAACGGGACCGGTATCCGGACGACTACGTCTGGCTGGAGGAAGGCCGCGTCACTTGGCGGGATGTCCCCCGCGAGGCCGTGGTGGTGGAACAGGTTCGGGGCGGGGACTTATTCGGATTCCTGGATTCCTTCGTGGACGATGGCACGGTCGTCGCCCAGGGTTACGATGACGTCTGGGCACTGTACCAGGAGGGGTACCCGGAACTGGAACGGCTGCGCCGGCAGAGGTCGCTTTCCATCGTCCTGTCTTCGGCGGATGGCCGGCCGCGCATCATTTCTCTTGCTGACGTCCAGCGGATCTATACGCCAAATGCGATGACCGCGTGGACAAGGATCCGCCACTATATGGCCAGTGCATGGTCCTACCTGTGGGCGCCCCCGAGGGACGAAAACCGCCAGGGCGGGGTCTTTCCGGCTATCTTCGGCACGGCGGCGATGGTCATCCTCATGTCGGTCGTCGTCATGCCCTTCGGCGTGCTCGCGGCCTTCTACCTGAGAGAATACGGAAAACCGGGTCCGTTCCTGAACGCGGTACGTATCGCCACAAACAGCCTGGCCGGGGTGCCGTCCATCGTCTTCGGGGTTTTCGGGCTCGGTTTCTTCGTGTATTTTGTGGGAGGCATCCTGGACCGTCAGTTCTTCCCGGAGGCACTTCCGGGACCGACATTCGGCCGGGGCGGCATCCTCTGGTGCTCGCTGACCCTGGCCCTGCTCACGTTGCCCGTGGTCATCGTGGCCGTGGAGGAAGGCCTGGCCGCCGTGCCACCGGGACTCCGTGAAGCGTCCCATGCCCTGGGTGCGACGCGGTTCGAGACGCTTTGGCGCGTCGTCGTACCCGTGGTGCTGCCATCCATTCTCACGGGTCTGATCCTGTCCGTGGCGCGGGCGGCAGGTACCGTGGCGCCGCTCATGATCGCCGGGGTCGTCGCCTTTTCTGCCGAGTTGCCCGTGGACGGCGCCTGGCCTTTCGTCCACCTGGAACGCGAGTTCATGCACCTGGGGTTTCATATCTTCAACACCGGTTTCAGAACCGGCGAAGGAGATGCGGCGCTCTCCATGGCCTACACTTCCACCCTGTTGCTGCTGGCCATCGTGGTCGCTTTGAACGCGGCGGCGATCGGGCTCAGAAGCCGGCTGAGGAGACACTATTCGCTGGCCGCGGCATAGGCGTTCCAGGTCCGCTTACAATCCCGATCTCCCGGTCCGCGTACGATCACTGCACGCGTACAAGAGGTATAATCGCATGACGATGGAAAACGCGCCGGTCACGCCGAAGATCCTGCGCGAAGAAACAATCATCGATGTCGAGAACGTGTCCTTCTGGTACGGGGACAGGGCCGCATTGAGGGACGTTACCATGGCGATCGATCGCCATGTCATCACGGCCTTCATCGGACCGTCAGGCTGCGGCAAGACGACATTGCTCCGGCTGTTCAACCGCATGAACGACCTGGTCCCCCAGACCAGCATGACGGGATCGATCCGGATGAACGGAGCGGACATCTACGGCCCGGATACCGACGTCACGCGTCTTCGCCGGCGCGTGGGCATGGTCTTCCAGCAACCGAATCCCTTTCCCAAGTCGATCTACGAGAACGTTGCCTATGGCCCCCGTATCCATGGGGTGAAGTCCGGGGATTTTCTCGACGAGATCGTGGAACGGTGCCTGCGAAGGACCGTCCTGTGGGACGAGGTTCAGGATCGGCTCGAAGATAGCGCGCTCAAACTCTCCGCCGGACAACAGCAACGGCTCTGTATCGCGCGGGCAGTCGCCGTCGAACCGGAAGTACTGCTCATGGACGAGCCGTGCTCGTCACTGGACCCGGTCGCCACGTCCAGGATCGAGGAATTAATGCTTGATCTGAAGGATGATTACACCATTGTTATCGTGACACACAATATGCAGCAGGCGGCGCGTGTGTCGGAATACACCGGGTTCATGCTCAAGGGCGAACTGGTGGAAATGGGCGTGACCGACGTGATGTTCACCACGCCGGGGGACCGGCGCACGGAGGATTACATTACGGGTCGTGCGGGATAGCGACCCGTGATACTGACCGAACAAGGCGACCATGGAGACCCACCTTCAGCAACAACTGGAAGACCTGAAATCCGCCCTGCTGAGGATGGCGGCGCTGGTCGAGGAACAGATCGCACGGTCGATTACCGCAATGATGGAGCGGGACGTGGAATTGTGCGACCAGGTCATCCGCGGAGATCAGCCCATTGACGCCATGGAACTGGAGATCGACGATCAGTGCATCAGGTTGCTTGCTCTCCAGCATCCCATCGCGCGGGACCTTCGCTTCGTCGCGGCCAGCATGAAGATTACGATCGACCTGGAACGGTTGGGCGACATCGCAGTCAACATCGCCAAGAAAACGAAACGGCTCGTGGGGATGCCCCTCCTGAATCCGATCGTCGACATTCCGCGCATGGCCGAAATATCCCAGTCCATGGTGAAGGACAGCCTCAACGCCTTCGTCCGCGGCGACGAGCAACTGGCCGTGGACGTCTGTGAAAGGGACGAAGCGGTAAATCAACTGCAGGACCAGGTCTTCCAGCATCTGGTAACTGCCATGGTGGAAGATTCGGCGACGGTGCCCCAGGCGCTCCAGTTGATCTTCATATCCCGCCACGTCGAACGGCTCGCAGATCACGCCACGAACATCGCCGAAGGCGTGGTGTATTTCTCAGAAGGCCGCGTGATCAAGCATCATGGGAATGACGATCCGAATCAGCCACCCAATCGTCCAGTATCCGGTGGGCCTGGGTGACCGTATCCACCTGGACGAGGCTGGTCCTCAGGTGAGACGCGTTGGGAAAGCCCTTGAAGTAGGAAGCGAAGAACTTGCGCATTTCCATCACGCCGACCTTTTCTCCCTTGTACTCCACCATCATGCCCAGGTGATCCCGGGCGAGACGGACCCGCTCGGAGAATGTGGGCGTCACGTCGCCGGAGAAGATGTAGGGGTTATCCCGCGCGGCCCGGGCGATCATCACGCCGGCGCATCCGGTCTCATCCACCATGCGCACCGCGTCCTGGTAGGTGAACACGTCGCCGTTCCCGAAGATCGGCACGGGGGAGCCTTCCACGGCGCGCGCGATCCATGACCAGTCCGCAGTCCCGTTGAACTTCTGGGCTACGGTCCGGGCGTGCACCGCCACGGCGTGGGCGCCGGAATCCGCGGCGCGCTTAACCACCTCCAGAATGCTGATGTTGTCGTGGTCCCAGCCCAGCCGCGTCTTGATGATCACCGGGATCGAGACCGCGTCGGCCACGCTGCGCACCGCGTTCATCATCCGGTCGATGTCCTTGAGGAAGGCGGCGCCGGAGTCGGACCGCAGGATCTTGGGCACGGAGCATCCGAAGTTGATGTCCATGATCTGCGCGCCTTTCTCCTCCAACACCCGGGCCCCTTCCACCATGCGGCCGATGTCGTTCCCGTAGATCTGCGCCGCGAGCAGCGACATCCCGGTATCGCGGTAGATGTCGGCGTCGCAGAAGTTCATCATCTGAAGCGTCTTCGGGTTCTTGTGGAGAATGGCATTGCAGTTGATGAATTCCACGCCGACCATCTGTGCGCCCATTTTCGCGCAGATCAGCCGGAACGGCCAATTGCTGATGCCCGCCATGGGCGCCAGCGTGAGGACCGGCATGCCCGGCCTGAGCGACTTTATGCGATGAGGGCCTATGGTTATTTCGTGAGCCATGATTTCGTGTCGGTCTTGCGTGTTCGCCTTTGACGTTGACAACGGCTAACCGTGCAGATAGATTGCGTCACGACTGACTGTCCGCGTTGAAGTTAAGCCGAATTCCCGTTTCGTCGCAAGCTGTTTGTCCTTCGCGCGCGACTTCTCGATTCCGTACCCGTCGTTCCGTATCGTCGCGGGACGCCGGGATACCATGGAGCGTGTCATTATGCCGGTTGCCTACGTACCGGATCGGAAGCGTTTTTCGGAAGAGAAGTTTCAGAAGGTAAATCTCTTCGATACGGATCGCATGTTCTGCGATATCTACTGTTTCGAGCCGGAACAGGAACAGAAGGCTCACAGCCACGCCGAAAACGACAAGATCTACTACGTGCTTGAAGGCGCCGGAGATTTCACGGTCGGTGCGGAAACCGTAAAGGGCGTTCCCGGTACGGCGGTGCTGTGTCCCCCGGGCGTGGACCACGGCGTGTGCAACACGGGTGGTGAACGGCTGGTTGTGCTGGTGTTCATGGCGCCCCATCCATGAACGGATCGGTTCGGCCGATTGCGGATGTTTTCGACGTTCCGACCGGCGCCGGACACGATACGCGTGTAGTATCCGAGCAGTCCTGTACGATCTCCGACCCGGACACGGCCCGTTCCCAACCCGCCGCCCCGGGAACGCGCTAAGGCATCGGGCCGCGTAAGCCGGCCGCTGGCCGTCATCTGGGTGTCCCTTCAGAATTTTCTATATCTAATCATTGACACGTATATATTATAACTATATATTTAGCCTTATCTAAAAATAGAGAGGTTATTGCACCCGTTATAAACACAAATGAATCGATACGACAGTATACTTCTCGCGGTGACCGTTGCGCTCCTGGCGGCCATCCGGGTGGATCCAGCCGCGGCGCAGGACACGTCCGTTGAAGCAGAACCGGGTCTTATTCCCGGTCACATCGAGGCCGGCGGCGTGGTGCAACTTTCGGCATCCAACGAACAGTCGTACGGAGGCGGAAGCACCACGTCCACCGCCGCTGAGCAACTGGAACTCGGGATCGGGATCGAACTGCACAAGTGGGTTGGAACCGAGGTCATCTGGATCCACGAACATGAAGACGAGGAAGCCGGCGACGAGCACGGACACGACCTGGGGTTCCTGACTGCCACGGTCATTGTCGGTCCCCACGAAGGCTCCTGGTGGCTGAAGGGCGGGGTGCAATTCCTGCCCTTCACCCTTTTCGAACTGGCAAGTGTGCACGCCGTACACGACGCGACCATAGGACCCTTCGAGTCGGCCGCGATCGTCGACCCGTTGTCCTTCGAGTACGGGGAAAAACTTGAGAAGTCCCTGCAGCTGGGGGTCTCAGTGGGCCAATTTGAGGGAAGCCTATTCGGTTTCTACGGCGACGACCCACGGTCGTCCGGCAACAGGGCCGGATATGGTGCTGCGATCGGATACAAGGATGCCCTGGACAATGGCGCCGAATTCGCGGTAAACCTTTCTTTCATCGATGATCTCGGCGGACTGGATCTTTTCACGGAGGAACTGTTCGATGAATCAGGGGCGGCAGATGGAGCGCACCAACGCTCCGACGCGAACGAAGATGACCGTGTTCCCGGCTGGGCGGCGGCCACGCAGCTTGCGGTTTACGACCTGACGGTTACCGGTGAATTCATGATTGCCCAGGACCGGTTCAGTCCCTCGGTACTTACCTTCGGAGACCGGGGGGCCCGGCCTTCGGTATGGGTGCTCGAGGCTGGATACGCCTTCGAGCTGGCAGGCAGGTCGGGAGAAGTCGTACTGGCAAGCCACGGGACCTCGGA
>Ga0209021_1003927_pt1 | contig 11429 bp, 8 predicted proteins | sample PinacodermFT_FD_187299 | JGI IMG/M metagenome (GOLD analysis project Ga0209021, IMG submission 187299) | Host-associated microbial community of the marine sponge Aplysina aerophoba from Gulf of Piran - sponge pinacoderm, lysed by freeze-thaw... | ecosystem: Host-associated > Porifera > Sponge >... | reverse complement strand
CCTCGCTCCGGCGGTATGCGTTCGCCTGACGCCGGCATGGCCTCGAACGCCGACTGGAGTTTGTTTCGCACGGCCTGCAATGCGGCCATTGACTCAGGAACCGGGGCCATCTCGTCCGGATCGGTACGCAGGTCGAACAGTTGTCCGCTCCGGTAGAGCTTGTAGCGCTTGTCCCGAACGTAAGCCACTTCCGGATTTGTGTACGGCGTCGCGAACTCCTCGGCGAACGGTCGAGGGAAGTAGTACGTGTAGAGCCAGTCCCTAGGCTGGCCGGGTTGGCCCAAGAGTCGCGGCCAGAAGCTTGCACCGTCCGATTCGGTCTTGTCGGGCAGTTCTAGCCCCGCCGCCTCTGCGAGGGTTGGCAGAAAGTCCGCGAAGTCGATGAGGTCATCCAGCACGCGGCCGCCCTTGATCAGACCGGGTGCATTGACTACCAATGGCACGTGCGTGCCGGCGTCGGTCGGGGCACCCTTGTCCCCCAAGATGCTTGCGCCGCCTAGCCTAGACGCCAGCGTGTGGTGGGTGCCATTGTCCGAAGTGAACACGAATATCGTGTTGCGCAGCAGGCCAAGGGCTTCCAAGCGGTCCTGCAGGCGGCCCACGATGAAGTCCGTGTAGGCCACCATGTCCTCAAAGTTGCGTTGCTGGTCTTCAGACGAGCGGTCTGTCGAATGCGGTGTTGGCACGAACGGGGAATGCACAAGCACCATCGGGAAGTAGGCGAAGAACGGTCGGTCCCGGTTCGCCTCGATGAATTCGAGCAGGAACTCGGTGAAGATGTCGGGCCCGTAGTCGTCTTCGCTGACATCGATGATCTCGCCATCGCATTCGATCGAAGGATTCCAGAAGCGACGCCGCTGCGTGTTCCCGGTGTTCCACAGGCAATACGTGTCGAAGCCATCGCCGGGCGGAACGCCCTCTGCGTTCGCGCTCCCTTGCAGCTGCCACTTGCCCGCGACAGCGGTGGCGTAGCCAGCCTCGCGGAACAGGTCGGCAAAGGTGTACTGGTCGGGCAGCAAGCTACCGAAGTCGGCATAGTTGTGGACGTTGCTCATGCCGGTCATCAAAGCCACGCGGCTCGGAGTGCAGAGCGGTGTCGAAAAGCAGTTCGTGAAGCGGACCCCGCCATCGGCGAGCTTGTTGATCCGCGGTGTGGAGTACTGGCGGCTGCCGTACGCGCCGAAACACTCGTAGCCGACGTCGTCCGCCATCACGAGCACAACATTGGGCGGCCGCTCTGCGGCTGGCATCGCGGCCGCAGCGACCAATGCAACTAGGACGAGAAGTGACGACCGCATGGATGCTGCCGAGTATAGCGGCAGATCCTCCCGGCGCTTCGATCGCTTGAGCCAGAACCGGTCTAGTGCTCGGGCTCGGGTTCGTCTTCTGGCAACGGCTCGAGGTCCTCGATCTCCTCAAACGTAATCGTGGCTTCCGCGGTGAACTTCCGATACAGGCGGAACTCTAGCTCGTTCCGTGTCAGTAACCGCCCAGTCCGTATGAATATTTGGGCCTTCAGCGGCAGCAAGAAGGACTCGCCGCTGAGATCGATGAAGTCGAAATCCAATCGCGAGCGGGCCTCCTGCATCGGAAACCCGCTCGGAATCCCTTGTGCTTCCATCGCGATGCGCAGAACACGCCCGGCCTCCTTGCCGATGTAGACCAGCCCGGTGTAACCCGAACGGATTCTGTGCAACTCCTCCCCGCCCGATCCCCCAGACGTTAGCGACCAACTCGAGCGGTGCTGGGGCACTTCCAAGTGAAAGACGTAAACCGGGCGGCCGCGCAACAGCGAGTGCCTTGCCCAACGGAACTCAGCGTCCGTTTCGAGGTTGAAGAGACTGTCGAGAATTGTTCCAAACTCTCCGGTACTGGTTGCCCCACCCAGTTCCGAAAAACCTTTGGTGGTGATCATGTCGTTAACGGTGAGGTTCTCGTAGTCCTCCTTGCCGTCAAAATAGCTCACGCGCGTCTTGATCTCATCGTGATTGAGCCAGTCCATCTCCATGCCGGTCGGGTCGAAGTAACGCCGTGTCACCTGCAAGCAAACATAGTTGGGCAATTCGTCAGTGTAGGCCTGGGCCCAGCGGCGAGCTCTTTCGATGATCTGCCGTTGCTCTTCCTCCGAAGGTGGCGGGGCCTGCCGCGGCTGAGCCTTGGCCGCAGGCTCAACGGGAACCGGCGCTGGCATGCCATCTGTAGAAACCTGCAGAGCCTCCAATGCCTTGAGCGTCCGCGGGCCGATTCCCCAGCCGACGAACTCCTCGATCAAGCGGTCCGAGATCTCGAAGCGCACTACCTGGCGCTTCAAGTAATTCGCCACGTCCTTGTCCTTGAGCTTCTGATCGACCGACGACTGGACGAACTGGCGCAGCTGGCTGTAGCTGAGGCCCGACTGCCCAGCCGCGATGGCAACCGCCAACATGAGCGGCAGAATCTTCGCGCCCAAGCCCATGGGCTCATTCTAGCCGTTGCTCGGGGAAATTTGGCGCTAGACAACCGCCCGCCACGGCATGGACCGCCACCGGCTGGCGACCGTTGAGTGTGCCACGCTAAGAATGCTCATGCAATTCGACATCCAAGGCGACAACCTCGAAATCGTACGAGTCCGGCTGGCGTCGGACGACAACGTCTACGCCGAAGCCGGCAAGATGGTCTACAAGACGCCCAACGTGGAGTGGCGCTCCACCATGCGCGGCAAAGGCCTAGCCGGCAAGCTCATCGGTGGCCTGAAGAGCAAGCTGATCGGAGAGTCGTTGTTCTTTACCCACTTCGAATGCCCCGGCGGCGGTGGCGAGGTGGGGTTCGCGGGCGACTTTCCCGGACGCGTGCGCCCGCTGCACCTGCAACCGGGGCGCTCCGTGCTGGTACAGCGAGACGGCTTCGTCGCGGCCGAGTCGGGCGTCAAGCTCGATATCGCCTTCACGAAGAAGATCGGCGCAGGCCTGTTCGGAGGCGAGGGCTTCATCCTGCAGCGCTTGAGCGGCCAGGGTACGGCCTTCATTCACGCCGGCGGAGATTTCGTGGAGTTCGAACTGGCAGATGGCGAGACGCTGCAGGCTGACACAGGGTCGCTGGTCTGCTTCGACGACACCGTGAGCTATGGGATCGAAATGGCCGGCGGGATCGCCGTGTCGCTCTTTGGCGGGGAGGGCCTCTTCCTAGCGACCCTGACAGGTCCCGGCAAGGTCGTGCTGCAGACTCTCACGCTCGAAAAGCTGCGCCGGGAGATGCAGGTCGGCCTGTCGTCCTCCTAGCTCTAGCGCCCCCTCGAGACCTTTAGAAACTCAGCGATAGGCTGGAGAAACCGACTTGGGCGCGGTACCCGCGAGTGCCTGCGAATCTCTCCGCGTGTCCGTAGTACTGCCAGCCGGCGTTCCACCACAGACCGTCCTTCAGACGGACCGTCAAGCGCGCCTGGGGCGATTGATACGTCATCGGCAAGCCCGAGAACACGTCCGAACCCTCCCGCACTAAGCCCTCGGTGCCCCCGGCCGTGTCCTTGGTGAGCGAATACCTCAGCGAGAGGGTGAGCCGCCGCGTCGGCACGACCCTAAGCCCCAAGGATGCGACATGAATGCTGCTGGCATAGACGCTGCGGCCGCGGTCGGGCAAGTCTGGCAGGTCGAATAGGTTCAAGATACCCGTCGAAACGTCCATCACCAGCAGGTTGTAAGCGGCATCAAGCACCGTGCCGCTTTCCGGTGCCACCCAACTGGCATGCACCCCCTGCGACCGGCTCTTGGCACTGTAGGCCAGCAACTCGGTGGGATTGTCGTTAACCCTGTTGCGGAAGAATCCGCCGATTGTCAAGTCAGCGCGCCTCCAGCGAACACGGGCAGACTCGTTGTGGAAGCGGCGCTCGCTGGTCGAGGTGAACGGTCGGTCGGCGCGCCCTACCTCTAAGTCGAACGAAGCCCGCACGCCGGGCGCGGGCAGCCAGCGCACCCCGCCGGCCGCCGAGCGCACGCGGTTGTCCTGGGACTCGAGATCCCGGCCGAATTCGAAGTCCGGGAAGCGCGTGGCCTCGCGCGATCGAACAAGCTGGTCCGAGAAGCGATGGGCGCCGAAAATACTGACCTGCTTGCTCGGGCGGAATGTCGCTTCGCTCGCATTCGAGAGCCGGCGGATGCCCAAGTGGTCAAAGCGAATGAACTCGTCCCGAAACAGACCCGTCTCCAAGAACGCGGCCTGCCCCTCGATGCGGGTGTTGTGAAACGAGGTCGTGTTGGTCAGCGCGAGGCGCGTGTTGGCCAGGAAGTTCACCGTGACCTCGCCGGAGGCCTGGTCGCGGTTCGCGTCGCCCACAACGAATGTGTCGCGGACGGTGGCCGTGCTGGCGGCCGGATCCGGCACTGCTAGGTCCTGCATCAGCGTCGAATTGCGATAGCCGCCGGCATAGACGAAGCGGGCGGCGACGCCCAAGCGCCCGTTCTCCCGGCTGCGCAACGCCACGGTAGTAATGGGTGTCCGGCCATGGAACGGAGCCGAGCGGCTCAACGACTCGACTGGCTGGATGTTCCGGGCCAAGGAGGGGCCAAGCGAGGCGTCAACGGATTCGCCACCCTCTTCATAAAGGTCCACCGCTTGGATCGCAGTCAACGCCAGCCCGAAGAAGCGGGCCGAGAAGCCGGCGCGGTACTGACGGCCGCTCTGCTCTAGGTCGGTGCGATAGCGGAGGAAGTTGCGGGCATCGAATCCGCCATCGCGGTGCGGAATGGCCTCCGAGGCGAAGCCCGGGCCGGAACGGCGGTTCAAGTCCAGCCCTAGAATGCCTTCGAAGCGTCCCCCCGGGCGCAGGATGAGCGCGTGAGATTGCATCGTTCGGCTGCTCTGCAGCCCGTGCTCGCCCCGCCACAGTGTCGGCAAGCGGTTGTGGTAGCGAACCGTGCGTTGCTGCAAGTCATAGCGGAACACCCCGTTTCTCTGTGCCCGCACGGTGTGGAACTGGTAGGGGTCGGCCGGCCCGCCCGTAGAGAGCAGCGACAGCTCGTCCAGCAGACCCCGCCGGTCCAGCGAGGTCGCCCGGAAGCGGCCGTTGAACAAGCGCAGCCCGTTGCCATAGTTCACTCCCGCCCGGTACAGGTCGTGGTCACCGCCGACCCGCGCGAAGCGATAGCCAGCCTCCAGCAGGTTCGAAACCGCGTACGTGCCGATTTCACGCGAGCGAGCCTGCTCGTCCGGCAGCGGCGCCACCGGTTGCTGCGCGACCGCCAGCGCCGGGACTAAGAGCGCGATCCAGCCGAGTCTCATCGCCGAAAGAGGGGGTCTGCGTTGGAACCGTGAATGCGCGAATGGCAAAGCACGCACTCGCGAAAGGCGGGATCGGCAAGGTTATGGAAGCCCTTCCAGGGACCGCGGACGCCTTGGCCGGACGACCCGAAGCCGTCGATCGAGTTGTGGCACTCGAGGCAGAGCGTGAACGCCACTGGCCGGGCCAAGAGCCGGGGCGTCGTGCTGCCGTGCGGGTTGTGGCAACTGGTGCAACCCTCGACCCGGACTGGCGGGTGCTCGTAGACGAAGGGCCCGCGCTTGTCGGTGTGGCAGCCCACGCAGGGCAGATCGTTTCCGAACGCGGGCGACACCATGCGGGAGGAATGCGCCGGCGCCCAGGCAACCACCGGAGATCCGTGGGGATTGTGGCAATCGGTGCATTCCATCGCGCCCTCGTTGACGCGGTGCTTGAAGGGCATCTCGAAGCGCGCCCGGATGTCTTGGTGGCAGCTGTAGCACAGATCCCGTTGCCTCGCGGCAAGCAGCGTCCCGGTTTCGTGCGAATCGTGGATCGAGTGGCAGCTGGTGCAGCCGACTTCGCCGGTCGTGTGCGCAGAAGTGCGTATGTGCATCTTGCCGAGGTCACCGGTGTGGCAGGCTAGGCAAGTCTCCTGCGCTTGGCTGGGAGTGAGCGCCGGAAAGCGCACGATCTTTTCCTTGTCGGCCGAGATCACGTGCTGAAATCCCGGCCCGTGGCAGCCCTCGCAGCCGGTTCGTTCAGGCGGCTGGTCGCCAGACGCGACAGAATTGAAGTGGGGGTTGCGACGGAAGGAATCCGCTATGGCGGGATGGCAGCCTTGGCAGACTTGGCCGCCCACGAACTGCTGTTGGGCGGGTGCCTGATCTTGGGCCCCTACAGGGCCGGCCCCAGCCGTGGCCAGCAAGCCAACCAATGCGCCCGCCGCCAACCATCGCATGCCGGTAGATTGCGAGGGAGGACGCATGCGGGCCGTTCCCGAACATACCACGGCCCGGACGCGGGTATTGTCAGTCTACGGGTGCCCGGCTCGCCGCGCAGTCGTGGCGCTCTCAACCTGTATTCTCGGGAGTGGTCTCCATCCGAGCATCGACGAGATCCTTTCTTCAAGGCTATACGAGCCAGGGAATCGAGGCGTCGCCAAGCAGCCGGGCTGAGTGGCTCGCGGCCATGCCCCCGTCGGACAACTCACCCGTTCCGCGCCTCGATCACGGTCACCAGGTGTTTGGCAAGAGGCCTCGCGACATTGACCTGTTCGACGACCACCGCCCGCTGATGCCCGATTGGGCCGAGAATCTTGGGGGCCACGACAAACACCTACGCTAGGCGGAATCGGTTTCGCAAGGTGAGTAGGAGCAGGAACAGCAACACTGGACCAAGAATCGCCTGAGTGACCCCGACGGTGGCCAAGAGCCCGCCGTGGCCGTGTTGGCCGATTAGCTCGCGACAACTCTCAAGGTACCCGCCATCCCCCGCTAATGAGAGGAACGCGTGCGCGTTTGAAAACGCTACGCCGAGGGCGGCAGTGAACAGCTTCAGCGTGTCGCCTCTAGCGGCTTCCTGCCCTGCGTTCACGAATAGCACCAGACCGGCGACCAGCCAATGGGCAATCCAAGTCACTGAAGCGCGCGTGACGCTCCACCCATAGTCGCTTGTGACATCGAAAAGGTAGTTGACCATTCGCAGAAACCTACCGTCAGTAAGCCGCCTGCTACGCATCTTCAAGCGGAAAAAGCGATGCCGGTCCAGTGGCTTCTCCAGTTGGCTCATCATCAGTTCCAAGCGCTCCCAAGCTCTGATCTCGTATTCAGCGTCGCGGGACCGCGGCATCGCCTTTGGCCACCGAACGCGGCTGAAGTCCGTGTCCTCGTGAAGGCGACAGTTGAAGAAGGCGGGAGAGCCATTGAACACCGCTCCCCGAAACGCCGTCGCAGCATGGAAGCGCGCGTCACTAAAGTCCGCCAATCGTCGTGGCCGCAGGAGCTTCTCAGTTTGGGTAGGGTCTGCCCCGAACACCACGTTACGGAATGAGCCTCCGCCCCGAAAATCGACACCCTTGAAACTTGCATGATACGGGACCGGGAGCCCACCCGTGTCGCGGGCCACGAACTTTGCGCCGTTGAATCTCACCTGCGACCTGAAACTCGCCGCATCGAAGGTGGCAGCGCCGTTGAATTCGACGCTCAGAAACTCCGCAAAGTCAGTGAACTGGACACGGTCAAAGTCGACAGCAGATTCGAAGTGCGTCGAGTCAAAGAAAGCGATTGCTCCAAAAGTCGCATCCTTGAACCGTGCCCGCATGAAGAATCGTGCCCCTTCAAGGTCCACCGGGGCGTGAAACTGCACATTGCTGAAGTCCGCATCAACTAGTGTCAAATCGGACAGATTGACCTCAGATTCGAAGCTGCTGCCCGAGAAGGCCATGTACGGTTGGTCGCGCCAAGTCGGGAAACCGCCGTGTTCCTTCGCCAGAGTCTCCAATTCCGATATCTCGTCGACCGTCAGCTCGGGCCAACCACCAAGAGGAGCAGTGACCCCATCGTGCGGCCGAGCAGATCTCGCCTCCTCTCTCCGCAGTGCAGGCGGCAGCTTCCATCCGATATAGCCGTTCCAGAGCCGGGCCCTTTTTTCTTGATCGCAGGGATGGCCCAAGAGCGCGAGCCAGAAAGCTGTGTCACCGTTCGGCATCTTGAGATTCGATCCTACACCTCCGCGCACTTCCGTGGCACGACCCAGGCCCGCCCGCGACAGGTTCGACCACGCAGCCGTCTCCCCGTGACTCCCTCCGCAAAGCATCGGTCGGATCAGATGACCTAGCGCGGGCAGTGCGGTCCAAGGAGCCGACGGCACGCCACGTCGACCGGGCATGCCGCACCGGGACCAATGCAATGTGCTCGAACGCCTTCAGTCGCCTGCGGTCGGCAAGCAATTGTGCTATGATGTGTTCAAGCCAAGCAGAGATTGGAAGAAGTAAGGAGACCTGAATCGAGCATGCCACTCGCACCTCAGGCGAAGCAAGAACTCGTCAAGACCTTCGGGAGCCACCCTAACGATGTCGGTTCCTCCCAGGTTCAAATCGCGGCTCTTACGCATCGCATCTTGGAACTCACCGAACACTTGAAGATTCACCGCAAGGACTTTTCGTCCCGGCGCGGGCTTCTCAAGCTAGTCAGTCGGCGCCGCAGTCTGCTGCGCTATCTGAGCAGAAAGAATCCGGCAGAGTATGTGAAGGTCGTGGAGTCCTTAAGCCTGCGCGGTTAGCGCGGTCGGACTTTGGCAGGCCATGCAGCATGTTGCTGGCGAAACGCGTCAGCTGGATATCACTGTCCCTGTGTCCACAGGGAATGCCACCAGACAGTGCACGGGGTCTCGGGCGTTCGCGATGGCGCGAACGGCTCTGACAGTGTCCGTGCATCTCCCCTAGCCAGTCTCTCTGCAAGGGCGGGAACGAGCTACCGCTGAACGCAGCTGTAGCCGCACAAGGAAAAAGCAGAAATCATGAAACACACAGTAGAGTTCGAGCTGGACGGCAAGGCCGTCTCGCTCGAAACCGGCCGCCTAGCCAAGCAGGCAGGCGGTGCCGTAGTCGTCCGTTGCGGCGACACCCAAGTACTCGTCACGGCCACCTCGGCCGCTGAACCTCGGGAAGGTATCGACTTCTTCCCCCTGACGGTCGACTACCGCGAGTACACCTACTCCGCGGGCCGCTTCCCCGGAGGCTACATCAAGCGCGAGGCGCGCCCGTCGGAGAAGGAGACCGTGACCTGCCGGCTGATCGACAGGCCGCTGAGGCCGCTCTTCCCAGCGGGCTACCGAAACGAGACGCAAATCATCGGCATGGTGACGTCGGCTGACCCGACGCACGATCCCAGCGTATACGCCATGCTGGGGGCATCGGCCGCGGTGGCCGTGTCTGACATTCCCATCGTCCATACCACCGCCTCGGTGCGGGTGGCGCGCTTGGGCGAGGACGAGTGGGTCCTGAACCCAACCTACGAACAAGTGGCCGACGCAAACGTCAACATCACCGTCGCGGCCGCGAAGGACGGCATCGTGATGGTCGAAGCCGACGCAAACGAAGCCGGCGAGGACGCCATGATCGAGGCGATCCGGCGCGGCCACGAGGCCTGCAAGCAGATGATCGCCGCGATCGAGGAGTTGGCCGCCCAAGCGGGCAAGCCCAAGCGCGAGGTCACCACGCCGACCTTCGACCAAGCAGTGCGGGACGAAATCGAGGCGAAGTGGGGCGAGCGGGCCGAGGCAGCGCTAGACACCAGCGCCAAGGACAAACTCGCCAGCTACGCCGAGTTCCGGGCGATCAAGAAGGAGATCAAGGAGGCTTTCGCCGAAGATTCTTCGAAGCAGGCCGAAGCGTCCGCCTTCATGGACCCGTGGCAGGAGAAGCTCTTCCGCAAGCAGGTATTCGAGCTCAAGCGCCGCCCCGACCACCGCGCCCCGGACAAGATTCGCCCGATCACCTGCGAGGTCGGCGAACTGGCTCGTGCGCACGGCTCCGCAGTGTTCACGCGAGGCGAGACACAATCGCTCGTGTCGGCGACCCTAGGCACCAAGGTCGACGGGCAGCGGCAGGAACGCATCGAGGATGCCAGCTACGAGAAGACCTTCATGGTCCACTACAACTTCCCGCCGTTCAGCGTCGGCGAGACCGGCTTCATGCGAGGGCCGGGCCGTCGCGAAATCGGCCACGGGCTGCTCGCCGAGCGCGCCCTGACGCCGGTCATCCCAGACCAAGAGAAGTTCCCCTACACGCTCCGCGTGGTCAGTGACATTCTCGAGTCCAATGGCTCCAGTTCGATGGCGACAGTCTGCGGCGGCACCTTGGCTCTGATGGACGCTGGCGTTCCGATCAAGGCGCCCGTGGCGGGCATAGCCATGGGCCTAGTCACGCAAGACGACGATTTCGTGGTGTTGACCGACATCGCCGGCGCCGAAGACCACTACGGCGACATGGACTTCAAGGTCGCTGGCACCAAGGACGGCATCACCGCCTTGCAGATGGACATCAAGCAACCGAAGGTCAGCCTAGCGGTGCTGGAGCAGGCCCTTGCGCAGGCGCGCCAGGCCCGCCTTGAGATTCTGGAGACGATGCAGGCCACGCTCGAGGCCCCGCGCGAGAAGCTGGCAGAGCACGCTCCGCAGATTGTCCAGATCAAGATTCCGGAGAGCAAGATCCGCGACCTGATCGGGCCGGGCGGCAAGACCATCAAGGGACTGGTCGAGGAGACCGGCGCGAAGATCGACGTCAGCGATGACGGCACGGTCAGCGTGGCTTCGACGGACCGCGCCAAGGGTGAGCAGGCCATCGAGAGGATCAAGGCCCTGACCGCTTCCCCGGAAGTGGGCAAAGAATACCTCGGCACAGTGACCAAGATCGCCGCCTTCGGGGCATTTGTGGAAATCTTCCCGGGCACCGAGGGACTGTTGCACATCAGCGAGATATCCGACCAGCATGTGCACGAGGTCAGCGACGAGCTGAACGAAGGGGACCAAGTGCTGGTCAAGTGCCTTGCCTTGGACGGCAATCGGATCAAGCTGAGTCGGCGCGCCATCTTGCGGGAACAGGCCGGCGAGGGGGACAACGATCGCCCGGATCGTTCAGATCGCGGGGATCGCAACTTCAGACGCGGCGACCGCCCGGGAGGCCGAGGCCGCCCAGCAGGACGCGACCGGGGAGATGATCGCGGCGACAGGCGCGAGCGCTCCGGACGCGACCGGCCATTCCGCGGCCGACGATTCTCGCGCGGCCCGCGCGGCGACGACCGGGGCTGAGCGCCGGCCGCGAAGGCGGCTCCCAGCAATGCCCTAGCGGCAGCCTCCATCATCGCGATGGAGGCTGCCCAGTCTTCCATCAAATGGAGTCCCCGGACATTCGGAATCGTCCAGAGACCTATAGCTCACTAGTAGTGCTCACTTGCGACCAAATCTCGCGGTTAGAGCTGGTTAGGCTAGTGCCTGGAAGATCCGCTCCTTCGGTCTGGTGCTAGAGCATTGTGACATCGAGGAGAAGCGCGCCGTCCGTAGCGCGAAGGAGTAGCAGGTTGCCGGCTGCTGCTGCATAACGTCGGTGCCTCGGCCTCGCGCATCGTCAGGTTTCTTCTCCCTGCTCGTTCAATAGGACATGCGAATTTCCTCGCCGCGGCGCGGACGCACGGCGCAG
>Ga0209021_1003924_pt1 | contig 11431 bp, 17 predicted proteins | sample PinacodermFT_FD_187299 | JGI IMG/M metagenome (GOLD analysis project Ga0209021, IMG submission 187299) | Host-associated microbial community of the marine sponge Aplysina aerophoba from Gulf of Piran - sponge pinacoderm, lysed by freeze-thaw... | ecosystem: Host-associated > Porifera > Sponge >... | reverse complement strand
CGTCCTTGCTTCAGGCGTGCGCCTGCGAGCGGCTCAAGCAGCCTCCCATCGTCCCAAGTGAACTGGGGCCAGTTCTGTTGCTCCCAGATATACATGGTTGTCCTCACTGAATGAGGAGAACATAGTGTCGCTCTCGTCATTAGGCAAGTTGATTCGCTTCTTTAAATGAGGAGAATAGCCCGGCATTCGCCTCAATGCCTGGTGCGCCATTTCAAATTGGCAGGAATGTTGGGCCTTGATTTCGAGCGATGTCCAAGCTCGACCAAGCCGAACAGATCCGCATTTGGGAACGCGGCGCCACGGACAGACAACGTCCGCTGGGCCCCACGCAAAAAAATCTTGATTTGTTGGCGGCAATGTAGGCGTCCGGCGTGACCATCCGTGCGCGGTCAGGCGACTTGGCCGGAATCTGCGGTGGACGTCGTGTTCCAGGGCACTTGCTCTTCTATCCGGTTGATCTTGTACTAGGGGATGCGTTGGAGGATTCAGCTGAGTTCGGGCGCAGCGATGCGCAGCGTTCCTCCGGTATCCGAAGCTGACGGTCGGATAACGATGTCGATATCGCAGCCGAGGTCTATCAGGAAGCGTAGAAGGCGCTCCAGCGAATACTCGCGAAAGTCACCCCGAAGCAGATGGGACAGCTCGGTTTGTGATAGATCGAGCGCGCGGGCGGCATCTGCGTGGGTGGTGCTGCGCTGCCGGACGATGTCTTCAATACAGCTCACGAGCCCGGCCCTCAGCAGGTGCGTATCGGCGTCGGGAAGATCGAGATCGGCGAATACGTTGCCGCTGCCGCGTTCGACGGAGCATTTGGATGTGTTCATCGTCCGGGTCTCCGTCATGCTTGTTTCCGTTGCACCGCCAGACAAACTGTCGCCGCGGGCCCATTCCGGGGACGACCCCGCCGGGGATAGGCTCGCGCGTAAAGTGTCGCCGCCTCGATCTGCTCCACAGTGAGCGCCGGCCAGGCGTCTCGGATCGCCTCGATCTTGTCTCCGTTGGCGAGCATCTCGGCGATATAATGGGCTGGAATGCGGGTTCCCCTGACACAGGGAGTGCCGGAGAGCACAGCGTCGTCAGCGACGATCATCTCTTGCGCCTGCGTCAGGCGGGACAATCCTCTTTGCACCTTTTCCCTCATGGACCGCACGTCGACCGACACGTCGCCGACGCAGGCCGTCTCCGCCTCCGGATGGTCGAGCAGGTAGCGTACTAGGCGCCGGCGCCCATCGCGGGTGAAGACCGAAGTCGTTTCGTGGACGAGCTTCAAGCTCACCAAGCCATCGAAATGGACGATGCGGGACCCGCCGCGGTGTGCCGCGGCGCTGCCCAGAACGCCCGTGTCGATGATGCGGTGCACCTGTTTGAGGGGCACGCCGGTGACGCGGGCCGCCTCGTTGGCCGACAATGTTCGGGCCACTAGGCTTGAGGTCATTTTATTTTTCCCTCATCATGAAAAAATATAGGTGGTGGCCGTGGAAAACTCCAGCGCCAGTCGGCCGAATAGCCGTCCCTGCATCAACAGGTCGGGCCCGGCGCGGTGACCGGCGGCTTGCCGACGGCACCGGCGCGTACCGTCCAGCCCGTCTTCGCGATGTGCATCGAATTCGCATCTCCCACGTGGCGTTGACACGGTAAGGAATATTCCTTACGAGCGCGCTGCACGAAAGGAGCGCCGATCATGTCGATCATCCACGAAGTCGCCACGTTGACTTCCAAGGATCAGATCACCCTGCCCAAGGCGGTCCGTCAGGCGCTGGGTGTCGATGTCGGCGCCAAGGCGGCATTCGAACTGCACGAGGACGGACAGATCGTCGTCAGCCGTGCCGACACCGAGCATGAAGATCCGGCCATCGGCGCGCTTCTCGATCTGCTCGCCGGCGATATCCAGGCCGGTCGGCATGTCCGGGCGCTTCCGGACGATCTGGCACAGGACATACTCGAACATGCGCGGCGTGAAGCAGGACCGGACGAGGACATCGACGGCGACATCGACCACTGATGAAGCGCCACGGATGGACGCTGCTGTTCCACGATTGCCTGATCGACCAACTGCGCAGGCTCCACAACGCGGCCCAACGCGCGCAACGAAGCGATCCGACGGGGTTCGCATCCAATGCGAACGTCAAGCTGTTCCACGCGCTGAGCCGGTTGATGCTGGACGTCATCCCGCAGGACCCGTCCCGGGACGAGTACCGCCAGGGAGGCACGCTCGGCCCGCGCTACCGCCATTGGCGGCGCACCAGGATCGGCAGGCGGTTCCGATTGTTTTTCCGCTACGATGCCAGGGCAAACGTGATCGTCTACACGTGGGTCAACGACCAGTCCACGCTGCACTCCTCGGGGAGCAGGACCGATCCGAACGCGGTCGTCGCCAGGATGCTCGCGCATGGCAATCCGCCCGACGAGTGGGCTTCATTGTTGAAGGCTTCAAGGCAAGATTGGCGGGCGGGGAAGTAACTGCCCCAGGAAAACGTCGGCTCGTGAAAGAGCGGAGAAGGACTGGCGGCTCTAACTCAATCGAAATATTGCGTAGCTGAGCGCACTTCATCGCAGTCAGGCGCACATATGGCCCAAACCTGCGGGAAATCTCCTAATTGATTTTTTTGTCAGGCCGTACCGGCTCTATCTACCGTTGCTGTCATGACCCGCCACGATAAAAAAATCTGTGACCGGTTCCGCGGCTATGCCGGGCAGACGAGCATGAATCGACTGCGCCTCGAAGCCGACGCAGGAGCAAGAGGCTTGCAAACGAGTTGGATGAATCGACGACCTGAGAAAAGCCTTTTCGCGGACTGTCATGTGTACCCGCGGCCAACCTTTGGGTGCTATTCATCGCCAGGCGCCCGCACGTCATCAGCGGGACAGGAACCTGGTTTTGGAGTGCAGCCATGGCGCCATGGCAGGACATTCGCGCGCATATCTCGGTGCACGTGCTCGACACGCATATCGTCGAAAACGCTCAGAAAGTCCGTAAGTTACTACTATACCGTCATTTTTTCGACATCCCCTTTGGGCCGATTCCAGCTCCGCAAGCATCCAGAGAGCGATCCAAATCCGAAACCGCGCGCTGCGGCGAACGCGTATGCCTCCCGGATGCAGGATTTCCCAAAGTTTGGCGGCGCACTGACCTGGGTCGGAGCCGTCCCGGACGCGGATGAACGACTCCAAGGCGTTGACGACGATGTCCGAGCGGCCAGGGTCGGCGCTGTCGCGTTGGAGCGCGCGCATTGGCCCGAACGACGGAGCGTTGCCGGATTTCCCCTAACCGTGCGCTTTGAAAACCTGAGCGGCCCCACCTACATTCGCTGCGCCGGGGCGCATTGCAGCCGACAGGAGCGGCGTCTCTTGGCACAGCCTGAGGCAGTCGGCATGGCCGTCGGCGTGGCAGGTCCGGCACATCCGGCAATCGAAAGGGGGCAGCATGGACAACAACTAGAGCGGCTTCTTCGACACAAGGCGTGCGGCGGACTATCTCGGCCTCTCGCCCCGCACGCTGGACGGCTACCGCGTGAGCGGCGCCGGGCCCGCATTCCACCGCTTCGGGAACCGGGTGCGCTATCGCGGGTCGGATCTGGATGAGTGGGCGGCGAAGCGTCGCGCCACCACGACGGCGGAGGCCGACAGAATCGCATCCGCATGAGGATGTCGACAAAGCAGTTTCCGCCTTGACCAAACTGAACACGAACCGCGCCACCCTGCTCGGCCGCGCCGGGCGCAATCCGAACGTCCGCGACCTGAAGAACTGCGACAAGGCGGCGGTATTCACTCTGGCAATCAGTGGCATAGGCCGCTGTTACTCGAGTGAGAGCCCACTTGTGCATCCTCGATTCGGCACCGATGACGATTCTCACAATTGAGCCTCGTGAGCACGCCAACAAGCGGATAATCATCTCCAAGGACCGCCGGAGCGCCGATCGCGAAGCGTACCGCCATCTCCCGGAAACCGAAGGGCTACCGCGACCCCGGGGGAGGTCGACGAATCGAAAAGTGCAACGGGAGTTCGGGGTTCACCCTTGTTCATCGGGAACGGGCGGCCGCGCCGTCGGATCGCCCCGAACGGCGTAAACGCTCAGGTTCATGCTTCCGGTGACGCTCGACGAGATCATCATCCTATTTTCCTCGGACCGACCCACGCGAGTGATGACGAACCGATTGTTTTCGTCGAGCCCGACAATTGCGATCGAATTGTCGGGCATCGGCGCATCGCTGGGACGTGTCGGTTCAAGGTCGCGAAGCACTTTCTGGACATTAGGAATTCGCGCTGGTCGGGACCGGCCTTTACCGGAAACAGCGTGCGTCCTAGGGCTGTGTGAAGGTCCTGGATAATGCCGGTGCCGAGGGGGACGACATCTTCGCCTTCGAGCTCGTCGGTGTGTCCATTCAGGTTGCGTTTGTGTCGCATGTCGAGGAAATGCGCGGCGCTGAAATCCTGCCAGAACCCGTGTTGCATCCGCTCGATCCTGTTGATGAGCTCCCCGATCTTGAGGATGCCAAGACAAGCGGCGTCCAGGACGGTTTCCTTCTCGATGGGATCGGCGCACTGTTCGGCGCGCTGGCAGTAACGGGTGGTCTTGGGCCGTCCAGCGCTGCATCTCGGCGAACGTAGCCTGCAGTCGATGCAAGGCCTCGCCGCGTTCCTTCTCCCTCCAGCGTCGCGTCCGGAATCTCTTGGCTACGGTCGCAAGAGTCGCTGCCAATGCCTTGTCGACTTCGTTGAACCGCTCGATCATCCACGGTCGGCTGACACCTTCGCCCTGTAGTCGGGCAAGCAGTTTCTGCTGGACGAGGTGGGCCTTCCTGACCGGATCCAGAAGACTGCGGTTCTTGTCCCATTCGGGAATCGCGACGCAGACCTCGTAGCCGGGAAGTTTCTGGACATGGCCGGGCTGTTCGCCGGCGATGGAGAGGTCGGTCTTCTTGACCTGGGACCAGGGGATGCCATCGACCGCCTCCTGGTCGCCCGACGCCGGGACCGGGTTTGCTTGGCGAGGCCGTGGCTCGGCACCGGTTGGGCGTCGCGGCGGGCGGTTTCGTTTGACCATCTTCGTGTCAATTCCTGTGCTTGCCGGACTGGTGGTGCCTCTTGGGCGGGAAGCTGCACCGTGTATCGGCGCTATGCGATCAACTGCGGTCGGGCCTGACCTCGAATTCCCTGCGGTCGACAAGGCGCATCCGAAAGCGCGGAGGCGCATTACGAGGCCAGCGGCGGAAGCCGTTCTCGATAAGCCACCGGCCGATTTCCAGCTTGATCAACTCCCTGAATTGAGCGCTCCAGAAGGAAGCCTTGGCCACGTTTGCTTCGGCAACGCGACTCGTCCGGTCGCCGACAAGTCGCAGCGTGACCGTGTGCCAGCCGCGATCCTCGGCCGATATCTTCAGGCCGTACCCGGCGCCGGTGGCGCGCCAACCTCCATTGTTCCAGGCCGTAGCCCGGAAGCTGTTTGTGCCCATGTGGCGATGCTTCTCAGTCGGATCAAGCCCGCGTGAAGGTCAGTAACTCCGCGACGCAAGCCTTGAACAGTCTGGGGTTTCCGCTGGATTGGGGAGACAGCGTCGGCAAGGCGGAGGAGCAGTGGCGTATGGATGTCAGAGGCGCTGGGAAAGCCACCGCGACCCGGCGTATTGCCGCTCGGCGGCATGTGGCCTCCGGCACGCAGAGGGCATGGATGCGCCGTCGTAACGGGTGAGAGCCGACGCGTCGGGCGGGCCGATTCACCGCAATTGCCGCGGTCTTGTGCCCCGCAATCCTCACTATCATCACCGCCATCCACATATTTTATTCATGGCCTTTGCGGATAACAGTTGGCAAAAGTGCGCGGCTGCCTCACAGTTGCAGCGGATCACGGTCCGCGAAACCGTCGGGAGTGTTCCGAGAAGCGGTCGATGACGCGCGCGGCGAGTTGACCGCACTGGCCCGGCGCGACAATTGGGCGATGCCGCCTGGGCCGAAGGACAGTCTCAAGCTCGATCAGCTCGCAGTCGATACGGCGGGCAATCTGGTGCTTCTGGAGATCAAGGTCGTATCCCGAATGTCCTCGAATGTCTACTACGCGCCGTTTCAGCTTCTGCAGAATGCCTGGGAGTGGCACTTTGCCCTGAATGCAGTGCGGCGTTCGCTTCAGGAATTGCTCGATGCGAGCGTGGAACTGGAGTTGACGCCGGCGCACGCACCGCCGATAACCGGCGGCATTCGGTTGGCGGTCGGATTCGGCGAGGATGGCCGGAGCGACAAGGTCAGGCGGCGCTACGGACAGGTGCTGGAAATCGCGAACGCGCATCTGCCGCCCGGAATTGCCTTACTCGAGACCTGGGTGCTGGCGGAGGGACGGCAGCCGGTCCGCGTCGACCGATCGAGGTGAGGCGATGAGTAACGATGAAATGACGCTGTGGAGGAGAGACGGTCTGGTCCTGCCCATCAGGACGAGCCCTATCCGGTTTGCGGTCGACAGGGGAAATGGCTTGACCTCGGATGCTTGGGGCGTAAGTGTCGAGAAAAACGGAGACGCCTACATCTACTGCCGAGGCGGGTTGCGCGGGCAAAAGGTCAGTCTGCACTCCTCCGGAAAGCAGCACATCTCGTTCAACGAAGACGACCCCAGCATGAGAAACTACAAGGGTGATCGCTTCATGAATCAATGGCAGGAACCGGAATACGAGGGCAAGGCGATCCCTACGTGCCGGCTGCTGTTTCCCCGCTGGGGGCTGCAATTGGCCCCCGAGCAAAGGAAACGGAAGCAAGCGCGATGGGACAAGAACCAGGTCTTGATCCCCGGTCACGCAAAGATGGTCACGGTGGTCTCCTTCGTCATCGTGGATGACGGAATGCGGTTGCGAAAGGAGGAGGGATCTCTGCCGAGCGCCCCTTTCGGAGTTCTCAGGCTTCGGCCGGGAAAGACCCTGTGTGCGATTGCCGGCTACGAGCCCGAGCGCAACCTGAGGGAGAAGGTGGACGATGCGCTCAGGGAGATGGCTAGGGAGATCGAGGCGACGAACGATCCGAATGAACTGGGGGGTAAGGTTCTGGAGACATGTCTGACGGGCTATACTCTGGAGAATTGCGTCTTCATGCTGCCCCTATGGGCTCGCTATACCGCCAAGGCGTAGCTGCCCGAGGGTGTTTTCGTCCGAGCGCCGGGCCGGGAATTCCCGGGCGGCTTGGGCTGACGTCACGGTTTGCGCGCTGGATGCAACGGAGGAATCGGGAAAGTTCGAACGGTTCGAATCTTCACCCCGGTGTCCCGTCGAAAGGTAGGGTCTGCGCGACGGGGGAGGTTCCCGCCGGTTCGCGGGCGTCGGGATCGGGCACGATGGTCGAGATGAAGTGGCGGATTTCCTGGACCTCTGCGTCGCGCCCTTCCGCGATCATCCGGCGGGCGATAGCCTGGGCCGTGAACAGCGAGGCCCGCGCGACACGCATTTCGGTGTCGGTGGCAGGCCATTGGCGGCGGTCGAGGGCCTCCATCGCGAGCTCGAAAAGGATCTGGTTGGGGGACCAGGGCGTGCCCTGCGTTGCCAGTTCGAGCCGTTCCCACTGCTCGCGAGAGACCCGGATGTGCTTGTGCAGGGAGCCGTCGGGCGATTTCGTCATCGTTTTGCGCTGCCTCCGAATGGTATTGCTGCCACGGTGGGAATGGAATTCCCCCTGGAATTTGTGCGGTCCCGGCCCGATTCGCGGGCGCGTGACTGGCGTGCTGCGCGACCCGTTTGATCGCAGTCGCAGGCCGGGGCGACGCCTGCCGCGAGCGAGACGGTTATTCTATGCCTCCCAGCAGACAGCACCTATAGGTGCTTGCAGGAAAACTCAAGAGAACCTGCCGTAACGCGGCAGAATCCCGAAAGGTGCTCGGCGCGGCATGGGTGCGATGGAGCCGCCGGGGTCGCGCAGCCAGGGGCTGTTTGCGAGCACCGATCGGTGGCAGGTAGTTCCGGCACGCCAGGAGCCGACACGCGTGCCAATTAGCGGGGCATAACCAGCCAATCGCAACCATGGACAACCACGGCAACCTCTGCATCAGGGATGCGTCAGGTGTGAGAACCACGCGCCGAAGGGCGTCCTAATCGCGCTTCCTGACCGCTCAAGCTGTCGGGCGATGAAAGCCGTTATGCAACCGGCATTTAGCCCGAGCGGCGCTTGAGAGGCAGCGCCCGCCGCGCACTTGCGGAGACAGTCCCCGAACCGTCGCACGGCTTCCGGGCGGCACTATAGGAAGCACGAGATAACAGATCAATGCGTGGAGTCGTGCGCGCCGGAAACGTCATTCACTCGGCGCGCACTGTCGGCGACGGTGCGCGCTTGCCCGTCACCGCCGGGAGCAGTCATCGTCGCACGATCCTGTTCGTCGCTGAACCGAGCGACGAACACTACCCGGGTCGTCACGCGGCAACCCGTCGTCCGACCGCACGGATGCCCTACCGGCAGGAACGCGAGCAGACGATGACCGCCAGCATTCTTTACGGAAGGCGTAAAATACAGTACAGTCAGCACGCATGACTCGGAGCTTCAAGGATCGGGATACGCGCCGCTTCTTCGAGGGGCGGCGCGTCGCGGCATATCAGGGCTTCGCTGGCCATGCCGTGCGCCGACTGGTCTTGCTAGACAGCGCGGACATGCTTGGCGACCTTGCCGCGTTGCCGAGCAGACGGCTGGAGGCGCTGCGCGGCGACCGCGCCGGTCAGCACAGCATTCGGATCAACGCGCAATGGCGTGTCTGCTTTCGTTGGGCAGACGAAGGGCCGTGCGATGTGGAGATCGTGGACTACCATTGAGGGAGTTTGCCATGAACGCAAAGAACGGAATGAAGCCGGTGTATCCCGGCGAAATCCTGCGCGACGAGCTCGATGAACTCGGGCTGTCGGCCAATGCGCTGTCGAAGGCGCTAGGCGTGCCGGTGAAACGGGTGACGATGATCCTGAACGGCCAGCGGGGTGTGAGCGCGGACACGGCGCTGCGGCTGGCACGGTATTTTGGGACGACGCCGCAACTTTGGCTGAACTTGCAGAAGACGTGGGAGCTTCGCCAGGTGGAGATCGTTGCGGACCACGAGACCACTAAGCGCGTGATGCCCCGGCAGTCAGCGGCGACGGAGACGGTGGCCGATGGCCGTCCCTGACTTCCAGTCGCTTATACCTCCGACCTCGTTGGTCTTGCGTGGCGTAGACTGGTTCATCAACCGTCGCGCCGTAGGGTGCCTTAAGCTTGAAGTCTGGATCAACGACCCGTCACACTAGTCGCGGCTTGGAATCCTGAATTCGGGCCAACGGCCAATCATCCTCCATGCAACCGATTGGTGCGTCGGCAGAAGACGAAACCGCAGATCATTCGACAGCGTTGCGTGGGATCGGGAGATCCTGCCCGATAGCACATTGGACATAGACTTCCTACCGTATGGTGTCTTCCGAGAGAATGTCTGGCGATTCTCCGGGGGGAATGATATCCACACGCTACGTTTTCGTGTTCACACCGGTTCTGGAATGATTCGGTTCTTCCACCCGAGCAGGAAATTGATTGACCGTCTAATCAAACCTTGCCAAGGCAGGTTGCCTCAGTGCTGAGCGTGGCGACGTGGACTGTCAAATGGGAACTGCCCAGCCATCGCCGCTGCGATGAACAGGATGAACATTCTTGGGATCTGCGATGTCATCAATACTGAAATGGGTCGGCCGCACCGCAGCGGCTCTTGTCGTGATCGTGGTCGCTCTCGTGTTCCTCGGGCTGATCGTTGGCGGCGACGAAACCGAAGCACCGAAAACACCCTCGGCAACGCCGCAAGCCGAGACACCAAAGGAAGAGGCGCCAAAGGAAACAGCCCAGCGCGGCATCAAGCCGGCAGAACCGGCCAAATCGACACCTAATCCGGAGCCCGCCGTTGTCTTGCCGCCGGTAAATGTCGAGGCGCTTTCCTGTCCAGATCCGGTCGACGTCGATCTGGAGTACCGAGGCAAGGTCCAGATACGCCGAATCGCTGCCGACATCGTGAAACAGTGGGGGTTGAAGGCCGGTCCCATGGATGTTCTGCCGGAGGACAAGAGCCGGACTTTCTATTGGATGTTCAGCGCGACCAGCGCCCTGTTCAGTCTTGCACGGGGCACCGATTGGACTTGGTACCGGGACGGTAGCACGGTGCGGTTCGTCAAGCACAACGATCCTGTCCTGAGAACGGCGGGGATAGTTGCCACTAGATTCAAGCTCAACGCGAAAAAGGTAGATGGCAGGCTATCCGTCAGCGTCGATTCGGACTTGGGAGACAGGCAGCCAATCACGGTTACGGTGGACCGCCTGTATCGCGCGAAATCGGAGGCCGGCAAGGTGGACACCTACTCAAGAGGCTACGGCAGATACTGTGGTCTTGCGGCCCAATGGCGGGTCGCGAAGCTGCTTCCGGTCGATGACAAGGCATGGAAAGCCAGCTTGGCGGCGCACCAGGACAAGATGGCTCAACTCGGCCCTGACATGGCGTTTGGAATCGAAAGTATCGAGGACCGCATCGTAGTCGAAGCACGCGCGCGCGGGAGCGACGACGAGGTTGCCGTTGCCTCGCCCCTGACGGTCTCCGTACGGGCGAAATCGAGCTTTGTGGGCGCCGACCACCTGCGGCTTTGGGAATCCTACGAGACCCTGAATGAGGTGCCGCTGATCGCCCGCTCGTCTTACCCAGGTGAGCGAGGTACGCGCCTGAAGGTCGGAACGATCTTCCGCGTCGAAGGCATAGAGCACAGCCAGCTTGAACGCTGGTTTCTGGTGAGCATCGACGGTCGCCAAGGCTGGATCAACAGTATCGCCTTGCTGCGCAAAGGCGTGAAGCGCATTGCAGGGCTTAAAGATAATGAGTTGAGGGCGGCCGACCTCCACCGGAAATTGATGACAAATGTATTCGGGCCATGCTTGGAATACGCTTACAACAAGCTGTTCAAGAGCCGCGGTTCGGAAAGCCATAATGCGAGACTTGCAATGTTCGAGAGCGTCCAGCCGCAGCTGAAGGAAATGGCGTCGGAGTTGGCGAAGCTCGATTTGAGAGCTTTACCTGAAAGCGAAATTGAGCTGTTCTACCGAGAGCGCCTGACCAACTGTAAATCGGGCGTAGGTCAGCGGTGAGACTGCCGTTCGACAAAAGCGATTTTTTTTCTCTGAAACTCTTTTCGGGCTTTGGGCACATTTTCCCCTGGCCGCCGGCACCCGTTTTCGAGAGGCAGCCACGGTGGCGTCAGTCTGGATGGCGTCGCCGTTCAATCAATGTCGGCGATTATTCGGGCTCCCCGGAAACGGCCTCGTCTCGGGCCGAGAGCGGTTGAAGGCGACGCCGGGGCTCAGGCGGTTCGGGTCGGCATGTCGGTTTGTTCCTCGCGTGCCCGCACGGTGACGTATCCATACTGTTCAAGCTTCTGCAGCCAGCGGCTGGCCTTGTAGCCGATGGCGATGCGCTCATAGTCG
>Ga0209021_1003923_pt1 | contig 11436 bp, 8 predicted proteins | sample PinacodermFT_FD_187299 | JGI IMG/M metagenome (GOLD analysis project Ga0209021, IMG submission 187299) | Host-associated microbial community of the marine sponge Aplysina aerophoba from Gulf of Piran - sponge pinacoderm, lysed by freeze-thaw... | ecosystem: Host-associated > Porifera > Sponge >... | reverse complement strand
CCGGGGCGAGTACGACCCGCACATGCTCCATCGCAACCTCATGTTCGGAACCCCGGACGAGGTCATCGCAAAGCTCAAGGCCTACGCAGACCTCGGCGTCGACCACTTCACGTACTACGCGAGCCTGGGCCTGGACATGCAGCAGCAGAAGCGGTCTATGGAGCTGTTTGTCAAAGAAGTGATGCCGGCGTTCGCCTGACCAAGCACAACGTCATCGCCGTCAACCCCGCGATGGGCCAGCCCGGCGAGGTGTTGAAGACGCTGCGCGACGACCGGGAGCTGTGGGTGGTAACCCTGACCGACTGGGGCAATCGGGTTCCTTACTGCGCTATGACCAGCCCTCCCGGAACAGACGGGTTCCGGGCGGTGGAGGTGCAGGCGCCACCGGATACTGAGGCCGTCCGCGCCTCTTCGCTCCGAGGCCTTCACTCTGCTTCGGAACTGTTCGACCTTGATCGGAACGGACGTTCATTCTTCGCCAGAATGAGCGTCCACTCACCAGAACCCGCGGTTTGAGCTTGTGCAGGATGGGGTTGCTGTCCCGGAAGGGCCGGGAGCAAGCAGGCCCAAGCGATGGGCAAGCATGCCTATGGGAAGGCGTTTCCAAGGAAATTCCGAGAGCAAAGCGGGGAGCTGGCCCAGGCTGATGATCGCACCTCGGATGTCGGCCAAGAGCCTGGATTTCCGGCCACCGCTGGTACAATTGCTTCGTGGGCCGAGCAGTAACTTGTCTGATATCTGCTTGCGTGGTTGCGGCTGCGGGCGTCGCCGCGACACTGCCCTCGGATCGCGTCGATTACAACGACCACGTGCGTCCGATCCTCTCGGACCGCTGCTACAGTTGCCACGGTCCGGACCAAGGCCAGCGCCAAGCAGGCCTGCGCTTAGATCGCGAATCGAGCGCCTTCGGCGCGGCGGCCAGCGGTGCGGCGCCCATCGTGCGGGGCGAGCCTGCCCAGAGCGGCTTGTTCCAGCGGGTGACCAGTTCAGATCCGGCCAAGCGGATGCCACCCGCGTACATGGGCCACGATCCGCTCAGCGAGGGCGAGATCGAGACTCTGAGGCGCTGGATCGAACAAGGGGCGCAGTGGGAGAGCCACTGGGCGTTCAACCCTCCGAAACGTCCGGACCCGCCGCAGCGGGCCGGCCGTGGGCTGAATCCCATCGACGCCTTGGTCACCGACAGATTGGTCGGAGAGGGCCTCACCCCGGCTGAGCCGGCGCCCCGGCGCACGCTCGCGCGCCGGGCGGCCCTAGACCTCACCGGGCTGCCTCCAGCTCCAGACTTGGTGCAAGAGTTCATGGAGGACCCGGCAGCCGATGCTTATGCAAAGCTGCTGGACCGCCTGCTCGCATCGGCCAGCTACGGGGAGCATCTGGCGGGCATGTGGCTGGACGCTGCGCGCTACGCGGATACGAACGGCTACCAGACCGACGGCACGCGCTCGATGTGGCGCTGGCGCGACTGGGTCATTGACGCCTTCAACCGCAACCTGCCGTTCGACCAGTTCACGCTCGAGCAACTAGCGGGGGACATGCTCCCGCACGCAACGCGAGCGCAGATCGTCGCATCCGGGTTCAACCGCAACCACCGCACGACCGCCGAGGGCGGCTCGGTCAACGAGGAGTTCCGCGTGGAATACGTGGCCGACCGGGCCGAGACCACAGCGACGGTCTGGCTAGGCCTGACGCTGGGTTGCGCCCGCTGCCACGACCACAAGTTCGACCCGCTGTCCCAAAAGGAGTACTACCAGTTTTTCGCCTACTTCAACAACGTCGAAGAAAAGGGCATGGTCTGGAATTTCGGCAATGAAGACCCGCTGCTGCATGCCCCGACACCGGAACAGGAAGAGCGGCTGGCAGCCCTAGCGCAAGAATTGGACGAGGCAAGAGAGCGCTGGGAAGCGCTTGCGCCGCAGATTGCCCGCGAAGAGTCCGCCTGGGAAGCGCGGCTAAACCAGTCTCCCGACGTGCACTGGTCCCCGGCCCGGGGCCTGCGGGCGCACGCCTCGTTCGACGGCCGGCTCGGTGTCGCCAGCTATACCGGAGGCTCGATCGACGGAAACGACGCCCCGGAAGGGGTCGAGACCGAGTTCGCCGATGGCAAGTCCGGCACGGCGGCGGTGTTTGACGGCAGTCGTTATGCGGACTTGGGCAAGGTGGGTGTCTTCAACTACATGGATCCCCTCAGCGTCTCGGCTTGGATCCATCCCGAGACGGCAGAGGATGGTTCGATCGTCGCCTCGATGGGCGAGAACCCGATCGGCAGCGGCTGGGGCCTGTTCGTGCGCGACGGCAAGCTCTGGTGGCACATGTCTCAACGCTGGAGCGACCTCAGCATGCGCCTGGCCAGCCAGCGCTCCATTGAACCCGGTCGCTGGCAGCACGTGCTGTTGACCTACGACGGCAAGCGCAAGGCCAAGGGCGTGCGCATGTACATTGACGGGCGCGAACAGGAATTCGACATCTTGTACAACAACCTCGACTGGCCTTCGCGCAGCAACCAGAGCCTCAAGGTAGGCGGGGGCGGGGGCCTTGACAACCGCTTTTCCGGCCGGATTGACGAAGTCCGCGTGTACGGCCGAGCGCTGACGCCGGCTGAGGCTAGGTCGTTGGCTTCTACCGATCCGCTGGGTGCGCTAGCAGCGATACAGCCCAGCGACCGGGCCCAGCCCGAGCGTGACAAGCTGCGTAGCGCCTTTCTCGACTTGGGTGCCTCCTCCAGCATCCGCACAGCACGGCTTGCCCTGGACGAAGCGCAACGGCGTCACGACACCTTCCTAGACACGGTCCCCACGGTCATGGTGATGAAGGAGGGACCCCGGCGCCAGGCTTACCTGCTCGAGCGCGGCCGCTATGACCTGCACGGCGAGCCTGTCGAGGCGGGCATTCCCGAGGCCTTGGCGGGAGCGAGCGATCCCGCCATCGCCAATCGGCTCGAACTGGCCCGATGGGTCGTCAGCCGCTCCAATCCGCTGACGGCGCGAGTCATCGTCAACCGTTTCTGGCAGATGCTGTTCGGCGTGGGCCTGGTCAAGACGGTGGACGATTTCGGTTCTCAGGGCGAGGCGCCGTCGAACCAAGCGCTGCTCGATTGGCTAGCGGTCGAATTCATGGATTCGGGCTGGGATGTCAAGGACCTGCTCAAGACAATCATGCTTAGCGCGACTTACCGGCAATCCTCGCATGTGAGCGCGGACCTGCTGGAGCGCGACCCCGACAATCGACTGCTCGCACGCGGCCCCCGGTTCCGCTTGGCTGCCGCGACCATCCGCGACCAAGCGCTGGCTGCCGCGGGGCTGCTGCAGGAGGAAATCGGCGGGCCATCGGTGCGGCCTTACCAGCCGCCCGGGCTGTGGGAGGAAGTCTCGGACAACGCCTACCGACCGGGCGAAGGCCGCGAACTCTACAGACGCAGCCTATATACCTACTGGAAGCGCACGGTCGCACCGCCATCTATGATGAACTTCGACGCTTCGGACCGGGAGGTCTGCACGGTTCACGTCAAGCGCACGAACACGCCGCTGCAAGCGCTCAACCTGATGAACGACACCACCTTTGTGGAAGCGGCGCGACACCTGGCGGAAGCGGCGCTGCGTGGCGAGGCGCGGAGCTTTTCAGCGCGAATCGACGAGATCTTCCAATGGGTGCTCGGCAGGTTGCCGAGCAAGGACGAGCGGAATATCCTTGAAGGTCTGTACCGCTCGTATGCGGACACATTCCAAGCGGATCGAAATGCGGCCGAAGCGTTTCTCGGCGTCGGCGACTCGCCGTGGGACCCGCACGCCGACCCGCGGGAACTGGCTGCCTACGCCGGGGTCGCCAGCCTGGTGCTGAACCTGGACGAAACTGTGACAAAGCAATGACACCGGAAACGCACATCCCCGAATCCGAGACCCGGCGACACTTCTTCGGCAGGGGCGCCAGCGGTGTGGGGGCCATCGCTCTGACCCACCTGCTGGGCCGCGACCTGAACGCGTCCGATGCAGCCAAGCCGGCTGCGGGCGGCTTGGCTGGCTTGCCGCACTTCGCGCCCAAGGCCAAGCGCGTGATCTGGCTTTTCCAGTCTGGCGGCCCCTCCCAAATCGAGACGTTCGACCCCAAGCCGGGTCTGGCCAAGCTGCGCGGACAGGACCTGCCGGAGTCGATCCGCAAGGGCCAGCGGCTGACCACGATGACATCCGGCCAGAGCAGCTTTCCGCTGGTCGAATCCGCGTTCGGCTTCCAGCAGCATGGCGAATCGGGTGCCTGGATCAGCGACCTGCTGCCGCACACGGCAAAGATTGCCGACGACATTTGCATCGTGCGCTCGATGCACACCGATGCCATCAACCACGATCCCGCCGTGACGTTCCTGCAGACCGGGGCGCAGATCGCGGGCCGTCCCAGCGTGGGCTCTTGGCTGAGCTACGGTCTCGGCAGCGAGTCCAGCGACCTGCCCAGCTTCGTCGTGATGATCACGCAGGGCACCGGGGGCCAGCCGCTGTACGACCGGCTGTGGGGCTCGGGCTTCTTGCCGACGCGCTACCAAGGGGTCAAGTTCCGCTCGGTGGGCGACCCGGTCCTGTATCTGTCCGATCCGGCCGGCATTTCGCGCGACCAGCGGCGCACCTTCCTCGACGCGCTGGCCAAGCTCAACCGCAAGCAGTTCGAGGAGTACGGCGATCCCGAAATCGTCACGCGCATCGCGCAGTACGAGATGGCGTTCAAGATGCAGCGCTCGGTGCCGGAACTCACCGACCTGTCCAGCGAGCCTGAGCCGGTGTTCGACCTCTACGGCGAGGACGCCCGCCGCCCGGGCACGTATGCCTACAACTGCCTGCTGGCGCGCCGACTGGCCGAGCGCGGCGTGCGCTTCATCCAGCTCTACCATCGGGGCTGGGACCAACACGGGTCGCTCAAGAGCGGCATTCAGCGCCAGACCAAGACCACCGACCAGGCCTCGGCAGCCTTGGTGCAAGATCTCAAACAGCGCGGCTTGCTCGACGACACGCTCGTCGTCTGGGGCGGCGAATTCGGGCGCACCGCGTACTGCCAAGGCACGCTCACCGAGTCCGAATACGGCCGCGACCACCATCCGCGCTGCTTCTCGATGTGGATGGCAGGCGGCGGCACGCAGCCTGGCCAGACCTACGGGGCTACCGACGAGTTCAGCTACAACATCGCCGAGAACCCCGTTGACGTGCACGACCTGCACGCCACGATGCTGCACATGCTGGGCGTCGACCACACCAAGCTGACATTCAAGTTCCAAGGGCGGAGATTCCGGCTCACCGACGTGCACGGCAGGGTGGTCAAGCCCCTGCTGGCCTGAATCGCCCTCAGTGGCTGCTTCAGGGAGCCCGCAGGTCCAGCTCGCGCAAATCGCGACGCAGCGCTTCGATGTGCGCGTGCGCCGTGTGGTCGAAGTGTAGCGGCGTGATCGACAGCAGGCCTTGATGCACGGCGGCATAGTCGCTGCCATCCGTGGCAGCTTCGACGGGCACCTCTTCGTGCATCCAGTAGTACTTCCGGCCGTACGGGTCGCGGGTCTCGATCATGAGGTTGCGCGAGATCTTGCGGCACTGGTGAGTCACGGCCACTCCCTCAGCCTCGCCGGCAGGCACGTTCACGTTCAAGACGACGCCTTCCGGCAGACCCATCGAGAGCACTCGCTTGGACAGGGCCGCAGCGACACGAGCCGACGGGCCGAAGTCGATGGCGGACCGTTGGTTGACGGAGACGGCGATCGCCGGGATGCCGTATTTTGAACCCTCGGCTGCGGCAGCAACGGTCCCGGAATAGTAGATGTTCTCGCCCAAGTTGGGACCGGCGTTGATGCCCGCCACGACCAAGGCCGGCAGTTCCTCTAGCAACAAGGTGATCGCCATCATCACGCTATCGGTCGGGGTGCCTTCGACTCCGAAGCGGCCCTCTCCTTGTTGCTCGTAGCGCAGCGGGCGGCGCAGCGTGATGCGCCGACTGGCGGCGCTCTGCTCCATCAGCGGGGCGACGGTGCGGATACGTCCGAGCGGAGCCAGAGCGCCTTCCAGGGCGCGGATTCCCGGCGCATCGATCCCGTCATCGTTGGTAATCAGGATGAGCGGCTCGGGGGCGGACATTAGCTCTCAGCGTAGCCAATCCGTGCAGCGACGCCTTGCAAGCGGCGGGTGGTAGGCTGAGATTGAAATGCCTGTTGCCTCCCAAGCATCCGCCGCCGAGCAGATCGTCGCACGCGACCACCAGAAGGTAGTGCGCAACTACGGGCGCTACCAGTTGGTCGTCAACCGCGCCGAGGGCGTCTACCTGTACGGCGAGGACGGACGCACGTATCTCGACTTTCTCTCGGGCATCGGCGTGATGGCCTTGGGTCACTCCCATCCGCGAGTTGTCGCGGCGATCACCGACCAGATCGGCACCCTGGTGCATTGCTCCAACCTCTACTACCATCCGCTGCAAGGCGAGGTGGCTCAACTGCTCTCGGAATTGAGCGGGCTGGAGCGCACCTTCTTCTGCAACAGCGGTTCGGAAGCCGTCGAAGCGGCCCTGAAGATCGCCAAGGGCTACGGCCGGTCCCGCAGCGGCGGCAAGACCGAGATCGTGGCGTTGCACAACTCCTTCGGAGGGCGCACGCTGGGCGCGATCTCCGTAACGGGCCAACCCAAGTATCGCGAGCCCTTCGAGCCGGTGATACCGGGAGTTCGCTTCATCGCCCCCAACGATCTCGGCGCGCTGGAAGCGGCAGTGGGGGAAAAGACCGCAGGCATCGTCTTCGAACCCATCTTGGGAGAGGGCGGCATCATCGAGATTTCGGCCGAGTTCGCCGGGCTGGCCCGCAAGCTGGCCACGGATCACGACGCGCTGCTGATCTGCGATGAAGTCCAGTGCGGCATGGGCCGCACGGGCGATACCTTCGCCTTCCATCACTGGGGCGCCAACTTCCTGCCGGACGTGATCACTCTGGCCAAACCGTTGGCTGCCGGGTTGCCGATCGGCGCCGTTGTCTGCAGCGAAGCGGCCGCAACGGTGCTAGCGCCGGGCATGCACGGCTCCACCTTCGGCGGCGGAGCCCTGGCCTGCCGCGTGGCCCGGGAGTTCTTGGGGATGCTGCCAGAATTGCTGCCGCACGTCCGAGACGTCTCGGCATACTTCCGAGCGCAGCTCGCAAGTTTGGCCGCCGGCTATGACTTCGTCGGCGGCCTGCGCGGCAGGGGCTTGATGGTCGGGCTCGAACTCAGCATCCCGGGCGGAGGCTTCGTCCCACGGGCCCAGGAACTCGGCCTGTTGATGAACTGCACCGCTGGCAACGTCCTGCGCTTCTTGCCGCCGTTCGTAATTGAGCGGGAACATGTGGACGAAGCCGTCGCCGCATTGGACCAGGTGTTTTCCCAAGTGCCGCCCGACGCCACGGCCTAGGCGGATTGGGCCGGCGGCGGTTGCTACGATGGTCGCCGCATGGAAATCCGCCGCTTGGAGACCCGCCACTGCGATGCCGGCTGGCGCAACTACCACTTCGCCAAGGTCACGACCAGCGATGGCGTGATCGGCTGGAGCGAGTACGACGAGGACTTTGGCTCGCCCGGAATCACGGCGACGATTGAGCGCTTGGCACCGTCCCTGCTGGGCAAGGATCTCGGCAACCACGAGCGCATCTTTAGCGAGCTGTTCTGCCAGTTGCGGCCGGCTGTCGACGGGGCGACCGGCCAAGCCTTTGCTGCGATCGAGAACGCGCTGCTGGATGCCAAGGCCAAGTCCTTGGGCGTGCCATGCTACGCGCTCTTCGGGGGCAAGGTGCGCGACCGCATCCGGCTGTACTGGTCGCATTGCGCCACTTGGCGCATCAATCATCCGGAATTCTACCCGCCAGCGATCCGCGACCTCGATGGCGTTGAGGGGATCGGCGCGGAAGCCAAGCAACGGGGATTCACCGCACTGAAGACCAACATCTTCGAGTTTGGAGACGGGGCTGCACGCGGCTGGCGGCCGGGTTTTGGCACGCCTTACGAACCAGGCCGCAATATGGAGCGCTCGACGCTCCGGCAACTACGCTCCCATCTGGAGGCTATGCGGGCCGGCGCCGGGCCGGACATGGACATCCTGCTCGACCTGAACTTCAACTGCGCTACCGAGGGCTATCTCAAGGTCCTGCGCGAGCTACACGACTTCGACCTTTTCTGGGCGGAAATCGATACGCGCAACCCACGCGCCCTGCGGCACATCCGCGAGCAGAGCCCCTGTCCCATCAGCTCGTGCGAGACGCTGATGGGACTGCGCAACTTCCTGCCGTTCTTCCAGCAGGAAGCCGTTGACGTTGCGATTATCGATGCGGTTTGGAACGGTGTCTGGCAGAGCCTGAAGGTGGCGGCCTGCGCCGAGGCCTTCGAGGTCAACGTCGCACCGCACAACTTCTACGGGCACCTAGCGACCATGATGAATGCCCACTTCGTGGCCGCGGTGCCAAACCTGCGCATCATGGAGATCGACATCGACCGCCTGAGTTGGGACGCCGACCTCTTCACCCATGTTCCCCCTATCGAGGATGGCCATTTGGTGCTACCGGATAGGCCCGGCTGGGGCACCGAGCCCGACGAGGACGCACTGCGGGATCATCCGGTGCGCAACTGAGCGTCGCAGCACAGCCCCGCGCAGGACGGCTCACGCCGCCCGCGGCCCAGCAAGCGCGGCTTCGATAGCATCCGCGGAGCGTGGCAGGCCAGCACTCATCAGCCGACAGCCATCGGCCGTGACCTCCACCATGTCCTCGATACGAATGCCAATGCCCTCATCGGGCGAGTACAAACCAGGTTCGATGGCAAGCACCATACCCGGCTTCAAGGTCCGATTCGGCGGTGCTGGATCATGCACGTCCAGTCCTACTTGGTGCCCGATAGCATGCGGCAGATAGGGGTCCACGCCACGAGGCGCCCTCTTGCGCAAAATGCGCTGGGCGAGCGACTCGATGCTGTTCCGGGCGGGCCCGCTCAGCACTGCACCGGGCTTCACGGCCGCAATCGCTTGCTCTTGGGCCTCGAGCACTGCTTCGTACAGCAGTCGCTGCCGTTCGCTGAAGTGTCGGCTGACCGGAATGCTCCGGGCAATATCAGCGGCATACCGAGCCCGTTCGCCGCCGGCATCAATCAGCAGCATCTGTCCCGCGGCTAGGCGGCCCGAATTGCGCTGGTAGTGCAAGATCGTCGCATTGGGCCCCGCAGCCACAATCGGTGCGAAGGCCAAGCGCTCGCAGCCGGCGTGGAATGCGCCGCCGACCAACCCGGCTGCAACCTCCCGTTCTGTCGCGCCATCAGCAACCTTGCCCCAAGCATCGCGGAACGCCGCCTCGGTCGCCTCGACGGCGGCTTGAATCAAGGCAACCTCGGCAGGCGACTTGACGCTGCGCAGCGCGGCCAACGGGCCGTGGACGTCACGCGTCGGCTGGGATCCCACCGCTTCCACGAGACGCTCGTGTCGCGAATGCCTGTGGACGTCATTCGTCGGCCATTCGTCGGCCAAACCCGCCAACTTGCCCCGCTCCCGCAGCCAGGCGCGCGCAGTCCCGCGAAACTTCGATTCGGCCAAGACCTCCGCAAATCCCAAATGACCGGCATTCTCCGGCTGCAAGCTTGGCCCGGACCAATTGCTGGCCGAACTCGCCGGGCCGGCCAGAAACAAGATTTCGCGATACGGCCTGCCGCCGTGTCCTGGAGCGATCAGCAAGGCCGCGCCCGGCTCTTCGTGTCCGGTGAGGTAGAAGAAGTTGCTCTCTTGGCGAAATCCAGTGAAGCCAGACCGGCCTTCGGATTCGGTCGAACCAAGCAGGGCGATCACGCCGCGACCTACCCTGTCTGCCAAGGCCCGCCGACGACGCGCGTATTCTTCCGCGCCGATCCCACCGGCGGCCCGCAAGCAAGGCAGCGCCGCGCAGGCAGCCAAGAACGCCCTACGAGTCCGCAACAACCCTCAGCGTAGCCGAGGATGGAGCCGCCAGTCTGACCAGCTCTGCAACGGTATGATTGGGACAGAACCGATGAAGAGCATCAAGCTGGTCACTGACGGCTCGTGCATCGGCAACCCCGGCCCTGGCGGCTGGGCGGCGATCCTACGCTACGGCAAGCACTCTAAAGAGTTGAGAGGCTCGGAAGCCAGAACGACCAACAATCGCATGGAGATGACCGCGGTGGTGAAAGGGCTGCAGGCCCTGCGCGAGCCGTGCTCGGTCACTCTCGAAATTGATTCGGAATATGTCAAGAACGGCGTGACCCGCTGGATGAAGAAGTGGAAGCGCAACGGCTGGATGACAGCCGCGAAGGAACCGGTCAAGAACCAGGACTTGTGGCAAGAGCTGGACGCAGCTCTAGCGCGGCACCAAGTGCGCTGGATCTGGGTGAAGGGACACGCCAACCACAAGGACAACAACCGCTGCGACAAACTCGCGAGGAAGGCCGCCCGGGCGGAGAGCTCGTCCCGCTCCGAATCCTCGGCTTGAGACGTTGCGAGACAAGCCCGCGAGCGGCGTTCCGGCTCCAGAGCCATTGCATTCCTCCGCCCGTGCTTTGCGAGTCTGTCGTAAGATGAATCTCAGATCGTGTCGCGGCAATTCGCATCGCTGCTGGTGAGGCTGGCCAACGGCGTGAGCTTGGTCCGGCTCGCTTCGGTGCCAGCCATCATCCTGCTGATCTGGAAGTCCAGCGATGGGGAGGCCTCGCGGTACGCGGCCTTCTGGCTGGTAGCGGGCCTGCAACTCGGCGACATGCTGGACGGTTACCTTGCCCGCAAGGGCACCCGCCAACTCGCGGTGCGGAACGACTTCGGCGAGGTGATCGACCCGATCGCCGACAAGATGTACCTCGGCGCAGCGTTCATCACGCTCGCTCTGACGAACCAGATCGCTGCTTGGACCGCGCTGCTAGTCGTCGCGCGCGACGTTGGGATCGTCGCCGGGTGGTCATACGTGTACAAGCGCTACGGCATTAGGCTGCTGCCCAATTTGCTGGGCAAGATCACCGATGGCAGCTTGGCCTTGCTGCTGTGTATCGTGCTGCTCAGGCCGGATAGCGGCGTGATCGCGACCGTGACCCAAATCGTGGTCCTGCTGGTGGTGGCCTCAGGCTATTCCTACGCTCGATTAGCGACCCGGTCTGCTTCGGTGGTGACGATCCGCCGCCTGCGAGCACTGGCCGTTGCGAGACGTCAAGATCGCGCCCGGGCAGCCAAGACCCGCATCAAAGGCGGCGTCGGCACGACGACGTAGAGCCCGGAAGCAGGGCTCATTCCTCGGGCAGACTTCGCCCCGCGCCGGGCCGGTCGATGCCGAGCCGCTGCATGTCGGGGCCCTGGGGCGCTGCCAATATCGAGTCAGGCGCGACGCGCCCGGCGATGCGCCGCGTGCCTGCCACCAACACTCCGCCGAAGATCATCAGCACGGCGAGCAGGCCGCACAGGATGAACGTGTCCAAGATG
>Ga0209021_1003921_pt1 | contig 11439 bp, 2 predicted proteins | sample PinacodermFT_FD_187299 | JGI IMG/M metagenome (GOLD analysis project Ga0209021, IMG submission 187299) | Host-associated microbial community of the marine sponge Aplysina aerophoba from Gulf of Piran - sponge pinacoderm, lysed by freeze-thaw... | ecosystem: Host-associated > Porifera > Sponge >... | reverse complement strand
CCGCCGCTTCATGCCGCCCGAGAGCGCGCGGGCATAGGCTTGCGCCTGCGGTTCCAGCCCGATGGCGTGCAAAATCTCGCGGCTCCTGCGGCGCGCCGCGGGCACGCCATACAGCCCCGCCTGCTGCTCCAGCATTTCCAGCGGGGTGAAAAACGGGTCAATGTTTATCTCCTGCGGCATCACGCCAATGCTGACGCGCGCCTGGCGGGCATTGGCATCGGCGTCAAACCCCCACAGATTGACGCGGCCCGCATCTTTCAGCACCAGGCCGGCGAGGATGTTGATGCAGGTGGATTTGCCGGCGCCATTGGGGCCCAGCAGCCCGAAAAACTTGCCGCGGGCGATGTCCAAATCAATGCCCTTCAGGGCGTGGATTTTGGGCTGCGCGCCCTTGCTGGCATAGGTTTTGCGCAAATCGCGAATGTGAATCGCCAGGCTCGGCGGCGCTGCCGATGCGCGGGAAGAAGAGGACGACATGAGAAAAAGGCGGAAAAAGGCGGAAAAACGGCGGTGGGCAAAACAGCCAGCGCATTGCCAGCCATTGCCAGCATATTGCCAGCCATTGTCTGACAAAGCGCCAGCGAAGTCCAACTTTTTTTGCGGGCGAATTTTTCTTTGCGAATCAGCGCCCTTTGTGCGACACTTTGCGCCAGCGATTCCCAGTGATTCTCTGACTGCGGGGCAGGGGAATCGGACGCATGCGGACAGGATAAATGACAGGCAGGACCGACCATGCTTGAGCGCTGGCGCTCTTCTCTCGGCGCAGCAGTTTTGTCCATCGCTGTGCTGGTGGGCGCGGGCGCGCAGCCAGGCGCGGCGCAGGAGTTTGCGCCCGGCGCAGACTTCCAGCTGGCCGCCGCCGCCTATCTGGCGAAATCCTACGACCAGGCGTTTGCGCAATTTCAGAGCCTGGCGGATACCGGCATGCGCGAGGCGCAATATATGCTGGGCTTGATGCACCATCAGGGGCAGGCGACGCCGCGCAATCTTGCCAAGGCGGCGGAGTGGTTTTTTCGCGCCGCCCGCCAGGGCGAGGCGAGCGCCCAATATGAGCTCGGCGTGCTGTATGCCAAAGGCCAGGCGGTGCAGCGCGACGATGCGCAGGCGATAAAATGGTTCTTGCAAGCCGCCAAGCAGGGCCACCAGCAGGCGGAATACAATCTGGCGGTCATGTATCTGCTCGGCGCCGGCGTGGTGGAGAGCAGCAAAAATGCCGCCGCCTGGTTTCGGCGCGCCGCCAATCAGGGCTTTGCCGATGCGCAATATCAGCTCGGTCTCCTCTATCTGCAGGGGCAGGGCGCAGGGCAGGATTTGGTGGAAGCCTTCAAATGGTGGACGCTCGCTGCCGATGGCGGCTCGCGGCTGGCGGCGCGGGCGCTGAACACGCTGGCGCAGGAGTTGAGCAGTTATGAGCTGGAGGATGCCGCCCAGCGCGTCACCGCCTGGCGCGAAAAACATGCGCCCGAAACCCTGGCCGCAGAAGCAGGCGACACAGATGGGGACACTGGCAATGCCGCCGCCGCGCTGAACCCCCCGCCGAGCGGCGGCCCATAAGAGCGAACAGCGGGGCGAGGGGGAGCATTCTGCGCCGCTTGCATGTGCGCGCCTCATGAGGCGGGTTGGAATCCCATGAAAAAGCTCATTTTCACCATTGTGACGCTGCTGGTGTTTCTGATTGGGCTGGCCAATCAGTGGCTGTTCAGCGGGTGAGCCGAAGCGATGGCTCGTTCGTCTGCCGCCTCGCGCGTCTATCTGGTGGATGGCAGCGGCTATATTTTTCGCGCCTATCATGCGCTGCCGCCTTTGACCCGCCCATCGGATGCGCTGCCTGTGGGGGCGGTGCGCGGCTTCTGCGCCATGCTGTTCAAATTGCTGCGCGACATGGACCCGCCCGCCAGCCATCTGGGCGTCTTGTTTGACACCAGCGCGCCCACATTTCGCACGCGGCTGGACGCCGCCTACAAAGCCAACCGCCCGCCGCCGCCTGATGATTTGGTGCCGCAATTTCCGCTGGTGCATGCTGCCTGCAAGGCGTTCGGCGTGTTTTCTTACCGTCAGGATGGGGTGGAAGCCGATGATTTGATTGCCAGCTATGCCGCCCAGGCGCGCGCCGCCGGCCATGAGGTCACCATTGTCTCGTCTGACAAGGATTTGATGCAGCTGGTCGGCGATGGCGTGGACATGCTGGACACGATGAAGAACCGCCAGATTGGGCCGGCGGAGGTGCAGGAAAAATTCGGCGTGCCGCCCGCCAAGGTGCGCGAGGTGCAGGCGCTGGCGGGCGATTCCAGCGACAATATCGCCGGCGTGCCAGGCATTGGCGTCAAAACCGCCGCCGAACTTATCACCGCCCATGGCGATTTGGAGACGCTGCTGCGCAAGGCGGATGCGATTGCGCAGCCGAAGCGGCGCGAAAACCTGCTCGCCCATGCGGATGCGGCGCGCCGCGCCTATGCGCTGGTGACGCTGAAGCGCGATGTGCAAGGTTTGCCGCCTTTGGCGCAGCTGGCGTGCCGCCCGCCCGAGGCGGCGGGGCTGCTGGGCTTTCTGAAGGCGCTGGAGTTTGCCACCATGGTGAGCCGCATGGCGGCGGCGTGGGGCTGGGAGGAAGCCGCCTATGCGCCGCAGGCAGACTATGCCAGCGCGGCGGCGGCGGGCGGCGCGCAAGAAACTGGCGGCGCGGCCGCGGCGCAAGATGAGACCGCGTTTGAGCGCGATTCTTATGTCTGCATCACGGACAAGCGCGTGCTGGCGGAATGGATAGAGGCGGCGCAGGCGCAGGGCTATGTGGCGCTGGATACGGAGACCAGTTCCCTGCAGGCGGCGGACGCCGAACTGGTGGGGCTGTCGCTGGCGCTTGCGCCCAATCGCGCCGCCTATGTGCCGCTCGCGCATCGCAAAAGAGAGGGCGACGCCGAAGGCGCGCCCCTCGCCGGGCAATTGCCGCGCGCCGAGGTGCTGGAGATGCTGCGCCCTTTGCTGGCGGGCGAGGATGTGCTGAAGATTTTGCACAATGCCAAATTTGACATGCTGGTGCTGCGCCAGCAGGCGTGCGCGCTGGCGCCGCTGGACGACACCATGCTGCTTTCCTATGTGCTGGATGCGGGGCGCGGCGGGCATGGGCTGGATGCGCTGGCGCTGCGCTATTTCGCCCATGCCATGCTCAGCTACAAGGAGCTGGTGGGGAGAGGGCGCAAGCAGACAGGGTTTCAGGATGTGCCGCTGGCGGAGGCGACCCGCTATGCCGCCGAAGATGCCGATGCGTGCCTGCGCCTGTGGCTGCGCTTGAAGCCGCGGCTTCAAGCCGCCGGCCTCAGCTCCGTCTATGCCACGCTGGAGCGCCCTTTGGTGCCGGTGCTGGTGGAGATGGAAGCCGCAGGCGTGGCACTGGATGAGCGCGCGCTCAAATCCTTGTCGGACGAGTTTGCCGCCAAAATGCAGACCATGGAGGGGAGCATCCACAAACTGGCGGGGCAGGAGTTTAATCTTGCCAGCCCGGCCCAGCTGGGCAGCATTTTGTTTGAGCATATGGGCATCGCAGGCGGGCGCAAAACCAAAACCGGCGCATGGAGCACCACGGCGCGCGAGTTGGAGGACTTGTCCGCCCAGGGGCATGTGATTGCCGAGAAGATTCTGGAATGGCGCGCCCTTGCCAAACTGCGCTCCACCTATGCGGACGCCCTGCCGCAGCATGTGTCGGCGCGCGACCAGCGCGTCCATTCCTCCTATGCGCTCGCCTCCACCAGCACCGGGCGCTTGTCGTCCAGCGACCCCAATCTGCAAAACATTCCGATTCGCAGCGAGGATGGGCGGCGCATCCGCCGCGCCTTTGTCGCCCCCCAAGGGCGGCTTTTGCTGAGTGCGGATTACAGCCAGATAGAGTTGCGCGTGCTCGCCCATATGGCCGATATTCCGGCGCTCAAGCGCGCGTTCGCCGCGGGCGAGGACATTCACGCCCACACCGCGGCGGAATTGTTTGGCAGCGCCAGCGCCGCCGAGGGGCGGCGGCGCGCCAAGGCGATAAATTACGGGATTATTTACGGCATGTCGGCGTTCGGGCTGGCGCGCCAGCTCAGCATTGGGCGCGACGAAGCGGGGCGCTATATCCGCGCCTATTTTGAGAAATTTCCGGGGATTGATGCCTATATGAAGGCGCAGAAGCAGAAACTGGCGGACGGGCAGGCGGTGGAGACCCTGTTCGGGCGGCGCGTGCATTACGACATCAAAGCCGCGCGTTCAGCAGCTGAGCGCGGCTTTTTGGAGCGCGCCGCGATTAATGCGCCGATTCAGGGCACCGCGGCGGACATCATGCGGCGGGCGATGATTCATCTGCATGGCAAACTGGCGCGCGCCGCTCTGGATGCGCAATTGCTGCTTCAGGTGCATGATGAGCTGGTGCTGGAATGTGCGGCTGGCGAGATAGAGAAGCTGGCGGCGCTGGTCAAAACCTGCATGGAAGACGCCTGCCTGCCAGCGGTGCAGCTGAGCGTGCCGCTGGTGGTGGAGTTGGGCTGGGGGGAGAATTGGGATGCGGCGCACCCGTAGCGCCATCAGCACCATATGGGCAGAAAAATTGGACGAGCGAAAAGAATCATATTAAACTTGCGCGAGGCAAAAGGGTGTTCAAGTGAGGGAGCCAGTGAGGGAACCAAAGACCATGCGTGCGCATGCACCACCGCCGCACAGACTGCCGCCGAGGGGGCGGTCTGGTTTCCTGTGGCGGTTTGCCCGCCCGCTGGGCGTAGCAGGCGCGCTCGCGCTTGCACTCTGGCTGATGCCGAGCGAGGCACAGGCGCAGGTAACGACGCCGCGCGTCAGCGCCGCCAGCGGCACGGCCGCGGCACCCAATGTGGTTTTGGTTGCCGTGATTATCAGGGGGCGCGACCTTGACACGGCCTATCAAGTGCAATGGCGGCTGGGCAGTTATGGGCCATGGTCCACCCCATCGCAGTTTCGCACACCGATGGGGGCTGATCGCTCCCGATCCAGCTTCAGTTTCTTTTTCTCGCGCACCGAACCCTATCCGGTGGGCACCGGCGTGCAGATGCGGGCGCGGGCGCGTCTCAATGGGGTGACCAGCGCCTGGTCGGAACCCATCACCGTCACCTTGATGCGCCGCAGCGCGGTGTCGCCGATTAGCCGGCCTGGTGCGCCGCAGAGCGTGCGGCTGCGCCCTGCTGGCGCCACGAGTCTGGAAGTGCGCTGGGTGCCGCCGGCATCGGATGGCGGCTCGCCTGTGGGCGATTACAATATTCGCTATCGCCCCGCCGGCACCACGAGCTGGACGATGTGGGATGCCGCCGACACCTATGATGTGATGGCGGACCCCAACACGCGCGCCACGATAGAGGGGCTGACCGAGGGGCAATTGTATGATGTGCAGGTCTCGGCTGCCAATTTCGCTGCCACCTCGGGGGCTTTGCGCGGCCCCTGGACGGCCAGCGTGCAAAGCGCGCCCAGTGCCACCGCGCAGCTCACCGCCGAACTTGCCGCGACGGAATCGCAAACCGCCGAAAATGCCGGCTTTGCCAGCATCATTGTCAATTTCAGCGCCCGCGCCGAGCGCGCCTTTGATTTGGCTTACACCCTGTCGGGCACCGCCACCGATACCACCGACTACACGCATGGCGGCAGCCCCTTGCGCGTCAATGTCGGCGATGAGCAGGCGGAGATACGCTTTCAATTGGTGCAGGATGCGGTTGTGGATGCGGATGAGACCATTGTGCTGACCTTGGCCGCAGGCGATGATTACACGCTCGGGCCGAACACCGCGCACACCATCACGATTCAGGACTCGCCGCCCACAGTGAGTCTGGGCAGTTCGTCCTATCTGGTCAGCGAGGGCGGCACGCTCAGCGTGCCGATAGAATTGAGCACGCCGTCCAGCGCCGATGTGGCGATACCCTATGTGGTGAGCGCCGGCAGCGCCGTGGCGGCGGATTACAGCGGCATTGCGGCAAGCGGCACGCTGACGATAGCCGCGGGCGAGCGCAGCGCCAACCTGCCGACGATAAGCATTGTCGCCAGCGACGGGTTTGAGCAGGATGAGACATTCACGATAGCGCTCGGCACGCCGCTGCCGACCGGCTATATGGCAGGCGCGCCCGCCAGCGCCACGGTGACGATTCGCAACACGGATGCGTTCACGGGCATGCGCCCGGCGGTGCCGCGGTTTTTTGATACGGAGCGGCAGGCTTTCAGCGGCCTGATTCTCATCGTTTTGCGCCGGGTGGAAGGTCTGGAGTATGAGCTGCAATGGCGGCGCGGCACCTATGGGCCGTGGCAGGCAGGCCCGCCATTCTCTTCCGCCAATATCAGGGACACCTCCGTCACACTTGAGCTGAGAAGCAATCAGCTGCTGATGCGCCAACATTTTCCGCTCGGCGTCTTGTATCAGGCGCGGGCGCGGGCGGTCCAAAATGGGCAGGTCAGCGAATGGTCGGAGATTCGGGAGGTGAACACGTTTGTCCAGGCCGCCGGCCTGGTGCGGGTGCGTCCGCCCAGTGCGCCGTCCAATCTCAGAGTGCAGGCCGCATCTGCGACCAGCCTGGCGGTGAGTTGGGGCATGCCCACCGACACCGGCAATGCACCGGTGGGCGATTATGATGTGCGCTACAAGCGCGCCAGCGCCACCACATGGGAGACATGGGACCCGTTTGATGATTCCAGCGATTTGAGCGCCGACACCGCGCGCTCGGTGGTGATTACAGGTTTGACCGCCAATGCGCTTTACGATGTGCAGGTGCGCGCCAACAATGGCTCGGCGGGGCGCGAATTGCGGCCAGGCTCAAGCACACTCTATCGCATCACGGATCGCCATGGCGCATGGACGCCCACGGTGCAGGCGGTGGTGTCTGCCAGCGGGGGCGTGACCGCGAGTTTTGTGGAGGCGGAATCGGGCACCGCAGAGACCGAGGACTTTTTTGATGTGGCGGTGGCGTTCAGCGCCCCCGCGCCCGCAGCCTTCACCCTCAATTACCAGCTGGGCGGCAGTGCGACCGCGGGCACCGACTACACCCATGCCGGCTCGGCACCCTATAGTGTGAGCGTGGCGCGCGGGGACACGCGCGCGATTTTGCGCTTCGTGCCGCAGCGCGACCTTGTGGCTGGCGAGGTGGAAGATATTGATATCACGCTGTTGGCGGGCACCGGCTATGCGCTCGGCTCGCAGACCACGCATCAGCTGAACATTCGCGATGTGCCGCCGCCTGTGGTGGAACTGGATAACGCCACTTATCGCATCGCGGAGGGCGCAAGTTTCACGCCCCGTCTGGTGCTGAGCGAGCCGCTGCTGGAGGCGGCGACCGTTTTCTACACCGTGACCGCAGGCACCGCCGATGCGAGTGCGGATTATAGCGGCATTTCCACATCAGGCATGTTCAGCCTGGCGGTGGGCGCAAGCGGCGCAGACTTCCCCACCATCACGATGACGGATGACGCGCTGGCAGAAGTGGATGAAACCTTCACGATTGCGGTGGATACGAGCCGCCTGCCGCCGCTTTACGCGGGCAGCGCGGCCTCCAGCGCCACGGTCACGATTGCGGATGATGACAGGGCCAACGCCCGCGTCGCCTTTGGCAGCGATGCGGCGGCGAGCGCGGCGCACACCGCCACCGTGGCAGAAAATGTGAGCGGCGGCACGCTGGCGATACCGCTGACGATAAGCCATGTGCCTGGCTCGGATTTGGTGTTCACGATAGAAGCCGATGCGGCGGCCAGCACGGCGACCGCGGGGGATGATTTCTCGCTCGGCAGCGCGACGGTGCGCTTTGCCGCGGGCACCAACCAGCTCACGCAAAATTTCACGCTCACCCTGATAGATGATGCGCTCTTTGAGCGCACCGAGGAAATCGTGCTGCGCGTGGCGGCTGCGGATGCGCGGCCCAATGATGTCGGCGATTATTATCAGCGCGGCAACAGCGCGCGCATCACGCTCACCAGCGATGATGTGACTGCCCCCGATGCGCCCACCGCGCTGGCGCTGGTGTCGGACAATATGCGGCTGCGGGCGAGCTGGCAAGCGCCCGAACTGGATGGCGGGCGCGCGATTAGCGGCTATGTGGTGGAATATCGCGCCGGCACCAGCGGCACATGGCTGGATGCGGGGCACAGCGGCACGCAGCCGACTCATATTATTGAGAGTCTGATGAATGAGCAGTCCTATCAGGTGCGGGTGAGCGCGACGAACAATATCGGCACGGGCGCGCCCTCAGAGATTCAGTCCGCAACGCCTTTGCCTGAGCCGCTGCCGCCGGGCCAGCCTGATGCGCCGATGCTGCTGGTTGGCGCACAGCAGCGCACGCTTGTGGTCAGCTGGACCGAGCCAGCCTTGCGCCGCGGCGGGGCGATTACCGAATATGAGATTCGCTATATGCGCCGGGCGCAATTTGGCGTCAGCGCCTTGACGCGGACGCGGCGCGTGGGCGGGACGATGACGCAAGTCACGCTGAGCGGTCTGCTCGGCGGGCTGACCTATGGGGTTGAGGTGCGGGCGCGCAACGCGGTGCGCACGACCAGCAGCGGCGCAGTGGATGGCTGGGGGGCTTGGTCGGCGGCGGCGAGCGCGGTGCCGCTGGGCGTGCCAGGGCGCATTGCACCTGGCGGAATACGGGTGCGCGCGGGCAGCGGCTCCGGCACGCTGGAAGTGAGCTGGACGCCGCCCGCCAACACGGGCGGCAGCCCGATTACCGGCTATGATGTCCGCTGGCGGCTGTCCAACACCGCCGGGGCGCTCTCGCCCAGGAATGTTTCCATTTCCGGCACCAGCGCGACGATAAGCGGGCTGGGGCAGGGGCGCTTCTATCAAGTCGCGGTGGCGGCAGGCAATGCGCAGGGCTTCGCCACCGTCCTCTTTGGCAGCGGGCAGACGCGGGTGGGCCCGCCCATGCGCATGGCGCGCCCCGTGCTGGAAGTGCGCAATCGCGCCTTGCGGGTGCGCTGGGCGGTGCCGTCCGACACAGGCGGCGAGGGCGTGGGCATCAATCTTTATCGGCTGCGCTGGAAGCGCAGCGATGCCGCGGCGTTTGCCGCCGGCGATGTGATGGAGGTGGCGGGCAGCGCCGAGCGCGCAGTCACAATCAGCGGGCTGACCAATGAGGTCTCCTACGATGTGCAGGCGCAGGCGCGCAATGGGCGCAGCCTCACAGGCGATTGGTCCAACTCGGCGATGGCCGCGCCGCTGCCCGCGCCCGAGCCGCCAGCGGCCGCCGCCGCGCCGCGGGTGAGCGCGCCGCAAAGGCTGGGCGTATTGACGCTGGCATGGGATGCGCCCGCAACCCATCCCGCCGCGCCGCTCACCGGCTATGAGCTGCGCTGGCGCGAGCAGGGCGCAAGCGACTGGACGGCGCTTGCCCATCAAGGGCTGGCGCGCATGAGCGAGGTGTCGGGGCTCGCCGATGAAACCGTCTATGAGGTGCAGCTGCGCGGCGTCAATCGGCTGGGTGCCGCCGATGATTGGTCGCCCAGCGGCATGGGGACGACCGCAGAGGCGCAGCCATCTGCCGCGCCGCAAAATGTGCGGGTGCAGGCGGGCGACCGCTCGCTGAACGTCAGCTGGACCGCGCCGAGCGTTGGCGGGCTGGTGCCGCCCATTCTCTCCTATCGGGTGGAATATCAAGCCGATGGCGGCAATTTTGTGGCCGCCCCCTCATCGGGCACCCAGACCCGCCTTGTGATTCAGGGGCTGGGGGACAATCAAGCCTATGCGGTGCGGGTGAGTGCGCAAAATCGTGCGGGCATGAGCCCGGCCTCCGCTGAGGGCAGCGGCACAACGATAGACCCGGTGGAGCCGACGCAGCCCGCCGCGCCGCAATTGAGCTCGCGCTCCAGCGGCACATTGAATGTGTCCTGGCGTCCGCCCGCCAATGGCGGCACGCCGATTACCAATTATGAGCTGCGCTACAAACTGGCGAGCGAGCCGGCCAGCGCCTGGCGCTCGGATGAGAATATCCGCTACAGCGGCATCACCGCCGAGATTGGCAATCTGGAGGAAGGCGAGGACTATCAGGTGCAGGTGCGGGCGCAAAATCGGGTGCGCAGTTTGAGCGATGGCACCGAGGTGGATGGCTGGAGTCCATGGTCCGAGGCCGCGGTCGGCTCGCCGAGTTCGGCGACCCGCAATGCGCAAACCGCCAGCAACACGCTGGCGCAGGTCGGCAATGTGCTGACCGCTGGCGTGGTGGATGTGCTGGGCGGGCGGCTCGGCGGCGGTGCGCCTGCCGCGGGTGTGCCGAATATTGGCGGGGCTGAGAGCAATTTCGCCGCCCGCGTGGCGCTGGGCGGGCTGGGGCTCGCGCCGCAGCGCGATGGGCGCGCGGCGCGCCCTGTCCATACCCATGCTGATGAGCCCGCGCCGGCGCGCGATTTCACGCTTCTGGAACTGCTTGGCGGCAGTGCGTTTGAACTGGCGCTCGCGCCCCGCTCCGCAGGGGATGCAGGCGAGGCGGAAAATGCGCAGGCAGGCGAACCCGCGGCGCAGCTGGGGCTGTGGGGGCGCGGCAATGTGCGCGGCTTTTCCAACACCACCAAGGAGCAGTTCAGGCTGGAGGGCGAGAATTATACGGGCTGGCTCGGCGGCGATTATCGCTACAAGAAGATTCTGCTCGGCGCGGCGGTGGCGTATGACCATGCCGAAACCAGATTTGAAAGCCCGGGCGACCATCAAGGCACGGTCACAACCCAGTTGGGCGGTTTCTACCCCTATTGGCGGTTGATGCCCAATGAGCGCGTCAGCCTGTGGGGTGTGATGGGCTTCGGCTGGGGGATGCTGGAACTGAACGAGCAGGGTGTGGAGGCGCGCACCGCGCCGCTCAGAATGCAAGTCTATGCCGGCGGCCTGCGCGCCGATGTGCTGCGCGTGTATGGCGTGGATGTGGCGGCGAAGGGCGATGCGTCCTATGCGATTTTCCGCACCAGTGCGCGCCCCTCCCTGCCGGCTGTGGAGAGCCGCCCCGGGCGCTTGCGTCTGGCGCTGGAAGGGCAGCGAGGCTTTGCGCTGGGCCTGCACAGCCTCACCCCGTCGGCAGAATTGGGCTTCCGTCTGGACTATAATGACGCCGCCAGCGGCGCGGGTCTGGAAATGGGCGGCGGGCTGCTCTATCGCCATCAGACGCTGCGGCTGACCGCCAATATGCGCGCCCGCGGGCTGGTCACCCACCGCAACGAGAATTTGGAGGAATGGGGCGTGAGCCTGTTGGTGCGCATGGAGCCGGATGCGCTGGGGCGCGGCCTGTTTGCCTCGCTCCAGCCCAGCTGGGGGCGCACGGCGAGCCGCCGCGAGGCGCTGTGGGGCGAGCAAAACAGCCTCACCGATTCGCCGCTCTTGGCGGCGCGCCAGAGCGAGCCGTTCCGCCTGCAGCCGTCGCGGCTGGATGCGGAACTGGGCTATGGCTTCCTTGTGTGGCAAGAGCGCGGGCGGCTCAGCCCGTTTGCGCAATGGGG
>Ga0209021_1003919_pt1 | contig 11441 bp, 16 predicted proteins | sample PinacodermFT_FD_187299 | JGI IMG/M metagenome (GOLD analysis project Ga0209021, IMG submission 187299) | Host-associated microbial community of the marine sponge Aplysina aerophoba from Gulf of Piran - sponge pinacoderm, lysed by freeze-thaw... | ecosystem: Host-associated > Porifera > Sponge >... | reverse complement strand
CCCGCCGCCCTCCCCACCACGCCTTCGACGCGTCAAGTAGCTCTTGCCATGCCGCTTGCAGAAGCCCCCTGGGCCGTCGACGAAGAAGAGCCACACCCATACGGGATTGGCGGCACCCAGCGACACCACCAGCGTCAGGGCGACCAGGCACGTCCGGACGGCGTTTAGCATGGCGCATCTCCTCTTCGCGAATTCCAGGTCTAGGGCAACGATAGCACGAATACAGCCAAAAACCCCCGGATCTATTGGAGTCTCTGGCAGAACACGCCAGGTACGCCCACGCTTCCACCCACGCGGGACCGCCGCCCCCGGCCGGGGGCCGTCGTAGTTCGCCCCCTCATTACAATCGGGAATCTACGGGACCATTTCAGTCGTCTCCGGATCTCCCGGAGCTCCGGACGGATCCCGCAGTCGTCGAGCCGATAGCGTTCGTGCAGGCGCCCGAGCGCTTCGAGCACGTCGGGGAAAACGGCTTCAGCCGCTCGATGCACGAGACGAGCCAGCGCACCTCGTCGTGAGTATGGTCGATGCCGGCGCGGCGCATGACCTGCGAGACCGCGCGGTGGCCGATCTGCCGGTAGGACGGGTGCCCGCGGTCGCACAGCGAGTCCTCGAAGTGCGTGCGGCGCCACCAGGTGACGAAGCGGTGCGGGTCGCCGGGCCAGCCCTTGCCGGCCAGGAACGGCGTCGCCATCTCGGTCACCCCCCCTGCATGTCGACGACCGTGCCGTCGAACATCAAGGTGGTGACCTCACGGCGCAGAAGACCGGCCTCGGTGGTGTGCATGACGTCGCTATTCTGCCCGCAGGGCGGTCATCGGGTCGAGCCGGGCGGCCCGGCGCGCGGGAACCGCCGAAGCGGCCAGCGCGGCGAGGGCGACGACGAGGGCGACCGTGGCGAACGTGCCTGCATCGTACGGTCCGACCCCGTAGAGCAGACCGGCGAGACTCCGGCCGGTGGCGGCAGCCATCGTCGTGCCCGCGACGAGGCCGACCGCGGTCACGCCCAGGCTGCTTCCCATGACCAGCCGGACGAGCCGGCCCGGCGACGCGCCGACCGCGGCGCGAATGGCCAGCTCCCGGCGACGTTCTGCGACGCTCCGGGCCAGGGTGCCGAAGAGACCCGCCATGGCGACGGCCAGTGCGAGCGCCGCGAAGCCGGCCGCCGGCACGACGCGCAGCCGCCGCTCGGCGATCGTGCCGGCGACGTGGTCCGCGAGCGTGCACACCTCCGGAATCGGCAGCGACGGGTTCAAGGTACGGATGAGATCGCGAACCGCCGGGGCCAGCGCCGCCGGATCGCCGGTGGTCCGCACGACGAGGTGCGCTACGCCGGTCGGCGCACGCCGCCACGGGACGTACATCGAGCCCGCCCGCGGCGCGTCGAGCCCCCGGTGCTTCACGTCGCCGACGACCGCCACGACCGGCGAGTCTCCGCGCGCGATGCCCAGGACATCGAAGTCGTAGATCATCGGACGGCCCACCGGATCCTGATTCGGATAGACGAAACGAGCGGCGGTCTCGCTCAGCATCACCGGGGACACCTCCGCGAGATCGTCGCCGGCATCGAATCTGCGACCGTCCGCGAGCGGCGTGCCCAGGGCCTCGAAGTAGCCGGCGGTGACCGTGCCGAAAGAGAGCGTGACGTACTCGGCGGGGGTCGCACTCTCGAAGAACATGCTGACCATCAGCGGCGCCTCGTCGGGAGGCAGCAGGCTGCCCACCCCGGCCGCCTGCACCCCGGGCAATCCGCGCACCCTCTCCAGCAGCGTGTCGACGAACGCCGTTGCGGCGCCCCCGTCGATGAACATCCTGTCGGCGAGCATCAGTCGCGCGGTCAGCGCCCGTCGCGATTCGAAACCACTATCTTCGCCGAGCAATCGGTCGACGGTGCGGACGAGCAGCCCGGTTCCGGTCAGCAGGACGATGGACAACGCGATCTGGGCGGCCACCAATCCGGCGCGCAGGCGCCTGGTCGCCGGCGAACCGGTCGCGACCGCACCGCCTCGCAGGACGGCGGCGTCGCGTCTGGTGGCCGTGAACGTGGAAGCGCCGCCGCAGACCACGCCGATCAGCAGGGTCAGAACCAGACCCGTGAGGATGACCGGGAGGTCGATGGCGACGCCGTCGAGGCGCGGCATGACGCCGGCGGCCGAGGCCGTGAACAGGCGCAGACCGGCCCAGGCCGCCGCGAGGCCCAGGAACAGGCCACAGAGGGCCAACGCCAAGCCCTCGACTAGGGCGGCCCGGACCAGTCGCGCCCTACTGGAGCCGAGGGCGATCCGGACGCCGAACTCCCGGCTCCGCACGACCGAGCGCCCGATGAGGAGGGTCACCGTGTTCGCGCACGAGACGACCAGCACCAGCAGGGCGGCCGCGATCGACACGTGGACCACCGGTCGCGCGCTTCCGAGCAGGGTCTCTTCCACCGACCTGACCGCCGCGCTCCAGGCCTCGCCGCTGATCTCGCGCGCGACCCGGTCGGCGTCGTCCCCGGCCTGGGCGATGGTCGTGCCCTCGGGCATGCGCCCTACGAGGCGATATCCACCCGAACCCTCCGGTACGACCAGCCACACGTCGACGTCGGCCGACGGAAACGCGAAGTCATCCCCCATGACCGCGGCCACGTCGTAACGACGGTCCCCGACCGTCACCGCCTGGCCGAGGGCGGACCGGCCGGTCTCGTCCTCGATCGCGCGTGCCAGGGGCGTACTGACCACGGCCCGTGCGTCAGCCCCCGGGAACCGGGAGCTGACGCCCTCCGCAGCCGGCGCGCCGAGCACCTCGAAGAAGTCCTCGCTGACCGTGGCCACCTCCAGAACGCGGGTCGGCCCCACTCCCCGCACCAGCCGTTCCCGCGCGTCGTAGCCGGCCACACGGGCTGTCCGAAGCCGTTGGTTCCACTCGTCGATCTCGCCGAATCCGACACGATGTTCCAGGCCGTCCTCTTCGTACACCTCTGCTATGGTGATCAGCCGGTCGGCGGCGAGGTAGGGAAGCGGACGCCAGAGCACCCCGTAGGCGACGGCGAGCACGACGATGTTGATGCCCAGACCCAGCGCCAGAATCCCTGCCGCCAACACGATCACCCCCGGCTGTCGCACCAGCGAGCGGGCGACGTATCGTACATCGTGGCCAATCGACTCGAGCATCGGGAACTCCACACGTGACGCCTCGACGAGCCGTCTCATCAAACCCTCCGCCGCCGGATGCGTGTGCGCCCAGGCGATCGGGGCGCACACGAGGCCGCGCGACACGAACCTCCCGGATCGGACGGCAGAGGATAGTCACCGTCGCGCTACCGAGAAGGTCCGGTTTGAAGGAGGGGCCGGCTGACATGCCCTTCCTTCGCGCCGGATTGTCGGGAGCGTCTTGCTCGCTCTCGGTGCAGCGCGGGGCTTCACGACGGGCTGCCGACCTGATCGGACACGCCGGCGGCCGGCACGGATTCACACAAGACAGCCCCAGGTCCTACGATCCGGCGTTTTTGTCGGGTTTTCTGACTGAATCACTGCGCGCGGGGTCGTCTCGGTAGCCGCCTCAGCGTGCTCACAACAAGGGGAAACATCGATGGCCGAAGCTCGCAAAAATGAGCAAGACCGAGTTGTTCGCGCATTTCGTCGAGCATTTCGCTGCCGTCAACATCAGCCTCAAGCGCGCCGACGCGCGGGAATTCTTCGAAGAGTTGCAGCGGCTGTGCGAGCAACAGCTTCAGGATTGCGGCGAGTTCACGCTGCCCGGCATCGCGAAGCTCGTCTTGCAGAAGCGCGAAGCGCGGACCGGTCGCAACCCAGCAACCGGGGAAGCCATCGAAATCCCGCCCAAGCAGGTGGTCAAGGCTCGCATCGCGAAGCAGCTCAAGGACGCCGTGCTCCCCGAAGCGTAACGTTCCGCCCGGATAGCGGGCGTGGGTGGTCGACTGGCCCTGCACGGCTCCCGTGCTGCTCCGCGCCCGGGGGTTCGTCGCCCGTAAACGCGGACAGACAAATTGGTCGTGCACACGGGGTGGTGAATGGAATCGCCAAGCTCTTGCTCCAGCACGCTGGCCTGCCGCTCGCAGCCCGTGCAGGTCGGGCGAGCCGGCCGCTGTTTCGGTCACGACGAACGCGAAGTCGACAGGCGTAGACAGTTGAGGGCGGACTTGGTCCTCACAGGGATGATGGGAACTGACATGCCACCGTTCCGAATCGCCAGAGCGCTCTTCTCCGGGTGCGCACCCGCCTGCGCGGGGCTGATCACCGGCACAGCCTCTGCCCAACTGGCGCGCGTCTTCTACCTGAGCCAGGAAATCGGGTCCAAATTGGCGCCGTCAGCTCGCCCGAAGCGGCGGTGTCCGCGGTTGCGCAGGGCCGGTGTGCCGGGGTTGCCCGACCGGCGCGAGTGGCCGGTGTGGACCGCCGCCCAGATGCGTGCGGCGGTCGAGTACCTCCTGGAGACGGGCCCGGCTGTGACGGAGTCCGGATCTGCGCGTAGGCAGCAACGCGTTTCCGCCGGACTCTCAGCGCGGCCGCGGGCGGCGGCCGTCGATGTGCGTACGGATCAGGGACCGGCGCGATGCTGTCGCGGGTCGCATCCAAGGAAGCAGGATCACGATGTCGAAAGACGGAATTCTGGTCGCCCTGAGGGACGAGGAGAAATCGCTCAGGACTCAGCTCGTCGCGATACAGCGTGCGATCAAGGCGATAGAAGGAGCGGATGCCCCTGCGCCCGCCGGGCGCGGCAAGAAGAAGGCGCTCAAGGTGGTCGCCAAGCGGAAGCGCACGATGACGGAGGAACAGCGCCAAGCGGTTGCTGACCGGATGCGGAAGTACTGGGCATCGCGGCGAGAGTCCAAGGCGCAGGCGTGACGCGACGCGCATCGTTGTTCCCGCCGCCGGGTCGTTTCTGCAGGCTCGACGGGATGCGCCGGACTCTAGTCGGCGCCGAGAAACCGTGAGAGGGAACCCTCATGGCAGGCGGCGATCAGGTCGGAAATCTCCCTGTCAGAGAACCTTATCGTCCCGCTCATGGTAGTGTCTCAGTTTGAAAATCCGGCCGCCGAACGCGATTTTCGCCACCCCGCCGCCGCCACCTGGCCGCCGATCCCGGCGCGCCGCTGTCTTTCCTCCGAAACCGCCCCGGAGCCGCGAGCTGAACCCGACGTAACAGGCCACGGTTGATCCGAATCTCCGTCACGGTTGAGCCAGCACCTGCACCGCGCGCAGTTCATGCTGGCAATCGTCCAACGCGTCGGCTAGCCCCCCGATATTCTTTCGGTCCTCATCGGTGAATGCTCGTTCGGCCAAGTGGGAGATTACGAACGCCACGGTGTCGATCCGTCGCTCCATCTGCCGTAGAACATCCTTCTCAAGTTCAGTCATGCCTGACGTATCGGTACCGGAACACGGTAACGATAGGGCTGGACGGGGACGCGCGTCCGGCGTCCGGCGTCCACGGAAATCCACTCATCAGCCGTCTACGCGAACGGGCTGCGGCTCCACGTCTGCGGTCACAGCCCTGTGCATGTCGTCCATTTTCACGAGCGACTGCAGCACCAGAGCCGTACGCAAATCGAGTTGTGTGCGTCCGCGTACGCGGCGGCTTGCGCACTCGAAGCCCACGATGCCCGCGTGCGAAGGATCTGGAAGAACTGGAGGATCACTCGCGGGATCGCCTTCGATGGGGCGCTCTTCGACGCGTATCGCCTCGTTGCCGGCCTTCCGTCCAGCTCGCCTGACCTCTCCGACATTGAGAACTGCGATCCCCCCTGTCGGCTTCAACTCGATCTTCTCCAGCAGCGCGTCCCGGATGCAGCGGAGAGCGCACGCCGTGCCCACGTCCCCGAAATGCTCCAGATGGTTGACGGAGATGTGCTCTTCGTACGCGCCGTAGCGCACGCTCCAGCGCGGCAAGAAGGCTTCCGACGACGGCAACCCGTCCTCTAGCTTCGACGGGCTGCAGTAGTACGCGACGTGGTTGTTGTCTGGGATCATCGGGCTACGATGCGGTTGGTGAACCATCGAAGGCCGATGATGGCTTCCTCCTCGATGTGGTGCCCACCGACGTTCAAGATGTCTTCGGGCGTCGTTGCGGGTGCCGAGATCGCGGCGTAGTCCACGCGCTTCCGAGGCAGGAACGTCATCGAGACTCTGCCGCCGCCTTCGGTCTTCCACTCCGCGTGAGCGTAACCTTCGTCGCTGAGCGTGAGCGCTGGCTCGCCCCAGGCTGGGTTGGCCTGCATGGTACGCACCAGCCTTTTCAGCGTCTCCAGGTCGACGGCGGCGGGCTCGTCCGGTTCCTTCCGGCAAAGGCCGTCCAGCTCCGCCACGCGCTTGGCCGTCCGCCGGAATCCGAGTTCTTCGATGCCGAAGACGGCATCAGCGATCGTCGTGACGTGATCTATCCCCTGCCGCCCGGACGGTGAGGCTCCGAACGGGGCCTTGATCCACCACCGGCGTCGTGCCTCGCCATCATGGACCAGGAGCCCCACGCCTGCGGTGCCCAGGCCGCCTGCCGGGCGGTTCACCGGCGGTAGCGACAGCTCATCAGGTTCACCGGGCAGGCCGGTCAGCGTCAGCAAGGCGTCGTCGAGCATGGCACCCTCCCTCGCCCGTGACCGAAATTGGTCATCGGGCCGGAATTGCCACGTCTCCGACCGGTACGCCTGAGCCTGGAAGCACGCGTCCAGATCCGTGCGCCACTCAGTCATGGACGATCTCCTCCCTGCGCAAAGTGGCCAGCGTAGTTCGCCATTTCCGCGAACAGCTCCGCGGAGTGATCCAGTCCGCCGGTGTGCTCTGGAGCCGTATTGATGTCAAGCGCCAGATGCACAGCGAATACCGCCTCTCCGCTCGGCATCTGCGACTCCCAGATCTCCCACCTCACGATGCGGTTGATCATCAGGCCGTCGATGGCACGGGCCGGGCAGACATGGTTGACCTGGTACATGAAGCCCGTGGTCTGTGTTGCCTGCATGTCGACAGACGGCAGGTAGTGATCCAGCTCTCTGCGGCAGTCCTCGATTCGAGGACAATGCTTGATCAGCAAGCCGCTGAAGCCCAGCCGCCGGAATCCGGGGGCCGAATCTTGATCGAGCCATCTCGACATGAGGCTCATGAAAAGGGGGAGCGCACTGGCGAATGCAGGGAGGCTCGCCTTGTTCCCTTTCTCGAACGGGTGCGTGATGTCCAGCCTGCCGACGCTGTCTATGTACAGGGTCAGCGGACCGTGCTCGTGCGTTCCGTACAGCTCCACGTTGCCCATCCGGGGTTCTTCGGTTACCTTGTCGGGTGGACCGCCGGTGAGCGCATGCCACCAGTCCCGAGCGAGAGACGCTGGTTGCGAAGGATGAGTGTGCCCCGATAGGCGCACTTGCTGAGTGAACCAGTCGGGAGGGGTGGCGGGCTGCGTCTCGGCGGTCACGGAATCAGTGTATCACCCAAACTCGCGCGGGGGTCAAGCTGAAGCTGAACCCTCGCCGCCTAGCACATCGGACCGGCGAAGGGGACGAAGTACCGGCCGCGGAAGGTCGAAGGCTGCGCGCTGAGCAGACGCGTGCTAACATCAAAAGCCGTGTCCGGGAAGAGCGAGAAAACCAGTGAATCACATGATCTCCCGTCGAGAGATCGTGGCAGTGGTGAGCATCACATCGAGCCGGTCGAGGGTTCTACGAGCGCTGAGATGATCGTCGCTCGTGCGAAGGCTGAGACGGAGGCATTCATGCAGGGCTTCCGTGAGCGGAACAAGCAGATCGAGCGGGATTTCTTGAGTCGCCCGATCACCGCAGAGAAGCTGACCAAGGCGTGCCAGAGCTTCCGTGAGAGCTTGCTGGAGCTGGATAGCCTCTTGCGTTGACGTGCTGGTCTGCATGCGGCAGATCGTATACCCCCGCCACCCAGTCGGGATGTAGCCGCCCTCGAAGGGCTCCTGGACCGCGGGAGATCGACCGATAAACGGGGCGTGATGAACCCACGCCCACCGATGCGCCGCACCGACCTGATCGCGCACTACATAGACCGGTTCGGGTTCCCTCGCCGCATCGCCGCCGAGATCGTCGATGAGCTGCGCGTGGTCTGTGAGCAGGAACTCTACCGGATCGGCACATTCACGATCCCGAGAATCGCCAAGGTGGCCGGCGCGAATACCGGCAGTTTCTGTCGCGACAGGAACGGGTACACCCGCTTGGCCAAGAAGCACCATCCCGACAAGAACTCGGGCGACAAAGCGTCAGAATGGATCTTCAAGGAGAATCAGAGCGCGTACGAATCCTTGCTCGATGTCAAGGCAGCCCCACCGGGCGGACGACGGGAACCGCCCCCGTCGCGGTCTGATCGAGCGGAACGCGACGGGCCTGAGCATGGGCACGTGCCAAAACGCCACACGCGACCCGTGAGCGTGGCGGGGCTGATTCCACTGTCCGGCGGACCTTGCGGTGGGCCAAGTGGACCGTATACGGCTCGAACGCACTCCTGTGGCCGCTGGCACTGGCCGGTCGGCTGGAATGGCTGCCCGATCTGGTCGGAGGGATCGTCTGGGGTTGGATGACGCTGGGATCGTTTACGTTGGCGTGGGACTTCGTCCTAAAGGGTGCGATCAAGGACGCGGTTGAGCAGGTCCGACGTGAGACCCGGGAACGGTAAGGACCTTTCCGGCTGGCCGGCCACGGAAACTACTGAAGGGCTGGAGAAGGAGTCAATGAAGAAGAGTCGCTGGACGACAGAAGAACAGAGAAAGCAAATCGGGTCAGCAATGGCAATCGCCACGACAGCCAACCTGCTGTTGGGGCTACGGTGCACCGAAGCGGGGAAGGAATACGTAGACTTGATGGTGACTCGTGGAGGAATGGACCGGGAGCTGTGCGACGGAGGAACGTGGTACATACTGATTCCGATGCTGCCATTCGCTGTTGAGCTGTGTCTGAAGGGAATAGTCTCGCAAGGTGGCCGAGAGTTTTGCCGGACCCACAATCTCAAGTCATTATGGACGAGTCTGGACGCCGTGGAGCAAATGGGGATACGGCAGCGAGTGAACAGCACGGCGTGGAGAAGGAAAGAGAAGCTGCGACGAGACGCGCTTGGTTTCGTCGGTGAAATGAGAACAGTCGATCAGATCATAGAGGTGCATCAGGACGATTTCCAGCACTGGAGATATGTGGTCGATGGGGAGAAGAAACTGACGGAGCAAGACGCGCACGTGAAAACTGACGAGGCGATAATGGACTTGTACGGAATCGTATTCGCCTGTGCCGAGTACCACCGAAGCCGGGATGCACAGTAGAGGCGGTGAATGTACCAGCGACGAGTGTTCGGTGCGCGTTGGCAGCGGCCTCGGAACTCGCCGCCGGATCGCGGGCGTTGGGGGGACCCTGCGGATTACTTGGGCCGGCCAAGCGCGCTCATGTCGGCCAGGAGGCTGACAACCGACGACGCCTGCCGCTGGGGCGGCTCCTGAAGCGTCCGCAGCCGGTGGGCGCCGTATCGTGTCGTCCGGCTCACTTTACGGGGTACAGAACGGGGAACATGCGCAGGTTGCGCAGGTAGAACCTCATAACCTGCTTATTGTAAGTAACTTGCAGAAATCTCGTGGTGGTCGCACGGGCAACGTCCGATGCGGACGCTGCGACCCGCTTCAGCGCACGGCGTCGAGCCAGGACGCAGCCATCCGGTGCGAGGGCAACAACGCCGGCGCACGACCGCGTCATTCCTGCGGCTTCTCCGCCTGCGCCTTCTCCTTACGCCGCGCAGCCCAGTACTGGCGCATCCGTTCGGCGACCGCTTGGCGCTGTTCCTCGGTCATCGTGCGCTTGCGCCGGGCGACGGTCTTGACCGCCTTCTTCCTGCCGCGCCCGCCAGTTGGCGCGGTACCTTCGATCGCCTCGATGGCGCGCTGTATGGCGACGAGCTGGCTCTTGAGCGATCGTTCCTCGTTGCGCAGCGCGTCCAGGATTCCGCTCTTCGACATTGAGACCTGCTTCCTCCGAAGCGACCTGCTGCGGCATCGCGCCGGCCGCCGAAACGCATGAACGTGCTCCGCCGCGGCCTCCGTCCAGACGGGCAGGGTCGCTACCGGGCCGACGCGCCGGATTCGGTCGCCGCGTCCGCGGCCTGAAGGTAGTCGACCGCCGCACGCATCTCGGCCGCGTTCCACGCCGTCCAGTCGCCGCGGTCGGGCAACCCCGGCACACCGGCGCGCCGACCCCGTGCAACCGCGGCCACCGCCGCCTCGTTCGAACCGTACTGCTCGCACAGGGCGAGCAACCGCATCGTCGTTTCGACCGACGGCAGCGCGTCGTCCTGCTCCCTGCCAGTGTCCGGCTCGTCAATCTGCATCGCCGGCTCCGGTTACCGGTGCAGGCCGAACGCCGGTCAGGGCCCGAAGCTGTTGCCGGGCCTGCTCGATCCGAGGGTCCGAAGGCCAGGCCGCCTCGCGTCTGGCGATCTCCTGCCGGAGCCGCTCCATCAGCAGACGGCGGGCGGTCCGGTCTCGCGCCGCCGCGCCGGCAACTGCACGGCTCGCGCGCGTGGACTTGTGCTGCATCGCTCGACTCGCTCAGCCGGCACAGCGTCTACAGCCGGCACGCTTCGGCCAACGCCCTGCCCGCTCTGCCCTGGCCCCGACTCGTCTGACGGGCGCGTCATGGACAGCGATCCCGGACGATCGCCCGTCGTCGACACATCGTAACCGGATCCGGGAAGATCCGAACGGTATCCGCGGTGCTGTCGTGTGAGCGCGTCGTCTCGGCCCGACGGCGCCGGATCGACGGGCCGCAGGGCGAGGCCGCTACGGCCACCGGTCGCTGCGCCGCCGAACTGCCGCTCGGCCGCCGCCCTCGCCTTCTGGCCGCCCGCCGGGTCCTGTACAGATTCAGACCGGCTCCGGGTCGTCCGGGTTGATCGTCGCCAAGTGGGTAGTCGCGGCCGGCCAGTCGTTGATGGCCGACCGGATACGGACCGCCACAATCAGCGCGCAACCGGCGCGAGCGACGTGTCCGCAGGACCGGAGCGCAGGAGACGCGCGAGCGCCTTGACACGGCGCTCACAGAGGCCATCCGCGCGCGTCACCGCGAGCTGTCCGACGAGCCCCGCTACGCAATCACTTAAGGAGTTCCTGCGTCGGAAGCCCTGTCCGCCGAACAGGCCGCGATACCGTTTGGCGTCCTCGTCGTAGCTGTCCGCGTAGGCGAAGCTCTCGTTCTCCCAGGTCGCAGGCCCGACGCCGGCGTCGGCGGCGCGTAGCAGCACGGCCGGCTTCCGTAGTACGCGCGGCAGATAGAGGTAGCGAGCGAAGTCGTCGACGAGTTGCCGGAAAGCGGAGGTGTCCGACGCCGGGAGGCTGACGAGCGACGAGCACGGCGAGCAATTCGCAGCAGCAGGCGTCGTTCGAGACCGACCGGAGCCCGGTGCGGGTGCTGCGCGGACGCCCGGGAAGCGGCAAGACGACGGCGCTGTGGCGGGCCATCGAAGC
>Ga0209021_1003917_pt1 | contig 11443 bp, 8 predicted proteins | sample PinacodermFT_FD_187299 | JGI IMG/M metagenome (GOLD analysis project Ga0209021, IMG submission 187299) | Host-associated microbial community of the marine sponge Aplysina aerophoba from Gulf of Piran - sponge pinacoderm, lysed by freeze-thaw... | ecosystem: Host-associated > Porifera > Sponge >... | reverse complement strand
GTTATTCTTCTGTTGTTTCTGCGCTGAAGACACCGACAACCCGGTTGGAATTGCCGAAGTCTCCACTGAAATCGCCAACAGCGGCTAGGGGGTGATCATCTGTTTTTACTGCTGTGTCCAGGTTATCCGTCCCGTAGAACTGGCCTTGCCATTTTCCTTGATTATCAGTACCTTCAGCAGAAGTAGTACCGATAAAACTACCCTTATCGTTGAAAACCGACTCATCTAGAGTCAGGGTCCAATCATCAAGACTATCGTTATCGTCTTGACGCGTTAAGGACCGAAAGTCCGAGATTTCACCGCTCACTTCGGAAAAGCCGAACGTAGCCGTCAGGGAAACGGTTGCCGCAAATTCTCCATTCTGAGCATTCTGCTCTCCTGTGTTTAGAACATAAACGCCAACAGCATCTCCGCTGTATGTTGCGCTACCTGTAAGTCTTCTTATTTCAGTAGTCCTCGGGGTATACTTTGCCGTAGCAAAGGTATCTATACCATAAATCTCACCGTCTTCATCAATCCAATATCCCATGACCGTATAACTCGTGTCAGGTCTGTGTGTAGTTACTGTACCCTCTATATCTTTTCTTTCGACTGCGGCTGTAAATTCGATTCTTGCTTCACCTATTATGTCAAGAGGATGTACTACGTGTTCTGGATTGTTTGGGTCTGGGTTTGGGTGTGGTCGGCCATAATCGTCTTCATACGTAGAAAACGGCACGTATTCCACACGAATGAAGCCCTCTTCATCAACACTGACCTCACACCTCGCCTTAGAGTTTCCTCGGGTATTCCGTGTACCACAGGTCCATTCTCCTGGTACTCCAAGAAATTCCTCCGGAATAGTGTTTTTCCCACCAAGACGTCCGCCCTGTCCGGCTAGCGCAGTAGGCTCCATGGTTAGCTCTATCACATCATTGTTAGAGTCTCTGATCACTACATCGCTCTCATGTACTTTTGAAGCTCTACTTTTGTACGTTTCACTATAATTTTCACCTCTAATAAATTCATAGTCTTTGTTCTGCATTCCTGAAGTTCTGTCAGTTACTCTTGGAATTGCCACACCTACCTCTGGATCACTCCAAATCTTGATAAGATCTTGCTCAGTTTGGTCTAATCCAGTTGCGCTTCTTGTTCCAAATTGTAATGGTTCATTAGAAACGGCGTTATAATCTGATCCAAAGACTGCGACTTCGTTATAGGCTCTGTCCTCGAAAAAGCTTGTTAATTCTATATTGCTTGAGCGTTTTATATAGCTATCGCCCACGTTAATGCCTTCTCGTTCTGCATATTCTTTTATTTCCTGTTCGGTACCCAAGACTGTATTATTTTGTGTATTTACCGAACCTATAGCTAATGGACCCCAAAACTCCACCCAGGTTTTGCCAGTATCTACAGCTTCAGGCTCCGAAGAACGATTAGTAAAGATTTTGAGATATTGTCCTGGCCCAGCCTGGAACTGTCTTGCTGTCCAGGCTTCACCTGGTCCCTCAATCTCCATTCCCTCACCCAGAGATGCACCTTCGTTATTTAGATTGAAGGCACGACCCAGGGACGTACCTTGACTACTTAATCTGAAGGCGCGAATTTTAGTAGAAAAATAGTCTTCAGTGTCAAAAATGTCACCAGGCACAGGAGTACGAACGTTCCGAATAGCCTTAAGATCCAGATTGACAACACCCTGGTCGCCAGTCTCGTCGTCCCAACCATCAAGCGCATCAATCGACGGAGAATCTAAAAGCATTTCTCCTCCGCTCCGCTCCTCACGTCGTGGTTGCGCAGTTTGGTCTCGCTCACGTTGTTGTTGCTCACGTTCTTCTTGTGTGTCTTTTATACTCTGAACGGCAGCTTTGAGTTGCTCATACTCAGCCATGTATTTTTGTTGATCCGTTGCAGAGAGGTTCTCGTCCTCGGAGGCTCTCTTGAGTTCCTCCAGGGCTGCCAGCGCCATGTCCTGATCCCTGCTGGCTGAGTAGGTGTCCAGGCTGCCAACAAGATCCCTTGCGGTAGTGAACGCCTCTTCCGCAACAGCTTCGGGGGTCATAGGTTCCTCGGGCATGGGATCCCCAGGCATGGGCGGGGTCTCGACAGTCATGGGATCCTCGGTCATGGCCGGGGTCTCGACAGTGGTACTCCCGCCGCCACAGCCGACAAGGACAGTGGCAAGCCCAGCAGCAGCAAGGGCTTTCGGCAGTCGAGACTTCCCGGTTGTTGATGAAGGTTGCTTTGAGCTGGTCATGACAGAAGGCAAAGCGGAGGATTTGGTCAGTGACTTGATAGCCACTTTACCATCCCAATCCTACCGTCCCATTGTAGTGCTGACTAGCATTGCCGCAGATCTCCCCCGTCTCCCACCGTGCTGTCGCCCGAGACCGTTGCCAGCGCCACGGCCCTGTTGGTCCTGGCCAAGGCTCTGCCCCTGCTCCATCTGCTGCTGGGCCTGGCGCTGGCCATCTGGAGCTTGCTGTTTCTCTTCCGCATCGTTCTCACGTGGTACCCCCAGGTGGATCTTCAGCGGGGCGGCTGGCGACTTCTCCACATCCCCACGGAGCCCGTACTGGCCACCACCCGCCGTTGGGTGGCCCCCATCGGTGGCGTGGACGTAACACCGGTGATCTGGTTGGGTCTGGCGAGCCTCCTGCGGGAGTTGCTGGTGGGCCAACAGGGCCTGTTGACCATGGCCGTCAGATAACCCCTCGGTTCAGCATGTCCTGCTCGATGAACTTTGTATGCACGTTCCCCTTGACGAACTCGGGCTGCTCCAGCAGTTGACGGTGAAAATCAATGGTGGTGCTCACACCGGTCACTGCACACTCGCTGAGGGCGCGGCGCATACGGGCAATGGCCTGTGGTCGGTCCTGCCCCCACACGATGATCTTGGCGATCAGGGAATCGTAATAGGGGGGGATGTAATAGTCGGTGTACACGTGGCTGTCCACCCGCACCCCCGGCCCTCCCGGTGGGAGCCAACCACTGATGCATCCCGGCGTGGGCCGAAACCCATGGCGTGGATCCTCTGCGTTAATGCGGCACTCGATGGCATGACCCTGGAAACGGACGTCCTTCTGGTTCAGCTTCAAGGGGTCGCCAGCGGCGATCTGTAATTGCTGTGCCACCAGGTCCAGCCCGGTGACCATCTCCGTTACGGGATGTTCCACCTGGATACGGGTGTTCATCTCCATGAAATAAAAATTCCCGTTGGATTCCAGGAGAAACTCCACCGTCCCGGCGCCTTCGTACTGAATGGCCCTGGCTGCACGCACCGCAGACTCACCCATCTTCCGGCGTAACCTCGGCGTCAGGTGTGGACTCGGTGATTCCTCGAGAATTTTCTGGTGGCGCCGTTGCAGGGAGCAATCCCTCTCGCCCAGATGGATCACCCCGCCACGGCTGTCCGCCAGAACCTGGATCTCCACGTGGCGGGGCCGGATGACCAACTTCTCCATATAAAGCCCCGGGTTGCCGAAGGCCGCCTCCGCTTCTCCCCGGGCTGTTTTGAACATGCTGTCCAGCTCTTCCGGCCTGGACACCAGGCGCATACCCCGGCCACCTCCACCCGCAGTTGCCTTGATCATCAGGGGATAGCCCACTTGCTCCGCCAACCGGTAGGCGTGGTTCACGTCCTCCATAAGCCCACGGCTGCCGGGCACCGTGGGGACACCGGCCTCCTGCATGGTGGCCTTTGCCATGGACTTGTCCCCCATGGTGCGAATGGCTTCCGGAGACGGGCCAATGAACTTGATGCCGTGGGCTCTGCAGATTTCCGCAAAGCGGGAACTCTCCGCCAGGAAACCGTAGCCCGGGTGAATGGCGTCCGCCCCACGGGACGTGGCGGCAGCAATGACGTTGGCCACGTTCAGGTAGCTTCTGGCGCTGGGACCTTCCCCGACGCACACCGCCTCGTCCGCCAACTGAACGTGGAGGGCGTTGCTGTCCACCGTGCTGTGGATGGCCACCGTGGGAATGCCCAAGTCACGGCAACTGCGGATGATCCGCAGTGCAATCTCGCCTCGGTTGGCGATCAAGACCTTGCCAAGGGCCATCCACAGCGACACCAGCAATGGTGGATCGTATCAGTGCCTGAGACGGCAAGCCAACATCCGTAGAGCGTGGTGTTTAATAAGGGAGCAGGCATGGACTGCGCAACGACAGCGGATGTGGTGGAATTGGTAGACACGCACGTTTGAGGGGCGTGTGGCTTCGGCCTTGCGAGTTCAAATCTCGCCATCCGCATGGTTTCTCCGCAGAGCGACATCGTCCTGGTGTCCAACGGACCGGGTGAACTGCTGACCTGGGTGCGTCCCCTGGCACGGCGGCTTCACCGTGATCTGGTCTCCACTCCTGGATTTTCCTCGGCCCGGCTTCATCTGGTGCTGACGCCATGCCCCCATGCCCATGGGCAGGAGGCCGGAACCGCTGCAGCACTGGGGGTGTTCGACCAGATCGTTCCGGCGCGTTTCTTCTGGCATCTGCTGCTGCAACCTCGCCGCTACCGGCGCTGGCGGTCCCGGGGGGTGGTGGTGTTTCTGGGGGGTGACCAGTTGTGGGCCGTTCTGCTGGCGGCCCGCCTGGGTTATCGTCACGTCTGTTACGCCGAATGGGTGGCTCGCTGGCCCCGCTGGTGTGACCGGATTGCAGCCATGGGCCCCACTGCCTATCAACGGGTGCCACGGCGCTGGCGCCCACGGGCGCAAATCGTCGGCGATCTGATGGCGGACGTCTCCCCGGAGCACGGCAGTTCCCCCCCGGTCCGGCGGGCCTCCGCCACCATTGCCCTGCTGCCCGGCTCCAAACCCGCCAAGCTCTGCCTGGGGGTGCCCTTCATGCTGGCCACGGCCGAGAAGCTCCATCAACAACGTCCGGACTGTCGCTTTCTCCTGCCCCTGGCCCCCACGGTGCGCTGCCGGGACCTGCTCCGTTTTGCCGGTCCGCAGAATCCCCTGGCCGCCACTTTTGGCGCCAGCGCCGTGCGACTGGAGGCCCCTTCCCGATCCCGTCGCCACTGGTCACTCTGCACGGCCGCAGGCGTTCGAATTGCAGTGGTGGATCGCCACCCCGCCCATGATCAACTCCGGCGCTGCACCATGGCGCTCACCACGGTTGGGGCCAACACTGCCGAACTGGGGGCCCTTGCTGTCCCCATGCTGGTGCTGCTGCCCACCCAGCACCTCCATGTCATGCATGCCTGGGATGGACCGTTGGGCCTGCTCAGCCGCGCGCCCCTGTTGGGACGTGTCGTCAACACGGTGGCGGTGTCCCTTGTGTCGAGGCGGGTTCCGGGTCTTGCCTGGCCCAATCTCCAGGCGGGCCGCATGGTTGTGCCGGAGAGGATCGGACCCATCACCCCAACGCAAATTGCCCAGGAGGTGCTGGTTCTGCTGCGCCATCCCGCCAGACTCGAGACCATGGCCATGGCGTTGCGAGAGTTGCGCGGACCAGGTGGAGCCACCGCAGCACTCGGCGCCATGGTCATGGAGGTGGTGCAGTTGCAGCAGCTCCACCGCCGCCGCGGCAAGCCCCTACCGCCTGTTGCCGATTGCTGAGGAGTCCTAAACGTCGTCCTGCCAGGGATCCGCCACCTCGTCCGTGGCCTGGGAACGTTGGCGGCGTGCCCCCCTCTCGGGGGGGGCACTCTCCTCTTCCCAGTGGGGGTTGGGAGGTTGGCGCGGTGAGGCGGGACTGTCGTCGCTCAGGTAAAGACGCTGCCGGGACGGAGCAGCGCGCTGACTGCGCTCGGCATCCACGTACTCCAACTCCGGCTCCGCCTCTTCGTATTGGCTCTGCGTCTGGTTCAAGGTGGAATCACCACGAAACGCTTCCTGTCGGCGCTGCTCTTCCTGGTCGGGTTGTCCCGGCGCCAGTTGGTTCTCTACGGGAACGACGGCGCCGTAGGTGTGCTGCTCCTGCCGCTCCCAGCTCTCGCCGCCGATGCCCAGCTTTTCCAACAGTCCGGAACCGATCTGCTGAAGCTTCTCCTCCGCGCCTTCGTAGACAATGATGCGATCAGGACCGGAACTGACAATCTCCCCGGCGGCCAACTCCCAGGTGCTGAGCACGCCGTTGGCCAGCACGGGAATCCCGAGCGCAGCAATGAGCAAGGTCACCAGTTCCCCTGTTTCCACGTCAAAGCCGAAGCCCAGCACACGGCCCAGTTGCTCTCCGGACTCGGTAATCACCTGGCAGTTGATCACGCGGCTGTAGCGCTCCGGGTTGAAGTCCTCCGTCACGGCATCGCTGGAGTCCACCAGCACCACGTCTCCCACCTGGCGAATCTCCCCGAGGAGCATCCAGCGGGGGATCCCCGGCAGCAAACGCGTCAGGGCATTGTCCCTGAGACCCAACGCCACCACTTCCCGACGGTCCACGTCCACCACGATCTCTCCCACAAGACCGAGGCGACGGCCGGAATCCCTGGCAATCACCTGGGTACCCATGAACTCGGAGCGCAACCAGAGACGATTGGACGGAATGGTGGCGGCGGATGAGGAAATGGAATCCAAAGGGTCGACGGTACGTGGCTCCATTGTTCCAGAAATCCGGAACCGGAGTGGAATGCAGCGTGGAAGACAGCTAGGCAGCCCGGGTGGGTAGACCAATCACCTGGGTATGGGCGCCGCGGGCCTGGGTGACCCCAATGGTGCGCTGTGACGCGGCAATCATGGGACGACGGTGGCTCACCACAAGAAACTGGGCCAGTTGGGCTTGCTGTGCAATTAACCGGGCCAGGTTCTCCACGTTGACTCCATCCAGGAAGCTGTCCACCTCGTCCAGAGCATAGAAAGGGGAGGGGCGAAAGCGTTGCAGGGCAAACAGGAAGCTGAGGGCAGTCAGGGATTTTTCCCCCCCGGACATGGCACTCAAACGGCGCATGACCTTGCCCTTGGGATGAGCCACCAAGGTGAGGCCACCGGAGAGGGGATCCGCTTCGTCGTCCAACTGGAGGTGACCTTCTCCATCGGAAAGTTGGGTAAAGATCTGCTGGAAATGTCCGTTGACAGCAGTAAACGCCTCCATGAAGGCCTTTTTCCGCAGGCTGGCCATGGTCTCGATGCGTTGCAGGACCCCCTCCCGCTCCTCCTGAAGCACGGTCAACCGTTCCGCAATGGCGGCAAGCCGCGTCTCCAGCTCGGCCAACTCCTCCAGCGCCAACATGTTGACAGGCTCCAGGGCGTTCAAACGCTGCTCCAGCGTGTGGACGTGCTGCTGCAACGCCTCCGGACCCGCGGCCCTCAGTTCGTCGGAGATCCGGGGGCAGGGATCCGGCAGATCTGCTTGCCGGAGGCGGATCTGCTCCTCCAGGACCGTCTGCTGATCCTTCAAGGCCTGTTGTTTCTCCTCCAACTGCTGCTGCTGCCACGTGCTCTCGTGGATCTTCCGATTCAGTTGCGCCACAGCAGCCTCCAACCGATCCCGCTGCTGCCGCCGCTCCCCCAGGGCTTGTTGCAACTCCTGGAGCCTGGCCTGCATGGTCAGACGTTCCTTCTCCAGTTGCCGTTGTTCCGCGGCCAGCTCCTGCCGCCGCTGGTCCAGGGCTTGCCGTTCCCGCTTCAACTGCTCACCTTCTTGCGTCAGCAGTTGGCGTTGGTCGGCGAGGCGTTGCTCGTTCAACTGATGCTCCCGCAAGGCGGACCGCAGGGTCTCCCGTTGGGCCAGGTTGGCCGTGTGCTGTGCTTCTGCGGCTTTCAGATCTTCCTGTAGTCGGCGCCATTGCCCACCCACCATGTTGGCGTTCTGGGCGTCGTCATCCTCGGTGGATGCCTCCAGGTTGCCCAATCGACTCTGCTGCGCCCTCAGTTCCTTATCCAGTGCTTGTAGCCGCGCCTGGCGTTCCGTGATGCGTGCGGCGCTGGCGGCGATGTGCCGTTGTTGCTGGTCCAGGGTGCTGGCCAGTGGACCCTGCTGTGCCAGCACACTGCTGTGCTCTGCATCAACAGCCGCCAGGCGGCAACTGATGTCTGTCAGCCGTGTCTGCACAGCGTCCACGGTTTGGCTCTGTTCGGTCTCTTCCCGCCGACAGGCGCTCAGACGGTGGCCCAACTCCAGCAGCCGCTGCCGGAGGGGCTCCGCCTCGTCTGCCTGCTCACGGCGGCTGAAGCCGGGGCGATCCTGGCGGCGCTGCAGGCTGCCACCCGTCATGGCGCCGCTGCGCTCCAGCAACTCCCCCTCCAGGGTCACGCAACGGTGCTGCCCCAAGAGGCGGCGCGCCTGATTCAGGGTCTCGAATACCAGGGTTTCCCCCAGCACATGGGCAAAAACCTGCCCGTAGACGGGCTCAAAGTGAACAAGGTTCACAGCACGGTCCACCAGGCCTTGTAACCGCAGGCTGCCGCGGGCCGTGGCGGATTGGGCTGCTGGCGCCCGCAGGCGATTGAGGGGCAGGAAGGTGAGGCGACCAGCACGGTGACGCTTGAGGAGCGCAATGGCTTGTGCGGCAACCTGGTCGTCATCCACAACCACGTGGTTGAGACGGGCGCCGGCAGCCACCTCCAGTGCCAGACGATGGGGTGAGTCCACTTCGCCCAGCTTGGCCACAGGACCGTGGATGCCCGGCAACCCACTCTCCAGAATCAAGCGCAGCGCCGCCGTGCCACGACTTTCCTGCAGGGCTTCACGGCGACTTTCCAGCTTGGCCAGATCCTGCTCCAACTGCACCTGATCCCGCTCCGATCGCTGACGGCTGCGCTGCAACAGCCTCAGTGTGCTGTTGCCTTCGTTGCATTCGGTCCGGAGCGCTTCCAGCGTCTTCCGGAGTTGCGCCTTCCGGGCAGCCAGTTCATCCAGGCGGGCCTGATCCAGGCGGTGACCGGTTTCCGCTTGCTGCTGCTGCTCACGCCAATCCTGCAACTGCTGCTCTTCCTGCTTGAGCCGCTCCTGAAGCTGAAGTTGTTCGGTGCGCAGGGGCTGGATGCCGGTGCGCAGTGCCGCCATGGCCTGCTGCCGCTGTTGATAGGCCTGCAGCCAGTTTCCGGAACGGTCCGCCAGCGCCCCCTGTCGCTGGCGTTGTTGTTCCACAGCCCTCTCGCTGTCCATGCAGCGGGCTTCCACGACCTCCAATTGGGCGGCATGGTTTGCACCGGCCAACGCTTCCGCCGCCGCTTGCAACTGTCGACAGCGACTGCGCCAGTCGTGTTGGCGTTGCTCGATGTCCGCCTGGTTCCGGTTCTGCAAACTACGCTGTAGCTCCCGCTCCCGGCTCTGCAGCCCTGCCAGCGTTGCCTGCACCGACAACAGTCGGTCTTCCCCAAGGGCTTTGACCTGGTCCTGGATCTCCTGCAACTGCCGGATCGTCCGATGGTGCTCTTCGGTGAACTGCTCCCGTCGAGTCCGCAGGACGTTCTGGTCCTGCCGATTCTGCGCCTGGCGAATCACCAGGTCGTCACGCTGCCGACAGGACTTCTCCCAAAGCAACACCAACTCCTGTTGGCGAGACTGGTGCAGTTCATGGCGCAACTGCTGATAGCGCCGGGCCTTCTCGCAGTCTTTCTCCAGCCTCTGACGGCTGTTCCGGAGTTCTGCCTCCACAATGTGGCAGCGCTCTTCATGCTCCCGCACGTCCGTGAGCTTGCCGCGACACTGCTCAATGCGCTGATCAAACAGCGCCACCCCCGCCAACTCGTCGATGATTTCTCGGCGCTCACGGCCACCCATGGACACAATGCGGGTGACATCCCCTTGCATCACCACGTTGCTGCCGGTGGGGTCAATGCGAAGACGCCGCAACTGAACCTGCAACTGGCTCAGACTGCAGGGCTCTTCCCCAATGGCATAGATACTGCTGTAGGTGCCGCCAGGGGCCAGCCGAATGCGGCGGGAGATCATGACCTCCTGTTGTTTCGGATCGATCCATGGCCCGGCAGCAACCTCTACGGCGTCGGGTTCAACTTCAGGGGGCTGCCAATCACCAAGGGCAAAGGTAACGCTGACAGACGCTTCGGCAGCTTTGCCTTGCCGCACCATGCGGTGATTAATCAGATCAGGCAGGCGCTCCGCCCGCATTCCACGGCTGGAGGCCAGTCCCAGACAAAAGAGGATGCCGTCAATAATGTTGCTCTTGCCGGAACCGTTGGGTCCGGTGATGACGGTAAATCCAGGATTCAGCGGAACCTCTACGCTGCCGCCGAAAGATTTGAAGCAACTGATCTTGACCTGCTGAACGTAAACCAACGATCCAATCCACCAGCACAAAAACCATAAGGTGTTGGTCCGGCAACAACAAGCCGGCTGAGGGTAGGATGTGATCATCCTGCCCAGGTTTATGTCGCCGACTGCAAACGACGGTTCCAACGACACAGCTCCCGCGGACCAGACCCAAGAGAGTCGCCCCCTCGTTGAAGACACCACAGCAACGGATCGGCTACGGGAGCACTTCCAGGCCCTTTTGCCCCTGTTGCAACAGGAGTGGCCCGAGATTGCCCGTGAACGCTGGGAGGCCACCCGTGGCAGTCTGGAGGAGCTGGTGCAGCTCATTGCCAGCCAGACATCCCACACACGGACCGTCGTTCGGGCCCAGTTGCTGGAGTTGGTGAACCACGTGAGACGGGTCAGGGAGAAGCCCGGAACATGGGACGAGGTGATTCACCCCCTGGAAGAACAATTGGCCACCCTCGTTGACGAGCTGCGTCGGGACCTTGGTCCCCGCCTCAAGCACGGTGTACGACAACAGCCGCTCCTGAGCCTTTCCGTGGCTATTCTTGCCGGCTTCGTCACCGGACTCCTGCTGGGCAGCAGCCGTCGGGAGCGGTGATCAAGTCCTCATCCCCCCCACCCGGCCCAGATCAGGGGAGTCGTTCACGACATCCCTTCGAGCGCATGGTGTTGTTGCTGGCCAGCTTGCTGGACGTGCATATGCGGATGGCCCTGCAGGAGGTGAGCCGGGAACGCCGCCGCCTCATTGGCGGTGTAGTGCTGCTGGGGATGGGCCTGGGGCTGTTGGCCACCAGCTTCCTGCTGGCCAGCGGCGCCCTGTTGTCGTGGCTGGTGCGCGGCCTGGGCTGGGGTCTCGTTCCCGCATTGCTGGCCATGGGTGTCCTGGATCTTGTCCTGGCAGGGGTCGTACTGCGGGTGGGTGGGGTGCTGCTGCAGGGACCGTACCTGGTGAAGACCAGAGCGGGACTCACCAAAGCAACCCGCCTGATTGTCGGGCGGTAACCCTGTTGCCTGTGCTAGATTGAATCTGTTCACAAGCCGTGAACTAGGTGGCTCACACCAATGTTTCGGACAGCGGTTCGATTCCGCTCAGCTCCATTCCCAATCGGGGCTGCAATGGTTTCGACGGGGCATGAGGAGGGTGACTGAAGCCTGCTCGGTCAGAGCAACTTCGTAACAGCGAACAACATCGTTCGTTTCTCTCGCCAGGCAGCCCCTGTTGCCGCCTGAGCCTAAGGGAGATGGGGTGAGATCAGCCTTATCAGCAAAATGATCCATGGGGGCTGGAAGGCCCCTTCTC
>Ga0209021_1003905_pt1 | contig 11484 bp, 9 predicted proteins | sample PinacodermFT_FD_187299 | JGI IMG/M metagenome (GOLD analysis project Ga0209021, IMG submission 187299) | Host-associated microbial community of the marine sponge Aplysina aerophoba from Gulf of Piran - sponge pinacoderm, lysed by freeze-thaw... | ecosystem: Host-associated > Porifera > Sponge >... | reverse complement strand
CGGGCGCGAATTCGGGCTCAAGCACCTCGACTACACCTATCAGGAAGGCGAGGGTGGGATTGCCGAGGCACTGGATCTGGCCCGTCACTTCTCCGAAGGAGAGAAGCTCTGCGTGATGCTCGGCGACAATATCATCGAAGGCAGTGTGGTCGCTGCCGTCAACGCATTCCGCGCACAGGAGCGAGGCGCCAGGATTCTGCTCAAGCAGGTTCCCGATCCCGGGCGCTACGGAGTGCCACGCTTTGACGACGGACGCATCGTCGCAATAGAGGAGAAGCCCGCGCGACCCCCGTCCAGTTATGCCGTGACTGGGATTTACATGTTTGACGGGACAGTGTTCGACCGGATCTCTAAGCTCGAGCGATCAGCGCGTGGCGAGCTTGAGATCACCGATGTCAACAACAGCTACATCGCCGATGGCTCGCTGGAATGGGACGAACTGTCTGGCTGGTGGACCGATGCCGGCACCGTGAACGGGCTGCTGCGCGCTTCGCAGCTAGTTGCCGAAACGGGTGCCAACAACCTGTAAGGCGTTCCTCGCCGCATCAGATCAGAAGTTGATCTGAACCATCTCCTCGTTTGCGGCCTGCAGGTTGTGCATCGCCACTTGGGCCGCGAGTTGCTCCGCCACGCTAACGAAGGCTTCTGCCGCCGGCGCGTCTGGATCGGCCAGCACGATCGGGATGCCGTGATCGGAGGTCTCGCGCACGGTCGTAGCGAGCGGCACCTTGCCCAGGACGGGGATACTCCAGCGTTCGGCGATCTTCTCGGCGCCGCCGGAACCGAAGATGTACTCGCGCTCGCCCGTAGAGCGCGACTCGTAATAGCTCATGTTCTCTACGACGCCCAGCAGCGGCGTCTTCAACTGCTGGAACATGATGATGGCCTTCTCCGCAACGTTGACCGCCATCGGCTGTGGTGTCGTGACGACCAGCGCACCGGTAAGCGCAAGGCGCTGGCACAGGCTGAGTTGCACGTCGCCCGTGCCCGGCGGAAGGTCAATGATCAAGTAGTCCAACTCGCCCCATTCCACTTGGTTCGAGAGTTGCTCGACCATCTTGGCCAGCATTGGGCCGCGCCACACAACCGCCTGATCCTTGCGGATGAAGAAGCCGGTGGAGATGATTGGGATGCCTTGCGCTTGCACCGGGATGATGCCCCGGCCGCCCTGCTGTGGCCCGCTCGTGGCACCCATGATGTGCGGGATGCTCGGACCATAGACGTCTGCGTCCATCAGGCCAACCTTGGCCCCGGTTGCCGCTAATGCCAGCGCAATATTGGCTGACACCGTCGATTTCCCAACGCCCCCTTTGCCCGAAGCCACCGGGATGACGTTTCGCACGCCCGCAATGGATCCCTTTCCGCTGCTGCCCGCGGGATTCGCCCTAGCTCGATTGGTGATCGACGCATCCACCTGGACTTGTGGGTCTACCACCTGCACGGCGGCGATGGCCGCCTCCAGGAGCGAGCTTGCCCGCTCGGTGTTCGCCACCGTGTTTTGCAGCTGGAATGCCACTGACCCGTTCGCTACTGCGAGGTCCGTGATCAGTCCCAGCTCGACGATGTTCTTGCCATAGTCCGGGTGTACGACGCGGCTCAATGCGTCCTCGAATTGCTTTTGGTCAGCCATGGTTCGCTCTTGCGGCTGTCGGGGCAGTGCCTCCGGTCAGCACGACTAGGTCTCCCACAAATCGGTCCATTTCCTGCTCTGCGCACATCAGGTCACGAATGCTCGTACGGCTAAGGAGTTGGTCGACCACCGACTGAACCGCCCGCCACAGCGACCGGATCGAGCAGTCGATCGAATTCGTGCAATGGTCCTCGTGCCCTGAGAACCGCCCGCAGAAATCTCCTCCGTACAATTCCCCGCCCAGCACGTGGATGGCCTGCTTCGCGGTGATCTCTTCCGGCGGCCGCGCCAGTTGGTAGCCGCCGGCCTGTCCGCGCTCGCTCGCTACCAAGCCGCCCTCGCGCAGGGCGCGCATCAGTTTGGCCGCGTGCGGCATCGAGATCCCTTCTGCGCGCGAGATCTCTTGGATGTTCATCATCGCGTCCGGCCCGGCTTGGGCCAGTCGCAACAGGCAGCGCAGACCGTATTCTTCTTGGGCGTTCAGTTGCATGTTCAGACCTCAGACAAGGTTCAGGACGAGCTTCGCCTCCTCGCTCATCTTCTCGGGCGTCCACGGCGGATCAAACGTGATCTCGATCTCCGCGTCGGCGACCTCGGACAGGCGCTCGATCTTGTACTTGGCCTCCGCGGGGAGCGTCTGGGCGGCCGGACAGTTGGGCGCAGTAAGGGTCATCAGGACCTTTACCTTGTCCGGCTCGTCCTCCGCCCGCGGTGCGAAGACCTTGTAGATCAGCCCGAGTTGGTAAATGTCGATTGGGATCTCCGGGTCGTAGCAGGTCTTGAGCACAGCCACGACCTTCTCCTCCAGCGAAGCGTCCGGGGCGTACTCCGGCTCCTTCGGCGGAAGGGGCGACGTCATCGTCATGTTCGAGTGCATGCTCGGGACGAACTCGCCGTATTTCGGAGCGGCTGACAGCGCCCCCGTGTTGAGACCGCCGCTTGCGGGCTGTTCGCCCCCTTCCCGCTTCTCCTCGGTTTCGGGCTGCGGCTGGTTCAGGCCTAGGTTCAGCATGGACATCAGGCGAAGATCTCCTTGGCGGTCTCGATCGCATCCGCCAGCGCGTCAAAATCCGCGCGGTTGTTGTAGAAGGCGATCGAGGCCCGCGTGGTCGCGGCCACGCCATAGAACTGCATGACCGGTTCGGCGCAGTGGTGCCCTACGCGCAGCGCGATTCCCTGTCGGTCGAGGATGGTGCCCAAGTCGGCGGGATGGATGCCCTCGACCTCGAAGGAAAGCACGCCGGCTTTGTCTCGCGCCGTTCCGATCGGGCGCAGGCCTTGGATCGCATCGAGCTTCTCGGCCCCGTAGGCCAGCAAATCGGATTCGTACGCGGCGATCTGGTCCATGCCAATCAAGCTCAAGTAGTCCACGGCCGCACCCATACCGATCGCTCCCGCGATCATGGGCGTGCCCGCTTCGAAGCGGTACGGCAAATCGTTGTACACGGTTTTTTCGAAGCTCACCGACGAGATCATGTCCCCGCCGCTCTGGTAGGGCGGCATCTCCTCCAGCAAAGTGCGCCGGGCGTAAAGTGCGCCGATGCCGGTAGGGCCGCACATCTTGTGCCCCGACAGTGCAAAGAAGTCACAGTCCAGCGCTTGGACATCCACGGGCATGTGGGGCGCCGCCTGGGCGCCGTCGACGAGGCACACGGCCCCGGCGGAGTGCGCTTTGGCCGCGATCTCCCGCACCGGGTTGACCGTCCCCAGCGCATTCGACACTTGCGTCACCGCCACGATCTTGGTGTGCGGCGACAGCAGCTTGTCGAACTCGGACATGACCAATTCGCCGGCCTGATTCATCGGAATCACGCGCAGGTTGGCACCCTGCTCTTGGCACAGGATCTGCCATGGCACGATGTTGGAGTGGTGTTCCATGGCCGAGATCATCACGTCATCGCCGCGGCCGATGTGGACCCTTCCCCAGCTCGAGGCGACGAGGTTGATGCTCTCGGTGGCGCCTCGCGTCCAGACGATCTCCTCCTGCTCTGACGCGTTGAGGAACCGCTGCACGCGCAGGCGGGCGGACTCGTACTTGTCCGTGGCCCGCTGGCTGAGCTCGTGCACCCCTCGATGTACGTTGGACCGGTCCCTTTCGTAGTACTCCACCAGCGCGTCAATGACGGGGCGCGGCGTTTGCGACGAGGCGGCGTTGTCGAGGTAAACCAGCGGACGACCGTGCACCAATTGGTGCAGGGCGGGGAAGTCTGCCCGCAACGCCTCGCTGTCGAGGCGGACCGGCGCTGCCGTCGCGGTCGTCACGTTCACGCTCCTTCCGGCTCTCCCATCAGGGCTCCTGCGACGCAAAGCGATCCAGCAGCGAGGACTCGAAGTGCTCCTTGAGCGGAGTGACCTTGATGCGTTCCAAGGCGTCGGCCGCGAACGCGTAGGTCAGCAGGTTGCGCGCCCGGGCCGCTCCGATGCCCCGCGACTGCAGGTAGAAGGCCGCTAGCGAATCTAGCTGCCCGATGGTCGCTCCGTGCGTGCAGCGCACGTCGTTGGCGTCGATCTCAAGCTGCGGTTTGGTGTTGACCTCGGACTGGTCCGAGAGCAGCAGGTTCTTGTTGCTCTGCACCGCATCGGTCTTCTGCGCGTCGGGCCGGACGAAGATCTTGCCGTTGAACACGCCTCTGGCGCGGTCGTCGAGCACGCCCTTGTAGAGCTGGTGCGAGTTGCAGTGCGGCATGGCATGGTCGATGCTGGTGTGGTGGTCAACCAATTGTTCGCCGCGCACGGCGTATAGCCCGTCCAGCGAGCACTCGCACCCGGTACCGTTGAGCCGAGTGCCGATGTCGTTCCGCGCTACGGCGGCCCCGAAGCTGATGGAGAACGAGCTGACGTAGCTGTCACGCTGTTGGGACGCTTGCAGCCGGCCTGTGTGGAAGGCGTCCGTTGATTCCACCTGGGCGCGGTAGTGGTCGACGCGGGCGTTCTCCTCGGCATAGATCTCTGTCACCGCGTTGCGCCAATAGGCGCCGGAACCGGCATAGGTCTCTACCACTTGGACCGAGGCATTGCGCTCGGCCACGATTAGCACCCTTGGCAGGCTGGCCCGGGCCGGGTCTCCGAACACGAGGTGAAGCGGTTCGTCGAACACAGTGCCGCGTTCGGCCTTGATGACTACGGCGTTGCTGAAGAATGCCGTGTTGACAGCGCAGATTGCGTGATCCTCGCAATTGGCGATAGCGGCAAGGTGCCGTTGCAGGAGTTCGGGCTCGGAGCGCAGCGCCTCGGCCAGCGTCAGCACGCGGGCACCCTGCGGGAGGCTGCCGAACACCTGCGGGCCGTCACCGGTCTCTAGGCCGGCGCTACCGGCGGCCGCATAGGCGGGCAGGGCGGTCTCGGCGCTGCCGGGCTGTGCCGCAAACAGCAGCTGGCCGTCGGCGAGTGGCGACAGATCGGTGTACTTGTACTCCTCGTGCCTCAGCGTGGGGACGCCGAGTTGCAAGAAGCGCTCCATGGCGCGCTTGCGGCGCTCCAGCAGCCAGGTCGGCTCGTCCGCGGAGCGGGCGAGCACATTGCTGAAGCGCTCCAAGTACAGGTCCGCCCTGTTGGAAACAGCAGGCACTTCAGACTCCTGCGGCCTGCGGTGCGACTTCGTCGTTGATCCAGCCGTAGCCGCGCGATTCAAGTTCCAGCGCGAGGTGTTTGTCGCCCGACAGCTCGATCCGGCCGTCGGCCAGCACGTGGACATAATCCGGGACGATGTAGTCGAGTAAGCGCTGATAGTGGGTGATCACCACGAACGACCGGTCGGGGCTGCGCAGGGAATTCACGCCACCGGCGACGATCTTGAGAGCGTCGATATCCAAGCCCGAATCAGTCTCGTCGAGGACTCCCAGCTTGGGGTCCAGCATTGCCATCTGAAAAATCTCGCTGCGCTTCTTTTCGCCGCCCGAAAAGCCCTCGTTGATGGCGCGCTTGAGCATGTCTGCTTCCATGCCCAGCGGCTTGATCTTCGCGCGGGCCAGCTTTAGGAACTCTCCGGCCGAGAGTTCTTCCTGCCCACGATGCTTGCGCACCGCGTTGACGGCCTCGCGCATGAAGTACATGGTGGTCACGCCCGGCACTTCCACCGGGTACTGGAAGGCCAGAAACACGCCTTCGCGCGCACGAATCTCCGGGTCCATCTCCAACAGGTCCTGGCCGTTGAACGTCACCGAGCCCTGCTCGATTTCGTAGCCGTCGCGCCCGGCCAACACGGCCGCCAGCGTGCTCTTACCCGATCCGTTGGGCCCCATCACCGCGTGGACCGTGCCGGGCTGGACTTCAAGGTCGATCCCGCGCAAAATTTTCTGCCCGTCTATGCTGACGTGCAGGTTCTTTACTTGCAGCATTGGCTTGCTCGCTCTCCCCTCCGTCGGCCGCCTAGCCGACGCTCCCCTCCAAACTCACGCTCAGCAGTTTCTGCGCCTCCACCGCGAATTCCATGGGCAGTTCGCGGAAGACCTCCTTGCAGAACCCGTTGACGATCATCGACACCGCGTCCTCGGTTTCGATGCCGCGCTGGTTGAGGTAGAAAATCTGGTCCTCGCCAATCTTGGAGGTCGTTGCCTCGTGCTCGACCTGGGCCGACTTGTTGCGCACCTCCAAGTAGGGGAAGGTGTGGGCGCCGCAGCGGTCGCCCATCAGCATCGAGTCGCATTGCGAGAAGTTCCTGGCACCCTCCGCCTTGGGCATGATCTTGACCAGCCCGCGGTAGGAGTTGTTCGACACGCCGGCGGAGATGCCCTTCGACACGATGGTCGAGGTCGTGTCCCTGCCGATGTGGATCATCTTGGTGCCGGTGTCGGCTTGCTGGTGGTTGTTGGTGACCGCGACCGAGTAGAATTCGCCCACCGAGCCATCGCCGATCAGAATGCAGCTCGGATACTTCCATGTGATGGCCGAGCCGGTCTCCACTTGGGTCCAAGAGATCTTCGAGCGCTTGCCACGGCAGGCACCGCGCTTGGTCACGAAGTTGTAGATGCCGCCGTTGCCGTCCTTGTCGCCCGGGTACCAGTTCTGGACCGTGGAATACTTGATGCGCGCGTTGTCCAGGGCGACCAATTCGACCACGGCGGCGTGCAGCTGGTTCTCGTCCCGCATCGGCGCGGTGCAGCCCTCTAGGTAGCTGACGTGGCTGTCGTCCTCGGCCACGATCAGAGTGCGCTCGAACTGCCCCGTGTTCATCGCGTTGATTCGGAAGTAGGTCGACAGTTCCATCGGGCACGTCACGCCCTTGGGGATGAAGACGAAGGAGCCGTCGGAATAGACGGCGGAGTTGAGCGCCGCGAAGAAGTTGTCCGATGGCGGCACGACCGACCCGAGGTACTTGCGCACGAGTTCGGGATGCTCGCGGACCGCCTCGGAGATCGACATGAAGATGACCCCCGCCTCGGCCAGCTTCTCGCGGAAGGTGGTGGCGACGGAGACGCTGTCGAAGACAGCATCCACGGCTACGCCTGCCAGGACCGCCCGCTCTTCCAGCGGGATGCCGAGCTTTTCGTAGGTGGCGAGCAGCTCGGGATCCACCTCGTCCAAGCTCTTGGGCTTGTCGTCGGCGCTCTTGGGGGCGGCGTAGTACGAGATGGATTGATAGTCGATCTTGGGGTAGCTGACGTTAGGCCAGGTGGGCTCCGTCATCTCCTGCCAGTGGCGGAAAGCCTTCAAGCGCCACTCGAGAAGCCATTCGGGCTCCTCCTTCTTCGCCGAGATGAAGCGCACGGTGTCTTCGGTCAGGCCCGGCGGCAGGGTCTCCTGGTCGATGTCGGTGACAAACCCGTACTTGTACTCTTGGTTGGCCAGCCCTTCAAGGTGTTCGACTGCGCTGCTCATGGATCGCTCGGTGACTAGCACCACTCGGTAGTGGCAGCTAATCTATACATATCAGTATACATTAAATCTGGTATTTAGGATGTCGCGATTCGGGCCGAGACCTTCTGTGCAGGCGTTTCGTTCAGGAACGCCGGTCCGCACAACGGCCGCCCCACCTGTGCCGACCGGTCCCGCTAGGCGCACCGCCAAGCCATCGTCCAGCACGTGAATTGTCCAGTGCCGTCCACGAGCGTCGTGGGCGGCCTCAATCACACCGAACGGTTCGTCCACTCATCACTCTCGACGACGCAACGGGCGGGTATGCCCAAGTCGGCCGCAATCTCGGAGTCGGCGGTCACCGAAAGCCGGTGCTTGGAGCGGATTCACAGGAAGCCCCTCTTGGTGGTGAGGTGCGGTGTTTCTAATGGCCGTAGACGGGTCACTGTAAGCTAGCCACCGCTTCTGAATCATCGCTTAGGCATATTGTTCGTCGGTTCCGAATTGCCCCGAGACACGGCCGTGTCGAAGGCTTCGTCCGCGCCCAGCGCCGCCGGGCCCAGGGCGCGGTGCCGCGAGACATTCGCGCCTTACGGCGCAGCCGAGGCCGCAATTCCGCCTCCCGAACAATCCGGTGCTATAGTGTTTGCACCCCAGCAGCAACGGTAGAGTCAGTTGATCTGACTTGATTAGCGGTGCTCTGTAGTTGAGCAGCATCGTGCGCTGCCACAGGGTGCGCCAGCAGTAGCGTCCAGCAAGCGACGGCTAGTATCCCAATCGGGCTGAAGAGTTAGGTGCGCGTCCTACAGCAAGTCAAGCCTACCCCCGAACAACTTCCGATCTTGACGGATGCAGGGCTGGGATTCCGTCTCATTCGAGGGGCCGCTGGCAGCGGCAAGACCACTGCAGCCCTGTTACGGCTTCGCCAACTCTGTGCTTCGCGCCTGAGCCGGAGGCAACGCCTACGTTCCGACCAGCCCGTCAAGGTTCTAGTGCTAACGTTCAATCGGACATTGCGGGGATATGTCAAGCAGCTTGCGCAGGAACAGGTCGGTTCCAATTCAGGACTCGACTTGACAGTAGAGACCTTCGCTCAATGGGCCTTGTCACTTCTAGGCAGCAGAGATCTCATCAATGATCGAAATGAGATCCTTACTGAGCTGTTGGGGCAGGTCGGTGTGCGTGCGAAGGATATGAATTACTTCATCGACGAGATCGAATACGTTCTAGGGCGTTTCCCGGCCGATGCTCGGGAACTGTACATCGACGCGTTACGCACCGGACGGGGCAGGGCACCTGCCGTCAACAAGCAGACTAGGACAAGGCTGCTCACCCAAGTGATCGAACCGTACAAGAAACGAAAACGAGCCGATGGACAAGTTGATTGGAACGACATTGCCGTTGAAGTCGCCGACGCAAAGAGTCAACGATACGACGTTGTAGTTGTGGACGAGACGCAGGACCTTTCTGCGAATCAGCTCCGTGCCGTACTTTCACACCTAGAACAAGATCACGTAACTACATTCATTATTGATGCCGCACAGAGAATCTATCCGCAGGGGTTCCAATGGAGAGAACTCGGCATTGAGTTAAGGCCAGAAATGGTCTTCACGCTCTCACGCAACCATCGCAATACGAAGGAGATCGCCCGGTTTGCCCGGTCCCTGCTTGACGGGCTGCCTCAAGAGGAGGACGGTGTAGTGCCCGATGAGAACGCGTGTCAGGAGGAGGGGCAAACCCCTGAGGTAGTGGCGGGTCGCTATGGCGCGCAGTTAGACCAGATGTTGCGACGGGTTCAACCCTATCTGAACGCTGGCGAGACAGTCGCGATCCTGCACCCTCTCGGCGGTGGCTGGTTCTCATTTGCCCGTCAGGCCCTCAACCAAAGGGATATTCCGTTTTGCGAACTGACTCGACAGCGTGAATGGCCAAGCGGTCCCGAACTCGTGGCACTGTCCACCATCCATTCTGCAAAGGGCCTTGAATTCGACCATGTGCTCTTGCCCGGGATCAATCAAGAGGTCACTCCACACGGCGGAGAGGATGGCGATGGTACTCTTCAATCCTTGCGTCGACTCGTTGCGATGGCTGTTGGACGGGCCCGCAAGACCGTCTCGGTTGGCTACAAGCCCGGAGAGCAGTCGACGGTGATCGACCTGCTAGACCCGGACACCTATACATTGGTGGGGGTTTAGTTTCATGTCCGCGGAATCATTGCATCAGGCGATTCCTCGAGCACCTCACGAAATCGCCTCCCTGCCGAGATGCCCAGAGGTCCTAGCGGCTGCGAAGCGATTCGGGATAACTAGCGTAGTTCACTTCACCACGTTCAGTGGTTGTGTGGGTGTGCTAGCCACTGGTGCCCTGAAGAGTCGAAGCCGACTGCCGCATGACAGCTATCTGGAACATGTATACAGACCCAACACTGACTTCCGGAAGGATCAACAATGGTTGGACTATGTTAGTCTCTCGATAGAACGCATAAACGACTGGATGTTCGATAGCTCGAGGAAATGGCATGCAGCTGACAAGAATCCATGGGTTGTTCTGTCATTCTTACCTCGGATTCTGGCTCATCCAGGAGTGGTCTTCACGACCACAAATAACATTTATCCCTCCTGCCTTCGATTCGAGGGCCTGGCCGGCTTCCAACGCATGTTCGCGGACAGCGTGGTTGGTCGCTACGGGCAAGCCCACAGCCGATCCAATAAACAGCCGGGATGGCCCACGGATAGGCAGGCGGAGGTTCTATACCCGGGCGAGTTGTCGTGCAAGCATCTCCAGCGAATTTACGTCCAGAGCGAGGATGCCGTGGACCAAATTCGAGGATCTCTCGCCGGTCTTCAGTTGGATGTCGAGGTGAGCTATGCCCCGGAGGTGTTCCAATGACGAGCCGTGGCTTATTCTCCAATAACGCCCCGCCTGGCTGTGCCGGACCGTTGAACGTTGCTACGAAGGCGTCAGAGGTTGGCGACCATCGAATCAAGGTGGAGCGGTCGGGGCTTTGGGCAGCGTACGGCGATGCACTCGGATGGATCAGCGAACTGACCGATGCCCGTGGCCTTGCGCGGCGAACTTCCGGCGAACCGCTTCGCACGCCCATTGAATGGGGCCGGCGGATCGGTGGGCGCACGGGCGTCACGGCTACCCTGCCCAGAGGTTGCTATTCGGACGATTCGCAATTGCGCCTCGCGACTGGGCGGGCGATAGGGCCCGATGGCTTCGACGTGGAGGTCTTCGCTAAGGTTGAACTCCCGGTTTGGCTTAGTTACGGGCTTGGAGGAGGCCGTGCGACAAGTACCGCAGCAGAGCACTTGGCCAAGCCCAACGTTTCGTGGTTTGCCAATACGTTCAAGGGATGGGCCAATTCGGGAGGGAATGGTGCGGCTATGCGCGTGCAGCCGCACATCTGGGCAGCGGCTTCTCCAGGCGATGCCGATAGTTTCCTACTCGATGTAATCCGAAATACCGTTTGCACCCACTCGCACCCGACTGGGCTCATGGGTTCGGTCCTCCACTCCTTGGCGCTAGCTTGGACCTTGAATTCCGGCCGCAGTCCTTCCCCAGCCGACCTCTCGCAATGCGTTGAAATTGCTGCAAGCCTTCCGAAGATTATCAGATCTGACCGGGAGGTCGGAACGTACTGGCTTGGTGTATTCGAGCGGGAGTCGGGATCATTCAACGTGGGATGGTCCCAAGCGGTTGCCGATGCGCGGGATGCAATCGACTGCGCTCGAGAGATTCCGACCGATGGTTCAGGGGCTGAGCGATACGGCGCAATCGTGGAGCGTCTTGGGCTTCAAGATCCGGCTCGGCGAGGTAGCGGAATACTCACAGCGGTGGCCGCCACCGCCTTGACTTGGTGCGAACCGCGGCCCAAAGAGGCATTGCAGGTCGCGGCGAACGCTATTGGTACTGATACCGACTCGATAGCGACGATGGCGGGTGCAATTCTTGGGATAACTGCCGAATCCGAGCCCCCGATTGACGTCTTGGATGCGCAACTCTTTCGCGCCGAAGCGGCTCGCCTATCGGAAATTGCCTCAGGCGGGCAGCCTCCG
>Ga0209021_1003897_pt1 | contig 11503 bp, 13 predicted proteins | sample PinacodermFT_FD_187299 | JGI IMG/M metagenome (GOLD analysis project Ga0209021, IMG submission 187299) | Host-associated microbial community of the marine sponge Aplysina aerophoba from Gulf of Piran - sponge pinacoderm, lysed by freeze-thaw... | ecosystem: Host-associated > Porifera > Sponge >... | reverse complement strand
TGGGGCAATCAGGCAGCCTGCGGTTCGGCTTCAGCCGGTCTGTCGCCGGTCTTCAGGCCCGGGTACCACTGCTCGAACTTCCCTCTGAGCGTGCCATCGAGGGTTCGCGTCCGGGTTTGAAGGAGGAGATGTGCGCCAGGCTTTGACCATTGCATCTGTTGGCGCTTGCCAAAGCGCTTGCCAACGACTGTGTTGATGGCACTCTCCACGAACCCGGTGGAAACGCGTTCGCCGTAGCGCCGCCGCTCGGCATAGTTGGGAATCATCCAGGCGTTGTTACGGATGTAGACCTCGAATTCGCCGGCAGCCTTCCTCAGCGCCTTGATGCTCGGGTAGTTGGTCTGGGTGCATTCCAGGTCCATGACCAATTCCTCGATCACACGATGGCCGTCATGGATGTTACCGTTCCACAGGTAGCCCTTGATCTGGCGCAGAAGACGGTCCAGCTTTCGTCCTTCATCTGGATCATGATGACTCAATCCCTTGACATACTGGCGCATGACGGTGATGCGCATGGTGATGTGGAACCAGTCGAGCAGGTGCTCGGATGCCGGCGCCATGTACAGCGCCATGTTCTGGACTGTATCGCCGCCGTCAGTCAGGAAGGTGACGGGCTGGTTTTCCTGCCATCCCTGTTCCTTCAGGACCTCGTGCAGGCGCCGCTTGGGCTTCGTGTCGTGGGTGTGAACAAGGCCGAGATAGCGGTTCGGGCGATCGGTGGGCATGGACTTGGCGACCATGACCTCGAAATGCGGTTGCCTCTTGTCCCGCGAGCGCACGTAGCCGCCGTCGATTCCAACCGTAATCCGTCCTTCCGGCAGTGGCATGGCGGCGCGGTCCCGCGGGTATGTTTCGATGAAGAAGACCTGTTCACCCCCCAGCTCGTTTTCCATGCGTCTGGCGGCCTTGTGAAGATGATTGCGCACGGTTATGGCGTTCAGGCTCTCACCGATCGGCAGGACATCCTTGAGAAGGCGGGCCGAGACCCCGAACGAGAGCAGCGAAGCCCATCTGGTTTCCAGCCACAGGAGCTCCGGCGCCGTGTGGTCCGGAAGCAACTCGGTCAGGGGGCTAAAAGTCTTTGAACGACGGGTCTTGCACCAACAGCGATAGTACCGCGGGCTGGTGACGGGAATATCGCCGAAGACGGTCCGGTAGCGGATGGTGCAGCGGCCCTTTTTGCGAAGCCGCCGTCTGCAACCCTGGCACTCGGACTTCGAGTCGCAGAACGCCTCGGCCTGGGCCTCGACGATCTTTTCCTGCAGGGCCTTTAGCAGCGCTTTGCCTTCGTCGATTGACAGGCCGATGTCTTCATGCCGATCATGCCCCTTGTCGAGCACGATGACTTCGTGCTCTTGTACCTCGCCGGCCGCGGTTGTCACGCGCAGGGTGATCTCGAATTTCATGGCTGTCCCTCCCGGGGAAACGGGTTTTCCAGATTAACAAGAGAGGAAAACCCAAGGGGTCGTCGCTGACGTTTTCGGCCCTGATATGCCGTCCGCCTGTCCTCTTTTGGCCCGATCTTTGTTTCTCGACCGGCAAAGAGAAAAGACATGACTGGCTACATCGAACGCGCCGCCAACCAGGTCGCCGACATCCTGATGCGCGAGGGACTTGATTACACCCAGACCAAGGCCGTCTTCAAGCAGGCGCGCGCCAAGGCTGGCCTCAGCGCTCCAAAGGAACACCGCGGCTCTCCGGCGCGTCTGACCCTGGAGGAAGAACTGCGCTTCATTGACCAAGCCTACGCCCAGAGCGGCCAGGTCGGGCTGATGATGCAGGTCCTCCTGGAGACCGGTACGCGGGTGTCGGAGTTCGTGGACCTGCGCGTCGAAGACGTGAGCCTGGCCGAGCGAGCCGTTGTCATCGAGGACGGCAAGGGCGGCAAACGCCGAGAAGTACCGATGCGCCCCGAACTGGCACGTCTTTTGGCCCTGCACGTCGGCAGCCGCAGGTCCGGCCCGCTGTTCGTCAGCCGACAACGACGGACAGATGGACGTCCTCCAGCCTTTACCCGTCAGCGTATCGGTCAGATTGTGCGCCAGATCGCCCACGGCGCCGGCATCTCCAAGCGTATCTATCCCCACCTGCTACGGCATACCATGGCCACCCGCTTGCTGGCCATTGGCATGGACATCACCGACGTGCAGAAGTTCCTCGGCCATGAGGACATCGCCACTACGCGAATTTATGCCGAGACCAGTGTCGCTATGCTACGGCGCAAATTCGACCAAGTGACCAACCAGACAGGAAAGGACCTGGTGCGGTGGATATCGAAAGACCAGGGGGAAGTCGTCGGGGCCTTCGCGGCCGACCTGCTGTCAGAACCGCGGCGCGGCGCTATATGAGTTGCTGGCGCATCATCTCAAGATGGCGGCCGCCGCGGAAAGCATCGTTCACGGGCCGCCGATGGAATGTCGTTTGCAGAAACGGCTGGCGCTGCTCCATGCGCTCAAGGGCGTCATCGATGGCTTCGCGTTCGTCTTCTGTCAGGTACCCGGCGCTCTGACCATCCAGAACACGGGAGACAAAGCCGCCCACCAAGTCCCGATCCGACCAGGCATCGTAGCCCGTCGCCTCTTCTTGCCATTTCCGGTACCCGGGAGGGCCACCGCAGTCCTCGGGCGGGCAGGCCCTGGAGCCGCCGGTGCAGACCGGATACATCTTCTTTGGATTCTGTTCCAGGAACTTCTCGATGCGGACCTCGTGTTCCCAGTGATCACCCATGTCGTAGAGGTAGGCGAAACGATCCTTGGCGCGAAACCTGAACCGGGAAAGGGGTGTGTCGGGACTCTCGACATGAAGCTCAAGGGAGCCGTAGCGCATGGCATGTATGTCGAAGTAGTAGAGGTGGATGCCGTCCCAGCCCATGCCCACCTGCAGGAAGCCGTGCAGCTCCCGCAGCATTACGGATTCAGGCACCAGCACCCGGCGCCAGATCATGGGGCTGAGGCCCAGCAGGCGAACTTTCAGCTGAACGATGCGCGTGGATTCTTCCAGGCCGGCCATGCAGACCTTATGCCATCAGCCGCGCAAGGCTGCAATCGCCCCACACTTTTTAGTGCTTCCGAACAAGATCTCGGGCGGTCGGGTCCTGAGCTCGAAGACGCGACGGTCTGCGAACCGGGCTGCGTCCCTGCTGCGGTTGGCCGCAATCGCCCAGGGCCGGACCGATACGGCTCTGGGGGCGTTCTACCGCCGCTTGTCCGGACGCATGGGCAAGGCCAAGGCGGTGACCGCCACGGCCCGCAAGATCGCGGTCCTGTTCTACAACACGATGCGCTATGGCATGCAGTACGCCGACCCGGGGCCTCGCACTACGATCAGCGCTATCGACAACGAGCCGTAGTCAATCTCCGCCGACGGGCGAGGGCGCTCGGATTCACGCTACAAGAGCATCCGGCGGGAGTTTCTTAGGAAGGCACACCATGCACCGATACGTCCTTGCCGTTCTGTTCCCCCTGCTCACCCTGGGCTGCCTTGAAAGAACCGAGCTGCGCACGGTGCAGCCACCACCACCGATCACCGACGAAGCTGCCCGCGCCCTGTACTACGACATTCTGGAGCGCGGCAATACCGCGGTTCACAGCGCCGTCCTGGGTTATGAGCGCGGTGCCGCCGACCTGTACGAATTCCGGCCGGCGGCCGTATGCCAGGGGCCGGAGTGCACCGAAGACTTCACGCTGGAGGACGTTCAACTGGAGATCCTCGGCACGCGGCGCGGCATCCATCTGGGCCACGAGAACGTGCGGCTGGACGACGTGCGCGTCTGGGTCTACGGCGGCTGGATGGAAGACAGCTTCTTCGCCATCCAGTCGAACGACTACATAGGCGCCGAAAACCACGGCCTGACCGTCGTCCAGGGCTATGCCGTCGGGTACGCCCCCGGCACCAGTCCGGACCTCGGCGCTGAGGTGACCGCGACGTGGAACGGTTTCATGAGGGGCGTGGACTTGGGTGACTGGCCGGACCGGGGCGACGTCATTTCGGGCGACGCGGCCGTCGTGATTGAGCTGGACGGCACCGGCATGACGGCCGACGTGTTATTCACCAACGTACTGAGCCGGCTGGCGATCCGGCGGCCCGACATGACGTGGGAGAACCTGGCGGTCGAAGACGGACGATTCGGCTACGACGCCGAGAGGGGCGACACCCTCACGGGACAGTTCTTCGGTGCCGGACATGGCGAGGTGGGCGGCGTGTTCGAGCAAGACCGCATCGTGGGGGTCTTCGGCGGCATGCGGGAGTAGGACGCTAGCCGCCAGGTAGCCGTATCGCCGCATCACCGTCTTGTTCCCTTTTATTCGGTCTCAGGCCGCCGCTTCAGTTCCGGCACATCGGCCTTTCTACCGCGCCTGGGGTAGTAAACGCGATCCATTTCCTGCCGGGCCTGCGCCCGCTTTTCCGCCTTGGCGATCCACTTCATCACCACGTACACAACGGCAAGGGCCGGAACAATGGTCGCGAGACACATCAGTGGCTCAGGCATGAGGGAGGCCCTCCCTGGAGACGGGAGATCTGAGCACCTATTTCCCCACAAACACCGTAAAGCCGCCGATTTGGACGAGGATGCATGCCTCAGACAGTCGGTGCTTTATCTGTTCCTTCAATCAATCCGGCATATGGCGGCGCTGCCGCCGGCGTCCAGGCACTCGCGGCACGTCGCTGGCAGTTGTCACATGCGGCAACAACAGGACCAGGCGCACCAACTGGGCCTGCGTCGAGATATTGAGCTTGCGGTTGATCTCCTTGAGATGCCACCGGACCGTGCTTATCTTACCCGTGGCCCCGGCAATGTCGCGCACCGTCTTGCCTTCGGCCAATGCGACTGCCACCCGGCTTTGCGTCGGCGTCAGGCCCAGGCGCTCGGCCACGAACTGCGGATCGATGCGGACCGGACCGGGTAACTGAACCTTGATCGCGGTAACGTCGTTCTCGAGGGCGTCAAGGCGACGGTTGAGGTCGTCGAACCGCGTCGCCAGGTCGACGCCGAGGTTCTCGGCGTGTTGCTTGAGGCTTCGGTATTCGTTCTTCCACTGGAAGCCCGGGCACCGCAGCTTCTCGATCAGGACCCGGAAAACCACCGTGCGGACGGGCCATCGCAGCTCCTCTTCGGACAGCCCTGCAATGCCGCGCAGGACGGGGAGCGCCAGTTCCTTTCGGTTCATCATGGGATCGACACAGATAATCTGCGGCACCTTGAGCGCCGAAGCCAGCATCCCCTGGCCCTCGTAGATGCCCGAGACGTACGACTGGAACTCACCCGGCGGCAGGTCGAACAGCGCATGGCCGTTCGGCACCGGCGGGAGATTGGCGGCCAGGACAAGGGCGGGCAACATCGCGATCAACAGGACGCAGCGCACGGCGTCACCTACAGGAATATGATGAGCAAGGCAGCGGCCATTCAGCTGGGACACGGCCTTTGCGTATCCGCCTGCGCATGATTCGGCTGACAACGCCAAGCATGGCGGCTTGGGGAGGAATGGGTCACAATGCGTGAGAGGGTCAGCGCTTTACCCGTCCCCTCAGTCAATCCGGCACATGGCGTCGCTGCCGCCGGCGTCCAGGCACTCGCGGTACGCCGCCACAACGCCCCAGCAAGCATCCTCCAGCGCCCCCGTGGCCGCGCACGCGCGATAGCCCGCGAGGAACCTGTCCGTCGTCCGTCTCTGCGCGGCATGCTCGCGTTGTATTTGGCGGTTTTGCGTCAGGATGGCCTGACTGCGGTAGTTCACCCACGCCCTGTCATCGGCGCATCCGACGGCGTCCAGGCCAGCTGCCACGCAGAGCAGTACAACTGCGGGACTTCTCAAAGGCTGACCTCCTCTTATCCAGCCTAGGGTACTAGGGCCTGTTGACATTTACGCAAGCTCCAACCGGGAACCCACCGCATAAATCATGGCGGCGTAGCTGACATCAGTCTTCTCGAACGCATGGCAAGGGGACGGAAATGCTTGAGCTTGCAAAAGAAGTTCTCCACCAAATGGCGCCACTTGTACATCTCCGTGTCGTAGGAAATTGGCTCTACGCGATTCGACCTGGGAGGAATCACCGCCGTCACGCCACGGGCTCGCAATTCAGCGCACAACTCGTCGCTGTCGTAGGCCCGGTCTGCAATCAGCGCCCCGAATTCGACGCCAAGGAGGAGCGACGATGCAGCAATTACATCATGACGCCGGCTGGGCAACAGCACGAAGCGCACCAAGTTGCCCAGGGCGTCGACCATTACGCTGACCTTGGTGCCTGGGCCACCTCGCGAGCGACCAATAGCTTCCTAGCTGCGAGTCCCCCTTTGGCGCCGGCTCCATGCTGATGGAGTCGCGCAATGGTGCCGTCGACCAGCACGTACTCAAAGTCGGCATCGGCTGACAAGGCCTTGAACACGCGCTCAAAGACGCCTTTTCTGGCCCATCTACGGAAGCGTCGAAACACCGAGTTCCACAGCCCGAATTCGTTGGGCAAGTCGCGCCACGGGGCGCCTGTCCTGGCTATCCACAAAACGGCTTCGAGGAACTCCCGATTGTCTCTTGCGGAACGTCCGCGGTCGCCGTCTTTTCCGGGTAGCAACGGCGCCACACGTTCCCATTGCGAGTCGCTGATAATGCGTCGCGGCATTCATCGATCTCCGTTTGCTGCAGTTGTCTGGCATCGTAGTCATCCTTTAATTACAGCAAACGATTCAAATGTCCACAGGCCCCAATAGGTCGGACATTTTTTAAGCAATGCTATGGGTGATGGCGCCCATAGTAACAAAGGTTCTGACACAATAGTGCTAAATTTCTCCAATCAAGATCGCGGTTCGGTGGGCAGGGCTGTCGTTCTCGTAGGCCCATCCCTATAACAAGACCTCTACCCCAGTACTGGCGAACTTGAGACAACAACCTTTGTAGAATCCACCCGGATAGCCTGAGGAGTATTGCTCTCGCAGATTCCGGCTTTAGGCGCGCCTCTGAGGGCGTCGTACGTTTACACAAGCCCATCAACACCCGTCTGGGCTGGCCCAAGGCACGAAATATCGCTCTCTACCTTTCCTGAATCTCGACTGATTGCGGAAATCGGTGCCGCTCCATTCCCCACTTCGTCGAGCCCATTCTCATTTCCAGAAAAAGTCCACCGAAATGGGGCATCGGCGACTGATGCGGGCCAACACCCGGCCCTTGTTCCCCGTTCGGGGACCTATACACCATTCTCTTTTCTGTGCTATAGCATGGCAACATAACCGCTCGGTGTGACTCGCGATGCACAGAGTCAGACGCCTCGCCCTTTGGCGCCGTGGCAACGCGAACGCCATCAGACATCGGCGCGGATATTGAAGTCAATCATGCCTCGTTCTGCTGTGAGTGTGGGATTCGGTTTTGGATCGTTCATTCGCTGCCAGACAAGGATGTGGATCATGGGTCAATCGGACAAAGTTGACCACTTTTCGACGGTTCGTTTCCGCTGTCTATTGCCCATGCCATTTCTACCTGTACGGCTCCCCTTATCATTTGTAGTCTTTGTTGTCGTTCCGTTCTACGGGTCTGTCAGCAGACGTTCCACCTTGCTGGCGCACATTTGCGTGTCAGACGCACTGCCTGAGAATCCTATTCTGCCTCAGGCCGGCACTAACAAAGGAGTCAATGCGTGGATAGTACAAGCACAAAGCAGACGTCAGAGCGTAACCCGCCGCTCCTGGTACGACTTTTGGGAGGGTTGGGGTGTCTGGTTCTGTCGATGGTGCTGGCCGGGTGTCCGCCTACTCCGCCCAAGGAAACGGTGAGGGTCGTCAGATTACCAAACTGCGACCTGCCGAATTTCCAGCGGGGCAGGGCCTTCATTGTGGAAGCATGGGCCGTGCCCGACGCGAGGTTCAACGTCGGCGAGCCTTTCAGTCTCCAGGCACGGGTGAGCGCGCCAGCCTATTTGAACATGTTCCATGTGAGCACGTCCTGCAAGGTGACCCGGTTGCTGCATAACGTCCACCTGCAGCCGACCGAGATCGCCGATTTTCCAAGGCAGAACAGCAGGGCGATCATCGTGAAGCCGCCGGCGGGTGAGGAGGCCATTTACTTCGTAGCGACCCGGGAACAAATGGCCTTCGTCGCCGAGGCGGACATCCTGCAAGGCGGCGACGGAATTGCCAGCCTTGATCTCAGTCCGGCCCAGTTCTATCAGCGACTGGAGCAGGTTTTGGGCCGCGTTAACCCAGACGATCTCAGCGTGACGACGCTAAGAACCTCGATTGTCGGCAATTGACAACCTTTGCAAACCCAATGCTTTGGAGGAATACAGTGATGAAGAGCTTGACGCAATCTCGTGTGTTGGTTGCCATGGTGGTGGGCGCTGCGGCTATGGTTCTGGTGCCACCAGCGGGAACGGTCTCGGCGGAAGACGCCGATACTTATTTCAAAGACCTGCATATTCGCCAGATGGATATGGTGACGAACCTGACACCGCCATCAGCGCCCGCAGGACGCCCCGAAGCCGGCGGTCTGGCAGTCAGTGCGCGGGTAGATCGAACGGATCGGAACTATGATCACGGCGACAATCTGGTGCTTACGGTGCAGACGACTGAAGACGCATACATTTGGGTATTTGACACCGGCACCAGCGGCAAGGTGCACCAGATTTTTCCCAATCGGTATGACGAGTCCAATTTTCTGGCCGCTAACGTGCCGCTGGAAATTCCCGGCGCGGATTCGAAGTACCAGCTTGCCGTTTCTCATCCCAGGGGCGCGGAGCTGATCACCGTGATCGCCTCGAAGGACAAAGCTTCGCTTACAGACAAGCTGATCGACGAATCGGGCGGTGGAACGTTCCTTGCATTGCAGGGTACGGCGCCATCGGTGGCGAAAGACCTGTCGATTACGCTGCGCGAAAAACATTCAACCTGGGTCAAGGACGAAGTGGTGGTGCGGATCCAGTAGCTCTGCTTGGAGGGAGGAGGGTGCGCGATGGGGACTGCAACACGGATTCGATCATTTCCCTCGGCCGCCGGTCTTGAGGTGGTCACGGCGGCATGTCTGGTTCTGGCGGTGTGGCTTGCGCCGTCCGCGATGGCGGAAGACGTCATCGGGGCGGACGCCATAATTCGGCAGATCAAACCTCGAACCCGGGGTATTGCGGTCCGCGAGTCGGCGCCGAAGCTCAACAGGATTGCCTTGCCGGCCATCCAGTTCGACTTCGATTCCGACCGCCTCACGCCCTCCGCCCTCACGCAGATGAGGGAATTGTCGAAGGCTTTGAAGTCGGAAACCCTGCAATCCTCTTCCTTCTCGATTCAGGGCCACACGGACAGTACCGGGACCAACGCGTACAACCGACGTCTCTCCCAGCGGCGGGCCCGCGCCGTGAAGAGGTATCTCGTCGACACCGCGGGGATTGCCGCCTACCGCTTGGTCGAGGTGGGTCTGGGAGAGGATTATCCGCTCGCCGGGCTACAACCTACGGATGATCGAAACCGCCGGGTCGAAATCGTAAACCTGGGCAATAACCGGGTCGCTACGCCTCGGCCCGAAGCTGGGGAACCAGCGCCTGGCAGGCGAGCGCTACTCATCGGCATTGATGCCTACCAAGCCGTGTCTCCCCTCAATGGTCCGGTAAATGACGCCAGCGATATGGCTGAATTTCTGGTGGAACACGCGGGATTCCAACAGGGAGACCTGCGCCTTCTGTTGGACGCCGAGGCGACGCGCGACAACATCCTCACCGCGATCGAGGAATGGCTAATCCGCGGGACGCAGTCCGGCGATGACGTGCTGCTGTATTTCAGCGGCCACGGGTTTCAACAGCCGGACATTGACGGCGACGAAACAGATAACCTGGACGAAACCCTGGTCCCGGTCGATGCGCGGGTGGACGAAGGCCGCATGGTCCGGGGCATGATCACGGACGACGAGATCGCCGCGTTGCTGGACCGTCTGGCGGACCGGCGGACATACGTTGTGGTGGACGCCTGCCACTCGGGCACCAGCACCCGAGGCGTGTCCGGTGGCGAGATCTGGCGGTACACCAAGACGCCGCGGCTGCCGGATGGGGCGCCGCTACGCGTTGCGGGAACGCGGGGCGTGTCCGGGACCGTGCAAAGAATAGCATCCGTCGTCCAGTCGGCTCACGCAAACATGGTGGTATGGACGGCCGTTCGGGCCGACCAGAAAGCACTCGTCGACCGCGACGCTGTGGAGCGTCCGGGCAGCGTCTTCACGCGGCGGCTACTGGCGGGCGCAAAGGACGGCAAGGCCGACCAGAACCGCGACGGCATCGTGACGATGACCGAATTGCACCAGTATCTCCTCAGCGAATCGGCAAGCTACTGTAATCGATATCCCGACGACTGCCGAAACGGCCTGACGCCGCAGCTTCAGGCTGCCCCAGGCCAACTCCAGGACCCCGCCTTCGAGCGCCCGAACGGAAGTTTGCCCGGCAGTGCTGTGCTGGCAAAGGACCTGCTCGTGCGGCTGGCGCCGGATGCCGGCGGCACGGTGCGGTTGAACATCAGGCCCGGCCCTAGACTCGCGATCGGGGAGGTAATCAGCATCGTTGTGGAAAGCGATCGCAACGGCTATCTGACGCTGCTGGACATCGACGCCGCAGGTCGGCTGGTGCAGATATTTCCGAATGGCCCCAGCCTGCGCGCGGGCGTCCCCGCGAGCCTTACGCCGGGACGGGCCGTGACGCTGCCGGGCCAGCATGTCGGCTTCGAGTTTCAGGCAACCCCGCCCGTTGGCCGCGGGCTGCTTGTCGCTGTCGTGTCGGAAGAAAATGACCGCTTGGCGGCTTTAACCTCGCGCCACAAAGATTTGTCGGTAGCGCCGTCTTCGGAGGCGTATCTTGTTGAAATCAGGGAGGCCTTGGGTCCGGCGTCGGGAACCGGTAGCGCCGGTTGGAGCATTGCAACGCTTGAATATGAAGTCGTTTCGCGCTGACAAGGGGTGACCAAATGACGTTGCGAATTAACATGTTCTTGTTTGTGGCAGCCTTTGTCATGGCCTATGGCATTGGACCCCACGCTGCCCATTCCAGGCCTGATTCATTCAGAGTGACGGTAGCGCCAACAACCATTAATGAGGACGGTTCGGGTGCCGGGATGGAATCAACAGTGACGGTACACGAGACCGATCCTAATGGGTACTTCACCGGCGAGCAGCGTGTCGAGATCAAGCTTGCGGGAACGGCGACCTGGGGGGCACGGTGCGGCGGCGAGGTGGACTTCATCATCTTCTATAACGGCGTGGCGAAGGACGATCTCATTATTCAACCCAATCCTACTAATCCCGATCCCGATGTCCCCTATTCTTTTTCCATCACAGTGAGGGCGTGCACCGACCAAAGGAATGAAACCGACGAGGCCGTCGTCTTCAGCTTCCGCTACGATGACGATGATGCCCCACTACCCGGTACAGTGGAGCGCTATACCATTACAATCGTGGATACGGCGAATACCGCGCCGACAGTAGCTTCGGGGATTCCTCCTGTGGTCCTGGAGGTAGACGGCGAAGCGGTTGAGCGGGACCTCTCCGCCTAC
>Ga0209021_1003896_pt1 | contig 11504 bp, 12 predicted proteins | sample PinacodermFT_FD_187299 | JGI IMG/M metagenome (GOLD analysis project Ga0209021, IMG submission 187299) | Host-associated microbial community of the marine sponge Aplysina aerophoba from Gulf of Piran - sponge pinacoderm, lysed by freeze-thaw... | ecosystem: Host-associated > Porifera > Sponge >... | reverse complement strand
GGCGGCGTCGCGAAGTGCGGCCTCCGGGCGGATCCATAGCGAGTCCACGGACTCGGAGCCGTCATGGCTACCATCCTGGCTCGGCGGCAGGGCGGCCAGATAGAAATGCACATCGAAGCGCCGCGCCGAGTTTTCGGGCGTGATCCAGTGTGCGCAATGGCAGAGCGCCGCCGTGTCGGCGACAAGGTCCTCGGCTTCGAGGAAGCTGGCGAACGACACACGGCCCGAATGCACCGCAACCCGCCAGCGCGCCTCGATCCGCGCCCCGTCCTCCGGCGCCAGCATGTTATCGGCCCGCAGCGCCAGCAGGACCCCGGTCTCCTCGAACGCCTCGCGCACGCCGGCAATACGGTGCGCTCTCGCCGCCTCGCCGAAGCGGCCCGTCGTCCGGACGGCCAGGGCAGGATCGGCGTCTTCCGGATCGACCTTGCCGCCGGGAAAGACGAGCGCGCCGGAGGAAAAGTTGAGCTCCGGGCTGCGCAGCACCATGAAGACTTCGAGGCCGGCCGGGGCGTCGCGCAGGATCAGCACGCTGGCGGCGGGTTTCGGGATGGCCGGAGGACGCTCCATATGCGCCCTTATAGCGGCGGCGGACCGGAAGGGCACGGGCAATCCGTCACGCCGGACCCTTCGGGACTTGAAATCCGTACAGTTCCGGTACAGTTTCCAATCCGGAGCGAATGACTACGGATTGGGGCGATGCTGAGACTGAGCCGGATGAACGACTACGCCGTCGTCGTGCTGGGGCAGCTTGCGTCCCGGCCCGAACGGCCGCGTTCGGCGAGCGAAGTGGCGGAGGCGACCGGCCTCGCCGCCTCGACCGTGTCCCAGGTGCTGAAGGCGCTGGCCCATGCCGGGCTGGTCGCGTCGGTCCGGGGGGCGCATGGCGGCTATACGGCCGACCGGCCGGCGGAAGAGATTTCGGTCGCCGAGATCGTGCTGGCCGTGGACGGGCCGGTGGCGCTGACCGCCTGCGTGGACGGCGGCGACTGCGCCATCGAGGCGACCTGCCTGCTGCGAGGCTCCTGGGACCGGATCAACAGCGCCGTCCGGGACGCGCTGGAAGCGGTGACCCTCGCCGACATGCTGGCGCCCATGCGCGACTTCTCGCGGTTCGAGCCCAGGGAGATGCGGCCATGAGCCGGATTGCCGCCGAAACCGTCGAACAGGTCCGCTCGCTCGGCGACCGTTACAAATACGGCTTTGTCACCGACATCGAGTCCGAGCAGGCTCCCAAGGGCCTCAACGAGGACATCGTGCGCTTCATCTCCGCCGCGAAGGACGAGCCCGGCTGGCTGCTGGCCTGGCGCCTGGAGGCCTTCCGCCACTGGCGGACCATGACCGAGCCGAACTGGGCGAAGCTCGGCATCCCGATGATCGACTACCAGGACGCCTACTACTATTCCGCGCCGAAGCAGAAGGAGGCGCTGAAGTCGCTCGACGAGGTGGACCCGGAACTGCTGGCCACTTACGACAAGCTCGGCATCCCGCTCCGCGAGCAGGAAATGCTGGCGGGCGTCGCCGTGGATGCGGTGTTCGACAGCGTCTCGGTCGCCACCACCTTCAAGGCGAAGCTGGAGGAGCACGGCGTCATCTTCTGCCCGATCTCGGAAGCGGTGCAGAAATATCCCGACCTGGTGCGGAAATATCTGGGATCGGTCGTCCCCTACACGGACAACTTCTTCGCCACGCTCAACTCGGCGGTGTTCACCGACGGGTCCTTCGTGTTCATCCCGAAGGGGGTGCGCTGCCCGATGGAGCTGTCCACCTATTTCCGCATCAACGCGGCCAACACCGGACAGTTCGAGCGCACGCTCATCATCGCCGAGGACTCCTCCTATGTGAGCTATCTGGAGGGCTGCACGGCGCCCATGCGCGACGAGCACCAGCTCCACGCCGCGGTCGTCGAGCTGGTGGCGCTGGACGATGCCGAGATCAAGTATTCCACCGTGCAGAACTGGTATCCGGGCGACGAGAACGGTGTCGGCGGCATTTTCAACTTCGTCACCAAGCGCGGGGCCTGCATCGGCGCACGCTCCAAGATTTCATGGACCCAGGTCGAGACCGGCTCGGCGATCACCTGGAAATATCCGAGCTGCATGCTGCACGGCGCGGACTCGGTCGGCGAGTTCTATTCCATCGCCATCACCAACAACTACCAGCAGGCGGACACCGGCACCAAGATGGTGCATATGGGCCCCCGATCGCGCTCGCGCGTAATCTCCAAGGGCATTTCGGCGGGCCGCGCCAGCAACGCCTATCGCGGTCTCGTCAAGATGCTGCCGGGGGCGGGGAAGGCCCGCAACTACACCCAGTGCGACTCGCTCCTGATCGGCTCGAAATGCGGCGCGCACACCTTCCCCTATATCGAGAGCCAGAACCGCAGCGCCCGCGTCGAGCATGAGGCCACGACCTCGAAGATCGACGACGACCAGCTCTTCTATTGCCGGCAGCGCGGCATCGGCGAGGAAGAGGCCGTGGCGTTGATCGTCAACGGGTTCTGCCGCGAAGTGTTGCAGCAATTGCCGATGGAGTTTGCGGTCGAGGCGCAGAAACTCGTCGGTATCTCGCTCGAAGGATCTGTCGGCTGATGCTTGAAATCCGCGATCTCCACGCCTCGGTCGAAGGCCAGGCGATCCTGAACGGGGTCGATCTTTCGGTCGGCGCCGGCGAGGTGCATGCCGTCATGGGGCCGAACGGCTCCGGCAAGAGCACGCTCTCCTATGTGCTGTCCGGCCGCGAGGGCTACGCGGTGGACCGGGGCGAGGTGCTTTACGACGGCCGCGACCTGCTGGAACTGGAGCCGGAGGAGCGCGCGGTGGCGGGGCTGTTCCTCGCCTTCCAGTATCCAGTCGAGATTCCCGGCGTCGGCACGATGACCTTCCTGCGCACGGCGCTGAATGCGGTGCGCCGCAGCCAGGGCGGGGACGAGCTCGACGCCATGCAGTTCCTGCGCGTCGTGCGCCAGAAGGCGAGGGCGCTCGGCATCGGCGACGACATGCTGAAACGCGCGCTGAATGTCGGCTTCTCCGGCGGCGAGAAGAAGCGCAACGAAATGCTGCAGCTTGCGGTGCTGGAGCCGCGCCTTGCGATCCTCGACGAGACCGACAGCGGCCTCGACATCGACGCGCTCAAGATCGTCGCGGAAGGCGTGAACGCGCTGCGCTCGCCGGACCGGGCGATGCTCATCATCACCCACTATCAGCGCCTGCTGGACCATATCGTGCCGGACCGGGTGCATGTGCTGGCGAAGGGCAGGATCCTCCGTTCGGGCGGCAGCGAACTCGCGCACGAACTGGAGGCGAAGGGCTACGCGGAAATCCTGAGCGAGGCGGCATGACGCTCGGCGTCGATACCTACCGGGAAGCGTTCGAGAGCATTCGCGGCTCGCTCCCGGGCGAGCGCGAAACCGCCTTCGAGGCCTTCGCCGCGAAAGGCTTCCCGACCAACCGGGTAGAGGCGTGGAAATATACGAGCCTGCGCCCGCTCGCGCGCCAGCGCTTCGGGCCGGCCACGCCCGATAAGGAAGCTGAGGTTCCGCTGCTGGGCGAAGGGCCCCGTATCGTGCTGGTCAACGGTTTCCTCCGCGAAGACCTTTCGACCGTGCCCGTCGAACGCTGGGCCGGGCCCAACGGAGCGGCGGATGCGGAAGGCGAGCCGCTGGTCGCGCTCAACGCCGCCATGGCGGGCGACGGCTATGCGCTGACCGTCGGGGACGTCCGGGAAGAGCCCATCGAGATCGTCCACGCCACGGTCCCGGGCCCGACCGGCCCGGTGGCGCAGTCCCGCAACCGCATCGTTATCGCGTCCGGCGGTGCAGCGCATGTCATCGAGCGGCATATCAGTCTCGGCGCGGGCGCCTATTTCGTCAACGGCGTCACCGAGGTCGAGGTGGCGGCCGGCGGGCGGCTCCGCCACACAAAGCTGCAGGACGAAGGGGCGGACGCCCATCATCTCTGGTTCATGCCCGCGCGGCTCGGCCACGACGCGGTGCTGGAGAGCACGGTCTTCACCTTCGGCGCGCGGCTCTCGCGCAACCAGATCGAGGCGGACATCCTGGGTGAAGGCGCGGAACTCTCGCTCAAGGGCGCCTACGCTGTCTCCGGGCGGCAGCTTGCCGACCACACGAGCCGCATCGAGCACCGCGCGCCGGGCGCGACCAGCCGGCAGGTCTACAAGGGCGCCATCGGCGGGCAGGCCCGTGGCGTCTTCCAGGGCCATATCGTCGTCGCCGAGGGTGCGCAGAAGACGGACGGCCACCAGCTCAACCGCGCTCTGCTGCTCTCCGGCCGGGCCGAGATCGACGCCAAGCCGGTGCTCGAAATCTATGCCGACGACGTGCAGTGCAGCCATGGCGCTACGGCCGGCGACATCGACGGCGACGCCCTGTTCTACCTGCGCTCGCGCGGCATTCCCGCCGACGCCGCCCGCGGGCTGCTGGTGCGCGCCTTCCTCGCGGAAATACTGGATGGGGTGCCGGAAAGCGCGCTGCGGTCTGCGGTCGAAGAACGAATAGACGGATTTCTGGAGGCCGGCGCATGAGCCCGGACAGCACCCCTACCTTGAGGCCGAACTACGATGTGCTGGCGATCCGCCGGGACTTCCCGATCCTCGCGCGCGAGGTGTTCGGCAAGCCGCTGGTCTATCTGGACACGGGCGCGAGCGCCCAGAAGCCGCGCCAGGTCATCCGCGCCATGACGCAGGTGATGGAAGAGACCTATTCCAACGTCCATCGCGGCGTGCATTTCCTCTCCCAGGCCTGCACGGACCAATTCGAGGCGGCGCGGGAGACGGTGGCGCGGTTCATCAACGCGCCGGAAGCCGACGAGATCGTCTGGACGCGCGGCGCCACGGAAGCCCTCAACCTTGTCGCGGCCACCTGGGGCCGGGCGAATATCGGGCCGGGCGACCGCATCGTCATCTCGACCCTTGAGCACCACTCCAACATCGTGCCCTGGCAATTGCTGCGCGACGGGACGGGCGCGGAACTCGCGGTCATCCCCGTGGACGATGCGGGCGAGATCGATCTCGACGCCTATGCCGGCCTGCTGGACGGCCGGACGAAGCTCGTATCGGTCACCCATGTCTCCAACTCCATCGGGACGGTGCTGCCGATCAAGCAGATGGCGCAGATGGCGCACGACAAGGGTGCGCTGTTTATGGTGGACGGCTGCCAGGCGGCGCCGCACATGCCCGTCGATGTGCAGGACCTCGACGTCGATTTCTACTGCTTCTCCGGACACAAGACCTACGGGCCGACCGGCATCGGCGCGCTCTGGGGCCGCAAGACGCTGCTCGACGCCATGCCCCCCTACCAGGGCGGCGGCGAGATGATCGCGCATGTCACTTTCGAGAAAAGCACCTTCAAGGATGCCCCGCACAAATTCGAGGCCGGCACGCCCGCCATCGTCGAAGCGGTCGGGCTGGGCGCAGCACTCGACTATATCGAGGCCGTCGGACGCGATGCGATCCTGGCGCACGAAACGGACGTCGCCGAATATGCCCGCGAGCGCCTGTCGGCATTGCCGGGAGTGCGTATCGTCGGCGATGCACAAGAGCGGGGCGCCATCGTCTCCTTCACCATGGAGCAGGCGCATCCACACGATATCGGCACGATCATCGACCGGGCGGGCGTTGCAGTGCGCGCGGGCCATCATTGCGCCTTCCCCGTCATGGAGCGCTTCGATGTCGGGGCGACGGCGCGGGCGTCCTTCGGCCTTTACAACATGAAGAGCGAGGTGGACCGGCTGATCGAGGCGCTGGACGAGGTCGCGGAGATCTTCGGGCGATGAACGAACTGCGCGAGCTTTACCAGGAGGTCATCCTCGACCACGGCCGCAATCCTCGCAATTTCCGCCGCATCGAGGACGCCGACGGCGAGGCCAGGGGCGACAACCCGCTCTGCGGCGACCGGGTGCATGTCTTCGTCAAGCTGGACGGAACGGGCGGGCTCGGCGACGTGGCCTTCCAGGGCCGCGGCTGCGCGATCTCGACGGCGTCGGCCTCGATGATGACCGAGCTGCTGAAGGGGCGGAGCGAGGCGGAGGCCCGCCGGCTGTTCGACGTGTTCCACGCCGTCTGCACGGACGAGGCGTTCGACCCGCTGGACGTGCCGGCGGAGTTCGAGGACGAGGCGGACCGGCTTCAGGTCATGGCGGGTGTGCGCCAGTTCCCGATGCGGGTAAAATGCGCGACGCTGCCGTGGCATACTTTCGCGGCCGCGCTCGACGGCAAGCAGTCGGCGACAACGGAATAGGCGGGGACGGGACCGAGAGCCATGCAAGGGACCATGCCCTTCGAACAGTGGATGGGCGGCGAGCCGCTGCAGGAGTTCCGCGCCGAGGCGGGAACGCCGCTGGAGCCCGGCTCGTCCATTGCGCCGCGCGAGAACCTCGTCGCAGCGCTCAAGACCGTTTACGACCCGGAAATTCCGGTGGACATTTACGAACTCGGCCTCATTTACGACCTTGAGCAGTCCGAGGACGGGTCGGTGCGGGTCGAGATGAGCCTGACCGCGCCCGGCTGCCCGGTGGCCGGCGAGATGCCCGGCATGGTGGCGGATGCCGTAGCCGGCGTACAGGGCGTCGGCGAGGTCGAGGTCCGGCTGGTGTGGGAGCCGGCATGGACGATGGAGCGCATGAGCGAGGAAGCCCGCCTCGCGCTCGACATGTGGTGAGGACAGGGAGGCCGATATGCCCGAGCCGATGATCCGGATGACGGACGCCGCCGCCGAGCGGGTGCGCCATCTCATGTCGCTTTCCGAAGAGCCCGCCGTCGGCCTGCGCGTCGGCGTGCGCACGCGCGGCTGCTCCGGCCTGTCCTATTCCGTCGAATATGCCCAAGAGCGCAAGCCCTACGAGGAGGCCATCGAGACGGGCGGCGTGACCGTTCTGATCGACCCGACCGCAGTCATGTTCCTGATCGGCTCGGTGATGGACTACAAGGAAGGCATGTTCGAATCCGGCTTCACCTTCGAGAACCCCAACGCCAAGGGCACCTGCGGCTGCGGCGAAAGCTTTCACGTCTGACAGAACGCGAACAAGAGGGAGCCATCTGCCGACGGCTTGCCGCCGGGGCTTGAACCGAACGGTCGCCGGAACGATATTGGCGGCTGGTACCGACAACGCTAACGGGGACCGCAAATGGCCTTCGACAATCTGAGGACGACGGCGCGCGCCGCCGGACGCACGACCGCCCGCACGGCGGAGCTCGATGCCGGCCTGCGCAAGCACATGCTCGGCATCTACAACTACATGGCCTCGGGCGTGCTGCTCACGGGCATCGTCGCCTATCTGGTGTTCACCATGGCGGTGGTGCAGGGGCCGGGCGGCCAGATGGCGCTGACCCAGTTCGGGCAGGCGATCTACCTCTCGCCGCTCAAATGGGTGCTGATGCTCTCGCCGCTCGCCTTCATCCTCGTGCTGAGTTTCGGCGTCCAGCGCCTGAGCACGTCCGCGACGCAAGGGCTGTTCTGGGTGTTCTGCGCGCTCATGGGCGCCAGCATCAGCTCGATCTTCCTGCAATATACGGGCACCAGCATCGCGCGCGTGTTCTTCATCACCGCGGCCGCCTTCGCCGGCCTCAGCCTCTACGGCTACACGACGAAGCGCGACCTCTCGGGCATGCGCTCCTTCCTGGTGATGGGGCTGATCGGCGTCATCATCGCCTCGCTGGTCAACATCTTCCTCGCCTCGAGCGCGCTCCACTTCGCCGTGTCGGTGATCGGCGTGCTGGTGTTCGCGGGCTTCACCGCCTACGACACGCAGCGCATCAAGAGCGAGTACTATCACGGCTACGACGCCGCCACGATGGCGAAGAAGTCGGTGATGGACGCGCTGATGCTCTATCTGAGCTTCATCAACATGTTCCTGCTGCTGCTAAGCCTGTTCGGCAGCAGGGAATAGGTCAGAGGCCGACTCTCACCGTTCCCGCGTCGTCGATCACCGGGCGCTTCACCAGGGCCGGATGCGCCAGCATCAGGCCCTGCGCCCGCCCGGCGTCGAGCACCGCCTTCTCGGCGTCGTCGAGTGCCCGCCAGGTCGTGCTGCGCCGGTTGAGCAGTGCTTCCCAGCCGAGCGCGCCGATCCAGCGGTCCAGCATGGCGGCGTCCAGCCCGTCCTCGCGCAGGTCGTGGAACCGGTGCTCGCGGTCCGCCAGCGCCTTCCGCGCCTTGCGGCAGGCATCGCAGTTCTTCAGGCCATAGACGGTCAGCATGAGGCGCCTTTCCAGTACGGACGGATTTGCGATAGTTGCACGGGCTTTCCCGGATCGGAAGCGGCGGAAGGGCCCCTGAATATGCCCGTCAGCGCCGAGGAGACCGCCCATGCAGGGTCCTGAAAGCCACTCCTATTTCTCCCAGCGCCTGCGGCTGCACTATGTCGACTGGGGCAATCCGGACGCGCCGGCGCTCCTGCTGATCCACGGCGGGCGCGACCATTGCCGCAATTGGGACTGGGTGGCCGAGGCGCTCCGGAACGACTACCGCATCGTCGCCCCGGACCTGCGCGGCCACGGCGACAGTTCCTGGTTCGTCGGCGGCGCCTACGCGATGGCGGATTATGTCTACGATATCGCGCAGCTCGTCCACCAGAAACAGCTCGCCCCGGTCACCGTCATCGGCCATTCGCTCGGCGGCTCCATCGCGCTCCACTATGCCGGGGTCTATCCGGAGACGGTGAAGGCGTTGGTCGCCATAGAAGGGCTCGGGGCCTCGCCCGCGCAGATCGAGGCCCGCAATGCCCGTCCCATCGACGACCGGCTGCGGGAGTGGATCGACACGCAGCGCGGCCTCTCCGGCCGGCTGCCGCGCCGCTACGACTCGCTGGAAGACGCCTACAGGCGGATGCAGGAGGCCAATCCCCACCTGACCGAGGCCCAGGCGCGGCACCTCACCGTCCACGGGGCGAACCAGAACGAGGACGGCACCTATAGCTGGAAGTTCGACAATTACAGCCGCGCCGACCGCCCCGTCGGCATCTATCCGGAGGAGAGCTTCCGGCTCTGGTCGCGGATAAGCTGCCCGACGCTTCTTGTGCGCGGCCTCGAAAGCTGGGTCGGCGACCCGGAGGAGGACGGGCGCGCCGCCCATTTCAGCAATGCCCGCTTCGTCGATGTCGCCGGCGCCGGCCACTGGGTGCATCACGACCGGCTGGAGCATTTCCTCGGCCTTGTGCGCGGCTTCCTTGCGGAGGCGGAGGCGGCCTGACGAATCGTGATAGCCTGACCCCATGGACGACGCCCTGCCTGCTGTTTCTGACGTCGAGCCGGCCTGGCTCGCCGGTCTGAATCCGCCGCAGCGCGAGGCGGTCGAGACGCTGGAGGGGCCGCTGCTGGTGCTCTCCGGCGCGGGCACCGGCAAGACGCGGGTGCTGACCGCGAGGCTGGCCCAGCTGCTGTCCGAGCGTCGGGCATGGCCCAGCCAGATTCTCGCCGTCACCTTCACCAACCGGGCGGCGCGGGAAATGCGCGAGCGGGTGGACGCGCTGATCGGCGGGATGAGCGAGGGTCTTTGGCTCGGCACCTTCCACGCGCTCGGCCTGCGCATATTGCGCCGCCATCCCGAGCTGGTGGGCCTCAGGCCCTCCTTCTCGATCCTTGACCCGGACGACCAGGAACGGCTCCTCAAGCAGGTGCTGGCGGACGCGAATGTGGATGCGAAGCACTGGCCGGCGCGCCAGCTTTCGACCATCGTCCAGCGCTGGAAGGACAAGGGGTGGCGCCCGGACCAGGTGCCGGTCCACGAGGCGGGTAGCTTCGCCAACGGCCGCGCGCCGGCGCTCTACGAGGCCTACCGGGAGCGGCTCGAACAGCTCAACGCCGTCGATTTCGGCGACCTGCTGCTCCACAACCTGACGATCTTCCAGCGCGACGCGGAGGTGCTGGCGCAATATCAGGAACGGTTTCGCTACGTCCTTGTGGACGAATACCAGGACACCAATGTCGCCCAGTATCTCTGGCTCCGCCTGCTCGCCCAGCGCCGCCGCAATATCTGCTGCGTCGGCGACGACGACCAGTCGATCTATGGCTGGCGCGGGGCGGAGGTCGGCAACATCCTGCGCTTCGAGAACGACTTCGAGGGCGCCAGGATCGTGCGGCTGGAGCAGAATTACCGCTCGACCGGCGACATTCTGGGCGCCGCCTCCGGGTTGATCGCCAATAATCGCGGCCGGCTCGGCAAGACGCTCTGGACGACGCGCGAGGACACCCGCCCGATCACCGTCCACGCCGTTCCCGACGGGGAGGCAGAGGCGCGGCTTGTCGGCGGGGAAATTGAGGCGCTGCAACGCGCCGGGACCGGCCTCGGACAGATGGCGGTGCTGGTGCGCGCGTCCTTCCAGATGCGCGCCTTCGAGGAGCGCTTCGTCGCGCTCGGGCTGAATTACCGGGTCATCGGCGGCCCGCGCTTCTACGAGCGCCGCGAGGTGAGGGACGCCGTCGCCTATCTGCGCGCCGTCCTGTTCCCCGAGGACGACCTTGCCTTCGAGCGGATCGTCAACCTGCCGAAACGCGGCATCGGCGACGCCACCCTGCAGCCGGTGCATCGGCTCGCCCGCGCCGAGCGGATTCCGCTTTCCGAAGCCGCCCGCCGGGTAGTCGAGACGGAAGAGTTGAAGGTCCGCGCGCGCAATATGCTGGCAGGCTTCTGCCGGGCCATCGACGGCTGGCGCGCCCGGCTCGGCAGCGAGCCCCATGCAGACCTTGCGGACGCGATTCTCGAAGAGAGCGGCTACCGCGATATGTGGCGGAAGGACAAGGGGCTCGACGCGCCCGGCCGGCTGGAGAATCTGGGCGAGCTCGTGCAGCAGATCGCCCGGTTCGACGCCCTCGAGGAGTTTCTGGACCATGTCTCCCTGGTGATGGAGGCCGAGGGCGGCAGCGAGGCCGAAAGCGTCTCGCTGATGACGCTGCACGGCGCCAAAGGGCTCGAATTTGACATCGTGTTCCTGCCCGGATGGGAGGAAGGCCTGTTCCCACACCAGCGCGCCATGGACGAGAACGGTCTTGCCGGGCTGGAGGAGGAGCGCCGCCTCGCCTATGTCGGCATCACCCGCGCCCGCCGGCACGTCACCATCTCCTCCGCCATGAGCCGCATGGTCATGGGGCGGTGGCTCAGCCCCCTGCCGTCCCGTTTCATCGACGAGCTGCCGGACGAGCATGTGGAGCGGCAAACGGATACCGGTTTCGGCGAGGCCCCCGCCTGGCGCTACGGCGCGGGCACCGGGCGCGTGATCGATGCGCCTGCCTGGGAAGTCGCCCCCCGCCCGGATCGCACCGGCCAATTCGAGGTCGGCCAGCGTGTATTCCATAACAAATTCGGCTACGGGGCCGTGCGCGCCATCGACCGCGAAAAGCTGACCGTCGCCTTCGAGACCGGCGACAAGAAAGTGGTTGGCAGCTTCGTAGAGCCCGCCTGAGCGAGGACAACAACGCCGATGACCGGACCTGCCGTTCTGGAGCGCCGCGAAGGCGCCATTGCCGTCGTGACGCTGAACCGCCCGCAGGCG
>Ga0209021_1003893_pt1 | contig 11514 bp, 12 predicted proteins | sample PinacodermFT_FD_187299 | JGI IMG/M metagenome (GOLD analysis project Ga0209021, IMG submission 187299) | Host-associated microbial community of the marine sponge Aplysina aerophoba from Gulf of Piran - sponge pinacoderm, lysed by freeze-thaw... | ecosystem: Host-associated > Porifera > Sponge >... | reverse complement strand
GGAGGTGGCGGGTGAGCGTCGAGAGAGCGGTGACGCAGCGGCGGAGCACGCCCTCCAGCTTGATGTAGACCTCCGGTTCTGAGGACACAATTACGACCACTTTCAATGATCCCAACGGTTGAGTGTGAAAATGCCAAAGCCTGAAACTCCTATGAACACCGGCATGAGACGGGTTTGAGACTGACTTGCCTTGAGGAGATAAACGCCATAAAGAATAAACGGGTTATCCCACATGTGGGGGAAGAGACTTAGGGGAATCCCCGAATCAGCCTGAAATTACGCACCAGCAGACCCTAGGCTCCCTTCCCCACAAGGCTTTTCAAAAGCCTGACAAGGACAAGAAAGACTTGTTCCGAGGTTCCTTGGTACTTACCGGGTTTTGAGGCTCTAAGGCCAGGGCATAAGCCCTAGATAGTCCGGTGAATCATACATCACTCCCTGAGCACTGCCCAATTCCTCCGGGTCACCGCTGTACGAATCCGCAGGTGCTCCGTGGTGGCTGTTTTCTCGATGGTGGCAGCAAGTGACGCTAGTTCGATTCTGGTGCAGTGGATGCCAGGTTGGTGTCAAGATGCCAGTATTCAAACCTCTTTATAGGTAATGGATACCAGGCCAATCGGTGACATTGTTGCCAGTTTCTTGCCGCTATACATTCCATAAATAGCAAAAGCATCTTCGCAATTCATCATTGCGTTTGCGACGGTCCGACGGTTTGAGTCAGAACCAGCTAACCATAGCTCTTCATCTATCTTTATATCGCCAGTTGATCTATCAACCATTTTGCCTGTTTTGTTAAGGTCGTGGAACATGGACTTACATCCTTCTAAGAATTCTTTTGACCTTTTTCTATCTGAAGTGTTGTTGGGAGCTTGGCAAGCCATCAAAATAGCCATGGCAAGAACAGCAGCGGCAACATAGCACTTTTCATGGTGTTTGTGGTCATGGGGCTGCGGGCAATTGGTTGGTCCCTGAATAGTTATCAGATGGGTAGCCACTCAACGAAGACCATTGACCCCAGGCTCTCCCTATAGGTCCAGGCGGTACCCCGTAACATGGTCCCTACCATTATGGGGAACCACCAGCGGCTAAGGGGAGCTTCATGGGGGTTGAGGCAGCGCCTGTGGCATCACGGGGCGGCCGGGGTTCAGAAACTGAAACCTGCAATCCCTGCGACGCTCTGGCCAGTTACACGAACGCCAATGAACACATGATAAAAATTCAGGGCGGCAACACCACCATAATTGACTTTCCAATGCCATTCAGGCTCGTAATCGGCATAACACCGGAAACCAGGATTAGGAGTCCCCAGTTGGGCAAGTCGTCTTGTAAGTTCGTACACCTAACTAAAGCGAAAGGCACGACCTGGGACGTCTCACCGGGAAACCCGGGCTGCTCGGCCAGCATGTTGATTGAAAATGCATTTTCTGTCGATTCGCCTGTGAACGTTTGGTCTTTGTGCTTGCCTTCGATCCCGACATCTAGCCCCAGAGCAAGTCTCGGTCGAATCCGCAAGAGCCCGGCACCCTAAGTAGTGTCATCGCCGATCCGCGTCCCACATGAGCGTAGACGGTGGTTCTCGTGCTGGCAGACGGCTCTTCTGGCTCAGTTTGCCTGGGCAACTGCTGGCATGGCTAACATCGTCAGCACAGCGGCGATGTTAGCCCACAGTGCATGATCTTCCACGCTCGAAGAGGCGAGAGGCGACAGGCAAGAGGCAAGACGGGAGGGTAGTCTGAAAAATCCACCCTGGCCACCTGGGCTTTATTGAGGGGCTTTGCGGCAGTTGGCCGTTTCGTCGTCTCTTGGATTTTCTTTTGGGTCTGGGCAGAAATTAAAGGTGCCCTTATGAGATGGAGAGGTTGTTGAGGCGTGGATAAGCCGTCTTCCGTACCTTGCCTGGAGATGGAATCACCTACCTCAGCGCAGCAGCAGACCCGTGAGGAGCAAATTCAACTCACGCCCCTGGGACCAGAGCAGATGGCGGCGAATGGTCCATGGCGATATCGCCGGGAGACGCACCAGGTCGTCACTGCTCCCCAGTACCATCTGCAACTCCTGCTCAAGACCCTGCACCCGTTCCGAATCTACAGCTTCCCCTCGCTCTCTTTAACGAATGGCCCTCCGTGCTTTCCTGAGGGTCTCCTCCCGTTTCAGAGAACCGACGTCATCCTGGTCGAAGGCTTTACTCTGCAGCCAACCGTTGGCATCCCCCAGCCGCGCAAACGGCTGCTGGATTAGCTTGATTTCCGAGTTCCGGTCCAGGTCTCACCAGTAGTCCCGGTTTGGGTCAAAGTGTGGTTCTACCGATGCCATCACCAGGGGGGAGTAGGTCACCATGAACATCTGTACGCTTGTCGCTTGGTTGAGGTTTGACAACACCTTCAACATTGGGGAGTCCTTGCCGAACCTCCCGTCCGCTGATACACGTAGGCCTTGATTTTGTCTTGTTCATCAATGCTGCCTCTCTGCTTCCAGGCATCGTGAGCTGAACCCCACAGTGCAAACCCTCCATCAGCCATGGCATAGAGCACCAAACCAGGGTTCACTGACCGACCTCGCGGCCCCAACCAGGCCTCATCGGCACGGGTGGTACTGGATTCGGCGCCGGCTAGTACTGTGGTGATCACCCCCGCCAGTGCCAGCAAGAGCACGATGGGTGGGTGGGAGTGATGTCTTGTCCTTTACAGATAGCAACTGGGATGTCCCGCAGACAGTTGTGGTGCGTGGCCTGGCGCAGGGACGCGCCAGCATCAGCCATGCCGTGACCACTGGCGGCGGCGGCGATTATCCAGCCTCACTGGCCATCGGTTCCGTGACCGTGGCTGTGAGACCGGTGTCTACAGTTGGCGTCAGTAGTCATGCAGTAATGACGCAGGCCAGCAATGCCATGTTCGCCGTTTTGATGGTTGCGATGCTGCTCATCACCATGTCAACCTTCTCGGCAGGGGATAAGGCCCGGCTTCAAATCCGCAGGCTCCGGGAGACGATGGAATCAGGCATCACTCTCTCGCCCGCCAAAGCAGGCGAGACGCCCGCGCCCCATAGACCCCAAGACTCTGGCTATCCCGGCCACCTCCTCCAACGGGGACTGGACCATCTTCTGGCTGCGCTCCAGGCATCTGACCAGGCCCTGACGGGCGATACAAGCCATTGGCTGAGTTATCAAGCCCGGGCCCACTGGCTTGGCAAACCTGTGGGGCTGCGCCAACTCATAGACTGGACCCAGAAAGCTCCTGCTTTCCTGATCTCCCTCGGCCTGCTTGGAACGTTCATTGGCCTCAGTATTGCCCTGGGGGATATTGGCCAGATTCTACGGCCAGGACTTCCCCCTGCAGAAATTAGCAGTGACTTGGCGAACATGTTGAACCCCATGGGAACAGCCTTTCGGAGCAGTTTGTTTGGCCTTGCCTTCAGCCTTTTGATTACACTCAATAATCAAATTCGCGGCTGGTACACGGCCATTGAAAATCTGGAACTTGAGCTCTCTCACTTCTTCGATGAACAACTTGTCAAGCTGCAAAAAAGAGATCCAACACAGGGGCTCTCACCAGTGCGCAAAGAGATGGCCGGTGTTGTTCAGGGTTTGGATATGTTCCAAAAGAAAATTGAGGAAACAGCAGAGAGCTTTGGCGACCGGTTGATTCATACTGTTGATCAAGCCGTGGAGCGCACCATAGGAGTGCGCCTGGACGAGCTGCATAATCAAAGCTTGGTGATGGCCGAAGACGCACGTCAAGCGGTGCAGCGCATGGGGGAGATGGCCAACCGTCTCAGTGAGGCAGGTCAGGACTTTATTGCGGCGGCGGCGGCATTTCGAGACACGGATTTTGCCACTGCGTTACACAAGAGTGTTCAGGGCATGTTCGAGAATCAGGAATCTCTGGCCAGTACAACGGAAAGCCTGTGTGAGCGCATGGGGCTGCTCAGGGAAAGCCTGACCCGCACCCAAACGGACTGGCAGACCTTGGCTGTCGCCGTTGAGCGGGAGCTCAAAAGCTCCTCCATGGCCAGTGCCGCATCAAGGGAAGCAACCTCGGCACTGGTGGAAGCGTCCGCCCAACTCGATCAAGGCAGGGATCAACTCATGGCCGGGCAGAAGGAACTCCGGACAGCCAGCGAAGCGCTCTGCACCATCAGCGGGGAAACCACTGCGCTGGCCAAGGCCTTGACCGACACGCTGGACGTGGACCAGGCCATTGGCAGCAGCGTAGCCGCCACATGCGGCACCCTGGGGACCGCCATTCAGTCCTGGAGCGCAAGCGTTGAGCGGACAGACCAACTGGCAGCCAATTATGTGAAATGGCTACAGGCGGCAACCGGTAACTCCCTCAAGGATTTGGAGCAACAGGAACAGGATCTGCGATCAAGCCTCAACCGCTCCCGCGATGACCTGGTCCAGTTTGTCAATGGCGAAGTCCAGCAGCGACTGGCTTCCATGCAGCAGATTGACCAACACGCCCACCAGGCCGCTTCCATGCTGAGCCGTCTCAGCACTGGCCTTCAAGATCTGCATCGGTTGGTGTCGGAGACCACATGGAAAAACCTTCCGAATGGAAGAACCTTCCGAGACGGTGACGGTGATGGAGCGGCTTGAGCAGCAGACGCCGTGGCTGGGCAAAACCAGTTGGGTATGGTGCAATGAGACGAACAACCGGGTTCCTCGCGGTGGCCAAGCCAGCCCTCAAGGGGGATCTGACGCACAAGAGGACGGCAGCCAATGGCCAACGCACGACGCGACCGCGGCAAGAATGATGACAACGGCATCAATCCCTGGCTGGGATACACTGACGTGCTCAGCGGCATGATGTTGATTGTGCTCCTTGCCATGGGCTTGGTCACGCTAGCCAAGGCTCTGAGTGAAAAGCCTCCCCTCATTCTGCTGGAAGAGACTGACTCGTTCCGGTTCGACACCAGCAGCTATGTGCCCTCCCAAGACTTCCTCGACGCTTTGGAGACCAAGTACAATGAAGACATCAAACCCACAATTGAAAACTTTGACGTGGACGTGATCGAAGTCATCGGCCACACCGATGGTGAGCCCAATGTAAGACGGGCCAGCAATCTGGACCACCGGCTACGAACACTGGCGTCACAGGGGAAATTCACTGGATTTCAATACGGTTCCAACGCAGATCTGGGCCTGCTGAGGGCCATGGCTGTGGGCAGGCATCTGCAGGCTCTCCTGGAGCAGGAGCAACTGGATGTAGGTATCCGCCCCTATTCCGCAGCAAGCCTTCTGGATCCCCAGGGCAACTTCAATCCTGCTCCCACCGCCAACGATCCCAGCCGCCGCCGCATTGAACTCCGCTTTACCCGCAGCAACCGAGACTGAAGATGGACCATCCCACCCCCTTGCAACGCATCGCGACCCTGGAAGGCAATGTGGCCCGGCTGGAACAGCAGCAGACCACCCCACCCCCTGTCCCCTCCCAGTTGGGCACATCCAAGCGGCGCCTCCCCCAGTGGACGGGCGGCAGTTTGTTGCTGGCCCAGTTGCAACGGCGCCATCCTGAAGCGTTGCAGGCCTATGAACAACCGGCGGCCCTGGCCACGGACAAAAATGGGCGGGTGAGCTTGGCCATTGACGGGGCAGCAGCGCCGTTTGTTTTTGTTGTTACGCCCCCCGATGGCGACGCCCTGCTCTACCCAGCCGCGGATGCACCGGACTGGTTGATGGAGACAGCGTTGATCCGTGGACTGTTTGCGTTGCCCGGCGATCCCCACAACTTACCGCTGAAGCTTGAGCGACCAGCCCGATTCATCGCGGCCCGGCAAGGGGAGGAGTGGGTGTTTCACAGCCAGGGAGAACTGGTCCCCACGGTTGCTTCTCGCAGGCAGGCTGAAGAGGACCAGCGCCAACAGAGACGTTGGGAAGCGTTGATCCGGCAGCAGCGGCAACAGGCCAGCGATCTACTTGCCCTTAAGGAGCAGGTTGGCAACCTGGAGCGTGCGCTGCAACGGCTCTGCCAAATCCAGGGTGCCGTGGTCCAGACCACCCCGCAAGAGCCATGATGCTTCAGTACACTTCCCTGCGGCAGTGCGCCGCCTGGCTTGTGGGCCTGGCCTTGCTGGCCGGTTGCCAACCTGGACCGCAGCAGCCGGGATGCTGGAAGTCCCCATCACCTGACGCAGCCAGCAGTGACACAGCGGCCAACGCGGACGCTGGCCCCCCAGCCGACCAGGAGAGTGACCCAAGGGAAGCCACAGAGCTTTCCCGAATCGTGATCGGGCTGGATGGCAGCGGGTCGTTACTGGGCCACCTGCAAGCTGAGGACAATGTCTGGATCCGCACCCTGCAGGCGCTCCAACTGCTCACCGCATCCCAACCGGTAAAGACGATGGTCACGCGGGTTGGGGGACCGGTCCTCCAACCGATTTCCAGCCTGCAGGCCTCGACCGATCCCTGCTTCTTCACGGGCTGTGCCCCCTTCTCCCCGGTGAGTTCCAACTTGCCTGCCCTTTGGCGGCAAGCCCGGCCCGGGCAGCTCACCATTCTGGTCTCGGATCTGGAAACCGATGCCAGCCTCACAGGAGCATTGGTGCAGGCCATTGCCCGGAGCGAACCGGAGGACGTGGGTGTGGTGGCTATTCAGGCCCCCTTCAACGGTCCAGTGTTCGACCCGTTCACGGGCAAGGCGGTGGGCGCCATGAACGGCAACCGACCTCTGTATCTTCTGGTGACAGGACCACGGGATCCGGTGGAGAAGATCCTTCGCGACGGAGCCGGAGCTTTTGGTCAGGTCCATTTGCAGCCCGTGTACAGCAGCCTGCTTCCGGTGGAAACCGGGTCGGAGAAGCCAATCTATGCACAGCAGTTGCAACTGCTGGATGACAACGGCCAACCTGATCCCCAGCAGGGCGTTGTGGGCGGCAGGTTGGCCGTGGGATCTCTCAACATCGTCCCCATCGACAACGTGCTCACGGTCCAGGTGGAGCCAGGGCAATCACGACAACTGGCCCTGAGCGTGCAGGGTGTTCTGGGGGACAACCAGGGTGTTGCCTATCCACCGGGTCAGTTGATCCTGGAGCGGTACAACCCGGAGGAGGAGAACTGGCAGGCTACCCAGGGGGTGACGGTGCAAGACCTGCGTCTGCAGAACAGCAATTTCAGCGCCACGGTGTCCCTGGATGCAGGACTGCCGGCCGCTCTGGTGCGGGCCCTGCTGCCAGCCCACCGTGGTGTGGAAGACTGGTGGCTTGCACTGAGCGCCAATGGCCATGACCCAATTGAAGGGCGCACCAAGGGCCTGTATGGCTTGCTAACCAGCCTGCAAGCTTCCCGACAAGGCCCCAACGCACCCTCGGCCGCCGCGTTCTGCTTTGCCCACTCCCCCACCTGATATGCGCAATCTGGTCGCTGTGGTTGTCCTGCTGCTAGGTGCAGTGTGCAACTTCTTCTTTTTACCCGGGTTCGTGGCTAACTTCCGTAACGTTTTTGCTGCGCCTGGCCTGCAACTGCAGCAGTTCCTCGCCGAGGGGCCGCCGACGCTGTTTGTGGTGTTCTGGTTCTGCAATGTGGGCGCTACCCTGTTCTGGTTCGTTCGGACGATGCGCCGCCGCACCGCCAGTGCCGCCATGGTGGCTAAGATGCGGGCCCAGTGGTGGATTGCTGCCGTCCTGCTCCTGGTTGCGGGATTGGTCTGCTTCGTCATCCGCATCTGGAGTCCCTTTCCACAGGTTCCCCCACTTGGGATCATCCTCTTGTTGGTGCTGTTGCTTGTGGATGAGGCGTTGCTCTTCTGGCTGCCCACCGTGTTGGCCTCGCCCCGCAGCTACCGTCTTGTGGCTCCGGGGGCCCAGCTCTTCCAAAAAGCCTGAGGGGAGGTTGATCCCATGAAGCTGTTTGTCATTGGTGTAGGTGGCTCCGGGGCAAAGTGCCTGGAGGCGGCCATTCACTTGCACACCATGGGCCTGCTTGATCACAAAGGAAGCTCCTCGCCCATGTTGGGGGTGCTTTTCGTGGAGCCAGATCGCCAAAGCGCCTTACTGCAGAGGGCCCAGACGACCCTGGCCCGTACCCGATCCCTGCGGAAAGCCCTGGACGGGGTGACCAGACACTTCTGCCACGGTGGCGAGCTGAAGAATTACGGCGTTTGGAATCCGGTGGAGAGTGTGGCTGGTCAAGGGGCATTGACCATGGCTCAGATCTACACAAAGCAGACCCTTCAGCACAAATCACCGGCTCTTGGGGGCCTCATGGATTGCCTGTTTACCCAGGAGGAACAGAAGCTGGACCTAAGGGAGGGGTTTCGTGGGAGGCCACCCATTGGTTCTGCTTTGATGAGTGCCATAGCACTGGATGATCCCATCCATGCCAAAACCTGGGGACGATTCCTGGGGGATGTGCGCCAGGCAGCCAAGGGGGGAGAAGACGTGCGCATTCACATGTTTGGAAGCGTGTTCGGGGGGACAGGGGCATCGGGTGTGCCCACCGTGGGGCAGTTGCTGCGCAATTGGCTGAAGAAGGAGAAAATCCAAAAGGCACAATTGAACGCCTCCCTGTTGCTGCCCTACTTCGACTTCAAGGACCACGGCACCGAAGACACCGGTCTGCACGCGGAAGCCAGCAATTTTCAACTCAATACCGGCGCCGCCTTGCAGTACCTCTCCCGGAACGGCTCCAAAGACTTTGACCAAGTGTATCTCCTGGGCAGCGATGCGAAGGTGGCTTACGACTTCTCCATTGGCGGAACCAGCCAGGCCAACGGAGCCCACTTGGTGGAACTTCTTGCCGCCCTTGGGCTGCGGGACAGCCTTGACGACAAGGAGACGGGACAGGATGTTGCCGCCTACACCCTGAGCCGGCACAACGAGGGCAGTGTGAGTTGGGATGATCTACCCGATAGCGCCGTCACCCAAAGAGTGCTGGTCCGTGCCGCCAGGCTGGCTGCGGTGTGGCGCAACAACATCTCCCTGGACCTGGAGGCCGCAGATGGTCAATCCCTGAAGCGTTTCTCTGTGGGTGCCCCATGGGCAACACGCTTCTACAATTCCAGCAGCGAGGAGGCAAGCACTCTGGGCAGCCGCCAAGACAAGGACGCCAGGCTTGCGGCGAATCAGTGGGCCGAGTCCTTGCTCGCTTGGCTGAAGCAACTCTGCTCCAGCACTGGTGGCGCGTTGGAGCAAAAACTGCTGAATCCTGCCAAACTTGATGTGCGACAGGCACATCTGGAAAGCCTTGCCGGTTTGGTCTGCGGCAGTGACAGTGCGGCAGACCATGTGGAAAACCTGAAAATTAAACTGGATAGCCGCCGCACCCCAGGGTTCAACCCCAAAGGGGCAGCCAGTCTAGTGGACACCCTCTGGGAGCTTTGCGACCAACCATGAGTCACCTTTGGTTTCCTGCTACTCAAGACACCCTCAGAAAGGGGGCCAATCCCGGCCATTGGCAAGGCCACAGCGCCCAAGCATTGGGGGAGCTGGCATCCAAACTCAGCTACGACGGCATCACCACGCAGATCAACTCCCTGCCAACCCCCTGGTCGCGGGTGGTGCAAATTGAGCAGGCGATCACAAATCCCCATTATCCTACCCGAGACCAGCTCTTGGACGAGTTGTTTGGGTGTCTGGCGGCTGTGGGACTCTCGGATCTCTACAACTTGAAGCTGCAAACAAAGCTCCTGCACCTTGAGGAGCTCTGCGACGATTCGGCGGAACCGGCTGTGCGTCGCTTTGCAACCAGCCTACGGGAAAATAGGCCGAAAGAGGCCCAGTCGGTGCTCGGGGAACCACCCAAGGGTGCTTCTCCCTGGGATACACTGGCAGTTTTCACTATTAATGATGCCAGAACTCATCAGAGTCAGCCCATTGGTTTTGCATCTCCCAGCAGTGTCCTCTGCCCCGCAGCCCAACTGCGCTGGCCGATTGCGGGTGTGCCTTGGGCTGACGAGGGCAGATTTAACGACCCCACACCCCACCTCTCGCTTCCACAACATAAACAGCCCCTGGCAAACTGGCTCAATCAACTGGTCGAAGACATATTTGCCAAACCCAAGGTCAACTCTCACTTGGCAGAAAATCTCTGTAAAGTCCTAAGAGAATTTATTAATCGTCTCAAAGTTCAACCACTCACAAAACCAGAAAGGGGTGAGCGAATCCATAATATCAGCAAAATCATGGGTGGCATTTTGGCCCATTCGGCAGCACCCGTGAAGTCGGAAGATAGCCTCTGCCGGGTGGTTCTGAAAGATAAGAAGGCAGAAAACAAACCAGTCATCCTTGTGGATCCATCCATGCCGCGGCAGTTGCAAAAGGCGGAGAGTGAGATCCAGCTCTACGGGGCTGACACCTTGGCAACCATCTGTGGAGATGCGGAACGGCTGCGCGAGCGCCACACGGACATCAATGTGGTGACCCCTGATGATCTGTTTCTGGACCAACTCACCCTGCTGCCTGGAGGCCAGGCCCTCGACCACAGTTGGCTGCCGGAGAAGCTGACTGCTCGCCTTGATGTGGGCGGGCAAGACACCACTCCTCTGCTCCCCTTCAGCGTTCGTCTGCAAGAATTGTTCAGCAGCAAAGAACTGAAAGAGATGGTGAGTTTGGCTATGGATCACGGCCAGGGATGTCTGGTAGTGGAGTTGATCCTGAGCTTGGAGGGCTTTGGGGAGTATCGCCTCGAGCGTAGCTACCCTCTGAAAGAGGCCACTTTACTGGGGAGCGTCCCTGTTATGGCCATATGGCCATCTATTCCTGCTGAGCGCTGGGGTAAATATTGGATCTTCAGCCAGATGGTTGATGGCTTAAGTATCGAGAGACCCGAAACCTGGGAAGGTCCTTATTCGGTGGAGTTTAGCGGTGACCAAGTGCGTTACTTTTGCAGCACAAGCTTCCCCGACCTTCTCAATGTCAGCCTGGATAAAGGAGGCGGGTTAATCCCACTGGAGTTACCAGAGCCGATAAAGGATACCGTAGAAACCTGGGATGTTGGCCTAGACTTCGGAAGCTCGTTTACAAACTGGGCCATCTGGGATCACCACCAAGCACCGTGTAGATTTCCACTAGAGTCAGCATTATGGTCAGTCACGGCAGCCAATGCCCAGGTGCAGAAGGAACTTCTCAACCGCTATTTCCTGCCTCAGGAAATGTATCCATCAGACAACAATCCACCAACCAGCACAAGCCTGAGTATTGTGGGCTGTGGCGATAAGCTTGATCCTGATTCTAAAAACGTTCTAAAACTCTTCCATGAAGCTCGCCTCCATGTTCCTTGGCCAGATGACGCATTCAAATCTCACCTGCGTACTGGATTCAAGTGGGAACATCCAGAACTCCAGCAACCCTTTTTGAAACAGCTTGCACTGATGATTAGTGCCCATGCGGTGCTGCATGGAGCCGAAAACACGACATGGAGACTCTCTTATCCCACAGCTTTTTCCAATAACGCCAGGCGTAACTATGAAAAATTATGGGAAAAGTTAACAGAGGAACTGAGGCCCATTAGTAGACTTGATTACAAGCTGAATAGTCCTTTGAGCGAGGCGGTAGCTTTTGCCCGTTGCTTGGCCGAAGACG
>Ga0209021_1003892_pt1 | contig 11518 bp, 11 predicted proteins | sample PinacodermFT_FD_187299 | JGI IMG/M metagenome (GOLD analysis project Ga0209021, IMG submission 187299) | Host-associated microbial community of the marine sponge Aplysina aerophoba from Gulf of Piran - sponge pinacoderm, lysed by freeze-thaw... | ecosystem: Host-associated > Porifera > Sponge >... | reverse complement strand
GATCGCCAGCGACAGGCACGCGGCGACAAAATACACTTCCGGAAATAGGCAGTTACCCCGAATGGCCATCAGCACGAAGAGCGGAGCCAGGCTGCTCAAGACCATCAGCAGCCTTGCGAATCTCAGTCGTTCACCACGCTCCTTCCGCACCCGCGGCATATCGGTTCCCCGCTATCCCCACACGGCTCGCTGAAGGCCGTTCCCTGGATTCTGCCCAGTGTAGTGGTGGGTGTCGTCGACGCGCCACAGCAAACGAACTGAGGCCCGCCTTTGCAAAGTCCAGCCGGTCATCTTCGTTCTCCTCTTCGGTTCGCAATCCTTCGTGTTTTCCTCTTCGCGAGCCCGGTGTGGCCATCGCGATCCAAGACGCCGACCCGAATCCTCATTTTAGTCGGGTCCACGAGACCTGAGCGTCGTCCCCCATTCCGGATTCTTGCCCTGCCGACTCGTCCATCGTAGGTTCCCGAACCTCTCGTGCTCCGGACGGTGAAGTCTCCATCATGCCTTCCAAGGCGGACGAAATCCGTGCCTACGCCCTGGAGCGATACGTGCGGCCCTGGCGAGGATCCGACGAAAAACGCCTCACCATCCGGGCGGGCGACGTGGTTCGAGGGATGGGGTTGCACAACGCCACGCCCAACGTATGCAGCTCCCTTGCGAGCCGAAAGTTCCAGCGCGACGCCGGAATCGTCCTCGTTCGTCGCGAGGGTCCGCATCAGAGCACGACCACGACGTTTTGCTATGAGCCCGACCGGACGACCCCCGATCCTCCAACGCGCCTGCAGATGAACTCCACCTCCCGGCCGGGCGGTCGGCAACCGCGTAGCCACCGTTCCGTCTCCTGCCCGGACAACCGGTGGCGGAGCGCCGATCTGTGCCTGGTTTCCTGTGTCAGCGTGAAGCAATCCGTCTCCGCGCCCGCCAGGGACCTGTACGTTTCCCCCTGGTTTCAAAAGGCTCGCGCCTGCATCGAAGCGCTCGGCTGCCCGTGGTACATCCTGTCCGCGACGCATGGGCTCCTCGATCCGAGCTCGATCATCGATCCTTATGACGAGACGCTGAAGGCCATGCCGGTGCACCAGCGGCGCATTTGGGCACGCGGTGTGATCGAGGGCCTGGCTCCGCGCCTGGCGGGTGTCGACTCCGTGACCATCTTCGCGGGGATGGCATACCGCGAATTCCTGGAACCGGAGTTGCGTGGGCGGGGGCTCGGGCTCCATGTACCGATGCAGGGAATGCGCATCGGCCAGCAGCTCTCGTGGCTGTCCGACCAGGCCGGTTCGTGAATCCCGCCAACTCGGAGCCCGGCCGCATCGCCGACACCCTTCGTTTCTACGCACTTCTTTCGTGCATATCGGAGCGTACCGGTGGATACAGATATCTCGCGACTTGCGACGGGCGCATGGAGTGGCCTCGCCGCGGGGTGTACTTCTTCTTCGAGCCAAGCGAGCCGCGAAGCGATCCCGGCTCCGGTCTGCGCGTGGTACGGATCGGCACCCATGCATTGAAGCCAGCGTCCCGAACGTCGTTGTGGGATCGACTCTCGCAGCACCGGGGCAGCGCCCGATCCGGCGCCGGCAATCACCGCGGGTCGATTTTCCGGCTGATCGTTGGCGCGGCGCTCGCCCGCCGCACCGATACTTCGTTACCGCCGAGCTGGGGAGCCGGCTCGGACGCAAGCGCGGCCGCCCGCAAACTCGGCCTGGACCGCGCGACAGTGAAGCGCGAAGAAGCCGATCTCGAGCGACGGGTCAGCGAGTACATTGGCCAAATGCCGTTCCTGTGGCTCGGCGTCGACGATTCGCCCGGTCCGGCCAGCTTGCGCGGCGTGATCGAGCGAAACGCGATCGCTTTGCTCAGCCACGCCCAAACGCCGGCCGTCGATACCCCCTCGAACCGGTGGCTGGGCGCGTTCAGCGATCGAGAGTTGGTGCGCGCGTCCGGATTGTGGAACAACCATCACGTTGCAGAGTCTCACGATACTTCGTTTGTCGACGAGATGGACGCGCTCGTAACCCGATGGTGCGAATGAGTTCCTGTCGCCGCAATCCGCAGACTACTATTACATATCCTACCAGGTGCCCTACTACGTGGGCAGTTCAAAGCCCAAAATCCATCTCCACCGATTTCTGCTTCGGCTCCGGCACTTTCTCCGGCTCGGGCTGGAGCTCGCGACCTTTGTCTAGCGCCTCGTCCCGGGTCCCGGCGGGCTGCTCCAGCATCCCCTCCTGCCCGCGCCCGCGTTCCTTTTCTCCGCCGCGCGCCTTCTCTGCCGCGAGCGCCTTCTCAGCCGCGCCGATGCCTTCGAGCGCGGAGACCCGCTCGCCGGTCGCCGCTTCCAGGGTTTCGCGCAGCGCCTTGGCATCGTCGGTAACGAGTTCGGCATTGTGCCGCGCGCGGCTGATCTCGACGTAGAAGCTCTTCCGGGTCGACAGTTTCGGGTGGTTCGCCTCCATCACCGCGATCACGTTGTCGACGGTCCGCCCCTGAAACGCATGCACCGTAGAGGCCCAGGCATGGTCGAGATGGCGTATCTGGGGGTCGTTATTGGCGAGCTCCAGCATCCGTCCGTCGCCGAGGCGGAAGGCGACGCGGCCTCCCCGGACCGAAGCGACCTCCGCCGTATCGCTGTTCACCAGCCCGAGGCCGGTGTCGTTGCGGGTCCAGCGGATGCGGTCGCCGGCGCGCAGCTCCATCGATTCCGTCCTGTAGACCTCGACCGCGCCACGCTTCGCGCCTACCTGGCGCGGCCGCCAGGCGATGGATTGTCCCTCCGGCCCCTCCAGCGTCACCGCACCCTTGCGATGATCGACCCCGGCGACACGCCGTTCGTCACCCTTCACGACGCCGAGACTTTTGTAGTCCCGGTGGAAGGCGACGACATCGCCGGGAGAATAGTTCCCCGCGACCATCTTCTCGGCACTGGTATAGCCACGGGAGACCAGCCGTTCGGCCTCATATGCAGGTCCGCGGATGACGCCGTCGCGGGCGAGCCGCTCGCGGATGTGGCTGTTGATCCCGGTACGCAGCGCATGGCTCGGCGCCATCAGCCTGGTGTTTTCCCGTTCATGGGGCGAGAGCTTCAGCCAACGCGCGGCCGCCGCACCGGCAAGATTGTTCACATTCACCGCCGCCGCCTACAACCTGGTCAGGCTGCCCAAACTCCTCGCCGAGGCGCCGAGTTGATGCCCGCAAGCCGCGGAACCCCCTCCCAGACCCGCCGCGAGCGGGTCCCGAACCCCAACCCGCTCCACCGATAACCAGAGAAAACCGACCGAACCCACCAAACCGGCCGCGCGTGACGGGTTTTTCAGCAGCCTGCTAGGTCTCCTCGTCCCAGCACCCGCTGACCATCAGCCGCCGCGAAAGGGAAGATCCCCTCGCATGGTGGGGGGCAAGACCTCAAACGGGTAGGCCACCGGCCTCAGGTGCGCCATCCGATATGCACACCAATCAAGGAAACTCAATCTCGATGCAAACACCGTTGTGGTCGCTTAGTGGGGTTCCGTCCGCGTCGAAACGACTAAAAAATTGCGGTGCTTGTGATCGAATATCCGGCGACAAGGCAATGTGATCGATAAAAGGCTTGTCCAATGCAGAGACGCCACAGGCCCCCGCTGTTGGGATCGTCCATCCGGAAAATGTGGCTTTCCGTTTCTGGTTCACTATGCTGTTTTTGCCGGGATACCCCTTCGGTGGAATTTGCAGATTGAAATCCCCGAGCAACACCGCTTTCTGTTGGCATTTTGCTTGTTCTAAGACTTCTTCGCGCAGGATATCGAGATACTCGCAAGCGCCCTCCCAACGGTTCTTTTTCTTGCTCCCCCACCGCTTTTCATTTGCACGATAACGATCATACGGAATGCACATGCCCACGAAACTGAGGTCTGTTCCTTCCACTGTGGTAGTAGCGCGGACGAAACGCCCTTCGGGCAAATTCTCTGAACCTCTTCTATCGACATCGGTCCATCCGAACCGACTCCATAGAACAACCTTTCTTGCGCCGCGGGCCTCGTGTTTCCATTCAGACAGGTTGCTCGTAACGGTTTCCCCTCCGTCCGGCATCAACTCTGGAAACGCTTCGGTCAAGCAGATTACATCGGCGTCATGACTGATTACGAGTTGACGCAGTCTCTTGAACTTCGCCCTCCCCACACTAAGCCTGTCTGCTTGTGTATTCCAATTCAGAATTTTCATGGCGTCCTACACCTCTAGGATCGACTCGAATACCTATGCCATCCAGCCTGCGGCCGCCGCCAGTTCCAAGTGTAACCGGTGCCAGTTGAACAGCTGGTTCGCAATGGCATTGTGCTGCCGTACGACGATAGACGTCAAGACACCCTGCTCATAGCTCTCCGAAACAATCTGGCACTCTTGAACGTTCTCTTTCTCGATCTTCCCGTCCGTGCATACCGTGGAAGGCGTCAGCGGGAGTCCGCACCCTGGGGCACCGGCGGCGCGGTGCCACGTTCAAAAGTGCGAAGTGCCGGCGGCGATGCGAACGCTCGTGCGCCGGACGGTGCGGGGGTGCGGCGTCGCCGTGCTAGCCGAAGCGGCGGAGGCACCGTGCGCTGTCGGGGTCTGGACGGTCGAGGCCGTATCCACGTCGGGCGGATGCGTGTAGGATTTCCTCATCGCACTTGGAAACCGGACCATGATAATAGGAGGCTCGGGAGGTGTCGAAGCCGCACGAATCGCTCAGAATTCTGACAAAGAGAAAGAAGGTCAAAGAGGCGCAGTCTGAATTGCTTAGCATTCTGAATAGGGAGTTCCCAGACCGCGACCGACGAGACATCGCCTTTCGTCCTACAAAACTCGAGAACGAGGAGGTTTGGACGGGGCGTGGATTTTGGTATCGACCCGGCCGCTCTCAGGGCGAGAACAGACCTCGGCTCCTGAACTGGTTCGGCGTCATTCTCCGCGAGCCGCAGGCGCTTCGCATCGCGGTGGAAGTCAACATCCCGGTCAAGGGCATGTATAGGCGAGTCCAGGGCTTCTTCGCCCGCGACGACCTATGCAGTCTCTATCTCATGCACACCGGGCGGCTAGGGGGTGGTGCCGATGGCGTGGGCGGCAGAGCGTTCCCAGAGCACTATGGAAAAGATCGCCTGCGAAGCGCACAATACGACTCCGGAATTATCCGTCGTGGCTTCATCGTAACTTGCCTCTCGGACGAGAGCCCGATTGTGCAGCTTCGGCAGTATGTGCAGACGATTGAAAACTTCAGGGACATGCACCGGCAACGGGTCAGGTAAGAACGGGCGCAGCGGCGGAGACGACGTGGCTAGCAGGCCTTGGCGCCCACGCTACATGCTCTCCTTATGGAACGTAGGATAGAGCATTTTACGGAACGCCTGCGGGATACGCGAGAGCTGGTACGCACAGATTCCAAGAGGTGGCAATCACTTCTGACTGCGGTAAGCCCCCTGCACGACGCGGTATTCGGGAAGTGGCGAGAGGATCGCCCAGTGCCGAGGAGCGCGTGGCCGAGGGTGTGTGTGCCATGCCAAAAGATGCCGCCTGCAATATCGAAAGATCGTCGCAGTAGATTCGAAAAGCTCCCACGCGAGTAACGCGTCACGCCCTCACTTGAACCCCCGAGCCAACCTAATCAACGAGTATTGCAATGGACGAACCCAAACCGCTCGATAGCCTCTTCAAGGAGAAGCTCTTCCGCATTCCCGACTACCAGCGCGGTTACGCCTGGGGACGCGAGCAATTGGACGCCTTCTGGGAGGATCTCGTCAATCTGCCCGACGGCCGCTCCCACTATACCGGCGTGCTGACTCTGAAGGAGATTCCGTCTGCCGACGTTCAGCAAGATGACAAGGAATTCTGGCTGGTCGATGACCATTCGTACAAGCTGTACCACATCGTCGACGGACAGCAGCGGCTGACGACCTTCACGCTGTTTCTGCAAGCCTTTATCGAGTTGCTTCGCAGCTTGCCCGAAAACGAGGGCATGGCGGATGACGCGATCTACCTGACCGACACACTCAGCATCGCGGCCGTTGAAAGCAAGTTTCTGTTCGAAGTCAAGCCGGCCGGGGAGGCCTTTCGTACTTACAAGTTCGGCTACACGGTTGACAACCCCAGCTACGAGTACATGCGATACCGGATACTGGGCGAGGATGGTGGTGGCACGGTGTTCGAGACGTTCTATACCCTCAACCTCAGCAATGGGAAGCGCTACTTCGATGAGCGGCTGCGAAGCTTGCACGAAGAAGAAGGAATCTCAGGGCTTCAAGGCATGTACCGCACGTTGACCAAACGGTTCCTGTTCAACGAGTACATCATCAAGGATGAGTTCGACGTTTTCGTCGCCTTCGAGACGATGAACAACCGCGGCAAGACGCTGTCGGATTTGGAATTGCTCAAGAATCGTTTGATCTACCTGACGACGCTCTACACCGATGCCGAGCTTGATCCTGCGGAGCGCGGAGATCTCCGTAATTTAATCAACGACGCATGGAAGGAGGTTTATTTCCAGTTAGGTCGTAACAAATCGAAGCCGCTGAACGACGACGACTTTCTGCGGGCCCACTGGATGATGTATTTCAAGTTCTCACGGCAGACGGGGCGAGACTATATCAAGTTTCTGTTGGAGGAGCAGTTCACGCCACAGCGTGTCCATCGAAAGGTCGTCCAGCCGGTGGAACTGGAGGAAACCGAAGAACAGACATCTGATGCGGACTTGGAAGCGGACGACGAGAACGGATTGGACGAGGTCGAAAGCAGCGACTCGATGATTGTGGCGGTGTTGCGGCCGAACGAGATTCGCGACTACGTGAAAAGCCTCAAGGCATCTTCGGTTCACTGGTTGCACACATTCTACCCTGAAATGTCGGACGATTTGACATTGACAGAAATTGAATGGATTCAACGCCTAAATCGGCTGGGCATGACCTATTTTCGCCCGTTGCTCATGGCGATTTTGAAGAGGTTCGATGACCCCGGCCAGCGTATCGATGCCTTCAGGGAGATCGAACGGTTTGTCTTCGTCGTGTTCCGGCTGACCCAAACCCGTTCGAATTATCGTAGCTCGGAATTCAGCAACGCCGTCCGCGCGATCGACCGAGGTGACATGGATTTGGCGGAACTGAAAGAACGACTGCGAAACCGGATGAGCTTCACGTTCACGGATGAGAACCGTTTTGCAAACGACGACTTCTATCTGTTGCTTCAAAAGAAGTTTGAGGCCGGTCAGGGCTACTACGACTGGCCCGGACTGCGGTATTTCCTCTACGAGTACGAGTTGGAGCTATTGTGCAGCAGTCGCCAGAAGAAGGTCGACTGGGTGGATTTGCTCAAAACGCCGAAGGACAAAATCTCCATCGAGCACATTTATCCGCAATCGGATAAGAAGGCTTGGAAGTCGGCCTTCAAGCGTATCCGTAAGCGAGAGAGAGAAGCGTACCGCAATAGCCTCGGGAACCTGTTGCTCCTTTCTTCCGCGATCAATTCTTCGCTGCAGAACGACGCCTTCGCCAAAAAGAAGAAACCCAAGTGCAGCCGCGATGGCAGGAAGCTCCGCAACGGTTATGCGGATGGATCGCACTCGGAAATTGAAGTCTCCCGTTGCGAAGATTGGGGCCCGGATGAGATTCGCGAGCGAGGCATTCGGTTGATTAAATTCATGGAGCGGCGCTGGGACATCCGTTTCGCGGATGACCAAGCACGGGAGAAGCTGCTGTTTATCTGAAGCGTCGATGGTGAAGAGGCTTGGCGGTACTCGTGGTTCTTGCTCTTGCGCACCGTCTGGATCGCATGCGAATGACGGAGATTGTGGAGGCGGGCTTCGGCGATACCGGATCGACACTGCGTGACCAGGGGCCACCTCAGATTCTGGAACCGCTAGCCGGCAAGACGTGTCGGTATGCGTCATATGCCCAACAGCGCGCCGATCTTGCGTCCCCCCGTTCGGCCGCCGCCTCGATTTCGCGGTCTCCGAGATGGGCGTAGCGCAGGGTCATGCCGATGTCGGCGTGGCCGAGCAGGCGGGAGACCACCGGCATCGGATTGCCGCTCATCACCGCGTGGCTCGCATGCGTGTGGCGGAGATCGTGAAGCCGGCAATCCTCGATCCCGGCCTCGCGACGGACCCGATACCAGAGCGCGAGGTCATGGCCGCGCGGCCGCGACGGATCGCGTGGCGAGGGGAACACGAACGGTCTTTCGGTGCGGGGCTGTTCTTCCAGGACGCGCCGCGCATGGCTGTTGAGCGGCACCGTCCTCGGCCCGGTCTTGCCATCCTCCAGCATCAGGGTGTCGTTGCCCACCTCGGCCCAGCGCAACCGGACGATTTCGGCCTGCGGCTTCTCGTCCCTCGCCGTCTTCCCGTCCAGCACCCGGTGGAGCCGGTCGACCTCTTCCCGCGACAGGAAGCGGGTGCGCGGCGCCCGCCGGTTCCGCCTTATGCCCCGCGTCGGGTCGGTCTCGATGTGGCCGCAGGCGATCGCGAAGTTCATGATCTGGCGAAACAGTTTCAGCGCGTGGTTGGCGTTGCCGGGCGCGGTCTTGCTGAACCCGTCGAACCAGCGCCTGACCCGGGCGGGCGCGATGCGGTCGAGTGAGAGTGATCAGGCTGCGCCCCCGCGCCGCCAAGGACTGGAACGAAATCCTGCTGCGGTCTCGATGAAAGACCGGCCACTCACCGCTCTGGCAGATCAACCAGGCGCCGCATCGCGACCATCAAATAATCTGCAAACCGGGCCATCAAATACCGTGCGCGCTCTCACTCGGTTTCAGCGGAATCAAGAATATCGACCGCGGCGCAGCGCACACGACGGAGACGGTGATATTCGCGGACGTTCCGATCAGCGGGAGAGGGACCTTCGAGGCGGGCCTTTCCGGCAACCGCATCCAGGGCGGCTTCTACGGCCCCGGCCACGTCGAGGCGGCAGGCGTGTTCGAGCAATCGAACATCGTGGGTGCGTTCGGCGCCAAGCGGCAATAGCCTGCCGCCGCTATGCCCAACGGGAGACCGAACGTGGAAAAGAACACGCGAAAGAGCGGCCCGGACTTGCTCGCGCTGGCGATGCGCCGCGCGCGGGACGACGTGGCTGCAGGGCGGGTTCCGATGCGCCCGCCCCAGGCGAATGCCGAATCGGTCACCGATCCGACAGACAGCCCCAAACAGCCTGTCGAGTAGGTTTCGCTTCGCCCCGCCGTTTCTACCAGTAGCACCAATGTCTCTTGCGGAGCGCTTCACGGTGCTCCGCTTGTGAGGCGGGTCTCGGTCGCGCTATGGAGGAATTCGCGGGAGCCGGCAGGCTTCCGGCAATACCGGCGAGAATGGCCCGCGCCTGATGTATCGCGGCGACGGTCGCGATGATCCGTTGATGCTGCCGCTGGAATGTATTTGCAGCCCTTATGGCCTGACGGTGGAAATCTCGGTGCTGTTGGACGATCTTCGCGACGTTCTGTATCACGAGGATGGTTCGGAGATCGGGGACGGGGGTCAATGGTTTGGGCACAGCGGTTCCTTTCTGGCGGAACACACTTGCCCCGTGCGCGAAGAGCTGGTACCTCCGTTGCGTTGTGCGGCGCGCACTGCCGATACTTGCCAAATTCAGGACATTGCGTGGAGCCGGGGTCCACCGGCTCTTCGCGTTCTGGGCCGCTGATCTCCGCGACCGCGGTCCTTCAATCAGAAATCCGTGATTCGAGTTACGGCGCTATCCGGCGGCGGAGAACAACGTGGCGTAGGTCAGCCGCACCTTTCCTTGAGCCTGAGGATGCGTTTGTGCATCGAGGAAGAAATGGTTTCACCGCCTACGATCGTGTCCGCCGCGATAGCTTGAAGCATCATTAGCCGATCACGATCAGCACTGGAGCATCGGGACAAGGGAACGGAACTTGGGTACGAGAAACGGTCAGGAGACGGCTGGCACTTTCCGACCAGACCGAGTCCAAAGGCTATCAGGATCACGACAAGGCATCCGCCAGCGACAGGTTTCATCTCCGATGCCGCGAAGGGTCAGGCGATCAGGCCGCGATGCATCAACCTCGCGCGCCTGACGCGAGTCCGTTGTCCGCGATCAGGTCGCGGTACATGAGCCGCTTGCCGACCGATGCGGCGACGAGCTGGGCCATCTGATCGGCGGTGTCGGCCTCGCGGACGTTGTGGCGACCGGAGAATTCGCCGACGTACCGATCCAGATGCTTCGGGCTCCAGTGGTGATAGGTGCCGTGGTAGCCGCGCTTGAGCATGGACCAGAATCCTTCGATGCCCTGCGTCCCCGCGCCGGTCTCGGGGTTCACATACTCGCCGGCGGAATGATTGACGCTCTCGTGGTCGTACCGCGGCTTGAGCGCCTTGTAGGGCGCGGCCTCGTCGGTATAGACGGTCGCGCCGATCTTGGCGTGCTCGGCGACGAAACCCGCGACGTGCGGCACGTCGATCCGCTCAACCACGCGAGCGCGGACCTCGTTGCTGGCGCGATCCTTGGCACCGACAACCGGCGTCATGTCGATCGGTCCGCGGCCCTTCGTCTCGCGCCGCTTCGACCGTGACTTGTTCTTGCGGCGCCCGCCGACGAAGGTCTCGTCCGGCTCGACCGGGCCGGAGAAGGGCGGCAGGCCGTCGCTTTCGCCCCACGCCTCGCGCAGCCGGTGGAGCATGAACCAAGCCGTCTTCTGGGTGACTTTCAGATCCCGGTGCAGCTTCATCGACGAGACGCCCTTGAGGCTGGTGACGTACAGGTAGACCGCGAACGCCCACTTGCGGAGCGGGACGCGGGAGCGTTCCAGGGTGGTGCCGATCTTCACCGAGAAATGCCTGCGGCACGCCCCGCACCAGTAGGGCAGGCCCGCCTTCTCCGATGCCTCGGTGGTCTCGGTATTGCCGCAGCGGGGGCAGTGGCGACCGTTCGGCCAGATCAGGGCTTCAAACCACTTCGTGGCCGCCGCCTCGTCGGGGAACATCTCGGCCAGTTCGATCAGGGAGATGCCTTCGCGGTGGCTCTTGCCCGGTGCTTTCTGTCCCATGATGCAGCCCTATATCCGTCTCTATCAGATATGGGGATTGCACCCTGCTCAGTCAAGTATATAATCCCTCATCGAAGGGCGTCCGCGACCGGGCGCTGCGCCCATCTCGACGACGCGGCGGCGGGATTTGCAGCGTGCGGCGTCTCCGGAATTCTCACTATCGTAACCGCAATCCACATACTCGACGCATGGTCATTTGGCGCACTTGGTGCTAAAGGTCGTCTTTACTTCACAATTTCGGCGGGATCGCCGCCGCGAAGACGTGGGGAGTGTGTCATGCCGAATACGGAGAGAAACATGTCGAGTGCGTCGTGTGCAGTGTCGTCCGCCGGAGCGGGCAGCAGGAAATCGGGAAGGGCTCCCGGGGTGGCGCTGTTCGGCGCAGGCGGCGGCGCTCCCCTCCGGCATGCGGGTCCCGACTTGACACCGGCCCCCGCTTCGCGCGTGTATAATTTGCCAGCGGCCCAGCGGCCCAGCGGCCCAGCGGCCCAGCGGCCCAGCGGCCCAGCGGCCCAGCGGCCCAGCGGCC
>Ga0209021_1003891_pt1 | contig 11518 bp, 8 predicted proteins | sample PinacodermFT_FD_187299 | JGI IMG/M metagenome (GOLD analysis project Ga0209021, IMG submission 187299) | Host-associated microbial community of the marine sponge Aplysina aerophoba from Gulf of Piran - sponge pinacoderm, lysed by freeze-thaw... | ecosystem: Host-associated > Porifera > Sponge >... | reverse complement strand
GAGCGTATCGACTACATGCTCTCCAAGGCGACCATGACCCGGGGCGGTACCGCCGTTGCTGCCATGATCGTATGGCTCAGTTCGCAGCTGTGCTCTTTTTCCACCGTCGCCGTGTTCGATCTGTCCGGTGGAAGGGCCACCTGTTGAGCCTGCGCGACGCCTCCTGGTGAGTGCTCGGCTACCCGCTTCTCCTTGTTCGGGCTCAGGGGTGCCTCGCCGCTGACGGGCGCGACCCGTGAGACAATGGATTGTCCTGCCCTGGCCTCGAGGTTCGTGGTTGAGGTCGGGAACCGTTGAGAGCAGAGTCATATCGAGGAAGGCAAGTCAATCCATGATGTCCAGCAACCGCCTTGCAGACACGAGGAATTGGGAGAACCATGGAAGCTGCATCAAGAAGGGAGGCGATCTTGGTTGAAATAATGCACCGGATCATCGAAGACAGCGGGGATATCCCGAACAATCCCAAACTTCCGTTGATCCTCTACAGAAACGCGCTGACGTTCACGACGGGCAATCCCGACGATGATGTGCAGCGCACCTTCAGCACGAACGGCTGGGGCAACGGATGGCAGGGTCAGGCAATCTACCCCTACCACCACTACCACGCCGAGGCCCACGAGGTGGTGGGAATTGCCCGGGGTCGCGCGGTCATCCAGTTCGGCGGACCTGAAGGTCCCGTCTTTTCGGTCAAGGCGGGCGATGTGGCACTGATTCCTGCCGGCGTCGGCCACTGTCGACTCGACGACGAACCGGGCCTCTCGGTGGTTGGCGCCTATCCGCCGGGTCAGAGCCCCGATCTCAGGCGCGAGGGCGAGATGGCAAGGAAAACCATGCGCGAAGCCGTGCGGAACGTTCCATTGCCCGCCACCGATCCCGTGACCGGCGCCGACGGTGCAGTGCTTGATCTCTGGCATTGAGAGCGTTGAGCCATCTATCCGAGGGAGCCGTCATCTCCGTGGTCGTATGCACGTTCGTCGCAGGGGCGGACAACCACAGCCATCGCGATGATCCCAAGTGCCCGTGAGGAAACCATCCAGACAAGGCGTTACCCGCCGCTGCCCGAGGAGTTCTTCAGATCGTTCTTCGACCTTGTCGAAGCCGACCGAGCCTTGTCCTGAGGGCGCCTTGTCCGCCGCGCGGCCTGCGCCATACTGATCGCAATCACGACGAGAGCACGCATGACTGTCACCGCCGGGCTGCCGGTCATCAAGCATCCAGTCGCACTCCCGGGATTCGAGGTGGCGGAGGCAACTGTCTCTGAGAAGGCGATCCAGGCCTATGAGCGGGATGGCGTCGTCTGGCTCCGGGATGTCTACTCGCGGGACTGGGTGGACCTTCTGGCCGAAGGTATGGACATCGCAGTCGCGAATGCGGGCGACAACGCACTTGCGTTCAACATTGCAGCGCCGGGAGAGCCGGGCTTCTTCTTCTACGATACCTTCATGTGGCGGCGTATCGGGCAATTCCGGAGATTCTGCCTGGAGTCACACGCGCCCGACATCGCCATGCAGGTCATGCGTTCGAACACACTGATCTTCTACTTCGATTTCATGCTTCTGAAGGAGCCGGGCACCAGCCGCAAGACGCCCTGGCACTATGACGAGGCCTACTGGCCGGTCAACGGCGAACAGATCTGCAATCAGTGGATCGCAATTGACCCGATCCCGGTCGAGACCGCGCTGCGGTTCGTTCGCGGCTCTCACTTGATGCGCGACCAACGCTATCGCTCGGTTCACTTCGATCCGGACGACGCCTATGCACGACCCGAAGACCTGCCCGTGCCGCCTGACTGGGACTGCATCGAAGGTGATCACGAAGTTGTCTACGCTCCCATGGATCCCGGTGACTGCCTCGTCTTTCACAGCAGGACCCATCACAGCGCGCCCGGCAATCTCGCATCTGCGAACCGTCGCCGTGCACTCGCGACCCACTGGATCGGCGACGATGTCACCTACGATGACAAGCCCATCGAAACCGACCCACCTCAACGGGGCGAGGGCCTCGTTCATGGTGGCTCCATGGAGTGCGCTCTCTTTCCGCGGGTGCGGTGACACAGCTTCGTGATCGAGACGACGAAACAGCTGTTCCTGGCATACTGTTGCCCGAGTGCATAACGTCCCGAGGGGCGCCCTCAAGCGCGATCATCGGCATCTCCTCGACAGCTTCCATCTTCTCTCACGTTACGGACGTACCGCTATCACCTGTCGGATGAGGTGTGGGAAATCGCCGGAGACCGTTGCAACCAGTGCAAGGGGACTTCCGCATCCTCCCGCAAGACGGACGGTGACTGCTTCAGATGGCGGCGGCACATCGCCCGTTCGATCTTGCTCGGATAGACCGTGTTCGATGCCAAGCCGGCTGGCCGCTTCGCACAGGGTCATGGTGCGATCTTCAAGGAGTCTCTTCCCCTGGATGGCGCGTATTGCGAATCCAATCGGGTGACGCCATTCACTTCGGATGTACGTGAATTCATTTCAAAACTCAACGGAACTATCCGGGAGCGGGAAGTCCGCATGTCAATCCCAAGTGAAAATTGCTCACTTTTCGGAACTGGAAATCTGTCAATTTGGACTCTGATCCGATGTCGAATTCACCGGAATGCCCAAGATGCAGAACCATACCAGAAACGCCCATGAGTCTGGCGTTTCTGGTTCGAGCGATGGGAAGAGTTGCTGGCGGATGAAATTGAACCGAACAAGGACAACGTGGCGACAAGAGGAACGACGGATACGGTTTACCTGCCACTCACCAGGCTCGGTTCATCGACATGGTTCCACAGGTCAAGGGCGGTGGAACCGGACCTGGCGGTGTCCAGGCGTTCAACGGCACGCGTCAACCAGTCGCAATTGATCTTGAAGACCGTGTGACGTGGCTGCAAGTACCGGCTGATTCATGGATATTCCGCCGGTTCAGGTCCACACACTCGAATACCGTTTTGCGGACCAAAATGGCACTTCGGGTCACTCGCTTCCGTTGGAGATGTGTGTGGTGAGCGACTTCCCTATGGTGGGGAGGTCGCTCACCAGATATCAGGCTTCAGACCACATGAAGGATTGAAGCTGCCATATGTAACCGTTTGGCGTGATCACCGGGTCAAGGCCCTCTCGGTAGAGAATACCCCTGGGCGGGAACATCAACCAGACATAGGCACCGGTATCCTCCATGATCTCCTGCATGCGGACATACATCTCGTGCCGCTTGTCGGAATCGATCTCCGCAAGACCCGCAGCATAGAGTTCGTCGAACTCGGGATCAGACCAGCGCTCCCAGTTCCACACACCGACCTGGTCGGAAATAAACCACTGCGCCATCTGGCTGGGATCCGGAGAATCAAGGTAGGCCATGATCCACAGTTCCAGGTCTTTCCATTCGTCACCTTCGGCTTCAAGGCCCAGATTCCAGAAAGGACCGGCGTCCACAGGCACGACTTCAACTTCAATCCCGATTTCAGCCAGATTGGCCTGGATGATCGTGGCCGCCGCCAGGCGGTCCTGCAGGTTCATTGTCTTGAGGGTGACCTTCAGTCCTTCGGCGCCGGCCTCGGCGATCAAGGCGCGGGCGGCATCGAGGTCTTGTTTCATGAACTTGCCTTCAGTGCGATGACCGATCAGACCCGGCGGAACTATGCCGAAAGCTCGTGTACCGACACCGGCCCAGGCACCTTCAAGGACGGTATCAACGTCAACAGCATGCTGGATTGCCCTGCGCACACGGATGTCCTGAAGGTTGGGGTGATCGACATTGAGACCCATCCAATACCACTGGGTTCCCGGAAACGCCCGGAGGATTCCTCCCTCGGGAGCGCTCTCCAGCAAGCGCGGAATGGCATCGGTCGCCACGAGAGTTATGTCGATCTCGTCGGCCTCGAAGGCGATTTCGGCGGTCTTCTCCTCAGCGATGATGATCAGCTGCACGTTCTCGATGCCAGGCGGCGTTCCACCCCAGTTCGGATTGGGTTCCAGGCTGATGCTCTGCTTCAGGACCCATTCGGAGACCCGATAGGGACCGCAGTAGAAGTTGAAGAGTCCGTCAAACTTGCCGCCGACCGCCTCGACTGCAACCTTCGAGAGGATGGAGCCGGTTCCGTCACACAGCCAGGTCAGCCAAATCGGAGCGAAGGGCTGATTGAGGTGAATGATCCCCGTATGGCTTCCGGTTACTTCGACATGGTCCAGTGAGACCGCCTTGTCCTTCCACTCCGAAACCTGCATGCGTTCAAGCGAGAACTTCACATCTTCGGCGTTGAGCTCGCCGATTACCTCGTGAGAGGTGCCATCATACCACATGATGCCCTTCTTCAATTCGAAGGTGATGGTTTGCGGGTCTGGCTGGTCGATGTTTTCCACATATTCGCTTGGTTCCCAATCCCACGAGGTCAGGCTGTTGGTGTACTTCGCCAGGCGAGCCAGGCAGGCATACTGCAGGAACATTTCATAGCCGCCGATCATGTAACCCGGATCGGTAGACGAGACCGTCCTGTCGGCGCGTACACGCAGAGGACGGCCTGATTGCGCCCACGCGCTCGACGGATCCAGAAGACCGTCAACAAAGGTTGCCGCAGCAACCGACGCTGCCGATACCTGCAGCATGTTGCGACGGGAAAGTTTGGGTGAGATCATTGTTGTGCCTCCCAGCACTTGTGTCGAACAAATGATGTGCGCGCAATCCTCTCAGGAAGTCCGGGCATGGTCAAGCCACGCATCGGGAGCCTTATAGAAGCGCTCCAAAGCACTTGCAGACCGCGCTACATCAGGGAGTTGCGCGAGGATAGCGATTGTTGGGCGTCTGACCATGACCGTGATGTCGAGAGGCAAGGTTACAGACTACCAGGTCCTGATGAGCACTCTCGTTGCACGGCATGTCACAGCAATGCAATCCAATTCTCGATGCCGATGCAGGCACCAGATACAGCAGTATCGAAACTCTCGATCTCTTGTACGACATGCTGAGGATCGCCAAGAGATGCAAGAATTATTATTGCACCAATGTTGCAAACATTTCCAACAATTCGGGTGGCCACTTTGGTGCGGTGACATCGGCCTGCGCCTTTGGTATCACTCCTGCATCTGCGCGCGTATCACCCGGTAGCCTTGTGGTCATCTGATTCTGACCGTTCGCGAGGCTGGTACCGATGAGGGTGATTTCGAGCAAGAAGTTCAATGTACTAAAAGCTACAATCGCAGGCTCCGAATTGAATCCGCAGGCCTTTTCTCACCCTTCCGGAAGAAAAAGGCAGCCGTCATATTGCCTGGATGCGTATTGCGGATTCAAGTATGGGTGATATGCCATACTTCGGTCGCACATGAGGGCGTGTCAAGACTCACCGGAATTCTCCGGGAACGGGACGTTCGGATCCTGGAATCAGGCGGCCCCTTCCCGATATCAGGAAGGGGCCGTCTGGTTCAGTCTATTGTCGCGATTCTACAACGCGAGACGCGCAATGGTTTCGTTGCTCGGGATGCCGTCCGGCGTCCAGCCACGAACCTCGTAGTACTCGGGAAGCATGGTCTCGAGACTGTTGATTTTCCCTTCGGCGGGACCGGTCTTCGCCGCATCCTTGAGGAGGCGTGGCGGCAAATTGTCATCGGCACCGGTGAATCCGGCGGCGATGTTGAACTGCCGTTCGAGGTTCCAGATCCTCTCGCCTGTCTCGAGAAGACGTTCTGCGGTCCACTCTCCCTCGCAAGCCGCATCCACCTGTGGCGCGAAATCCTCGAGGGTCCAGGCGAATGTCGTGAAGACACACATGCCGGTCGAATCGACCGCCGCCGTGGCGTCCTGGAAGGCCCGCACCAGACCCGCCTTGCCATCGGCCACCAGGGGATCGGTCTTCTCGGGAATGCCGAGGATTTCCGACGCCACCGTGTAGCTCCTCAAGTGGCAGGCACCGCGGTTGGAGGTGGCATAGGTCAGCCCCATGCCCTGGATTCCGCGGCTGTCATAAGCCGGGAACTCCTGGCCCTTGACGGACATCGAGAGTTCGGGCCTGCCGTGTTTCTCGCACAGCAGCTTCGAACCCAGGCCGATCTCGGCGCCAAAGCCCTCACCCTTGCCGGTCAGCTCCGCCACCTTGCACAGCGCCTCGGCATTACCGAAGTTGAGTTCGATGCCGTCGGTGTTGTCGGTTGTGATTACACCTTCCTCGAACATTTCCATGGCGGAACCGACCGTGGCGCCGAACGAAATGGGATCAATCCCCTGTTCGTTGCAGATGAAATTGGCGAACGTGAGTGCTTCCAGATCGTCAACACCGGTGGCCGCGCCCAGTGCCCAGGCAGCCTCATATTCGAGACCACCCGAGATGATCTGGTATTCGGGCCGTTCGGCGACCGAGAAGTGAGTCCGGTCGATCTCGGAGACCCGGCCGCAGGCAATGGTGCAGCCGAAGCACGCAGCATTGGTGACAAGGTTCTTCTTGCCATCCGTCTCCCGCACCTCGGCCATGGCCTCGGCCGAAATGTTGCCGGCGCCCTCGAACTGGACATCACGGTGATTGCGCGTAGGCAGGGCGCCACTCTCGTTGATGACGTTCATGAGGACCTGGGTTCCCATGGCGGGCAGTCCCTGCCCGGTCACCGGGTTGTCGGCCAGAACTTTCTTGGCCGCCGCGGTCGCTTCCATGAAGCGGCGGGGATCCTTGACACTGACACCGAGCGTGCCGCGGATGGCAACCGCCTTGAGGTTCTTGGAACCCATCACGGCACCAACGCCCGAACGGCCTGCCGCCCGGTGCATGTCGTTCACGACGCAGGCGAACTTGACGCCCTTTTCGCCCGAGACACCGATCGATGCGACCCGGATCAATGGATCGCCATGATCATGCTTGATGGCTTCTTCGGTATCCCAGACCGATGTCCCCCAGTGCTTCGAGGCATCGACGAGACGGGCGACGCCATCGAGCAGCATGAGGTAGACCGGTGACGGCGATCTGCCTTCGAAAATGATCATGTCCCAGCCGGCATTCTTCATCTCGTTGCCGAAGAAACCACCGGAATTGGAACAGGCGATGGCGCCCGTCAAGGCGCCCTTGGTCACCACGGAATAGCGGCCCGCCGTCGATGCGCAGGTCCCGGTAAGGGGCCCTGTCGTCATGATGAGCTTGTTCTCCGGTGACAGGGGGTCGACCTTGGGATCGATCTCCTCGGAGAGATACTTGGTCGCAAGACCGCGCTGACCGAGATAGGCCTGCGCCCACTCCATGTTGAGAGGCTCACTCTCGCAGGTGCCTTCTGAAAGGTTGACCCGCAGTAACTTTCCAACCCATGCCATTGTGCGTTCCCTCCCCTAGGCCTGCGCTGCAGCGTCGGCCACGGCGGCCGAGGCGCGCATTCTGTCGAGACCGGTCCAGTTGGCATCAACGTAGGTAATGGCTTCGGTCGGGCACGCCTTGGCGCATTCCGGATCGCCACCACACAGATCGCACTTGATCACCTTTCCGGTCGACTGGTTGTAGTTGATGGTGCCGAACGGGCACGCGATAGTGCATACCTTGCAGCCGACGCACAGCGCATCGCTGACCACCTTGGCGCCGGTGTCCCGGTCAACCGAGATGGCGTTCGTCGGGCAGGCCTCCGCGCACCAGGCCTCGTCACACTGGGTACAGGTATAGGGAACGAAACGTCCCTTCCCTTCGAAGTTGAAGACCTTGATCCTCGACTTGGAGGGGTTGAACACCCCTTCATTGTCAAGCGAACAGGCCAGTTCGCACTGAAGGCAGCCTGTACACTTGTTCGGATCGATGGACAGAGATTTCTGCATCAATTGAGCCTCCCTTGAGCCGACACCGAAACATCAGGAAAACGGTAACGCCCCGGCAGGGAAACCGCAAATACAATCATCCATTTGCAACTCGGAACTATTCCTAGTTGAAACCCTGGACTTCCGCCGTGTCAGCTACGGCGCCGTGCTCCGCCCGGAACCAGCGGACGCGTCTCGACAGCGCTGCCGGTGACGACGCCATCGGGCGACTGGTCGTAGACATGGAGCGTGTCGAGAAGTGCCCTTGCGGTGTCGCGATCGGGTGACATCCTGGTCATCAGAAGCGGCGGCTTGCCGCGTTGCATGGCCACCGCATTGCAGGCATCGGGGCAATGGGTCAGACACACGATCGGGTGAATGCGCTCCCTTTCCGCGGGCGAGGCGATGGCGCAGGCAATGTCGTGGAGCCGCTTCCCCGGAAGGTCGTCACCATCCGGCATGACGTCGAGCGCTCTCCAGCGACAGGTCACGCAGATGCGCAGACTCGCCCGCCGACCGCTCCTGGATCCACGTTTGCGCATGGTGCCACTCTCCGGGTGACCCTCATTGGTTGCGGTTTTGACACAATCCGCCGCGCTGCGATAGTTGAGGCATCAAAACGGGAGGTCAGCCATGACCAGGCGTGCTGTCGTCGCCATGATGGAACACGAAACCAACACCTTCTCGCCGGTGCCGACGCCGCTTTCCCGTTTCGGCTCGCCTGACGTTCCGACGGGCCGGGAGGTCTATCGGCGGTTCAAGGGAACCGGGACAGGAATTGGCGCCTTCCTCGATGTCGCCGATGAGGCCGGCATGGAAGTCGTCACACCTATCGCCGGCAACGCCGCCCCATCAGGTCCGGTCGAGAGTCGCGCCTACAGCGTGATGTGCGACGCCATCCTGGAAGCCGTTCAGGCTGGTTGCGACGTATGCTTCCTCGACCTCCACGGTGCCATGGTCACCGAAACGACCGATGACGGTGAAGGCGGTCTTCTGAAACGCATCCGTGATGTCGCTCCGGATGTTCCCATCGCAATCAGCCTCGACCTTCACGCCAACATCACGCCTGAGATCGTGGGAAACACGGACGTGATTGTCGGTTACAAGACCTACCCACATCTCGACATGTACGAGGCCGGCCATCATGCCGGGCGCATCATGGTGGACGCCCTCGACAGGCGGGTGACCCCGGTGATGGCATGGGGACAGCGCCCCATCCTCGCCCAGACCCTGCGCATGGGACATGACGATGAACCCATGGGATCGATGATCGCCATGGCCCGCCAGGCCGAAGATGCCGGACTGCTCGCCGTGAGCGTCTTTGGCGGCTTTCCCCTGGCCGATTTCCACAATGCCGGACTTTCCGTTGTGACGGTGGCCGATGGCGACCGTAGCGAAGCCCAGGCGACGGCCGAACACCTGCTCGGTGAAGCGTGGCGCCGTCGCGATGAGTGGCTCTTCGAAGCCGAGCCACTCGAGCACACCGTGGCCCGCGCCGGAGAGCTTGAAGAAGGCCCGGTCATTCTCCTCGATCATGCCGACAATGCCGCCTCCGGGGGGACACAGGATACGGTCGCCGTCTTGCGGGAAGTCATGCGCCAGGGACTGGAGAATGTCGCCATGTTCGGCATTTGCGACGAAGTGGCGGTCGACGCCATGACAGCCGCCGGTGTCGGCAACGAGGTCACGATCGAGCTCGGCGGCAAGGTCGACATGCCCGAGATCGGCAGAAAGGGAGAACCGCTCACCGTGACCGGGAAGGTCCGCTCCCTCACCGACGGCGATTTCACCGTCACGGTGCCGATGGGCCGGGGAACGACGATGTCCATGGGACGTTCAGGCGTTCTCCAGACCGACAACGTCGAGATCGTCGTCGTCTCGCGCCAGACCGAGCCCTATGATCCGGGATGCCTGCGCAGTGTCGGCATCGAGCCTCTCCACAAGCGCTACATCATCCTCAAGTCACGCATTCACTTCCGGGCGGGCTTCAGCGACATCGCCACCGCCGAAGTTCCCTGCAATGGTGTCGGCGTGACGAGCAGCGACAACAGTCTCTTTACCTTCCGCAAGGTGCGCCGCCCCATCTTCCCCCTCGATCCCGACTGCCCGGAAAGGCCCAACTACGCCTGACCGGCAGCGCCGGAGAACCGGCCGTTTTCCTTTCCTTGCGTGAGAATATCCAGTGCCCGGATCCGGTCGAGTTAAGCATGTGCGAATTGATTGCAGTAACTGCGGAGGCAACCGTAGCAACTCGAGTCGCAGCCGCAATTGCCCTGCACGCGTTCCGTGGCGGCGCCGAGTACCTCGCCGAAGATCTGCTCGTTTTCCAGCTGCGCCACCCGGCACGTTGTCGTAGAGCACGACCGCGGACTCACCGGGGCGGTCTCCACCGGTAATGGTGACGTTGAGGTCGGTATCGGGCACTTCGAGCGTGTCCGTTGCGCCAAGCAGGGCTGCGTAGGCGACCGAATACGCATCCCACTCGCCACGGACCTTCGCAAACTGAAGGCGCACAACATCGGTGGCCAGTTCGTGGCCGAGGGAAAACCGCTCCAAGGTACCCGGACAATCCGAGTCGGAGGGCGACTTGTGGATCGCCTTCGGTTCCACCATGTGAGCACCGCAGGAGCGGCAGATGTAAAACCCCTCCCCTTGTCGGCCTTCGCACAGGACAACCACCACTCTGCGGACCACCCTCGTCACCTGGACACCTGAAAGGTTCGTGTCTTCAGGTTGCGTGTCGAAACCGCGGAAGAACGGCCGCGTCGTGTAGAGGCGCTGCGCGCGCCTCTGCGGCTCGGAGGGCTTCTTGAACAGGGGAGTCACAAAGCCGAATTCGGGAATGAGGTACTTCCGCCCGTCAGATGGAGCATCGGGGCCGCCCTCGTTCCATTGTCTGAAGTTGCGCGCGTCGTCATACCGGCAATGGCGCACGGGCCAATCCTTCCCGGTGATCTTCTTGACGCCGCAGGATTCCCATTCGAGCTTGTTGGCGACCACCTTGCCGCCCGGAGCATACTCGGCGATTGCCTGGGACAGGTCCCGCTGGAGCGCAACACCGCTCGCCTGGTCGTCCGTGGACCGGACATCGAACTCGACCACATCCACCGGGAATCCGTATCTCGGAGTGACGGCCTTTCGCGAAAGAAAACTGAGTGACCCTTCGTCTGCGATGGTCTTCATGCGTCTGCCGACGCGCCCTACCCAACTGTCCTTGCCTTGCTCGAAACATTTCCGGCGAAGGGCCTCCATCTCGGTAAAGTCCGCACTTGCGTCCGCCTCCGCAAGAGCAAGGCGGCTGTCCTCGCCGGCTATGTGCACAACCCAGGCATCGTCGTCGAGTCCGACCCGGCCATGCATGTTCTGCGGAACGATGCGGCGCATCGTTTCCTTCAGTTCTCCGTTAGCTTCGCAGAAGCACAGGTTGCTCGTCGCGCGAGGCGCATGCCAGCCAGCCACAAACGTTTCGACATTCCCGAACCTGACCGGGTCCTTCTTGAAGAACTTGGTCAGAGCGACGGCAACCATGTGGCGCATAACGATCTTCTCGTTCGCCATGTGCAGACGCGGCGGGTGGATAGCGCCGGCGATCACCCGGCCGACGGGATCCTCGTAATGATAGAGGTCGTGTGGATTGCGGCGGCAGTAGGTCAGTACCAGCCCGGGGGTGTCTCGCCGGCCCGCGCGCCCGGCACGCTGAGCATAGTTGAACGACTCCGGTGGAACGTTGCGGAGAAAAACCGAGTCCAGGTCGCCAAGATCGACGCCGACTTCGAACGTG
>Ga0209021_1003884_pt1 | contig 11526 bp, 8 predicted proteins | sample PinacodermFT_FD_187299 | JGI IMG/M metagenome (GOLD analysis project Ga0209021, IMG submission 187299) | Host-associated microbial community of the marine sponge Aplysina aerophoba from Gulf of Piran - sponge pinacoderm, lysed by freeze-thaw... | ecosystem: Host-associated > Porifera > Sponge >... | reverse complement strand
AAGAGATTGAGAAGTATCTCGACGTGGCCGCACCGTTTTCGGGTGTGGTCACTGAGCGGCAGGCGCATACAGGTGCGCTGGTCGGGCCACAGGGGAGTGCTGGCATGCCTTTGTTCACGCTCGAGCAAGTGTCACGCTTGAGGGTCGTAGTAGCTGTTCCGGAAGCCTTTCGGCAGAGCATCAGGACTGGGCAGAAGGTTCAGTTCAGCGTGGCTGCATTCCCTTCGGAAGTCTTTGCCGGGACTGTCGCCCGGCCGGCCTACGCGGTCGACCCCAAGACTCGCACGATGCCGGTTGAACTGGATTTCGAAAATACTGCGATGAAGCTCACGCCCGGCATGTATGCGGAAGTGGCGTGGCCGATCCGGCGCACGGGCGAGACGCTCTTCGTTCCGCGGACGGCTATCAAGGAAACGACCGAGCAAATCTTTGTGATTCGAGTTGGCGGTGGCGAGGCAGAGTGGGTCAGCATCCGCCGGGGGATCGCAGCCGATGATCTGACGGAAGTCTTTGGCGACCTTGCTGAGGGTGACCAGATCGTGCTGCGCGCGACGGACGAGATCAGGCCCGGCAGCCGAGTCATGCCCAGATAACAGTGACCAGTTCGTGTGAATTGGGAAGCGAGTATTCCGATGCGAACTAATGAAACAGCGCGCTGAGGAGCGAGGAGAGAAGCGCGATGGAGGAAATACGACTGCTGCAGCATTTGAACTTGCGGGAGGCTTGGCCCGACGAGGCGCGCAACTTCACCCCATGGCTGGCGGACAACATCGATCTGCTGGGGGCCAAGCTGGACTTGAGACTGGAACAAGTGCAGGCGGAGGTGACCCTGCCGCGAGCTGGCCGGGTTGACATTCGCGCCAAGCAGGCTGGAACCGGTGCCAACGTTGTGATCGAAAACCAACTCGGGGAGTCGGATGACTCACACTGTCTCCGATTGCTGGGGTATGCCGCCAACGCGGAAGCCAACATACTGGTGTGGGTGGCCAGCGCTTTCACTTCCTACCACAAGAGCATCCTGAACTGGTTGAACGGTGCCGACACCATCGATGTGTATGCCGTCGCCGTGCAGGCCTACCGCGTAGGACAGGCCTTGGCCGCCGATTTTGAGACGGTGATTGAGCCGTCCCAATCGCGACCGGGGTCGTCCAGTCCCGACAAGACGAACTCGAATACGCTTTACGGGGGCTTCTACCGACCGCTGGTGGCGCGACTGCGCCAGAAAGGGATGCATCCGGTGGGGAGGGGAGGATGGCGCGGCAAATGGCGGTCGTTCCAGTCCGGACATGCGCGTGCCGTCTATGGCACGGGGTTGGTCAGCGGAAAGGCCAGGGTGTTTTTATCCCTGAACGGTACCGGTCACCAACAAAGGTACCGTGCTCTACTCGAGCACCGGCAGAAGATCGCCGGAGAGGTGGATGGCACCATCTTGTGGCAGGAAGGGAGCGAGGGAGATTGGGAGTCATTGGTCATGCTCGAACGGGACGGGGCGGTCAGCTTGACAGAGTCCGAGGAAGAACAAGAGACCGTGCGTCAGTGGATGGCCGACAACCTCATCCCGCTACGGGACGCTCTGCAACCACACCTAGACCGGTTGATGCGAATTGAAGACGCCCCGCCCGACGCAGCTTCATGAGCGTGCACGACGAGCGAGCCGGACGTGTGATCGGCCTCTTCAGGAACCTGTTCGAATGCGACGGACGGGAATTCGGCAGCCCTTCACACGGCGTATTGGGAGTCTCGGATGGAATCGAGGGCGTACAGTGGAACGCGTGGTACTGCCAGCGCGACGAGACCGCTTGGTTGGGGGTTAACCTTGAGGGCAAGAAGTACGACAACTGGCCCGTCGCACGGCTAGTCGAGCGGGAGATCGCCTATCCACTCCTGCTGCCTGAGTATCGCGTTAGGGTTACGAGGCCGCATGTTGTCACGGTTAGTTGGACGCGAGACGCATGGCAGGCCGGTTTCCGCGTTCCGATCAAGGAGTCAAGGCTTCCCCCTACTCCACTCGCGCTGGATCGGCTTGATCGCGACGACTGGACGCGCGCATTACGATGCTCCCGGGAGTGTCTGAATCCCAAGCGGCAGTATCGCGGGCGGTGCCGAACAAAGGTCACCCTGCTCCGGTCAGCTCAAGTGGTTGAACGGGACGTGAGCCCGCATCTCCGTTTCAAGACCGAGCTCGAAAGGTTTGATGGAAGCACGATGCTCCGGGCGAAGAACGACCTCGCGATGCTTCACGAATTCACCACTCGCCAAGCACGGCCCATCGTCTGACCATGATTGACGCGCCACGGACCACCAACACGGTCAAACGGATTCCCGCCCGGAAGAGGGGATGATGATTGAATGGAGTTCGCTAACTATTTCCTGTACTGGGATAGGGGATTGACTCGGCACACTACCATATATTGTGGTTGAGCGCGGGTGCTTTACTCAACGCCACTCCCGCGAGCGTTTCGTTGGGCTGACGTGCCTCCGAGGATCGTCTTACCCGGCACTGGAGCGGTAGCGACTGCCCACCGCAGGATGGACTCTTCCCTATGGGAAGAATACAAGCTTGACCAGCAGTGCGAGGATCATAGGTCCCACGGAGAATATCGCAAACTTCAATACCGCGAGCGACTTTTCCAGATCAGCAAAACGCGTGTCTATCTTTGACTGCAACTCCAACAGATCGGACTTGGTGGCGAAATCCTGTGTCTTGGCGACCTCGCCCGCCGCGGCCTTAGCCTTGTCTGCGGGAACGTTTGCGAGGAGCAGCGCTTCGTACATCTCCGTGCTGATCACACCCGTGACAGGGCTCAGTATACCAATCACCGCTCCGCTTCGAGTCCCTCAGGATTGCCCGCGATCCGCGGCGGTCAATGGCAAGTGGTCTGTCGATGTGTGATTTTCAGGTAGACGCAGTTGAGGTCGCAGCAAGCATCGCCGACCCTCATCTATTACTTCACTTCGTGGCCGGCGCGTGTTGATGCCGGTCGACCAAGCCTCAATCTCGGCCAACAGCTCAGCTAGCTCCCCGATGCGGCAGCGAAACGTTGACGCGACCTGCCAATCGGTCCAGTTCGGTCCGTTCGCGTCCACTTAGCGTAGGATCGGGGCGCGGTGCACCTTCTGGCTGCTGCCGACTATGTCCACCGTCTCGTCGCAGACCTTTCACTCCTTGTCCGCAAGTCGCACGATGCACTTCTTCGTGAGCCTTCTCCGGGGCCTTGGCCGATGCCCCGTAAATCATATACCGCCCGAAATGCTAGGGCTGACAGACCGCTAGGTTGTGCTACGCAAGTTGGAATCTTGCAAGAGCCTCTATGACCCTCCAAGGTGGATTGATTCCAGTGCTGAATAGCGGTGAGACGGCATGTCACTGCCGGGGAAAAGCCGGTGAGCCGCCAAGGTATGGTTGCGAGTCAAACAGTGCTCCGCGACCGTCGAGCCTGGGATCCTCCATTTCGATCAACGCTTGCGCCAAGCGCACCGCCAATTGTATGCGGGTCCTGCGGTACTGCGGCTCATCCGCCACGTTGACCACCTGTCCGGGGTCGTTCTTGAGGTCGTACAACTCTTCAGCCGGACGTTTGGCGAAAGACAGATCGTAGTACCGCTTGAGCTTTGGATCGTTGCGGTTTTGCCATAGGAACCATTTGGTCGGGCCGTTGTCGCAATCAGCCAGCCAAGCGTTGGGCACCTGTGCGTTTTCGTAGTCAGGCGTCCCGGCTGGCCAGCGATCAGGCTCGTAGTTGCGGATGTAGAGGAACTCGTCCGTGCGGATCCCGCGGGCCGGATAACCTCCGAGCTGTGGCGATTCCTGTGCTACCACATGGCGCTCGCGCCCGAAGAGGATGTGATCGCGGTCCGCTGACACGCGGCCAGACTGGTCCGACCTGAGGATCGACAGCAGCGAGCGACCGGTCATCTCTTCCGGTACCGCAAGCCCCGCCACATCCAGGAACGTCGGTGCTATATCGGTGGTCGACACAAAATCAGTGATTGTCCGGCCTCCGGGAATAGTGCCCAGCCACATGATTGCCATCGGAACCCGCGTACCGGAATCGTACAGGTTGCCCTTGGCCCTGGGGAAGGGCATGCCGTGGTCCCCGGTCATCACGATCAAGGTGTTTTCGAGTTCGCCCATTTCTTCCAGCAGACTGACCAATTCGCCCACATCGCGATCAAAGCGCTGGACCTCGAAGTAGTAGTCGGCCACATCGCTGCGCACCTCCTCGGCATCGGGGAAGTGCTCGAATAGATGCACGTCCTCAAGCTTGACACCGCTTTCCACTCCCGTGCCCGCGGTGTAGGGGCGATGCGGATCGCTCGCCCCGAACCAGAGGCAAAACGGCATATTCTTCGGACGAGCATCGAAAAACCCGCCTACGCTGTCGAAAATCTTGCCCGCCGGACTGACGCCGGTACGCGGATGCGTACCCGGCCCCCAGCCTTTGCGGTAGCTTCCGACAAAATAACCCTCGGCAGCCAGCAGCTTGGGGTACTCGGGCTCAGTCGATGGCCAGACGCTCCAAAGGTTGCCAGCAGGGCCTAGGCGCCAGAACTGCTGGCCGGTGATGATCGCCCCGCGGCTGGGTGTGCATGAGGGCGATGAGATGTAGGCATGCTCGACAAGTACGCCATCGCGTGCCAGCCGGTCGAAAGTGGGCGTCTTGACACCCTTGTCCCCATAGGCTGAGGCATGCGGCCAACCCCAGTCATCCGCGATCGCAAAGACGATGTTCGGTTGCGCTTGTGCGACCTCGGGCAGCCCCGCGCAGATCCCAGCCAATGCAAGGAGGAGACCAAGTCTTAGCTTCATAGCCCATCACGATAACACGGGCAATTGCGTGGCTCGCAGGCGTTCCCGGGTGGGCCGCGTCGACACCTATGGGATGAGCAACAGCTTGCCCATGGTCTTCCTTCCGGCCAGCTGCGATTGCGCTTCGCCGGCATCACTGAGCGGAAACTCACCTCCGACATGGATGTGCAAGTCGCCATCCTCGATCCACTGGAATATTTCGGAAGCGCGCCACATGAGGTCCTCGCGGCTGGAGATATAGGCGAAGAGCGACGGGCGTGTGAGGAACAGCGAGCCCCGCTTCGTAAGCTCCAGCGGAGCGAGCGGGGGCACGGGTCCGCTGGCGTTGCCGAAGGTCACCATCATCCCCCTCGGCTTGAGACTGTCCAAGCTCCCTGTCCACGTCGACTGGCCGACCGAATCGTAGACCACATCGACACCTTGGCCACCGGTGAGGCGGCGGCATTCCTTCTGAAAGTCCTGCTCGGTGTACAGGATTACCTCGTCCGCTCCGGATGCCTTGGCCTTGGCCGCTTTCTCCGAGGTCGAGCATGTGCCTATGACACGTGCGCCGAACTTCTTTGCCATCTCGATCAGCAGGAGCCCGACACCTCCCGCACAAGCGTGGATGAGCGCAGTGTGGCCTGGTCCGAGAGTAAACGTGGAACGCGTCAAGTAGTGCGCCGTCATGCCTTGTAGCATTGCCGCGGCTGCGGTCTTGGTTGCTATCGTTTCGGGGATCTTCACCAGCCGGTCAGCCGCCACCGCAGCGTACTCGGCGTACGAGCCGTGCACGCCTGTATAGGCCACGCGGTCACCGACTTGCAGCGAAGTGACGTCGGATCCGACCGCGCTGACCGTGCCCGCCCCCTCCTGACCGTTCGTAATCGGCAGCTCTGCCGGGTAGAGGCCGGTGCGGAAGTAGATGTCGATGAAGTTGACACCGGCTGCTTCGATCTTGACGACAGCCTCAGTGGGCCCGGGATCGGGTGTTGGGACCTCCTCGTATGTGAGGACCTCTGGCCCGCCGGTTTCGTGGATGCGGATTGCTTTCATGGCGAAGCGGTATTCTAGCAATTCGATGCGTGTCCGTAGCGTTGACGCTTGGCACCTGCGGGCCCCGCTAAGCCAGCCGTTTAGTTTTTCCCAATTCTCGTACGCCCAGCGGGAAGCCATGCTTGTGCGGCTCACATCCGAAGATGGCCGCGAAGGCTGGGGTGAGGCATATGGCCCAGCTGCTATCACCGCCGCTATCGTTCGCGAATTCATGGGGCCCCTAATGATCGGGCGAGACCCACGGGCCATCGAATCGAACTGGGAACTGCTGTACGCCCGCTCGCTCGACTACGGGCAAAAGGGCGTGATGCTGGCCGCGATCTCCGCGCTGGACATCGCGTGCTGGGATCTCAAAGCGCAGGACGCAGGCACACCACTGTATCGGCTCTTGGGCGGCGCTCCCACTCAATCCATTGAGTGCTACTGGACGGGCTTCTACTTTGGCGGCGACGAACCGTTGGAGCGGCGCTGGGAGCGCGAGGCCCGGGAATGCTTGGATCACGGATTTAGGGCCGCCAAAATGAAGGTCGGACTCGGCGTGGAGCGGGATGCGGAACTAGTGGCGTCGGTGAGGGACTTCCTCGGCGCTGGCGTAAAGCTCTCCATTGATGCGAACCACGCTTATATGCCAGCTGAGGCGATTGAGCTGGCACGGCGAGTGGAGGGCATGGGCATCCATTGGTTTGAAGAGCCCGTTTCTCCCCTTGATCCGGAAGCCTACTTGCAAGTGAAGGCTCAGACCCCGATAAGAATCGCCGGCGGGGAATGCGAGTCCACCCGCTTTGGATTCGAGCGTTGGTTTCGGTTGCGTGCCCTCGATTACGCCCAGCCGGACATCTGCGCCTGCGGCGGCATCTCCGAAGGCATGAAGATCGCGACGCTGGGCTCATTGACTGGCGTGCATGTCACGCCGCACGCATGGGGATCTGCGGTCGGTCAGGCGACCGCATTGCACTTTTATGCCGCCCGGCCGCGGCATCCGTCCACCCTCACCCCCGAGTCGAAGCTCATCGAGTGCGACCGAACGGAGAATCCGTTCCGGGAGGTCATTGTGGACGAGCCGCTGTGCTTAGCGGGGGGGCGCTGGCAGTTGCCCGACTCTCCGGGCCTCGGAGTGAGCATGCGGCCCGAAGCATTCGCGCCCTACTTGGTGACCTGAGCGAGTTGGACGCTTCCGTGCTAGAGCGCCCGGCTGACGGCCGCTTTCCAGCCGTCGTATAGGCTTGTGCGCTGTGATTCGGACATCGACGGCTGGAAAGTTCTGTCAACGCTCCAGAAATGCTCCAACTCGTTCGTGCCAGTCCAGAAACCGGTGGCCAGCCCTGCTAGGAAGGCTGCGCCGAGCGCGGTCGTCTCCAGATACGCCGGTCGCACCACTGGCACTCCCAAGATGTCGGCTTGGAACTGCATCAAGAAGTCGTTCTGCGTGGCACCGCCGTCCACCCGGATTTCCGTGAGCTTGGAACCGCAATCTGATTCCATGGCCTCCACTAAGTCGCGAGTCTGGTACGCGATGGACTCCAGTGCGGCACGCACGATGTGCTCGCGTCGTGCGCCGCGGGTCAGTCCCGTCAGGATGCCGCGAGCGTCGGCGTTCCAGTAGGGAGCGCCGAGGCCCGTGAAAGCGGGCACCATGTAGACGCCCGACGTGTCTGGTACCGCTTGCGCTGCCGCTTGGGAATCAGCGGCGGTCTCGATCAGCGCCAGTTCGTCGCGTAGCCATTGCACCACCGCGCCGGCCACGAAGATTGCGCCCTCGAGTGCGAAGTCATTGCCTCCGGGACTAGATGCGGCAGTCGTGGACAGCAACTTGTGCTGCGAATGGGACGGCTCCGTTCCGGTGTGCATCAGGGCGAAGCATCCAGTGCCGTAGGTGTTCTTGACTAGGCCTGGGCGAAAGCAGGCCTGCCCGAATAGCGCGGCCTGCTGGTCGCCGGCAATGCCCGAGATGGGAATCTCGGAACCGAGCACTTCGCCCGATGTCGTCGCCATCGTGCCGCACGAGGGCACGATGGTCGGCAGCATGGCTTTCGGCACGCCTAGCAACGAGAGCATGTCTGGATCCCATTCTCCGGAACGCAGATTCATCAGTAGCGTGCGCGAAGCGTTGGTGCGATCGATGACGTGAGTCGCGCCCTTCGTCAGCTGATAGACCAGCCACGAGTCGACGGTGCCAAATGCTAGGTCACCGTTCTCCGCGCGGCGCCTGGCATCGGGCAGGTTATCCAGAAGCCAGCCGATCTTCGTGCCGGAAAAGTACGGATCCAATACCAGCCCGGTACGCTCGGTAACAGCTCTCCCGTGGCCAGCGTTCGCCAGTTCGGTACAAACGGGGGATGTCCGCCTGCACTGCCACACAATGGCAGGACCGACCGGCTCGCCCGTCGCGCGATCCCAGACGATCGTGGTCTCGCGTTGATTGGTGATTCCGATCGCGGAAATCCGCTGCCAGCCGCCGCATTGCGCTACCGCCTCGCTGGCCGCGCGCAATTGGAATTGCCAGATGGCGTTCGCATCCTGCTCCACCCAGCCGCTGTGTGGGAATCGGCTCTCGAACGGGTGCTGCGCCACCGCCTTAGCCCGCGCTTCGCGGTCAAATGCGATAGCGCGGGCGCTGCTCGTGCCCTCGTCTAGGGCCAACACGTAATCGGACATTGCTCTTGATCTTGGCAACAGGATCGCCGCCAGCGCAACTTGCGCCCGGACCTGGGAGATTCTTGGCGCTCCTAAGGAAGCGGCATTTCAGCACTATCTGTACCTCGCGCCGGGGCGAACGACGCCACCGGAGCGTCCGTGCGGCTCTGCTCCAACCAATACACGCCGTCATACGGAAGGCTGTTGCCGCGAGTTCCGACGAAGTCCATGTCGCCGTCTCCATCCATGTCCCGGGCGATAGCCATGTCGAACATGCCGCGCTTGCGGCGGGAAATGTCGTGCCGCGTCCACTCGCCGGCGCCCTCGCCTGGATTCTCGAACCAAGCCAAGCGCCCCAGCCGATCGTTGACAGTGACTTCTTCGCCGTCCCTATCACGCGGCCCGCGGCTGTAGCTTCCAGCGTAGAGGTCTTGATCGCCATCGCCATCGATGTCAGCCAATGTAAGCCCCGTAGACGAGTCGGGTTTCATGCTGCCGATCCAATGCAATGCCCACGGCTCTTCGAACGATTCGGGTTGCTCGAGCCAGACGACGTTGTTCCCCCCTTCGCTGAGCAGCACGTCGAGCCGGGAGTCTGCGTTGACGTCAAGGAAGGCGAACATGAAACCGGTCATGGCCGGATCACCGTACTCGGCGGGCGGGGCGATCTCGATCGAGTGCTCTTTGAACTCGATCTCGGGCTTACCAAGATTCTCGAACCAAAAGATGCGAGCCTCCGCTCGGGACCCCGCCAGAATGTCGAGGTCGCCATCGGAATCGAGATCCACTGGATGGGAGTTGATCGGAACGGCGACCCTTGCCAGCACGTGCTCCTCCCATGAGTCGTCGTCGAGCGGGTCACCGGAGACCCCGTACCAGCTGATCTCTCGCGGGGTGGCATCACTGGCTGGGCCGGACTGGCTGCCCTTGTTCGGTGCGACCACTTCAGGTATTCCGTCAGCGTTGAAGTCTGCGAAGAATACCCGGATATACGAGCCCCTGTTGCTGGCAACCGACGGTATGATGCGCTCCCAGCGAGCGGTGCGTGCTTCCTTGCCTGGGTTCTGGAAATAGATCAGGTGCGCGAACTCGCAGGAGGCGATCACGTCAGGGAAGCCATCGCCGTTGAGATCGGCAATGGAAACATCTTCGGCGGCTCCGGCTTCTTCGCCTTCGGCCAGCGTTGACAGCGTCCAGTTGTCCGGATCTTCTGATCCGAATGCCAAGCGAATGTGCCCGTCGGCCACCCCGTCGTACTGTGTGTCGGACTCGTGCACCGACACGATGTCCTCGTACCCGTCCTGATCGAGGTCGGCCATTTCAAGCCCATCACTGCCTGCGATGGCTACGCCCCCAGTCGCCAAATCGTCGATTATGTGTTCGCGCCACGAGATGTACTTGCCATCGGCCGACTGGGCCGTAGTCAACGTGTCGGCCACCAGTTGCGGGCTGGTGCTCTCAGACGGGCCGCAATGAAGATACGCAACTGCAATTGCAGCGGCGAAGACAGCGGGGATTGAAAAGCGTTGCATGCGACTCAATAGATTGGAGCACACCACACCAATCGCCGTCTGCCTCGTTTGCGAAACTGCCACGTCCCAGGCTCACCGGGCAGGAGAATCGTTCTAGACACAAATCGCAGGCAGGCCGGAGTGGCAATGCATCCACGCTTGTGCTTCGGTCTCGGAGTCTGTCGCGGTCTGGATTGATCTATATCTCTGCGCCCCCATGTCCGCGGCCCAGACTGCAGAGGGGAACAATGGCTCGCAGGATCGTGAGCGTGCCGGAACTTCAGACGGCGCAGGCCTGAGCTCGTTGTCTCGGCCTGGCATTGCCGATCGAGTCAGGTTTCAGGGCCGGGGACCCGCTCTCGTCGGCCCGAGGCGCGGCCTCGCTAGTTCCGCTGTACGGTCTCTGCGTTGGGCCGGGGCCCTGATTCCGGATACGGCGTATTGAAGACGGTCTTCATGTCACCCTGCTCGTCCATCCAACTTTCTAGCCTCTTCCGCAAGTCAGCTAGAAGGGAGCGACTCTCGGATCTCTCCGCAAGGTTCGTCTGTTCCAAGGGGTCGGATTCAAGATCGTATAGCTCTTGCGCCGGACGTTGAAAGTACCGTCGCACGATGGCGGCGGCCTCGGCATTGGTCGCTGCGGCACGGTCCCAAGAATCCCAATACGCGCCCGCCCGCTCCTTGCGCAGGATGTCAGAGTGATTCGTGTGGATGTGGTCGGGCAGCAGGTTGAGGATAAATTTGTAGCGCTTCGTGCGGATGCTCCGGATCGGATAGACGTTGTAGACGCCATCGCCGCTGTGAGTGGTGAAGATCGCTTGCCGGTGTTCGCTCGATTGTCCTTTGAGCACTCCGGCAAACGAGCGCCCGTCGATGCCTGTCGGCACTTCGCCACCAGCCAGATCGATGAGGGTTGGCAGCAGGTCGATCCAACTCACCATCGCGTCGATTCGCACCCCGGCTTGGATATTGCCTTTCCATGCCACGATCAGCGGAACCCGAATGCCGTGGTCGTAGAGGTTCCACTTGCCAAACGGCCACTGGCCGCCGTGGTCGCTGGTGAACACGAAGATAGTGTCTTCTCCAAGCTCCTGCATCGCCAGTTGCATCACCCGTCCGAACTCGCTGTCCAGCCCCGTGATGTCGGAGTAGTACCGTGCGCGGTGTTCTCGGGTCTCGGGCGTGTCCACGAAGTATGGCGGCAGGCTGGCATCCGCCGGCTTGTAGATGTTGTCTTCGGTCCAAGGCACGTGAGGGCGCCTGTCTCCGACCAGAAGGCAGAGGGGGCTGTCTGAGGAACGCTCCTTGAAGTACGCCGCGACGTTGTTTGCCAGTCCGACGCGTGGTCTGGAGTAGAAGTCGAAGCCATACTCGGGCTTGGCCTCGCCGTGCGCCACTTTGCCGAACGCTGCTATCTCATAGCCGAGCCCATCAAGCGATTCGGTGAGGTAGGTCGTGCCGGGATGGGGGTAGGTGTGGTTCGCTTCTGCCCCGTTGCGTGCGGGCATTAGGCCTGTCAGCAGGGCCGTGCGGCTC
>Ga0209021_1003875_pt1 | contig 11541 bp, 8 predicted proteins | sample PinacodermFT_FD_187299 | JGI IMG/M metagenome (GOLD analysis project Ga0209021, IMG submission 187299) | Host-associated microbial community of the marine sponge Aplysina aerophoba from Gulf of Piran - sponge pinacoderm, lysed by freeze-thaw... | ecosystem: Host-associated > Porifera > Sponge >... | reverse complement strand
CTGAATGATGCCCTGCCTCAGCCGCCGATCTGCGCAAGCCGACCAAACCGGCCGTTCCTGACCAGCAAATATGCGCTGTTCTTGACGGCCGCTAACAGCCGTAGGGAACGACCGCGCCCGTTTCCTTGTCCCGATGCACGAAGCACGGGCAGAACGCGGTCCTGGGATTGCCCAGGCAACTGAACAGCATGCCGACGATCAGTTCCAGGCCGAGCCCCTTGACCAGAGGGCGGACTTCATTCTTCAACTTCCGGAGTGGGGGAACGTCCCTTCCCCTTTCTTGCCGGCTTTCTGCCCATTCCATGGCTTCCAGAGCCACCGCGCCCTCGCTGTCGAAACCGATCGACGGATAGACGTGCCGGGCATTCACGCCCTTGTCTTCGTTCAACAGGTATGTGGCCGCAAGGTCCAGCACGCGGGGCGCGATGGCCTTGTCCGGACCGGGGAAAGGCGTCCGCTCCGCCGGCTCTTCACCGACCTCTATGCGCGCCGTCAGCGTCATTGACCCGTCTCCTGCTTCTCCCTGCGCTTTCTGCTCTTCCTGCGCTTTCTGCGCTTCCTGCCCGGCCGCCACTCGTTCACCGGGAACAGCCATTGCAGGCCGCCGGGCAGGCCGACGGGATAGAGCACGCGGGCGTTGCAGAGCATGAGAGCGCTCGACCTCGCGGCGGCGATCTTCGCCCAGGCTTCCTCGCCGTAGGCGTCTTCCAGCCATTCCGCGGCGCCGTCCGCCATGACGAGGGCGGCATACTCGATGCCGCCTTCGCCGGCAGCCGGGTCCTTCAGGGCCTTCTTTCTGGTCTTCATGATCCCGTCGGCAAGAATCGAAGCCGAACGGGACTGAAAGTCCTCCTCCTTGTGAACCGCCTACAGCCAGAAATTCAGCCGCATGAACTCGGCCAGGCAGAGCGCCGGGCGGTAGCGGGCGGATCCGCGCTTGTCCTTGCGCTCCTCGCCCGCGTCCCGGATCCAGCCGCAAACCCTGCCGAACGCGCCGTCGACCCGGCGCTCTTCCCCGTCCGCCCCTGCTATGCGGTAGTTCTCGGGCAGCGCCTCCCGGAGGACCTTCCGGTCCCCAATGCAGTCACGGCCCTTCGGCGTCACCCGGTTCTCGTCGTCGACGAACCCCAATTGCAGCAACTGGTCGAGGCAGTCCTCCGCCATGGCGTGATGGACCGCGGACTGGGCCGGCAGGACCGGAAAGCCGTTCTCGTCCTCCACATCCGTCTCGAACAGTCCGAGCCCTTCGAGATGCTCGATGCCGAGCCCCTCTTTCCGGATCGCATCGTCCACCACCTCGTGAGGACCGCGTCCATCGCCGCCCGCAGCCAGCGCCTTGAGGGCAAGCGGCAGGAAATACAGCTCCTGCTGCACGCCGGCGAAGAAGGGCGCCTTATCCTTGTTCAGCATTGCCGAGCCTCTTCGTCAGTTCCACGGCATGGCGCCAGCCCAGGCGGAAATCGAGGTGCCGCTCCACCTTGAAGCCTTTGCGATCCTCCCGGCGCACCAGGCCGAGCATGCCGGGCGCCTGCGGCCGCCCGGTCTCGAACGCGTTAAAGTTGCAGTAGTTGAAGGAGGTCCAACTCAACCACAGCCCGCTGGCCGCGAACTCGACATTTTCCGAGGAAAACTTGAGGCTGATCCCTCCTTCCGCGCGATGTTCGGGCCGACTGAGCATCAGGGCCCGCCCGCGCATCGCATTGATGCCCGTGTCCACCGATTGCAGGCTGGTCTTCTCCAGGAACAAGGCCAACTCCTCGTCGGGCGGCCAGTCGCGGTCGCGCCCCTGGGACAGCCACATCACGACCAGGCGGCCAGCGTCCTTGCTGGGGCGCTCAAGCCATCCCCAACCCCCGTTCTCCGACCAACCGCCCTTGACCACTTGGCGAAAGAGCCTGGCCTTCGCCCGGGCCTTTCCGCCGCCGCCCTTCCTCTCCTCTTCCCCGATCCTGCGTTTCCAATCGTCGGCGAGCCGGCGTTTCTCGGATGCCCAGCCCTTGCCGCGCTTCCTGGACGACTTGTCGGGCTTGTCCTTGGCCTCGGTCTGCACCACCGCAATCTCAGCGCGGCGGAGCGCGTCGTTCTTTGCGCAGGGGGTCTGCAACCTCTCGGCGAACACGGCGACCGCGCTCCTGCAATTCAGCCAGTCCCCGTCCATGCACAGCGTGACCCGGTCGAACCGCTTCGTCTGCTCCTCAACCACCATGAAATGCGCGAGGTCGGCATATTCGGGACGCATATACAGTCCCTGCTCGCCGCCCAGATAGGATTGTCGTTGCCTCTTGAGCCACGCGTTCTCGCTGTGGTCCGTTCCGTAGTGGTAGAGATGGTCGAACTGACGGTCGGCAACCGGGAGGGCCGCGTCGGCGATCGCCTCGGCCGGATTCTCCGGAAACGGGCCTCCATTCCGGTGAAACCAGACGGGATGCGCGGCGAGCAGGAAAACCCTGCTTCTGCGCTCGTCGCGCTTGCCGGGCTGGGCGATCCGGAGCGTCGTCAACATCGCTTCGAAATGGTGTTCGCGGCGCGGATAGTTCTCACCCGGCGACCGGAGCGTTACGCTCATTGTGTCGGTAATGAGCGTGGCGACACCGTTGAACGGGCTGCATGGCTCCGCGTCCTTTTTGCCGCCCGCTTCGGCGAACAGGCTGTCGAACCGGTCCGGATAATCGCTCGCCATGAGTTCGGCATTGCAGTAGCTCTGGTAATCGCGAATCCGCCTCGCCAGGATAGCGGTCGCGACCTGAAGGAGACGCACATCGGGCCGCCGGTTCCAGATCGGGCCCCCCTGGAAGTTGCGCGCCACTTTGCGCACTCCCTTGTCCGGGTCCGTAAGGTCGCCGTAGAGTTTCGCCAGTCGCTTCTTCTGCTTTTTCCACTGTTTGAGATGTTCCGGTTCGCCCAGACTGAACTTCCTCCCACAAGCCCGGCACTTCGCGTCTTCGACACCCTTCGACTCGTAGCAGCCGCTATGCTCGAAGACATTGACGCCTTCGTTGGCGCAGCCCGGCTCGCGGCAGGCTGCGAATGGTATGCTCTGGCGCTTGAACCACACATAGGCGGCGCGCAGGGACCGGTTCGACAGCAGTCGCGTGGTCATTTCACAGGCCAGGCACCTGTAACGCCGGTCGGCCAGATAGCCTGGCAACCGCTCGACCTTGTAACGCTTCCCGTAGCTCTCAAGGTCCGGGGCCGGCCCGAAATTCGGGCACATCGGATTGCGGCAGAAATTGATGTTGAACATCACCCCCGGACCGATTTCCGGGAACGGGATCGGGGCGAACGCCCGAAGGTCGGCCTCCGCCATGGGCTGGGTTGTTCCCGCCATCGTCGTTCTCCCCCCTGCGGTTCGCACGCCTGGCGGCGCGCGGGGCATTCACAGGCCAACCTCCACGCCCTGTGTCACCAGCGCGCCGTCGTCCTACCAGCGCAGCCCGGCACGCAGCGTCACGCCATGCTCCGCGGACCCCGATCCGGGGGCGTTGGCGGCCTCGCGGCGGGTCGTCTCGATGCCCAGGGTGAGCGATCGCAGCCGGTCCGACGCGAACCGCCAGCCGAGGCGGTAGTCGCGCGCGCCGGCCTCGCCGAACCCGAAGCCCGCATAGGGCGTGCCGGTCAGGCCGTCCGACAGGGACAGCCCGTAGCCGAGTTCCGTGTCGAAGCGCATGCCCGGCTGCTCCCCGCCGCCGTTCCCGGCCAATCCGCCGGGCGCCGCGTTCCACAGCCGCCCGGTCTGCCCCTGGGCGCCCCATGACGGCGTCATCGACAGCGACAGCCCGCGGCCCGACGGACCCGGAACCATCCGCAGCGAGCCGCTCGCGCCCCATTCGTCGTAGCCGCCCGCCTCATGCGCCGCGAGACCGTAGAGGCGCAGGTCCGAGGTCAGCCCGGCGACCGGCGCGGACCATGTGAGCCCCGCGCCGATCTCGACGCCGGAACCCGTCTCCGCATCGCCGCCGTCATGGCGCAGGCCGATCTCCAGCGACGGCGCCAGCGCCCCGCCGGCCGACAGCGCAAACGCCCGCGACCCTTCCAGCACCGCCCGCAAACGGCTGGCATCGCCCGTCGCAGCCGCGAGATTGCCGACCCCGAGCGTCGAGACCCGCGCCGACTCGCTCCGCACGAAGAACGCATCCGTCTTCAGCGCCAGCGCAAGCCCGCCAGCGGCACCGGGACGCAGAAGCTCCGCGCGCCCGCCCGCGGCCGCAAGCCGCATGGTGACGTCCGCCGTCTGCCATCCGCTGCCCTGCGAGAGCGACATCGAGCCGCTGCCCGAGCCGACCGCGCTCCAGAACGACAGCCGATCGCCGGCACGCACGCGCAGATAGGGCGTGACCATCGAGAGCGATCCCTCGATGTCGTATTGCATACCCGTCGGACCGAACGACGCGCTGCCCTTCTCGACGCTCCGCGACAGCGCCACCCCGACCAGCAGCCGGTCGCGCTCCCAGTCCATGCCGAGCACGCCGGTCGCCGTCTCGCTCGCAAACGACAGCCCGCCCGAAAGCGAACTGCTCGACCCGCCGGACAGCACCTTGCCCCAGCCGGTCATCGCGCCGCCAAGGCCCGACGCCTCGCCGGTCGTGAAGTGGAACGAACTCCCGAGCAGAAGATCGCGCCCCGTAACCGACCGCGCCGGCGCCGAGACGCCCGCCCCGTTGCCGGCCTCGCCGAAGCCGTGCCGCGCAAACAGGTCGTCGCCTGCCCCTGCCCCGGACCCCGATCCGGGGTTCGCACTCGGCGCGCCGAACGCCCGCGCAAGCCCCGTCATCGTCTCCGCCAGCGCCTCCTCGTCGCCGATCCGCGCGAGGTCCACGCTCTGGCCCGCCACCGTCATCGTCATGCGCGGCGAGGCGTCCGGCCCGATGGCGAAGCGCCCCTCCAGGGCGTCGACCGTCTGGATGGCCACCGTGCGCCCGAAGCGCGAGAGCCACAGTTTCTGGAGCGGGTCGTCGTTGGTGATGGTGCCCCTTGCCGTGTTGTCCGCAATCCGCACGTTGCCGCCCGACGGCCGCGAGATCCACAGCTCCATGTACTCCTCGTCCTCGTCGATGCCGTCGTCGATCACCTCGACCGAGACGGTGGCGGCGGTCTCGCCCGCGGGGATCGTGAGAGTGCCCTTCTTCCCGTAGTAGTCGAGCCCGGCCTTCGCCGTCTTGCTCCGCGTCCCGTAGCGCATCGTCACCGTCTCCGATTGCGAACGGCTCAGGGTGACGACGAAGTCCAGCATCGCACCGTCGGCCTCCACGACCTCGGCGTCCGCGATCGAGGCCTCCGCGGCCTCCGCGGGGCCGCTCACCGTGGCCGCCGGCAACGCGTTGCTGAGCGGCCTCTTGTCGGCGGTGCACATCGCGCCGGTCTCTTCGCAGTCGCCCGTCGGCCCGAGCGCGATCGAGATGTCGCCGTTGCCCCCGGGCGTCACCGTCACCTCCCAGTGGAGATTGATGTGATGACCCTCGTTCCTGATTCGCCGGAAGGCCTCTACAGGCGGTACCAGCCGTGACCCGCCCTGCATGATCACCAGCGAGTGCTCGCGCATCGTGGCGCTCTTGAAGTTCCGCGGCGCCTCGCTGAACTTGAACTGGAAGGTGAACGCCGTGCTGCCGTCGTGGGAGGCCGGAGGCTCCTGATCCGCGACATACGCCACCGACAGGACGGGCAGGGACACCGGGGCTTCGGTTCCGGCAAACGTCAGGAGGGCCACATGGCCTTCGTTGTCGCCGATGATCGTGTCGTTCGTGGTGATGCCGTTGGTGACGATGTTCGCGGAGCTCGCGCCATTGTCCTCTGCCGTCACCGTGTGACTGAAGGTGAGCGTGTCCGTCCCCGAACCGCCCGTGTACGCCGCCTCGCGGCGTGTGCTGTCAAGCTGAATGCCCAGCGTCGGTCCCACGCCCGGCGGTCCGTTCACGGACACCTGGCGGCTGAACACGACCTGCGCCGTCACCGTCTCGCCCGTGTCCCAGACGCCGTTCGCTCCGGGGTCCGAGGTCACCGATACCGACGTGACCCCTGTCGGCTCGCGGCCCGGGACCTCCGTCTCGATCGCCTCGGCAAGCGCACGTCCGTCGGCGGTGCAGATCGCGCCGTCAGTGCTGCAGTCCTCGCTCGGCGCAAGCCGCAGCGTCACCGCCGCGTCCGACGACGACGGCTGCACCGTGAGGTTCCACTTCAGGTTCTTCCCCTCCTCGACTTGACTCACCTCGCCGAGCGTCCCGCCGTTCACCTCGAGCGCCCCGCGAAGCGCCTCCGCCTCGACCGCGAACTCCTCGCTGAAACGAAGCTCCACCGTGAACGCCGTCGCGCCGTCGTGGGTCTCCGGCACACCGTGGAACTCCGCCGTCACCGGGTCCCCGTCCGGCACTTCGGACTGCTGGTTATCGGTGTTCGGGCGCGTCCTTGTGATGACCACGTCGATGCTGTCGCTCGCATCGTTGTCGTCCTCGGCGGTGACCCGCACGTGGTACCGGGAGAGCCTGTATGTCTGGCCCGCAATCGAGCCGATCTGCCCCGTTGCGCTGTCGATCGAGAACACCCCGTCGGTGCAGCTGTTGCTCTCCCGGCAGGTTGGCGAGTACCAGCCCCCGTCCTCCGGTCGTCCGGTGCCACGCCCGGTGCTCGCACCGAGGTTCTCGATGGAGTAGGTCAGCCCGGTCAGCGAAGCCCCGTCCACCACGGCCACCGGTTCGCCGACGTTCCGCGTCCGCGCCCCCGTGTATGGCAGCTCGTCGCGGGAGGTGTAGAGGAATCGGCATCCCGGCCATAGAACGCACACGGTTGCGTAGGAACTGATGGTTCTGCCCAAGAATCGCGGGCGCCCCCCCGCGCTATTGACGAGGTGATCGGAATCGGCGTCTCTGGCCGCAGAATTTCCGGCGTTGAAATCCGGACCGATGGAGGCATTCGGATTTCCTTTGGGATTGACCCTCTCAAAAGCAAGATAAACAAGATTGTCGACATAACCATATTTGCTCGGAACAGACTGGAGAATGCTCACGCCGTCATCGTCCCGATCGTCGGCGGTGACGCGATAGCCGTAGACCAGCCTGAGGGTGCCTTCGCCGCGGAGATAACGGGCCCGACGGGTTTCAGTCCCCACCACGATCTCGACGTAGCGCCCCGGGAGGGTGGACTCGCCGTCTTCCGAGGAATCAACGTCCTTGCTAAACGAGATGGTTACTTCGATACGCTCTCCGGTCCGGTAGACGCCGTCCCCGTGGCGGGGAGTGGAACTGATGTAAGCCCGATGTGCATGGGTCTCGGCGCTAGTGGCAAATGCTGTGTGCGCGTGGGCGGTTCCCGGAATCGCTACGACGGCGAGTGCCAGCAGCCCCATGGCGGCCGTCGCCACGGCGAGCGGGCGGCGCAGCGCGCCGGTCCACCGGGAGGACACCGCGCGCGGGGCTTGCCGGGTTCCGTCTTCCCCGGCTCGGGCGCCCGGCGCGAGGCGTTGTGCGAAAGCGGGACCGCCGCACGGGCGCCTTCGCCCGCGACGGGAACGCCCTGGCCGGAGCACCACGTGCCCCGGCGAACTTGAGCGGGCCCGGGCCCAGCTCACGGAGAGGACGCCCCGGGGCGACTCGCCGCCCGCGCACTGCGCCGGTCCCACCGACGCGCCGCAAGACCCACCCGCGCCATCAAGCGCCACTGCCGCGAACCTGGTGCCCATTTTTCTCTCCATCGCCGCGCTGTGAATCCCCCCCGACACCGACCGGGTTCCCCCAATTGGGGGACGTGCCCCACCGATCCGGGTTCCATAACTGTCGATATCGAACCCAGACCGGGGGCCCGGCTCTGGACGGTGCGGAGGCCGAGTGATGGATTTCGAAGCGCCATGCGGTGCGTCGGAGGCGACGGAAGCGGAGCGCGAGCCGACGCTGGCGGAGCAGCTCGAAGACCTTCTCCGGGCGGCCCGGCACGCGTTCAGCAGCAACACCGAGCGGGCGTTGCGGTCCGATCTCGCGATCTACGCGGCGTGGTGTGCGGAGCACGGGCGCCACGCGCTGCCGGCGGCGCCCGAGACGGTCGCGGCCTTCGTCGACGCCATGGCGGAGATCAGGGCGCCGGCCTCGGTGCGCCGCTACGTCGCGAGCATCGCGACCGTGCACCGGGCGCTCGGCCGCGCCCGGACGGTGGCGAGCCCGGAGGTCCGGCTCGCGCTGCAGCGCATGCACCGGAGCAAGGGGCGCCGCCAGGACCAGGCGACGGGGCTGACCTGGCCGCTGCGCCAGCGCATGATGGCGGCCGCACGCGAGCGGGCGATCGACGACCGCAACCGGGCGCTGCTCGCCGTGGCCTACGACACGATGCTGCGCCGGGCCGAGCTGACGGCGCTGCAAGTGTCCGATCTGCTTGAGGAAATGGGCGGCGACGCCACCCTGCTGGTGCGCCGCTCCAAGAGCGACGGCGAGGGCCGGGGCGTGATCGTTTATATCGCGCGGGACACGTTCCGGCTGGTGCGGCGGTGGCTCGACCGGTCCGGGATCGCGGAGGGGCCGCTGTTCCGCTCGGTCGCCAAGGGCGGGCGTATCGGCGAGGGGCTCCACCCCGCCCACGTGGCGCGCATCCTCAAGGCGATGGCGCGCGCTGCCGGGCTGCCGGACGAGGTCGTCGCGGGCCTGTCGGGGCACAGCGCGCGGGTCGGCGCGGCGCAGGACATGATCGCTGCCGGCGTCGAGCTGCCGGCCATCCTCCAGGCCGGGCGGTGGAAGAGCACCGCGATGGTCAACCGCTACGGCGAACGGCTGCTGGCGCGGCGCAGCGGGGCGGCGCAGCTCGCCCGGCTGCAGCAGCGGGACTGAGCCGCGGCGGGAGGGCGCCCCGGCCCGCGCCCGCCGGGCCCGGCTTCACAAGTCGGTTATCGTGCACAAAAACCGGCGCCGCCGGGGCATCCGGCGTCCTCCCGGCGCGGTCCGGCACGGTCTTGCGAGGGCCCGCAAATCCGTGTAGTTCGGCGGCGTTCCGTCGGACAGCGGCGCGGGATCGACCCCCGGCGGGGGCGCCGCGGCGCGGGATCGACCCCCGGCGGGGGCGCCGCGGAATTCTCGGTGAGAAATCGGATTGACAAGTCTGTGGGCGATAACGACAGTTATCGAATCTTTTCCGGCGCGGCCGCGCCGTCGCTGGCTCTATGTAACAGATTGATTCCATACGCGTTATTGGCAAACGGGCGGCTCTTTGGCCGCCGCACCCCGTTCCCTGCGGTCCAGCCCCTCCCGGACGCTGTCGCCCGGCGCCGCAAACGCCCTGCGGCCCGACCGGGGCCGGGCCGGTAGCGAAGCATCTCGCGCGCCTGTGGAACATCCCGCACCGTCCCCTTTCAGGACGCGGCCGGCCGCATGGTCTCTGCCAGGTCGTCCCGGCCGGCCCTCGAGCCGATCCCCGCCGACGGCCCCGCCGGACGCGCGCCGCGCCGCGGAGCCCACCGTGCCTGCAGCCTGCCGCCTCCGAAGCCGATGGGAAAATGCCTTTCGCGGGAACATTCATGCCCGCCGCGCATGTGCGGGAGCGCCAGCCGGCCAGGCACCGGATCGCCGCATCGATGGAGTTCGACCGGGATGGACCGACGCGACGCATTCGAGCGCATCGTGGAGCTGCTCAACGATGCCATGCTCGACGACGCGCGCTGGCCCGAGGCGTCCGCGTGCATCGACGAGACGGTCGGCGCCAGCGGCAACGTCCTGTCCTTCGGCGACGGTGTCCGCGAGAGCGACATCCGGTTCTTCTTCACCAAATGCAGCTACCGCGGGGTAGACCGCTCGGCCTGGATGCAGGAATACCTGCGGGACTACCACGCCGAGGATGAACATCTCCCGCGCCTGCGGGCGCTCCCCGACAGCAGGATCGTCCCCGTCGCCGACCTCTTCACCGAAGACGAGCGCAGGACGTCGCGGGCCTACAACGAGGTGCTGGTGCGGACCCATCTGCAGAAGGGCCTCACCATGCGCCTCGACGGACCGGGCGGCTCGCGCATCGCGTGGGGGATCGCAAATCCCGTCGACGGGAACCCGTGGTCGTCGTGGCAGGTCGAGATGCTCGGCCGTGTCCTCCCCCACCTTCGCCAGTATGTCCGTGTGCGCAGCGCCCTCGTCGATGCCGGGGCGCTCGGGACGTCGGTCGCCGAGCTCCTCGGCAACGCCCGGGCCGGGGTCATCCAGCTGGACCGGGACGGGCGGATCGCGCAGGCGAACGACCGGGCGGTCGCTCTGCTGCGCCGCCGCGACGGGCTGTCCGACCGACACGGCGCGTTGCACGCCATATCTCCGGAGGACGACCGCGGGCTTCGGGACCTGCTGTCCCGGGCGACGCCGCGGTTTCCCGGGCCGGGCGCGAGCGGCTCGATGACGGTGAAGCGGCCGGCGCTGCTGCCGAGGCTCGCGGTCCATGTGAAGCCGGTGACGAACGGGGAGGCGCATCACCGCTCCCGCGAGGTGGCGGCGCTCGTGCTGGTGGTCGATCCGGTCGACCGCGCGCGGGTCGACCCGGCTCTCGTGCAGGCGGCTCTCGGACTGACGCCGGCCCAGGCCGCGGTCGCGGTGCTGCTCGCCGAGGGCCGCACGCCGCGCCAGATCGCGGCCGCCACGGGGCGCCGCTACAGCACCGTCCGCACGCACCTGAAACATATCTACATCAGGCTCGGGGTCTCGCGTCAGCTCGCGGTGGCGCAGCTCGTGCTCGCGCTCTCGACCCTGCCGGCGCCCGGGAAGTAGGAAGCCGGCCGCGCTTCGATGCGCCGGTCGGGTCGTCCCCGGCCGATACGCCGCGGCCACGATCTTCCCCGCCTGGGCCACCGCCGGGAACTCTTCGATCTCGATGCGATGCCTGAATCCGACCGGGCCGATGCCGGTACCGGCGGGCGCTTCGCCTGCGGTGAAAGACCCGTTCGTCTCTTCAGGCGGCGAGCGAGATGACCTCGTTTTGCGAACTTACCAGCGTTCCCTTCTCCAGGGCGGCCGGCCGCATGTTCACTGTCATCGATATGGGAATTCGGGGCGTTGCGTTCCAGTGCATACCGCAACACCGTTGTCGCCGCCCCCATGCTCTTCCGGAGGGCCCGCTTGCGAGTCTGGCCGACGATCGAGCGCGCGCAGCAATAAATCGAGGCTGCTTATACTGAGCTCGCGGCGGAGTATGTCACTTTCGCGACGGACAACCCGGCATGGGTAGCCAAAGGCGGGTCGAAGTCCCGATGCCGGTCACACCGTAGCCGTGGATATCCATGGTCGGTTCCCGCACCGGGAGCCGGGCGTTCGACCGCGGCGCCGTTATCGCCATCCCCCGCCGGCCGCCTATGGACCGACGTACCGGATCCGGTAGATTCGTCCGGCCCGGTCGTCGGAGACCATAAGAGAGCCGTCCCATGCCTCCAGGATGTCGGCCGGCCGTCCCCAGCCCCGCCCGTTGCCGTACCATCCCTGGGCGAATGCCGCATAGTCCAGCGCGGTCCTGTGGTCCTCGGCGAGGCGCACGACCGAAACCCGGTAGCCGATCGTTCCGCTCCGGTTCCCCGGTCCGTGTTCGGCGATGAACACCGCGCCCCGA